>Ga0187781_10000255_pt1 | contig 37826 bp, 31 predicted proteins | sample 0715_SJ02_MP02_2_FD_132447 | JGI IMG/M metagenome (GOLD analysis project Ga0187781, IMG submission 132447) | Tropical peat soil microbial communities from peatlands in Department of Meta, Colombia - 0715_SJ02_MP02_20_MG | ecosystem: Environmental > Terrestrial > Soil > Wetlands > Peat | place... | reverse complement strand
GATTATAAGTCACGCCCGAGGCTCCCTTATGAAACAGGCGCTGCTCGTCATCGATGTCCAGGAGTCCTTCCGCCAGCGGCCATATTTCCGGCCCGAGGAGCTGCCGGCGTTTCTGGCCAATGTGCAGTCGCTGGTCGATCGCGCCCGTGAGCGCGGGATCCCCGTCGTGCAGGTGTTTCACCGCGAGCCCGGTGAGGACCGCGCCAACCCCTTCACTGCGGCCTCCGGCTTCGTGCGGCCGATGCCCGAGCTCGCGCTGCACGCCGATGCGGTGTTCCACAAGCAGGTGCACTCGGCGATGTTTGGCACCGAGCCGGGTGGCGGCACACTCGAGGCGTGGCTGCGCGCGCGCGGGATCGAGGAGCTGCTCGTGACCGGCATCCGTACCGAGCAGTGTTGCGAGACCACCACGCGCCATGCCTCCGACCTCGGCTTTCAAGTGCGTTACGTGACCGATGCAACGCTGACCTTCCCGATGCGTACCCGCTCCGGGCGTGAGGTGTCGGCGGCGGAGATCCGCGAGCGCACCGAGCTGGTGCTCGATCAGCGCTTCGCGCGCATCGTCTCGAGCGCAGACGCCCTCGGCTGACTGCCGCCGCCGTGCGCGAGGTGGTGTTTGTGCTGCTGCCGAACGTCGTCCTGCTCGACGTGGCGGGCCCCGCGGATGCGTTCCGCAACGCCGAGCGGCGCGTGCCGGGCAGTTACCGGCTGCGTTTCGTGGCCCCGCAGCCGAGCCTGACGGCGGCCGTGGGGCTCACGCTCGGCGCGCTCGAGGCGCTGCCCGCCGCGCTTGCGCCGGGTACGCTGCTGATCCTCACCGGCGTCGCCGGCGAGGCGCTCGACAGCGAGGATCCCGCGACGCGCCGCGCGATTGCCTGGCTTCGCTCGGGAGCGGCCGCAGCCGCCGAGCTCCTGTGCGTGTGCACCGGCAGTGTGCTCGCGGCGCACGCGGGACTACTCGCCGGGCGCGAGTGCACCACCCATCACGAGCACCTCGAGGAGCTGAGACGCGTCGAGCCGCGCGCCCGGGTGCTCGAGAACCGCATCTTCGTCGAGCACGGCAGCGTAACCACGAGCGCTGGCGTCACCGCCGGCCTCGATCTCGCCCTGCACGTGATCGGCCGGCAGCTCGGTCCTCAGGTGGCGGCCGAGGTCGCCCGCGGCCTGGTCGTGTACCTGCGCCGCGCCGGCAGCGATCCCACGCTCTCGCCCTGGGTCATGCACCGCAATCACCTGCACCCGGCGGTGCACCGCGTGCAGGATGCGGTGACGCGCGATCCGGCTGCCCGCTGGAGCTCGGCGCAGCTCTCGGCAGTGGCCTGCACCGGGCCGCGCAACCTCGCGCGCCTGTTCGCCGAGCACGCGCGCTGCTCGCCCCTCGACTATGTGCAGCTCATCCGTTTCGCCTTCGCCAGGCAGCTGGTCACCGGGAGCCGGCTCGATCTCGAGCGCATCGCGACCCGGGCTGGCTTTGGCTCGGCGCAGCAGCTGCGGCGCGTGTGGTCGCGCTGGGAAGCGCGCCCGCCGAGCGCGTTCCGCGGCCGCGGCGGCCCGCGGGCGCCGCGCACGGCGGCTCATGATCTGACAGCGGCCGGCTGAGTCGCGTGCGCCGCGTAGGCGGCGCGCTCTGTCAGTGCCCGCTCGCCTTGGCGACCAGGAAGCTCACCAGCGGGATGATCTGGTTGGCCGCCTTGATGCTGTCGGCGATCCGGTAGCGGCCGTCGACGACGATGCAGGGAGTGCCGGGGACCTGCATGGCCATGACCTGCTCATCGGCGGCGCGCATCTTGCCGTCGACGGTGAAGGACTTCGCCATCGCCACGAAATCCGCCGCCTTCACTCCGGTCCAGCGCGCGTAGGCCTGCGCCGCCTGATCGATCGTCGGCTGGGGACTCTTCAGGCGGTGCGTCTGGCTGTCGATGTTGGCGAGCTCGCCGGTTTTCCAGACTGCATCGAACATCAGCTGGTGGGTGCGCTCGGCGATGCCGAGCGCCTGCGCGGCGAACCAGGCGCGCTGGTACATCGGCCAGTCCTCGGCCTGGTTGAACGCGGCCGGCAGGTAGGCGAGCTGGGCGTTGGGCGGCAGGCCCTTCTTCAGGAGCTCCATGGTCGGCTGAAAGGCATTGCAGGCCGGGCAGCCGTAGGAGAACACCTCGAGCACCTCGACCTTGCCGGGAGCGACGTTGGTGCGCTGAGGCTGCGGCAGCACGACGTAGTCGCGGCCTTCGGTCCAGGCCGGCGCGGCGCCGGCGGGCATCGCGGTGAGCGCCGCCAGCAGCGCGAACAGCAGTCCAAGGGCGGTTTTCATGAGGCGATCTTAGAGGAGTCCTGCGTCTAATAGATGGCGATCTCGCTGCGGCCGGATGAGTCGCGCGCGCCGCGGTACATGCCCTCGGTGCTGAAGTCCATGACGATGCGCCCGTCGTGGTCGACGCCGATCAGGCCGCCGTCGCCGCCGAGCCCGCTCAGGATGTCGTGCAGCAGCTCAGCGATCGCGAGCTCGAGCGAAAGCCCGCGGTACTCGACCGCGGCGCACACGTGGTGCGCGGCCACGGCGCGGATGAAGTATTCCCCGTGGCCGGTGGCCGATACGGCGCAGACGCCGTTCTTGGCGTAAGTGCCGGCGCCGATGATGGGCGAGTCGCCGACGCGTCCGGGGCGCTTGTTGGTCATGCCGCCGGTCGAGGTGGCGGCCGCGAGGTTGCCGTCGCGGTCGCGCGCCACCGCGCCCACCGTGCCGTGCGCGGGCGGCACCAGATCCGAGACCCGCTCGCCGCGCTGCTCGTGCTCGAGCTGACTCAGCCGCTCGGGAGTGCGGAAGTAGAGGTTGGGCACGAGCGCGAAGCCTTCCTCGAGGGCGAACTCCTCGGCCCCGCCGCCGACCAGCAGCACGTGGCGCGACTTCTCCATCACCCGGCGTGCGAGCTCGACCGGGTTCTTCACGTGGCGCACGGAGGCGACCGCGCCGGCGCGCTGCCGGCGGCCGTCCATGATGGCGGCGTCGAGCTCGGCCGCGCCCTCGCGCGTCAGGGCGGCGCCCCGCCCCGCGTTGAAGCACGGGTCGTCCTCGAGCACGCGCACCGCCGCCGTCACCGCATCGAGACTCGAGCCGCCGCGCTCGAGCAGCGCGTAGCCGGCGTCCAGCGCCGCCTCGAGGCCGGCGCGATAACGCTGCTCGCGCTCGCCCGAGAGCGTCGCGCGCGGCACCGCGCCCGCGCCGCCGTGTATGGCGATGGCGTACATGTCGCTTCCTCCGGCCGTCAGTTGGCGTCGCGGTACATGGCGATCTCGCGATGTCCGCGCGAATCGCGCACGCCGCGGTGCATGCCCGCGCTGTTGAAATCCATGGCGTAGTTGCCGTCGTGGTCGAGCGCGATCACGCCGCCCTCGCCGCCGGTGCGCGTCAGCTTGTCGTGCATCATGGTGTCGACTGCTTTCGCGAGTGGCAGATGCTGGTACAGCACCATCGCGCAGATGTCGTAGGCGACCACCTGGCGGATGTAGAACTCTCCCTGCCCGGTGCCGGAGACCGCGCACGACTCGCTGGCGTAGGTGCCGGCGCCGATGATCGGCGTGTCGCCGATGCGCCCGTAGAGCTTGTTGGTGAGGCCGCCGGTCGAGGTGGCGGCGGCGAGATGACCCTGGGCATCGAGCGCCACGGCACCGACGGTGCCCATGCCCCTCGGCGCCGCCGGGCGCAGCGGCAGCGGGGCGGTCGGCGTGCGCTCGGCCGCGGAGCGCTTCGCCTGCTCGAGCTCACGCACCCGCTCCGGAGTGATGAAGTAGCTCTCGGGCACCAGCAGCACGCCCTGGGCGAGCGCGAACTCCTCGGCGCCCTGGCCGGCGAGCAGCACGTGCGGGGACTTGTCCATCACCAGCCGCGCCAGGTCGATGGGATTCTTCACATGGTGGACACCCGCGACCGCGCCGGCGCGCGGGCCGGTGCCGTCCATGATGGCGGCGTCGAGCTCGCAGATGCCGTCGTGGTTCAGCACCGCGCCACGGCCGGCGTTGAACTGCGGGTCGTCCTCCATGGTGCGCACCGCCGCGGCGACCGCATCGAGGGCTGCGCCGCCGCCCTCGAGCACGGCGAAACCTGCGTCCAGCGCCGCCCCGAGCCCCGCGCGGAAGGACGCCTCGCGCTCCGGGCTCATGTGTGAGCGCTCGATGACGCCGGCTCCGCCGTGGATGACGATGACGATCGGATGCTCGGCGGCGGTGAGCGGCGCGGCGAGCAGCGCAGCGGCGGCCGCGAGCGCCAGGCTCGTGAGCAGGCGGGTCACACGGTGCGGCATGATTTCCCCCAGGGCCGCTCAGCAAAGCGGCTATGATCGGCGGGGCCCGCGCCAGCAAGCGGGCGGCGGCCCTCTCAATCGTTCCTGCGGTAGATCTTAAGGTGAAAGCCGCCACGTCGCAGCGGATACGCAGCATCCTGGTCGCCAACCGCGGCGAGATCGCCATTCGCGTCATGCGGGCGGCCAGCGAGCTCGGCGTCCGCACCGTCGCGATTTATTCGCAGGAGGACCGCTTCTCGCTCCACCGGACCAAGGCCGACGAGGCGTACCTGGTCGGGCGGGACCGGCGGCCGGTGGAGGCCTACCTCGACATCGCGGACATCCTCCGGATCGCGCGCGAGGCGCAGGTGGACGCCATTCATCCGGGCTACGGCCTGCTTTCCGAGAACCCCGAGCTGGCACGCGCCTGCGCCGCGGCCGGGGTCATCTTCATTGGTCCGCGGTCCGAGACCATGGAGGCGCTCGGCAACAAGATCACCGCGCGCGCGCTCGCAGTGTCGGCCGGCGTCGCGGTGATGCCGGCCACCGGACCCCTGCCGGCGGACCTGGCGGAGTGCGCGCGCTTCGCGCGTGGCATCGGCTACCCCGTGATGATCAAGGCGAGCTGGGGTGGTGGCGGCCGCGGCACGCGCGCGGTGGACGACGAAGCGCAGCTCAAGGAGCTGCTGCCGCTCGCGCGGCGCGAGGCGCTCACCGCTTTCGGCAACGACGAGGTCTATCTCGAGAAGCTCGTGCGGCGGGCGCGCCACGTCGAGGTGCAGATCCTCGGCGACGCCCACGGCAACCTCGTGCATCTCTACGAGCGCGACTGCAGCATGCAGCGGCGCAATCAGAAAGTGGTCGAGCGGGCGCCGGCAGTGTTCCTCAGCGCAGCGCAGCGCGCCGAGCTCACCGCCGCGGCGCTCGCCATCGGCCGTGCGGCGCGTTACCTGAACGCCGGCACCGTCGAGTTCCTCGAGGACGCCGACAGCGGCCGCTGCTACTTCATCGAGGTGAACCCGCGTATCCAGGTCGAGCACACCGTGACCGAGGAGGTCACCGGCATCGATCTCGTCAAGGCGCAGATCCGCATCGCCGGCGGGGCGCGCATCGGCGAGCCGGAGAGCGGCGTGCCGGCGCAGGAGGAGATCCGCGTCTCGGGCCATGCGCTCCAGTGCCGCATCACCACCGAGGACCCGGAGAACAACTTCATCCCGGACTACGGCAAGGTCACCGCCTACCGCAGCCCAGCGGGCTTCGGCATCCGGCTCGACGCCGGCACCGCCTACACGGGCGCAATCATCACGCGCTCGTACGATTCGCTGCTCGTCAAGGTGACGGCGTGGGCACCGACGCCCGAGGAGACCATCGCGCGCATGCACCGCGCCCTGTGGGAGTTCCGCATCCGCGGCGTGGTCACGAACCTGCGCTTCCTCGACCAGCTGATCACCCACCCGCGCTTCGCCCGCGGCGAGTACACCACGCGCTTCATCGACGAGACGCCGGAGCTCTACCGCTGGCCCCTGAAGCGCGACCGCGCCACGCGCCTGCTCACCGGCATCGGCTCCACCATCGTCAACGGCAACCGGGAAGTTCAGGGCCGCGCACGTCCGGCGCACTTCACGCCGCCGCAAGTGCCGCCCGGGAGCCTGCCGCCACCGGCCCCCGGCACGCGGCAGAAGCTCGCGGAGCTGGGACCCGAGCGCTTCGCGCGCTGGATGCTCGGCGAGCAGCGGGTACTGCTCACCGACACGGCGATGCGCGATGCGCACCAGTCGCTGCTCGCCACGCGGCTGCGCACCGTGGACCTCGTGGCCATCGCGCCCGCCTATGCGAGCCTCACGCCGCAGCTGTTCTCGCTCGAATGCTGGGGCGGGGCGACCTTCGATGTGGCGCTGCGCTTCCTGCACGAGGATCCCTGGCAGCGCCTCACGCAGCTGCGCGAGCGCATTCCCAACATCCTGCTGCAGATGCTGCTGCGCTCGGCGAATGCGGTCGGTTACGCCAACTACCCCGACAACGTGCTGCGCTTCTTCATCGCGCGCGCCGCCGCCGGCGGCATCGACGTGTTCCGCATCTTCGACTGCCTCAACTGGGTCGAGAACATGCGGGTCGCGATCGACGCGGTGCTGGAATCCGGCAAGCTGTGCGAGGCGGCGATCTGCTACACGGGCAACCTGAGCGACCCAGGCGAGAACAAGTACACGCTCGACTACTACCTGAAGCTCGCGCGCGAGCTCAAGGCCGCCGGCACCCACGTGCTCGGCATCAAGGACATGGGGGGCCTGTGCCGGCCGCGCGCCGCCTACACGCTGGTCAAGGCGCTCAGGGAGGAGACCGGGCTGCCGCTGCACTTCCACACCCACGACACCAGTGGCATCGGTGCAGCCAGCGTGCTGGCCGCCATCGATGCCGGCGCGGATGCCGTCGATGGGGCAATCGATGCGCTCTCCGGCCTCACCTCGCAGCCGAACCTGGGCTCGATCGTCGAGGCGCTGCGCCACGGCCCGCGCGATGCCGGGCTCGACCCGGAGCAGCTGCGCCTCATCTCCTCCTACTGGGAACAGGTGCGGCGGCTGTACGTCGCTTTCGAGAGCGACGTGCGTGCCGGGGCCTCGGAGGTATACGTGCATGGCATGCCCGGCGGGCAGTACACCAACCTGCGCGAGCAGGCGCGCGCGCTCGGTGTCAGCGAGGCACGCTGGCCGGAGGTGGCGCGCGCCTACGCCGAGGTCAACCTGGCCTGCGGCGACATCATCAAAGTGACCCCGACCTCGAAGGCCGTGGGGGATCTGGCGCTCGTCATGGTTACCGCGGGCATCAGCAGCGGGCAGCTGCTCGACCCGGGTACCGAGGTGGCCTTTCCCGAGTCGGTCGTGCAGCTTTTTCGGGGCGAGCTCGGGCAGCCCTACGGGGGTTTTCCTGCGGCACTGCAGCGCAAGGTGCTGAAGGGCGCGGCGCCGCTCACCGCGCGGCCGGGCGCGCTCCTCCCGCCGGTGGACCTCGAGGGCGAGCGCGCCCGGCTCGCGCAGCACGTGGCCGGCCCGGTGACCGATGAGGATCTGGCCTCCTGGCTCATGTATCCGCGTGTCTGGCAGGACTACGCGCGCCAGCGGCTGCAGCACGGCGACCTGAGTCTCCTGCCGACGCCGGTGTTCTTCTACGGCATGCAGCCGGGGGACGAGATCAGCGTCGACCTCGAGCGCGGCAAGACCCTCATCGTGCGCTACGTCGCGACCAGCGACCCGCACGAGGACGGTACGCGCACGGTGTTCTTCGAGCTGAACGGCCAGCCGCGCTCGGTGCGGGTGCGCGACCTGAGTCAGGTCGCGCAGCGCCCGCCGGCCCGCAAGGTGGAGCCCGGCAACGCGCGCCACGTGGGCGCGCCGATGCCGGGCACCGTGACCACGGTGGCCGCGACCGCCGGCGCCCGCGTGGCGCGCGGCGACCTGCTGCTGACGCTCGAGGCGATGAAGATGGAGGCCGCGGTGCGCGCCGAGTGCGAGGGCGAGGTGGCCGAGATATTGGTAAAGCCGGGCGAGGCCGTCGAATTGAAGGATCTGCTCATCGTGCTGCGCTGAGTGTCGGCGCCTGGCGTCATCGGTGGATGCCAACACCCTTGTTGTATGCTGTCGGCACTTGCTGCGGCGGAGAGTAAGCCGATGCGCGAGTGGCGCAATCACATGCCCCGATTAACAACAGCGGCTGTCAGCCTGGCGTGCGCCGCGCTGCTCGCCAGCGGCGCGGGTGCTGCACGCGCCGACGATCTGCTCGGCTATTATTTCGGCGGCACATACGGCAAGGCCACGATCGACGCCTCGACCGGACTCGTCAGCGGTTTCGGCATTCACAGCTCCGCCTACTCGATCATCGCCGGCTGGCGCCCGATGTCAGAGCTGTCGGCGGAACTCCAGTATCTCGACTTCGGCCACTCGAGCGGCATGTCGGTCTACACCAATTCCAACGTTCCGCTGACCAACAGCGCGAGCCGCAAGGGCGAGGGAGCCTTCGGCATCCTCTATCTGCCGACGCCGGTCGTCGATTTCTACATGAAGGCCGGGCTCGCCAAGCTCCATACCACCGCGACCACGATCGTCGGCACCTGCCCGAAGGGCGGTGTGTGTCCGCCGCTCTCCAATCCTCTGCCGGTCGACAGCACCGGCGTCGGCGTCGCCGGCGGCGGCGGCATGATGTACCGCTTCCACTCGCTCGAGATACGCGCCGAATACGAGCGCTTTGCGGCGCTCGGCGGCAATCCCTACCTGGTGACCGGCGGCTTTACCTGGACCTTCTGAGAGCTCGCCGGCCGCTCAGGCCGTGTCCCTGAGCGCGATCGCGGGATCCGCCAGCCTGTCGAGCTGCGGCCGGGCGTGCGCCGCGATCAGCTTGCGCGCTGCCATCTGGTCCTTGGGCTGGTTGACGGTATCGATCGCGATGAGCTCTCCACCGCGCAGATAACAGGCGCTGAAGCTGCGCGACTGCGGAGCGCCGCGCATCACCACGGTGTCATAGCCCTGCGCGACGCCGACGATGACCAGCTTGAGATCGTACTGATCCGACCAGAACCACGGCAGCTTATCGTGCAGCGTCTCGTTTCCCATGAGGTTCAGCGCGACGGTCGTGCCCTGCTCGAAGGCGTTGTCGACCGACTCGAGGCGCAGATGCCGGCCGTACTGGCGGCTCAAGTGGCTGGCGCAGTCGCCGGCGGCGTAGATCGCCTCGTGCGAGGTGCGGCAATGCGCTTCCGTTACGACGCCGTTCTCGCAGTCGAGGCCCGCGGCCTTCGCGAGCTCGTCCGCCGGCGCAACGCCGACCCCGACCAGCACGGCGTCCGCCGGGTACTCACGGCCTTCCTCGGTGAGGACGCTGCGCACGCGGGTGTCGCCGTGGAATGCCCGCACGCGCTCGTTGCAGCGGATCTGCACGCCGTGGCGCGCATGCTCGGCCGCGTAGAACGCCGAGACCTCGGGGCAGGTGACGCGGTTCATGACGCGCTCGGCCATCTCGAGCACCGTGACTTCCATGCCCAGCCCGCGCGCCGTCGCCGCGACCTCGAGCCCGATGTAACCCCCGCCGACGATCAGCAGCCGCCCGCCGCGGCAATCGGCGCGGATGCGATCGGCGTCGGCGATGGTGCGCAGGTAGTGCACCCCTTCGAGCTCGGCCCCGGGAACGGGCAGCCGGCGCGGATGGCTGCCGGTCGCGAGCAGCAGGGCGTCGAAGGGCACGACTACCCCGTCGTCGAGCCGCACATGGCGCTCGTGCGGGGCGATGTCGGTGACGCGGCGGCCGAAGTGCGTGGTGACGGCGTGATCGGCGAAGAAGCCTGCGGGCCGTATCAGCAGGCGCTCGCGCTCGAGCGCGCCCGCGAGGTACTTCTTCGACAGCGGCGGCCGCTGGTAGGGAGGCCACTGCTCGACGCCGATCAGCGTCAGCTTCCCCGCGAAGCCTCTGCGGCGTAGTGTATCGACCGCCTGCACCGCCGCCTGGCCCGCCCCGACGATTACGATCCGCTCATACACGGGTGGGAAGAATATCAGGAGGAGCGCGCCGGGCTGGCGCACCAGCGCGGGGCACGCGGCTTGCCCTGCTGCTCTGCGATGGTGCAGGCGCGGCGTGCGGTGGCACCCGGGCAGTGCCGTCCGCGGCGGTGCTGGCGCTGATTTCGCCCATGGCATGAAAGCTGCACAATTGACGATACTGCACCCGGCGATGGAGACCGAAGCCTCATGAAACTGATCACCGCGATCATCAAGCCGTTCAAGCTCGACGACGTGCGCGCGGCGCTCTCGGACATCGGCGTGTCGGGAATGACCGTGACCGAGGTGAAAGGCTTCGGCCGCCAGCGGGGTCATACCGAGCTCTATCGCGGCGCCGAGTACGTGGTCGACTTCGTTCCCAAGACCCGCATCGAGGTCGCGGTGCGCAGCGAGCTGGTCGATCAGGTCATCGAGGCGATCATGAAGGCCGCCAAGACCGGCAAGGTCGGCGACGGCAAGATCTTCATCACCGACATCAACCGCGTCATCCGCATCCGCACCGGCGAGACCGACGATAGTGCGTTGTAGTTAACGCGGCAGGTGCGCGACGAAGAAATAGGCGATTCCGAGCAGCACGGCCGTCTGACCGAACATGGCTGCGTACATCTGACGCACGTTGCTGCTGGCGAGCGCGTGCATTTCCGCGCGCAAGCCAGCGATCTTCTCGGTCAGCTCATTGCGCAGCACCAGCAGGTCATTGCGCATGACCAGCAGGTCCTGCTTCGTAGCGAGCGTGTCCTTCGCTCCCGCGATCTCGATCTCGATCGCCTGCACGAACGCCCGCGCCTGCGCGGGCGGCACGTTGGCCTTCTCCAGAATCTCGAGCGAGGCGGCTTGCACGGCCATCAGGATAGTCCCGACCGATCCCACAAGCGACATTAGGCAAAAGTCGCCCTGAGCTGAACGTCCCGTAAGCCACCGATTCGTGTCCTTTTGCCGTTGGGCTATCCTTAGTCTCCCATGCCCACAGCCATCCGCTTCTACGAGCACGGCGGTCCCGAGGTCCTGCGCATCGAGGACGTCGATCCCGGCAAGCCCGGTCCGGGCGAGGCGCAGGTGCGCCACCACGCGATCGGCGTCAACTACATCGACGTCTACGACCGCACCGGGCTCTACCCCGTTGCCTCGCTCCCGAGCGGCCTGGGGCGCGAGGCCGCCGGTGTCGTGACGGCCCTTGGCCGCGGGGTGCGCGGCTTCAAGGTCGGCGAGCGGGTGGCGTATGTCTGGCCGAATCCCGGCGCCTACAGCGAACTGCGCAACGTGCCGGCCGAGCGGTTGGTCAGGGTGCCGCGCGGCATCTCCGACGAGCAGGCCGCGGCGCTCATGCTCAAGGGCCTCACGGCGCAGTTCCTCATCCGCCGCACCTACCGCGTCCAGCGCGGCGACCCGATCCTGGTGCACGCCGCGGCCGGGGGCGTCGGGCTGATCCTGTGCCAGTGGGCGCGCTCCCTCGGGGCGAAGGTGATCGGCGTGGTCGGCAGCGAAGCCAAGGCCGAGATCGCCCGCCGGCACGGCTGCAATCACGTGCTCATCTCCGGCCGCGACGAGCTGGTGGCCGGGGTCAAGGCGTTCACCAAGGGCGCAGGCGTCGCGGTGGTCTACGACGCGGTTGGTCGCGACACCTTCATGGAATCGCTCGACTGCCTGCGGCTGCGCGGCATGATGGTCACCTTCGGCAACGCCTCGGGCCCCGTGCCGCCGATCGCGCCACTCGAGCTGAGCAAACGCGGCTCGCTCTTTCTCACGCGCCCGACGCTGTTCCATTACATCGGCACCCGCGCCGAGCTCGAGTCAGCGGCGCGGGAGCTGTTCGCCGCGGTGCGCACGCGCAAGGTGCGCGTCGTCATCGGCCAGAAGTACCCGCTGCGTCAGGCAGCCGATGCGCACCGCGATCTCGAGGGACGGCGCACGACCGGCTCGACGGTCCTGGTGCCCTGACGCCGCGGTCTGCGCTCCTCAGCGCAGGGCCTGTTCCAGAGTCGTCCGGATGCTGTCGCCGAGCGCCGCCCGCAGCGCGGCGCAGTCATCGATGCTCTCGATGACGCGCGCGACCGCGATCTCCCCGCCGTTCAGGCCGCGCAGCTTGTTGCCGAGGACGGTCTCGAATGACTGTCGCTCGGCGGCGCTGCAGAAGCTGTTGCCGACGTCGGCGAGCAAGTACTGGAAGAACACCGGCACGCGCGCGAGCAGCGCGGCCTGGTGCGTACCGAGCCAGCTCCACGCCTGCGCACGCGTGGACGGACTCGTCATCTGCCGGAAAGTGATCCGGAACACCGTTCCCGGATCGAGCGCCGGATCGAGGGTGAAATCGAGCACTTCGTTTGAGAGCGCCGGCCCGGCGGAGCCGAGCGCGAGCCCGGCGTCGAGGCGCACCTGGGCGTCCTCACTCGTGGCGAGGGTCTTCAGGCGTGCCAGGAGCGGCGCGCCCCGCTCCTCGAGTCCCACGGCCCACACCCAGCGGCGCAGCAGCGGATCCACCTGGGACGGATCGGCGAGCGAGCGCTCGGCGACTGGCGTGAGCGCGGCCCGCACGGCCGGATCGCCTGCCGTCGAGCCAACCAGCGCCAGGAGCTCGCGCCGCAGCAGCTGCTGCTCGGGCGGGTCGGTGGCGTAATGCCCTGGGGTCGCGTCGTAACCGAGCCGCCGCAGCCGCTCGCCGTAGAGCGCGACCAGCGCGCGCTCGAGCAGCGCCCGCTCCGCCGGGCCCGCCAGCCGATCATGCAGGGACCAGAGCCGATAGCCGAGGCTGAGCGCCGTGGTGCGGTCGGAGTGATCGGCCAGCGTCTGTGCCGCCCGGTAGAAGTCGGCGAACGGCAGGCGCCCGGCATCCAGAGCGGCGGATGTGCTGTCGGCGAGCGTCACGGACTCCCGCGGCGGCAGTCGCGCCGCCATCGCCAGCAGCGCTTGCGATAGCGCGGGATCGACGGTGAAGCGGTAGTAGCCGGCGCCGCCGGCGTTCGGATGCACGGTCGCGCCCCGGAGCGAGGCCGGGACGGCGAGCGAGCCGGTGGGGCCCGACAGCATCACGCACTGCTTGACCGGCCGCGCATCCGCTGCATGGAAGTCGGCGCAGAACGGGATTTTCCACTGCATTATCCCGGGTTCACCGGAGGGGCCGAGGGGCTGGTAGCGCGACTGCGCGAGCGCCAGCGATCCGTCGGCGGCCGCCCGCACGCTCACCAGCGGCACGCCGGGCTGATTGACGAACGACTCGAAGGCGTCGACCACGGCACGGTCGCCGCTGCCCTCGGCCATCGAATGGAAGAACTCCTCCGCGGTCGCGGTGCCGTAGGCGTGACGCGCCAGATGCAGGCGCACGCCGCGCTGGAAGCGCTCCGGCCCCAGGTACGACTCCACCATCCCGATGACGCCGGCGCCCTTCTCGTAGGTGATGTCGTCGAAGGTGGTCGCGATCTGCAGGTTGGTCTCGACCGCCTGATGGATCGGCCGCCCGGCGCGCAGCGCATCGGTGTTCATGGCCTGCAGAGTGTTGTCGAGCTGCTCCTGCTCGATGCCGAGCTGCGGCCGCCATTCGTCGCCGATCTTGCTGCCCATCCACTCGGCGAACGATTCGTTCAGCCAGATGTCGTCCCACCACGCCGGCGTCACCAGGTCACCGAACCACTGATGCGAGAGCTCGTGGGCCGCGACCATGCCGAAGCTGCTCGCCTCCCGTGGCGTCGGCTCGGGCCCGAAGGCGAGGAGATTCTCATCGAAGATGATCGCGCCGGCGTTTTCCATGGCGCCGCCATGGATGGGCGAGGCAATCAGGTCGATCTTCGCATACGGGAAGGGCATGCCGAAGTACAGCTCCAGGCGGCGGATCAGCTCGGGCGCCTGCGCGAGGGCGAACTGGAAGCGCTGCGGGTTGCCGCGTGTACCGATGACCCGCAGCGGCAGCGGTTCGCGCCGCACTGCGTTCGGCGGCACCGCGCCCTGCAGCACCTCGAGCGGCCCCACCGCAAAGGCGACCAGGTAGGTCGGCAGCGGTTTGGTGGCCCGGTAGCGGTACACGGTGCCGGTGCCGGACGGTGTCGCGGCTGCCTGCGGCGCGTTGCTGACGGCGAGGTCGCCACCGGAGGTCGTGACTGAGACGTCATAGGGCGTCTTGAAGCGCGGCTCGTCGAAACCCGGGAACGCACGCCGCGCGTCGATCGCCTCGAACTGCGTGAACGCATACCAGTCCTGGCCGACGCGCGTGCGATAGAGTCCCTGGGGCGAGTCCTGGAACGGCGCCGTGTAGGTCAGATTCAGCACCGCCTTGCCGGCAGGCAGCGTCTCGCCGGTGCTGAGCCGCGCAACCCCGGTCTCGTGATCGACCTCCTCGTAGTGAGCCGCCACGGTGCGCGCCCCGGAGGTGACCGACGCACTCGCGACCTTGAGCCCGAGGCCATGCAGCCAGATCGTCGACAACGGTCGACGGATCTCGACGTCGATCACCGTTTCGCCCGAGAACTCGCTCTGGCGCGGATCGATCGTCAGCGTCAGCTGATAGTGGGTGGGCTGCACGCTGTCGGGCAGCCGGCCGGCGGGGGCCTGGACCTCCGCGCCGCGGGCCAGGGTGGCGGACATCGTCAGAACGGCGATCGCGACGTAGCGTCTCATTGGAGGCCTCGCTTGTTGTTCTCTCCAGGCTCGCCCGGCGTTGGTGGCGCTGAGCTCAGTCCGGGGCCGGCACCGCCGCCGCATCATTACCCGCCGCGGCACGCAGCGCCCGCGCGGTGCGCGGGATGCCGAGGGCGCCGCTGCGCACGACCTCGAGGAGCTGCGCCCCCCGGGCCAGGTCGGCAATGAAGGCGTTGATCTCGGCCTCGCTCGCGGTCAGCTCGACGATGAAGCCCTCGGTGGCCGGATCGAGCACGCGGCCGCCGCTGCGCACGACGAGTCCGCGCACCGTGTCGGTGTGGCGCGGGTCGAGGCGCAGCTTCAGCAGCACCAGCTCCCGCTCGAGGTGCACACCGCGGGTCATGTCGAGCACGTTCACGACATCCACCAGCTTGTTCAGCTGGTTGACGATCTGCTGGATGACCGCGTCCGAGCCGCTCGTGACCAGCGTGAGGCGCGAGACTGTCGGGTCGTCGGTGGGCGCCACCGACAGCGACTCAATGTTGTAGCCGCGAGTGGAGAACAGGCCCGCGACGCGGGTGAGGGCGCCCGCCTCGTTCTGCAGCAGTACGGCGATGATGTGACGCATGTGGGGGATGGCGCGGCGGGCGGCGCGCCGGCGGCGGACGGGCCTCGGGGGTGTGAAAAATCCTCGTCAGAATAGAAGGATCGGCACGAGTTTGCACCACGAACCCAAGCTGTTACGCTCAAAAATTCTGTCGCTGTTCCCTTCACCCAAGAGGTTTCGCAAAACCCCTGCATGAGCTCGCCCTCCATGAGCGACTCGGGTCCTCCGCCACGCCCCGCGGCCCATCCGCTCGCCGGGACGCGGATGAGCGGCGCGCGCATGATCATGGAGGTGCTCGCCGACGAGGGCGTCACGGCCATTTTTGGCTACAGCGGCGGGGCCATTCTTCCCACCTACGATGCGGTCTTCCTCTTCAACGAGGAAGCCGCGCGGTCCGGCCGGCCCCAGATCCCCCTGATCGTCCCCGCCAACGAGCAGGGCGCCGGTTTCATGGCAGCCGGCTATGCGCGCGCGAGCGGCCGGGTGGGGGTGTGCCTCGTGACCTCGGGTCCCGGTGCCACCAATACTGTTACACCAGTGCGCGACTGTATGGCAGATTCTGTGCCGATTGTCGTGATTTGCGGGCAAGTGCCCCGGGCCGCGATCGGTACGGACGCATTTCAGGAGGCGCCGGTGCCCGCCGTCATGGGGGCCGTCGCCAAGCATATCTTCCTCGTCACCGAGCCGGAAAAGCTCGAGTCCACGCTGCGGACGGCCTTCGAGATCGCCCGCACGGGCCGCCCGGGACCCGTGGTCGTCGACATTCCGAAGGACGTCCAGAACTGGCAGGGCACCTTCCAGGGAGCGGGGCTGCTGCCCATCCCCGGCTACCGGCGGCGGCTCGATGAGCTCACCCGTTCCGCCCTGGAGGCGCCCGCGGCCGAGCGCTTTTTCGCCATGCTCGGGGAGGCGCAGCGTCCGCTGATCTACGCCGGCGGCGGAGTGATCAACGGCCACGCCGCCGCACAACTCACCGGGTTCGCGACCGCCTTCGGCCTGCCGGTCGTGACCACTCTCATGGGCATCGGCTCGCTCGATACGCGCGCGCCGCTCGCCATGCGCATGCTCGGCATGCACGGCGCCGCCTTCGCCAACTACGCGGTCGATGACTGCGACTTCCTCATCGCGGTGGGCGCGCGCTTCGACGATCGGGTGGCGGGCGTGCCGGACAAGTTCGCGCGCAACGCCAAGCGCATCGCGCATCTCGACGTGGACCGTGCCGAGGTCAACAAGGTCAAGCGCGTGCAGTGGAGCCACGTGGGACTGGTGGCGGAGGCGCTCGCGGCGCTCAGCGCGTACGGACGGCAGGCACAGTTCCGGCACGACTTCAGTGCCTGGCACGCAGAGCTCGCCGAGCTCAAGCGCCGCTACGCCATGAACTACGACCGCGGCAGCCCCCTGATACAGCCCTATTACGTGCTCGAGGAGCTCAACCGCCACACACGCGGCGAGGCGATCATCTCGACCGGCGTTGGCCAGCACCAGATGTGGGCCGCGCAGTACTGCGATTTCGCCGGCCCGCGCCTGTGGCTCACCTCCGGCAGCATGGGCACGATGGGCTTCGGCCTGCCCGCGGCCATCGGCGCTCAGATTGCGAACCCCGCGCGGCTGGTGATCGACATCGACGGCGACTCGAGCATCCGCATGAACATCGGCGAGCTCGAGACCGCGACCACCTACGACCTGCCGGTCAAGGTGATGGTGCTCAACAACTTCGGCGACGGCATGGTCAAGCAGTGGCAGAAGCTGTTTCACAAGGGCCGGCTGTCGGCGAGCGACAAATCGCTCCACAAGAAGGACTTCATCCGCGCCGCCCAGGCCGACGGCTTCCGCTACGCGGTGCGCCTCGAGCACAAGGCGGACGTGCCGCGCGTCATCGCCGAGTTCGTCGGCTTCCAGGGGCCGGCTTTCCTCGAGGTGATGATCGATCCCGACGCCGGCGTCTATCCGATGGTGGGCCCGGGGCAGAGCTACGAGGAGATGATCACCGGCGAGCACATTCCGTCGCGTACCAAGGTCAACATCAAGACCCCGGGTCCCTCGGAGATGTTCTGATGGGACCGATGCCGCTGCGCGCCTCGGCCCTCGCAGCCGTGCTCGCCGCGGCGGCCGCGGCATCGGCCGCGGCCCCGGCGCCAGCCGCCGCCGAACGCCGGGACGAGATCGTGATGCTCGGCAACCTCGCGGGCGAGCAGAGGGTCAGCACCGGCAGCGACGGCGTGACGCACGCGGAATTCTCCTTCAACGACCGCGGTCGCGGCGACCACATTACCGCCACCTGGAGGCTCGATGCTGCCGGCGTGCTCACCGAGTACCAGGGCCGCGGCAACGACTATATGAAGGTGCCGGTGAGCGAGAGCTTCCGGCTCACCAATGGCAAGGCCTCCTGGAGCAGCCGCTCCGAGCACGGCAGCGCGGCGGTCACGGGCGTTGCCTTCTACGTGCCGGTGAATGCGCCGCCCGAGATCTTCGGCGTGCTGGCGCGCGCGCTCCTCAAGGCTCCGGGGCATCGGCTCCCGCTGCTGCCCGCGGGCGAGGCGACGCTCGAGAAGGCCGAGCTGTCCGCGGAAGATGCGGCCTTCGCGACCGGCCCGCACGGACCGATCGCACTGTACGCGGTGAGCGGACTCGACTTCTCCCCGGATCCGATCTGGCTGGGGAGCGACGGCACGACGGCTGCCAGTACCTCCGAGTGGTACACGGCTCTGCCCGCGGCCATGCACGCTCAGCTGCCGCAGCTGCTGGTGGCGCAGGCGCACTGGAGCGCGGCGCGCTCGGCACGCCTGGCGCGCGAGCTGACCCAGGTGCCCGCGGGCGAGGTCGTGATCCGCAACGCCCGGCTGTTCGATCCGCGCGATCTTACGGTCACGCCGGGAACGAGCGTGCGGGTGCGCGGCGCGCACATCGTGCGGGTGGCCGCGGATGCCGACGTGACCGGCGACGCCGGGGCCGAGGTGATCGATGCGCACGGCCGCTTCCTCATGCCCGGGCTGTGGGACAACCACCAGCACTTCGGCGACAACACCGGCGCGCTCGATCTCGCCAACGGCGTCACCAGCGCCCGCGACATGGGCAACGACACCGACGAGTTCCTCGAGCGCCTGGCGCGCTTCGATGCCGGCACCGAACTCGGCCCGCGGGTGTGGAAGTCCGGCATCATCGATGGCACTGGCCCCTACGCCGGGCCGACCAAGATGCGCATCGACACCGCGGCGCAGGCGGTCGCGGACGTCGACTGGTACGCCGACCACGGCTATGGGCAGATCAAGATCTACTCCTCGATCCCGCCACCCATCGTGCCGGTGATGGCGGCCGAGGCGCATGCGCGCGGGCTGCGCGTCAGCGGCCACGTGCCGGCGTTCATGAGCGCCGAGCAGTTCGTCGCCGCCGGCGCCGACGAGATCCAGCACCTCAACTTCATCGAGCTCGACTTCCTCTGGCCCGCGGTGCAGGAGACGCGCAACATGAACCGCTTCACCGCGGTCGCCGCTCACGCCCGCGAGTTTCCGCCCGACCAGCCGCCGGCGCGGGACTTCATCGCCTATCTCGCCCGCCACCACACCGTGCTGGACCCGACCATGAACGTCTTTGAGGCGATGTTCTGCGGCGACCCGGCCGCCGTGACGCCGGGGCTCGAGGCGGTTGCGCCGCGCATGCCGCCGCAGGTGCGCCGCGGGCTGCTCTCCGGCGCCCTCGTCCCACCCAAGGGCGAGGAAGCCGCCTACCGCGAGGCGCTGCCGGCGATGCTGACGCTCCTCAAGGCGCTGCACGACGCCGGGGTGACGATCATCCCCGGCACCGATACCGTGCCGGGCTACGAGCTGCACCACGAGCTCGAGCTGTACGCGCGCGCCGGTATTCCCCCGGCCGAGGTGCTGCGCCTGGCGACCCTCACCTCGGCGCTGGTCGTCGGCGCGAACGGCGAGCGCGGCGTGATCGCCCCCGGCAAGCTCGCCGATCTGATCCTCATCGACGGCGACCCGAGTGTGCGTATCGCCGACATCGACCGCATCGATCTGGTGATGAAGGGCGGCCGGATCTACGACCCCTCGGGCATCGAGGCCTCGCTCGGCATCACCCCCGTGAAGCAGCACTGATGGAAGAGAGCTCCCACGCCCACGCGCACCCCCCGCACGGCACGGGCTTTCGCTGGCTCGATATCAGCCTGGCGCTGTCGGCCTTCGTGGTCAGCCTCGCCTCGCTATGGCTCACGGTACATAACGCCCGCACGATGGAGCGGTTGGTCGCGTCCAACAGCTATCCCAACATCGACTTCAGCAACGGCAACGGCTTCGATTTCGACGACGGCCGTGGGGTACAGCACGCGGTATACCTGTCGCTCGACAACACCGGGATCGGGCCGGCGCGGCTGCGCTCCATCGAGCTGAGCTTTGCGGGCAAGCCGGCGGCGAGCCTGCGCGATTTGCTCGCCCTGTGCTGCACCGAGGAGGGCGCCGCTTCCTTGCCGAAAACCAGCTACCGGTTCGTCGGCGATATGCGCGGCGCCATGATTCGCGCCGGCGAGTCCCTGACCCTGTTTGCCTGGGCGGAGGCCCCGGCGGATCCGCGCTGGGCACGCCTCGAGAAGATCCGCGGCGAGATCGGCGTGCGCGTCTGCTACTGCTCGGTATTCGACGAGTGCTATCGGCGCGACAGCGCCCAGCACGAGCCGGTGCGGGTCACGGCCTGCCCGGCTGCCGCCGTCCCGTACACCGGCGGTTAAGACGCGCGCCGCTAATCTGGAGGACTCCGATGAAGTACCTGCACACCATGGTGCGCGTCACCGACCTCGACGCCTCGCTGAAGTTCTACTGCGACGCGCTCGGACTCAGGGAGCTCTCCCGCAAGGATTACCCGCAGGGGCGCTACACCCTGGTGTTCCTCGCCGCCCCCGGGGATGAGAGCGCGCAGGTCGAGCTCACCCACAACTGGGACCCGGAAGCCTACGGCGGCGGGCGCAACTTCGGGCATCTCGCCTACCAGGTGGAGGACATCTACGCCACCTGCCGTCGGCTCAGCGACCACGGCGTGACCATCCTGCGGCCGCCGCGCGACGGGCGCATGGCCTTCGTGCGCTCGCCCGACAACATCTCGATCGAGCTGCTGCAGAAGGGTGCGGCGCTCGCGCCCGCCGAGCCCTGGAAGTCGATGGCCAACACCGGCAGCTGGTAGGCGACGCAGCGCGCGCAACCTCATGAAGACGATCCCGAGCCTCATCATCGCGGCGGTGTTCGCCACGCTGACCTTCGCCGTGTGGGCGTACCTCAACCGCCCGACGCGCGAGCCGCCATGGCCGGCGCGCATCCAGGGCTTCGCCTTTTCGCCGTTCCGCATCAACGAGGATCCGACCCACTTCCAGATGCCGACCGATGCCGAGATCGATCAGGACCTGGCGCTGCTCGAAGGCAAGGTCAACGCGGTGCGCACCTACTCGGTGGGCGCGACGCTGGCCGACATCCCCGAGCTTGCCGAGCGGCACGGCATCAACGTCGCGCTCGGTGCCTGGCTCGACAGCCACCTCGACAAGAACGAAGAGCAGATGAAGACGGTGATCGACCTGGCCGATACGCACCAGAACGTGGTGCGCGTGCTGATCGGCAACGAGGTGATCCTGCGCGGCGACCTCACCCTCGAGCAGCTGGAGAATTATCTCGACCGCGCACGGGCCGCCATCGGCCAGCCGGTCGGCACCGCCGAGACCTGGCACACCTGGCTCGCGCATCCCGAGCTCGCGCAGCACGTCGACTTCATCGGCGTGCACTTCCTGCCGTACTGGGAGGGCGTGCCGGTCGACGCCGCGGTCGACTACTCCTTCGCGCAGTTGAAGCGCCTGCAGCAGACCTTCCCGCACAAGCCGATCGTCATCGCCGAGATCGGCTGGCCGAGCCGCGGGCGCACGCGCGAGTCGGCGGTGGCGTCCGAGGCCAACGAGGCGCTGTTCCTGCGGCGCTTTCTGGCCCGCGCCGAGAAGGAGCAAATCAAGTACTACGTCATGGAGGCCTTCGATCAGCCGTGGAAGGCGTACCAGGAGGGCGCGGTCGGCTCCTACTGGGGCGTGTACGACGTCAATCGCCAGCCGAAATTCGCCTTCACCGAGCCGATCGTGCGCGTGCCGGAATGGCACATCCTCGCGGCGATCTCGGTGGCGGTGTCGCTGCTGGTGCTGGGGCTCGTGTATCTCACCAGCGACGCGCTGCGCAACCGCGGCCGCAGCTTCCTCGCCATCGTGGTGTACGCCGCCACCACCATCGCCGTCTGGGTGATCTACGACTTCACGCAGCAGTACATGACGGTCTCGAGCGTGATCGCCGGCGTGCTGCTGCTGCTCGGCATGCTGGGGGTGCTGCTGGTGCTGCTCGCCGAGGCGCACGAATGGGCCGAGGCGCACTGGGTGGCCTACCGGCGGCGCCTCGGCGCGCCGAGCCTGGCCCCCGATCAGCAGCAACCCAAGGTCTCGATACACGTGCCGGCCTACAACGAGCCGCCGGCGATGCTGATCGAGACGCTCGATGCGCTCGCGCGGCTCGACTATCCCAATTTCGAAGTGCTGGTGATCGACAACAACACCCGCGACCAGAACGTCTGGCGGCCGGTCGAGGCGCACTGCGCCCGGCTCGGGCCCCGTTTCCGCTTCTTCCACGTCGCGCCGCTCGCGGGCTTCAAGGCCGGCGCGCTCAACTACGCGCTCGAGCGCACCGCGCCGGAGGCCGCCATCGTCGCCGTGATCGACAGCGATTACGTGGTGGAGCCGTGCTGGCTGCGCGAGCTCACGCCGGCGTTCCAGGACCAGCGCATCGCGATCGTGCAGGCGCCGCAGGACTACCGGGACGCGGACCAGAGCGCCTTCAAGGCCATGTGCTACGCGGAGTACCGCGGCTTCTTCCACATCGGCATGATCACGCGCAACGAGCGCAACGCCATCATCCAGCACGGCACCATGACCATGGTGCGCCGCCGGCAGCTCGATCAGTGCCGCTGGGCGGAGTGGTGCATCACCGAGGACGCCGAGCTCGGGCTGCGCATCTTCGAGGCGGGCTACGACGCCACCTACGTGCCGGTGAGCTACGGCCGCGGCCTGATGCCCGACACCTTCATCGACTTCAAGAAGCAGCGCTTCCGCTGGGCCTACGGCGCGATGCAGATCCTCAAGGCGCACGCGCGCGCACTGTTCCTCGAGGGCGGCCCGCTGTCGCCGGGCCAGCGCTACCACTTCGTCGCCGGCTGGCTCCCGTGGGTGGCCGACGGCTGCAACCTGCTGTTCAACCTGGCGGCCCTCGGCTGGTCGGCCGCGATGGTGTGGGCGCCAGGCAAGGTCGACCCGCCGCTGGTCATGTACTCGGTGCTGCCGCTGTCGCTGTTCACTTTCAAGCTCGCCAAGCTGGTACACCTGTATCGCGTGCGCGTCGGTGCCAACATCCGCCAGACGGTGGCTGCGGCGGTTGCCGGTCTCGCCCTGACGCATACGATCGGCACGGCGGCGGTCAAGGGCCTCGTGACCCGCAGCGAGCCGTTCTTCCGCACTCCGAAGCAGGGCAGCACCTCGGGCTTCCTGCGCGCGCTCGGCGCAGCGCGCGAGGAGACGGTGATGGTGGTGGGGCTGCTGCTCTCGGCCTGGGGCGTCTCGTACACCGGCACCAAGGAGACCGCGGGTCCCGACCGGCTCGCCTGGATCGTGGTGCTGCTCATCCAGTCGGTGCCCTACGCCTCCTCGCTCATCGTCTCGCTGGTGAGCGCCTACCCGCTGCCGGCGCGCTGGCTCGGCACGCGCTATCGCGCCGTGGCCGGCACCGGCCGCCCGGCGCAGGCGGGGCCGGCAGCTTAAGCCTCCGTGCGCGAGCGCAGGCTCCAGGCCATCGCGACCATGATCGCCGCGGTCGCGGTGTTCTCCTTCATGGACGCGGTGCTCAAGTTCTTCGCCATGCGCTATCCACCCATGGAAGTGGCGGCGCTGCGCGGCGCCACCTCGCTGCCGTTCACGCTCGCGCCGGTGTTGATCGCCGGCAGGATGCGCGATCTCATCCCGCGGCGCTGGCCGATGCACCTGCTGCGCGGAACCCTGAGCGTGGTGGTGATCGGCGGCTTCGTCTACGCCGTGCGCTCGCTGTCGCTCGCCAATGCCTATTCGGTGTTTCTGTCGGCGCCGCTGCTGGTGGCGGCGCTGTCGGTGCCGCTGCTGCGGGAGCGGCTCGACTGGCGTAACTGGCTGGCGATTCTCATCGGGCTCGCCGGGGTCCTCGTCATGCTGCGGCCCACCGCCTCGGGGCTGGCGAGCTTCGGCGCCGTGGCGGCGCTCATCGGCGCCGCCGCCTACGCCCTGAGCGGCATCGCGGTGCGGGTCCTCACCCGCACCGACACGACAGTGAGCGTCGTCTTCTGGACGATCAGCCTGATGACCGTATTCACGGCCGCGATCGCCGCTCCGGGGTGGGTCGCGATCGAGCACGCGCACTGGAAATGGCTGCTGGCGCTCGGGGTGCTGGCCGCGACCGGGCAGTACCTGCTCACCGAGGCGTTCCGCTCGGCACCGCCCTCGGTGGTCTCGCCGTTCGAATACACGGCGCTCCTCTGGGGAGTCGGTATCGACCGGGTGGTCTGGCAGGTGCTGCCTTCGGCACGGGTGTGCCTGGGCGGCGGCATCGTGATCGCGAGCGGGCTCTACCTCATCTGGCACGCGCGCAACGCGCCGCAACACCCGCCAGCCCAGGAGTCATGGCAGTGACCGGCGCGGCGAGGCAGAATGCGGCGCCAATCCTCGACAACGCCTCCCGCTCGCCGGCGCGTGCGCCGGCGGCGTGATCGTCGACGGTAGGAAGCCCGAACGCTGACAGGTCGTTTGCAAACAAGAGGAACCAGGCCATGAGTAATGCCGATATCCGGGGACGATTCATCTGGCACGAGCTGTTGACGACTGACACGGCCGCCGCTGCTGCCTTCTATCCCAAGGTGGTGCCGTGGCGGACCCAGCCGTCGAGCATGCCGGGCTACACCATATGGATGGCCGGCCAGAGCCAGGTCGGGGGCCTCATGGCCTTGCCTCCCGACGCGGCGGGAACGCCGCCACACTGGCTGATCTACATCGGCACCCCGAACGTCGATGCCACGGCCGAGCACGCCCAGCGTCTCGGCGCGCGCGTGGTCAAGGCGGCCGCCGACATTCCCAACGTCGGCCGCTACGCGGTGCTCGCCGACCCGCAGGGCGCGACCTTTGCGCTCTACACGCCGGGTCCGAGCGGCGGCGCCATTCCTACACCCGGTGCCGGGATCTTCTCCTGGCACGAGCTGGCGACTACCGACGTCGCCGGCGCGCTGCGCTTCTACGGCGAGCTGTTCGGCTGGACCAAGGGACAGGGGCACGATATGGGCGCCATGGGCGTCTACCAGATCTTCGAGCGCTTCGGCTCGATGGTTGGCGGCATGTGCAACGTCCAGGGGCCGGCCACCCCGCCCTCGTGGCTGAGCTACGTGCAGGTCGCCGACTCGAGCCGCGCGGTCGCCGCCGCCAAGGCGGCCGGCGGGCGGCTGCTGCACGGCCCGGTCGAGGTGCCGGGCGGCAGCTGGATCGCGCTCTTCATGGATCCGCAGGGAGGAGCATTCGCGGTGCAGGAGCCGCCACGTCCGGCAGCGGCGAAGCCCGCGGCCCCGCCGCCGAAGCCGGCCCCCGCACCCGCGCCGAAACCCGCGGCAGCCCCCGCGGCAGCAGCTCCCGCACCCGCAGCACCGGCGGCCGCCAAGCCTGCGGCGCCCGGGCCGGCGCCGAAGAAGGCCGCGAAAAAGAAGGCGGCAAAGAAGAAGCCCACAAAGAAGAAGCCCACAAAGAAAAAGCCGGCAAAGAAAAAGCCGGCGAAGAAAAAGGCCCGGAAGCCGGTGAAGAAGAAAGCCGCGAAGAAAGCGGCGCGCAAGAGCGCGAAGCGCGCCAAGGCGCGGCGTCACCGCTGAGGCGGCCCATTACGCGGCAGTCACAGGGGCGAGGCGCGGAGCGCCGAGCGGGTGCACAGGGACGTGCACCCCGGGCTTGCGCGGAGCAGGACAGCGCAGCGCAATGTGACCGGCCGCCGAAGGTGGCCGGGGGTCGAGCAAAAACCACGCTTTTTGCTCGACCCCGCGCTGGGCGGGGCAGGACGCCCCGATCCAGCGCTTGATAACGAGTGCTCAAAGCTTGACCAGCGGGCGTCCGAAGTTCTCGCCCCGCAGCGAGCGCAGCATGTGCGCCGGGGCGTTGGCGAGGCCCTCGACCACGTGCTCCTTGATCGCGATGCGGCCCGCGCCGTGCCAGGGGATGGCCTCGCGCAGGAACTCGCCGCGGCGGTGCTCGTAGTCGCGCACGCGCGCGCGCAGCACCTGGATCCCATCCTTCTCCGGCAGGTAGCCGGCGCGCAGCAGCGCGGGGGCTGGATCGGTCGCGCTGAGTGAGTTCTGCACGATGCGCGCGCCGCTGGCGAGGTGGCGCTCCGCAATAATGGTTTCGAGCAGTTCCCCGCCGGTGTTGTCGAAATACACGTCCACGCCGTGCGGCGCCAGCTGCCGCAGCCGCGCGCTCAGGGGCTCGGCGCGGTAGTTGATGCAGGCAGAGAGGCGCGCGTGGCGCGTCACCCAGTCGCACTTCTCGCGCGTCCCGGCGATGCCGATCGCGCGCGCCCCTTTCAGCATCGCGATCTGTCCGGCCATCGAGCCCGCGGCGTTCGAGGCGGCCGAGACCAGCACGGTCTCGCCGGGCTTGAGCCTGGCGAGGTCGAGGAGTCCGAAGTAGGCGGCCATGCCGGGGGCGCCGAGGATCCCGAGCGCCGTCGACGCCGGCGTCTGGCCCGGATGCACGAAGCGCGCGTACTGGCCATCGGAAACGGAAAACTGCTGCAGCCCCGCGTCGAGCACCACGACGCTGCCGACGCCGAACACGTCGTGACGCGACTCGATGACCTCGCCGACTCCGCGCGCCGGCACCAGGTCACCCGGCTTGACGAGGCCGGGGCGGCCGTTGACCCCGTGCGCCATCAGGAACGGGTCGAGTGCCAGCCAGACCGCGCGCGCCAGGAATGTGCCGTGGGTGAGCTCGGGGCGCGCCGACTCGACCAGCTCGAAGTCGGTCGGCTTCGACGGCTGGTGTTTGAGGCGGATCTGGAGGTTCTGCACGGGCGCGGCCTTGCGCGGGGGCTACCGGGTTGCAGCGTCGGCGGCCTCGCGTTGCCGGTCCGCCGCCTCCTGGTTGAGCTGCTCGAGCTGCTGCCTGAGGCGCTGCTCCTGCTCGCGCGCCTGGGCCGCCTGCTGCACCTCGGCGGCCGAGCCGCTCGCCGCGGCGGCGCCCGTCTCGGTGAGCCCGCAGCCCCCGAGCATGGTGCAGAAGCCGGTGAGCACCAGAATGCGCAGCATGGCCGCCAATTTACGCGCCCGGCCTGCGTGCGCAAGTGCAGCGCCGAACGTGGCACTATGGCACGCATGTCGAGGCTCAGCGGCAGGCCACAGCGTGCGGAGGAACCGCGGGTGCGGCGCGGCTATTTCGAATGCCGCTACGGCCAGCTGCACGTCCACAACGCGATTCCTCCGGGGGGTGGGTTCGAGGAGGCGACGGCGCTCATCTGCCTGCACGGCGCCCAGGGCTCGGGCCGCAGCTTCAAGGAGTTTCTCGCCCTCGTCGGGCGCGACCGCTCGGTGTATGCGCCGGATCTTCCCGGCTACGGTGAATCGGACGGACTGCCGCAGCCGCTGAGCGCGGCGGAATATGCCGCGGCGATCGGCGATTTTCTCGACACCATGCGGCTGCGGCAGGTCGATGTGCTGGCGCACGGCGCAGGCTCGGTGCTCGCCACCGAGCTTGCGCTGACACGCGCCCCGCAGCTGCGCCGCCTGGTCCTCGTCTCGGTTCCGCTCGCTGCGGCGGGCCCGCAGGCGGGGAGCGCTGCGGCCAGCGGCCTGGCCGCCGCCGCGGCCGGCTATGGGCTGCGCGAGCGGCTCGGGCGGGTTTCGCAGCCGCTTCTGGTGCTGCGTCCGCGGGACGAGTGGTGGGACGCGACGGCCCGGGTGCGGGAGGCCCAGCCGGCGGCCCGCGTGCTGGACATGCCGGATCATGGGGCGGACCTCTTTCAGGCGTCCCCGGGCGCAGTGGCGGACGCCGTTCGGGCCTTCCTGCGCGGCTGAAGGCCATCCGGGCCGTAATTTTCGCGATCCGCCTCACATAATTGCGCCAGTTAGGGCGAAGCTAAGCGCCGGGCGGGGTTAAAATTTCCAGCAAATCCAATAAGGGAGCCAATCCCAATGGAACCGCGCCTGCGGCCACCTGCCCCGGGGACTCGCCCCCCCGAGTCTGACCTCGACAGCACCGACGAGCTTCCGGCACTCGACCCCAAAGCCTATGAGGCTGCGAGCCGCGATAAGCTCGCCGATACCTGGGTGCAGCCCGGGCTGAAAGTAGAAGAGGCCGCGGCGGAGCCGCGCGGCGCAGCCGAGGGGACCGAGGATCCGCTCCAGACCGCCGTGGCCAACCTGCGCGAGGCGCAGGAGCTGCTCGCGAGCCGCGGTGCGCGCCTGGCCGACATCGAGCGCGCTCTCGAGGAGGCCCAGAGCGCGCACGCCAGCGCCGAACGGCGCGTGCAGCAGTTGGGCACGGAGCTGTCCCAGGCGCGCGCTGCCGCCGGGCAGCGCGAGACCGAGCGCACGGCCGCTGAGGCCGAGGCGCGGGCCGCCGCGGAGCGGCGCGAGACGCAGCATTCAGCGGAGCTCGTCGAAGTGCGCGCTGCCGCCACCCGACGCGAGGCCGAGCTCGGCGAGGAGCTCGCCCGGGCGCGTGCGGCCGCCGGCCAGCAGGCCAGTGACCTCGCCGAGGAGCTGGCCGCGGCGCGCCGCGCCGCCGAGCAGCGCGAGGCGCAGCACGCGCGCGAGCTCGCCGAGGAGAAAACCGCCGCCGAGCAGCGCGTAGCGGCCGAGCGCGAGTCCGCCGCGGAAGCGCAGCGCAACCGCGATCTCGAAAGAGAGCAGGTGCTCGCCGCCCGCGACCGGGCGCAGTCGGCGCTGCAGGGCGAGCTGCAGGAGATGCGCGCCCGCGCCGCGAGTTACTTCGAGTCATTCCAGTCCGCCGAGCGCCGCCGCTCGCTGTTTGAGGGGCTGCTGTCGGATCTGCAGGACGAGGCCGACGCGCACGAGAGCGGCCGGGCCCGCCTGGCGCGCGAGCTCGCCGGACGCGACGTGCGCGCCGGGGAGCTCGAGTCGGATCTGAGTCACCGCGCGGCGCGCATCGCCGATCTCGACAGCCAGGTGTCGACGCTCGCCGCCGCCCTGCAGCAGCGCGACCTCGAGCTCACGCGGCTGCGGGCCGTGGAGGCGAGCCTGAGCGCGGCGCTCGAGGCAGCGCGCGCGGCGACCGCGACCGTGACCACGCGCGCCGGAGAGCATGAGACCGCGCTCACCGAGACGCGCGCCCGCGTCGCGACACTCGAGGCGGAGCTCGCCGCCGAGCGCAGGCGCGGTGTCGAGCTCGACGCGGAGCTCACCAAGGTGCGCGGTGAGATGGAGGAGTGGGCGGGCGCCTTGCGCACGGCCCAGCTCGAGCGCAGCGGGCACCTGGCGAGCGTCGCCTCCGGCGAGGCGCGCGCGAAACAGCTCGAGGACCGGGTGGCGGAGCAGGTGGAGATGCTGCGCGCCCTGCAGTCCGCCTCGGACGCCGCCATCGCCCGGAGCCGCGAGCTCGAGGCGGATCTGCGCGCGGCCGAGGACGGCATCTCGCGGCTCGAGTCGCAGCTGCGCGGCCGCAATGCGCGCGTCTCAGAGCTCGAGAAAGCCAACCTGCAATGGCGCCATACCCTGGACGAGTCGCGCACCGCCCACGTTGCGACCGATACCCACCAGGCGCTCCTCGATGCGGCGCCTGCCGAGGCGCACGAGGGCGCGGGCGTGAGCGCACCGCCCGATGGCGCGACGCGCCTGCTGATCCGCAGCGACGGCGAGCGCGAGGTGGTGCACGTGCTCGGGCGCAAGACCAGCGTCGGCCGCACGCCCGAGAACGACCTGCAGATCGACGCCAAGTACGTCAGCCGCCACCACGCGGTGATCCTGGCCGGGCCCGCGCATACCATCATCGAGGACCTGAACAGCACCAACGGCGTGCTGGTCAACGGCAGGCGCATCAGCCGGCAGCTCCTCAAGGACGGCGACCAGGTGACGATCGGGCGCGCGGAATACCGCTTCGCCGTGCGCCGCACCGGCGAGAAGCGCTGACAGGGGCGCATCGCGTTCGCTAAGCTCGCCCTCGATGGCGAGCCCCTACATCGAGAAGATTCTCAAGGCGCGCGTCTATGACGTCGCGATCGAGTCGCCGCTCGAGGCGGCCGCACGGCTGTCGCGCCGGCTCGGCAACGAGGTGCTGCTGAAGCGCGAGGACCTGCAGCCGGTGTTCTCCTTCAAGCTGCGCGGCGCCTACAACCGCATCGCGCACCTCGGCGAGGCGGCCGCCGGCCGCGGGGTGGTGTGCGCCTCGGCCGGCAACCACGCGCAGGGCGTGGCGCTCGCCGCGCAGCGCCGCTCGATTCCCGCCGTCATCGTCATGCCGGAGACCACGCCGCTCATCAAGGTGCAGGCGGTCATCGACCTCGGTGCCGAGGTCGAGCTGCACGGCGACGACTACGACTCGGCGCTCGAGCGCGCGCTCACGCTGGCGCGCGAGCGCAACCTGGTGTTCGTGCACCCGTTCGACGATCCGGATGTGATCGCCGGGCAGGGCACGATCGCGGTGGAGATCCTGCGCCAGTCGGGCGGCAAGCTGGACGCGATCTTCGTGCCGGTGGGCGGCGGCGGGCTGATCGCCGGCATCGCGGTGTACGTGAAGTACCTGTACCCCGGAGTGAGGGTGATCGGTGTCGAGCCGCGCGACGCCGCCGGCATGTACGAATCGCTGCGCGCCGGCCGGCGCGTCACGCTCGAGCACGTCGGCATCTTCGCCGACGGCGTGGCGGTGCGGCGCGTCGGCGAGGAGACCTTCGCGCTGTGCCGCGAGACGGTCGACGAGATCCTGCTCACCGACACCGACGAGATCTGCGCCGCGATCCAGGACGTGTTCGAGGACACCCGCTCGATCGTCGAGCCGGCCGGCGCGCTCGCGCTCGCGGGGCTGAAGCAGTACGTGGCGCGCGAGGGCTGGCGCGGCAAGCGCCTGGTGGCGGTCAACAGCGGCGCCAACATGAACTTCGACCGGCTGCGCCATGTCGCCGAGCGCGCCGACTTCGGCGGCGGGCGCGAGGCGCTGCTCGCGGTGGTGATTCCCGAGCGGCCGGGCAGCTTTCTGCGTTTCTGCGAGGCGCTCGGCAAGCGCAGCGTCACCGAGTTCAACTACCGTTACGCCGCCCCCGAGGCCGCGCAGATCTTCGTCGGGCTCGCCCTCTCGCAGGGGCGCGCCGAGAAGGAGGCGGTGTCAGCGCAGCTGCGCGCCGCCGGCTTCGCCGTCACCGACATGACCGACGACGAGATGGCGAAGCTGCACGTGCGCTACATGGTGGGCGGACACGCGCGCGGCCTCGAGCACGAGCTGCTCTACCGCTTCGAGTTCCCGGAGCGGCCCGGGGCGCTGATGAAGTTCCTGCAGGCGATCGGCACGCGCTGGAACATCAGCCTGTTCCACTACCGCAATCACGGCTCGGACTACGGGCGGGTGCTGGCGGGGATCCAGGTGCCGCCCGCGACCCGCGCCGAGTTTCTCGAGCACCTGCGCGATCTGCACTACCCGTGCGTCGAGGAGACCGCCAACCCCGCCTACCGGATGTTCCTGTCATCGTGAGGCCCAGCTGCGCAGCCGGCAAACGTCTGCGCCTAGGTTGCTACGGAGTGCTCGGCTGCTGAGGTGACTATGGCAGTGCGTCTCGCGCCCCGCTTTTTGCCGGCGGCAACGAAGCTGATGTCCGAAAAAATCGCCGCTAGGCGATTTTTTCCGATGAACCAAGGCTCTCATGCTGCCACTCGCGCCAGATGGCGAGCAGCACCGCGAGGATCACCGGCCCGACGAACAGTCCCACCAGGCCGAAGGCCGCCAGACCGCCGAGCACGCCGAACAGCACCACCAGGAAGGGGATCTCAGCCTCGCGGCTGATGAGGAACGGCCTCACGATATGGTCGGTCCAGCCCATGACGACACCGCCCCAGACGAGCAGTCCGATGCCCGCCACAGTGTTGCCCTCGAGCAGCAGCCAGGCCGTCACGCACACCCAGATGGCCGGTGCCGCGAACGGGATCAGGCCGCACACGGTGGTGAGAGCGGCGAGAAACACCGGAGCGCCGACCCCGGCGAGCCAGTAACCGATGCCGACCAGCAGGCCCTGCACGACCGCCGCCAGCACCAGCCCGTAGATCACGGCTTTGACCGTCTGGCCGATCGACTGCAGGTAGCTGTGCACGCGCGGGCCGACCATGTGCTCGAGCGCGCGGGCGAGCTGCGCGGCGACCGCCGCGCCGTCGCGGTACACGAAGAACAGGCTGACCACCGTCAGCAGCAGTTTCGCCGCATTGCGGCCGACGCCGCCCGCGAGGTGAGCGATCTGGTCGAATGAGTGATCGGCGAGCTTGCGCAATGCCGCGCCGAGCGCCTGCGGGTCCTGGGCCACGCGCGCTGCCAGGTCGCGCAGCTGGTCGCCGACCCAGGGGAGCTTCAGCAGCGCGGGCGGCAGCTCGCCGCCGGCCAGCAGGCGCTGCGTCTCGCTGTAGGCGTGCACCAGCTCGAGGCGCACCACCACTGCGAGCCAGGCGAGCGGCACGATGACGGCTGCGCTCACCACGGCCGTCATGGCGAGCGCGGCGAGCACGTTGCCGCCGCCGCACTTGCGGCGCAGCCACTCGTAGCCCGGCCAGGTCACGTAGCCGAGGATCGCCGCCCATACGACCGGCACGATGAAGGGGTCGAGCACCAGGAAGCCGAGCAGCAGCAGCCCGGCGAGCAGTGCCGCCATGAGCAGGCGGCGCAGGGAAAGCGCGGAGCCGTAGTCCGGCATCAGAGCAGGCCCGCGGCGTCGGAGGCGATCATGGTGAGCGCCAGCAGCGTGCAGGTCGCGAGACTCAAATTCCGCCGCAGACCGAGGTACGCGGGCGGCAGCACCCGCCCGAGCGAGCGGTGCTCGTAGAGCCAGAACAGTCCGAAGCCGACCGTGAGCAGCGCGAGCGCACGCTGCCCGCCGATCAGCACCGCGGCCGCCGCAACCAGGACCGGTGCTGACGCCGCCGCCAGGCGCGGCGGCGTCGACGGCACGCGGCCGGCGAGGGCGAGTCCCCAGTGCACGCCACCGGCGCAGGCAAGCAGCACCGCGCCCCAGGCGATCGCGCCGCGCTGGGCGAGCTCGCGCCCGGCGTAGCCCGCAAGTGTCGCCTCGCAGGCCAGGCACGCGATCAGCGGCGCGACCGCGAGATAGCCGAGCAGCTCGGCCGCGGTGCCGAGCCGGGTGGGGGCGGTGTCATTCTCGAGGGGTTCCACGGCCCGCGATCATGCCACGGTGCGCGCAGGCGTGAATTGTCTTGACGGCACACCGAGCGCGCAGGCAGGCTTCGCGCGGCGTGAGGTGCTCGTCCCGCAAGGGAACGGGTAAAACGGGAAGTCCGGTGCGGATTCGTCCAAACCCGGCGCTGCCCCCGCAACGGTAATCGAGATCAGGCGGATCACGAGCCACTGCACCGGTCGAAGGTGCGGGAAGGCGATCCACCGGGAGGCGTCAGGCCTCCGCTCGAGAGCCCGGAGACCGGCCTCGCGCATCACCGTTGGACGTCGCGGCGGGCGACGCTGGTCGAACGGTGTGCGCCGCGAGGCGCAGACCTGCCAGCTCCTGACACGACGTGCGACGCGCACGGGTGTGTGCTTTCAGGAGTCTCGCCATGCTCACAGGTCTGGTCCCGCGCCGCGCGCGCCTCAGCGCGGTTCTTCCATTGGTTGTTTGCACGCCGGCGGCGTGGTGCCAGCAGGCGGATCAGCTGCAGCAGGTGATCGTCACCGCCTCACGTGTTCCGGAGCCCGAGGACCAGTCGTTGTTTTCGGTGACGGTGCTGACGCGCGCCGATATCGAGGCACGCCAGGTGCTGTCGGTACAGGACCTGCTCGCCGACCTCGCCGGCATCAACATCGACAACACCGGCGGCCTCGGGCAGCAGAGCTCGGTGTTCATCCGCGGCGCGGACTCCGATCACACCTTGCTGCTCATCGACGGCGTGCGCGTCGGCTCGGCGACACTCGGCACTGCACCCTTCGAGATCATCCCGCTCGAGCAGATCGATCACATCGAGGTGGTGCGCGGCCCGCGCTCGACGCTCTACGGCTCGGACGCCGTCGGCGGCGTCATCCAGATCTTCACCCGCCAGGCGGACGATCCGGGCGCGACGTTCGGCGGCAGCGCCATGACCGGCAGCTACGACACCCATCAGTTCACCGGCTACCTGGCGGGCCGTGGCAGCCAGGCCTGGGGCAGCATCTCGGGCGATGTGCTCACCACGGGTGGTATCCCGGCCTGTCTGCCCTCCGCCATCGCGGGTTGCTTCGACCCGGCCGCACCCCAGGTGCCCGACGGGCATCAGAACCGCTCGGGCTCCCTGGATGCAGGCGTGCGCCTCACCGACACGCTCACCGCTTCCGCCGACGTGCTCTACACGCACGGCTGGACGGCGTTCGACGGCGATGGCTTCGACGACCGGCTGGACTTCCAGGAGAAAGTCTTCAGCGCGCGCCTCGAGCAGGCGCTCGGCAGCACCTGGCACCTGCGGCTCATGGCGGGACGCGACGAGGATGACGAGCGCGATTTTCTCGATCCCACTCCGGTCGGCACCTTCGACACGGTGCGCGACAGCGCCAGCCTCCAGGCCGACGGCAAGCTCACCGAGGCGCTGAAGCTCATCAGCGGCGTCGACTACGAGGACGTCCACGTCGACAGCGACACGCCCTACGCGGTCACCTCGCGCACCACGCGCGCGCTGTTCAGTGAGCTGCACGCGGACCTCGGCGAGTGGTCGGCGCTCGCCGGCGCGCGCTTCGAGGACAATGAGCAGTTCGGCGATCACTGGACCGAGAACTTAGGACTCGCCCGCAAGCTCGGTGACGGCGTGCGCTTGGTCCTCACCTGGGGCACGGCCTTCCGCGCGCCGACCTTCGATGAGCTCTACTTCCCTGGCTTCGGCAACCCGGATCTCAAGCCCGAGACCTCACAGTCCTGGGAGACGGGGCTCGATGGGGAACAAGCCGCTTTCCGCTGGTCGCTGCATGCCTATCAGACGACCATCGACGACGAGATCTCGATCGATCCGCTGACTTTTCTTCCGGTGAACATCGACAAGGCGCGCATCCGCGGTGTCGAGCTGCAGGGCGATTGGCACAGCGCCGACTGGGTGGTAGGCGGACAGCTCACCGGGCTCGAGCCGCTCAACATCTCGCCCGGACCCGAGTATGACGACCTGCTGCCGCGCCGCGCGCAGCAGAACGCGAGCCTGACGCTCCGCCGGCTGGTGCACACCGGCGCCTCGGCGAGCGCCGACGGCTCGTTCGCCGTCGTGGCCCGGTGGGAAGGCCGCCGTTACGACGACCTCGCGAACACGCTGCCGATGGGCGGCTACCTGACGGTGGATCTGCTGACACAGTGGCGGCTCGACCGCGACTGGACGCTGGAAGCGAAGGCGGCCAACCTCTTCGACCGCAGCTACCAGACGGCGGCATACTATGCCGAGCCAGGCCGGAGCTACGGCGTCACGATCCGTTACCGCTCCAGCCTGCACTAGGGAGGAGTCAACATGACCGAGCCCGGCGCGGGTCCGGCGCCGGGCGCGGCGCCGACGGAGAACGAGCGTACCTGGGGAATGCTGTCGCACCTCGGGGCGTTCGCCGGGCTGGTCGCGCCGCTCATCGGCAACATCCTGGTGCCGCTGCTCATCTGGCACAGCTGGCGCGACCGCTCGCCGTTCGTCGGCGAGCAGGCGCTCGAGAGCCTCAACTTCAACATCTCGGTCTCCCTCGGCGCGCTCGTCTGCGGCGTGCTGACGCTGGTGTTCATCGGTTTTCTGCTCGGCACCGCACTGTTCGTCGCCTGGCTCGCGCTCACCCTCATCGCCGCGATCAAGGCGAGCGAGGGAGTGAGCTATCGCTATCCGTTCTCGCTGCGGCTGGTGAAGTAGCCGCCACCGGCTCTGCGCAGCGCGTGAGGGTCCCCGGGTCGATAGTTAGGCAAGTGCCTAACTATCGCGAGGCCCACCCCCCATGCGAGCCCTCCTTTCAAACAAACATTAAAAATCAATGACTTATATGCCTTTACGCCTATACTGTACGGGCGTACAGTCACGGCATGACCCGTATGAATTCCCGCCCCCGGGCCCTGAAGGGCCGCGGCGCTCTCTCCAATCCGCCCGGACGATTCGATGCGCAGCAAATCAGCGCGGTCGACGACGGCTGGTACATGGAGGCGGAGCCGGAATGCATTCCAACGACGCTCGAGCCGGACAAGGCGCGCGGCGTCATCACGACCAACGATTCGCCGGATATCCCGTTTGACAGCTCGATCAATCCGTATCGAGGTTGTTCTCACGGCTGCACTTACTGCTACGCACGTCCGAGCCACGCGTACATGGGACTGTCTCCCGGCCTCGACTTCGAGACGCGCCTGTTCTACAAGGCGGACGCGCAAAAGACTCTCGAATCCGAGCTGGCGCGCCCCGGCTACGCCTGCAAGCCCATCATGCTCGGCGCCAACACCGACCCGTACCAGCCGGTCGAAAAGCGCACGAAGGTGACGCGCTCGATCCTCGAGGTGCTCGCGCGCACTCGACACCCGGTCGCGGTCACCACCAAGAGCGCGATGGTCCTGCGGGACCTCGACCTGTTGACGGATCTGGCCCGCGACAACCTGGTGAGCGTCTCGGTCAGTGTCACGACCCTCGACGACGACCTGAAGCGCAGGCTCGAGCCGCGCGCGGCCTCGCCGGCGGCGCGCATTCGGACGCTCGCGGAGCTCGCCGCGGCCGGGGTGCCCTGCGGCGTGATGGTGGCGCCGGTGATCCCGGTGATCACCGACCACGAGATGGAGCGCATCCTCGAGGCCGGTGCCGGAGCGGGGGCGCAGTGGGCCGGCTACGTGCTGCTGCGCCTGCCCTACGAAGTGAAGGATCTGTTCCGGGAATGGCTCGCCGAGCACTATCCCGAGCGCGCCGCGCACGTCATGTCGCTGATCCACGAGATGCGTGGCGGGCGCGATAACGACCCGCGCTTCGGCTCGCGCATGCGCGGCACGGGACCTTATGCACAGCTGCTTCGCAACCGCTTCAGGCTCGCCTGCCAGCGCCTGAAGCTCAATTCGTCCCCGCGCGGCTCGCTCGACACGACGCGGTTTCGACCGCCGGGCCCCGCTGGCGCGCAGCTGCGGCTCGGCTTGTAAGAAAGTTGGATGTTGCAGCGCCGCTGATGCACTCGCTAAGCTGCGCCGGGAAGATCGCTTGCGCGGTAACGGGGGATACCGATGTCGAACGGCCAGACCAAGGTCGCGCTGCTCGCTGGCGCGAGCGGCCTGACGGGCTCGTATGTGCTCGAGGCACTGCTCGACGCCCCGGACTTCAGCCGCGTGATCGCCGTAACGCGCCGGCCGCTGGCGCGCGAGCACGCGCGGCTCGCCAACCGCATCGTGCAGTTCGATCGCATGGAGACGCAGCTGCAGGGCGTTAGCTGCGACGTCGCGCTGTGCTGTCTCGGCAGCACGCTCGCCCGCGCCGGCTCGCGCGATAATTTCCGCGAGGTCGACGTCGACTACGTCGTCGCCTTCGCCCGCACGGCGCTCGCCGCGCGCGCGCAGCGCTTCGTCGTCATGTCGAGCGCCGGCGCGGACCCGCGCGCGCGCAACTTCTACCTGCGCACCAAGGGCGAGATGGAGGAGGAGCTGGAATCGGTCGGCTTCCCGGCACTCGACATCCTGCAGCCGGGACTGCTGTTCGGCTGGCGCCAGGAGATGCGCCTGCTCGAGCTCGTGATGCAGGCGGTGATGCCGCTCGTGAATCCCTTGCTGGTCGGCAAGCGCGCCGCCTTCCGCGGTATCTCCGCGCGCAAGGTGGCGGCGGCGATGGTCGGCGCGACCCGCTCGGGCCGCAAGGGCGTGCAGCGCTACGTAAATCCCGGCATCTACGCGCTCGCGCGCCTCTCGCCGGCGAGGGCTGCTCCGGCGCCGGATCGCAAGCCGGCCCGCGCCCGCTGATGTCGCGGGCGGCCTGCGCACATCCCTGCGTGACGGCTATTACCGCGCGCGCCTGGTGAGCGCGGGCCGCTTCTGGTGAGACATAACACCGCGCGCGCTGCGGCGACGCACCATATGTCACGCGCAGTGCGCGACTCTGTGCGATCCGCACTTGACTGCGAACGGCGACACCTTGAAACTTCCTCGCGTGTTAAGGGCAAACCCGTCGAAAGACGGGGACGCAAAGCCACCGGTCTAACGGACTCGAGGTTCTACGACGGCGGGGCTGCCACGATCGCGCAGTTAAAAGCGCGACGCTCGCACTCCCTTCCCCGTCGTAAATCCCTAAAGTCCCTTCGGTCCGGGGACGTTATCAGGGATTGGTTGAGTTCCGGGGAAGCTAATGACACCACAGCCAGAACTGGCCGCCGACGAAATGTCCGGCGCCACCGCAGGGGAGCCGTCGCCGTCTGCCGCGGCAGCGGGTCCGTTCGTTCTAAATCTGTGCTCTTCGAGCACGCCGATGGCGTTGGCGCAGACGGAGCTGCCCGAGCTCAGGCGCTTCAACTTCTTCGTGAGCCGCCGTTTCGAGGAAGGCCGCGAGCGCTTTCGTCTCCACATGGGTTACTTCGCGACGCTCGCCGAGGCCGAGGAATGGCTGAGCGTCGTGCGCGAGATCTATCCCGGCGCATGG
>Ga0187781_10000254_pt1 | contig 37831 bp, 35 predicted proteins | sample 0715_SJ02_MP02_2_FD_132447 | JGI IMG/M metagenome (GOLD analysis project Ga0187781, IMG submission 132447) | Tropical peat soil microbial communities from peatlands in Department of Meta, Colombia - 0715_SJ02_MP02_20_MG | ecosystem: Environmental > Terrestrial > Soil > Wetlands > Peat | place... | reverse complement strand
TGGCGGAGAGAGTGGGATTCGAACCCACGATACGGTTTCCCGTATACACGCTTTCCAAGCGTGCGCCTTCAGCCACTCGGCCATCTCTCCCGCGCGGTTGGAGCTTGTAGCGAGGTACGCTTTCGATTCTATGGGTCGAGCGAAGGAAACCGCAAGGTAGCAGCAGGCTGCTGTTGGCCTGCCCAGAGATAACTTCGAATTGTTATCTTGAGCGAAGCGAAAGATCTATGCATTTCAAAATACAGATGAACAGACCCTTCGTGGCTCAAGGCCACTCAGAATGACAAGCTAAACAGTTTTCGGACGAGTTCTGGCCGCTCAGGAGCTACTGGAAACCATCATTCGTTACCAGGTAACAGGTGCCGGCCTAATCTTTTTTCTCGTCTTTCTCATCCAGTTGCTGGGCCAGGTAATTCTCAATGCCCATTTCGCTGATGGCGTGGAGTTGGCCTTCCAGGTAATCGATGTGCTCTTCTTCGTCCACCAGAATCTCTTCCAGCAAATCGCGGGAGCCGTTATCTCCCACCTTTACGCAGGTTTCGATGCCATCATTCAAACGCTTCACGGCATCGTACTCCACCTGCAGATCGTTCTGGAGTTGCGCCTTGACGCTCTGCCCGATATTAATCCGGAAGTAGTCGCTCATGTTGGGCGTGCCGTCAAGCAGCAGGATGCGCTCCATCAGCTTCTCGGCATGGGTCATCTCTTCGATGGCCTCTCCCCGCGTGTGTTTGGCCAGCTTCCCATAACCCCAGTTTTCGCACATCTCGGCGTGCAGAAAATATTGGTTGATAGCAGTCAACTCGGCTTTCAGCACTTGATTAAGAACAGCTATGACTTTGTTATCACCTTTCACAGTTCGCCTCGCAAGATAGCGTTAGCACTCCGCACTTAGCAATTACCTGTCGGGCCTGCGGCTTTCTTGGAACCGCCACCAAACGACTGGACCAAATAACTGCCAAATGCTAAATGCAATTAGGTTCTCGCAGGAAATATACCACTGTCAGGGAAGATGACGATACAGGCTGCGGCCGGCTTACGAGGTTTTTTCGGGAGATTGCGCGGCGACTGCAGGAACTTCTGGTGTCGCCGGGTTTTCTGCCGCTGCCGGCGCCTGGCCATTGGATTTGGGGGCGCTTTCGAACACGCGGTTGTTAAGGCAGTACAAAGCTAATTCGAGGCGGTCGGCCACGCCCAGCTTGTCATACACCTTGCGCAGATAGTTTTTCACCACCTGCTCGGTGGTGCCGACGCGTTGGGCAATTTCCTTGTTCTTCATCCCCTGAGTCACGCAGGAGACAATGAGAGATTCTTTGGGTGTGAGCTGCACCTTGGTGCGGGCATTCGGGGGACGCGTGCCCTGGCTGCGATAAGCTTCCAGGACCCACTGGATTCCGCGGCTATCCAGCCAGACCTGGCCTTTGGCCACGGTGCGCAGGCAATCGACCAGAAGTTCGGGCTCGACTTCGCGCGAAACGATGCCGTGAGCGCCGCGGCGAAACAGTTCCAGGGTGAGCTCTTCCTCGGGTTCCTGAGTTACAACCACCAGCCGCAGCCCGGGGTTCTGCCGTAGCAGGTCGGAGACTGCTTCCAGCGGATTCGGAGCAAGCGCGGCTTCGAAGAGCAGGATGTCGGCGGAAAATTTCTGGGCGGCGGAGAAAGCCTGGGAGAGCGTTTCGGCCTGCCCTACGACCCGAACGTCATCTTCGACGGCAAAAATCTTGCGCAGCCCGGCGCGGAAGATGGCCTGCGTGTCCGCCACAATCACGCGGATGAACTGGCCGTTACCTTCACCCACCTGCGGCGGTCCCGAGTTTTCTTCGACTCTGACTGGACTGCTTGCCATCAATTGCCTCGCCGCTCAGCGGCGGTCAAAACGATATTCATCAATGACGACGCCTACTCCATGGCGTCCGGCTTCCTCAAAATTGCGCACCACGCGGCCCTTGCAATCCAGCCGCACATCGGTTTCTGCGCCCACGATCTCCGCCGGCAGGGAGATGGTGAAATCGACGCTCGATCCCACCGGCATTTCCGCGTCCACCACCTGAAATAACACGCCATTGGCCGACATGTTTTGAGTTTCGGTGTGGCTTTCGCCGGATTTTGACTTCACGGAAACCGGCAACTTGATCGGAAAGCGCACCGCGCTTTGCATATCCGTGTACGCCTTCTTCGCGCCCCCAGCCGGTTTTGCGCCTTCTGGCGCGGCCAAAGAAGCGCTCTCTTTCCAAGGAAATCCGCCCGTTTTGGCTTTCTCCGGAGATGACTCTGGATCAGACATTACGCCCGCAGATTACACCCCTGAACCAGCGTGGCAAAGTTACCGAAGTCATGGAACTTGCATCGATAACTTCTTGAAGGCCATGAACTTGCGGGGAAATCGAGGAACCTGCTCAGTGGTCACCGCAACGCCTGGGCAAAAGCAGTTAGCATTTGGCACTTGGCACTTCGCCGAACGAGGTTCCGAAATGAAAGACTTCAGAGATTTGCAGGTGTGGTCCAACGCCCACTGCCTAACCATGGATGTTTATCGAGCTACAGCAACGTTTCCACGCGAGGAGCTGTTCGGTCTGACAAGCCAAATGCGGCGCTGCAGTGTTTCGATCGGCACTAATATCGCGGAAGGCTGTGGCAAGCGCGGCAATAGCGAGTTTCAACGTTTTCTGCAAATCGCCGCTGCATCGGCAAGTGAGTTGGATTATCACCTGTTACTAGCACGCGATCTGAAATTCCTGGGCGACGGCGATTATCAGAAGCTAGCAAGCGACTTGTTACATCTTCGGAAGATGCTCACTGCGCTTATTCAGAAAATCGAGCACGAGCGGCTCATGGCCAAATGCTAGGTGCCAACTGCTAATTGCTGGCCTAGAACTTCGTCACTTCCGTGAAGTTAAAATCTCTCACCTGCATCGCCGGCACTACCATGTCGAACGATTCCTCGCCGCTGGCGCGCACCGGCGTTGACATGGCTTCGACGTTCGAAAGCATGTGAATCAGGCTCTCGTTGAAACGGAAATTCCGGATGCCGTAAACAATTTTGCCGTTTTCTACGTAAAAGGTTCCATCGCGCGTCATGCCGGTCAGAATTTTCTCGTAGGGATCCACTTCGCGGATGTACCACAGGCGCGTGACCAATATTCCCTGCCCTGTCGCAGCAATCATTTCGTCGACCGTCCTGGACTCGTTCGGCGCGGCGAAAACAATGTTCATCGGAGCTTCGCCGATTTCATTAGGCAGCGGAAAGCCATGGCCGGTCGGCTCAATGGGCCCAACTTTTTCTTTGTGCTCCGAATGCCTCATTTTTTCGGCTGTACCGCGGGCGTAAACCAGGCGTTTGACCACGCCACTCTCGACCAACTCCACTTTCTGCCGTGGCACGCCTTCACCATCGAATGGAGAGCCGGACTGCAGGGGATGGGCCACGTCATCGGTAATATTGATGTTCGTGCCAAAAAGTTTTGTACCTACGCGGTTGGTTAAGAAAGATCGCTGGTCGAGGATGGCCAATCCCCCGAAGTCGTAGAACATGAATCCGACGATGTCGAGCACGGCAGCGGGCTCAAGGATAACGGTGTACTTCCCGGGCGTAATTTCCCGAGGCTTTGCGGCGTTGACGGCTTTGCGAGCTGCGATCTCAGCCAGATTTTCCGCATTAAGATTGTCGACGTTGGGCGAGTTCGCTTTTTGCCATCCAGAGGAATCTTCAGCCAGCATGGTGATGGAGATTTCCGAGGAAGTCTGGGTGTGCCAATTCGACAGGCCGCGCGAGTTGGAGATCCCTTCGACCGATTCCGAGTTTGCAACAATTCCGGCTGTGGTGAGTTTGTTCCGGTTGGCGACGGAAACGATTTTGTGTACTGTTTCTGCCCGCTGCTCGGGAGTGATGGCCGCAGTTTGCTTGAAGTAGCGTTGCGGAATTGTCCGTGCGACGCGGGCGCCCTCGCCCGCGTCGGCCATGGGTAACAAATCAGGATCAGGCTGCTGGACCTTCGCCAAACTCTCCGATGCCTGTACCACCCGCTTCAGGCTGTCGTCATCAAGCTTGTTGGTCGTGGCACGGGCGGTACGGCCGTCGAAAACTGTCCGCACTGAGGCCACCACATTTTCTTCCGCCAGGTTTTGATGAATGACGTTATTGGCGAAGCGGGTTAGCGCGTTTCGGGTGGCGTAGAAGATAACTTCCACGTCATCGGCAGTCGAGTATCTTCTGACTTTTTCAAAAATAGCAGCGGCGGTGTTGCGATCGAGCATTCAGTACTCAGCAATCAGCATTTGGCATTTAGCACTTGGTACTTGCACGGTCAACCTGCGAGATATCCCCGGAGATGTTTTGGCCTCCATCACTTGGCTGTCCGCTAACTGCTTCGTGAGCAAACTCAATCATGGCCAAATGCTAAGTGCCAACTGCTAACTGCCCGCGCCTTTATACGCACTCCCAACTTTCACGCTGCGAAATCGCGCCGGCGCTGCTCCGTGTCCGGTGCCCATCACTTGTTGCGGCTGGCCTTTGCCGCAATGAGGCACGCCCCATAACACCCACTCGTCGCGCGAGCAGATCGCATCCATCGCATTCCAGAAGTCGGTGGTAATTCCGGAATAGGAGGGGTTCTTCAGCATGCGTGCGCACTTGCCGTTCTTGATCTCCCATCCGATCTCGGTGCCGAACTGGAAGTTGTAACGCTTGTCGTCAATCGACCAGGAGCGATTCGTCTCCATATAAATGCCGTGGTCGGTGTCGCTGATCAGTTGTTCGCGCGTCAGCGGATTTTCACCGGGCAGGATGCTCACGTTGGTCATGCGAATGATCGGCAGGCGGTTCCAGGCTTCGGCGCGCAAAGTTCCTCCGGAGCGGTTTAAGCCGACGAGCGGCGCGGTTTCGCGCGAGCTGAGATATCCGCTAAACAGTCCGCGGGTGATAATAGGCGTGCACTGCGCCGGAACGCCTTCCTCATCGAAAGCAAATGTGCCCAGCCCCGGCCCGTGCTGCTGTCGGGCATCGGCCACAACATTGACTAACTCACTTCCATACTTAAGTTTGCGAAGCTTATCTAAAGTAAGAAACGAAGTGCCGGCAAAATTGGCTTCCATGCCCAGTACGCGGTCAAGCTCGATTGGGTGCCCCACCGATTCGTGGATTTGCAGGCCCAGTTGCGAGCCGCCGAGAATGATGTCAAAAGTGCCCTCGGGGCACTGGTCGGCTTTGAGTAAGGCGACGGCCTCCTCGCCGACGCGGCGGGCGTTTTCAACTAACTTCAGCTCATGAATCAGTTCGTAGCCTTTGTTCTGCCACTGGCCGCCATAGGAATTCGGGTAGGAGCGCTTCTGAATTTCGCTGCCGGCAAAGGCATATGCCGCATAGCCCGCACCGGTTGTGTATTTGGTTTGATGAATCTTGGCGCCTTCGGATGAAGCGAACCACTGCTCCTCGCAGCGGAAATTCATATTAGTCTCCGCCAGCGTTACGCCGGGGACGGAGCGCAGTTCGGAATCGATTTTCAGCAGCAGTTCAAGGTTCTGCTCCACCGAAATGCTGAACGGATCGATTTGATAAGGGCTCGTCCACTCGGCAGTCTGCGGCTTCTCCGGGGCAAGATAAATGTCATGCTGCTTGACTTGGGCAGAAGCCTGAGCAATCTCGACAGCTCGAGCGGCTGTGGCCTCAACAGCAGCGCGGCTGAGATCATCAGAGGCGGCAAAGCCCCACGCCCCATCTGCGATCACGCGCACGCTAATGCCCTGCGATTCCGAATCGGAAGCGCTGCCGATCTTGCCATTCTTGGTAGACAGGGCGCGATGACGGTCATCGGCGATGCGTGTGTCGGCGTAGCCTGCGCCACGCGATGCTGCAACATTCAGAGCCCAGGAGGCAAGGTCGTGCATTACTTAGAATCTACCACGGAGTTGGGACAGAGGCTTGGCGTCGAAATGCGCACGGGGAGCTTCGTTGGTTCCGAAGCTCCCCGCCTCCTCAGAATGACGCCTTACTCCAATACAAAGATGTTCTTCTTCGCACAGATTTCTTTCAAAATGCGCGGCCAAACGGTGACGCTGACTTCGCCCAAATGGGCTTTACGAAGCAGCAGCATGAGAGTGCGGGACTGGCCGATCCCGCCGCCAATCGAAAGCGGAATCTCATCATTCACGATGGCGTGGTGATATGGCAGGCTCAGAAAATCGAGCTGCTTGGCCATCTGCAGTTGCTTCTTTAACGTCTCCGCCGTGACCCGGATGCCCATCGATGACAGCTCATGCCGCCGCCGGGTTACGTGGTTCCAGACCAGAATGTCGCCATTCAAACCATGCGTGTCCTTGCCGGTTTCATCGTGTGTATCTGTGATCCAATCGTCGTAATCCGCGGCCCGCATCTCGTGCGGGTAGCCGTCTTTCAAAGGCCAGCCGATGCCAATAATGAAAATTGCCGGATACTTCTGCAAGACTTCAGTCTCGCGCTGTTTGCGCGGTAAATCCGGGTACATATCCAAAATTTCTTCGGCATGCAGGAAGGTCAGCTCTTCGGGAAGATTCGGATAACGATAGTCGTTGAGTTGAGGGAATAGGGATTGAGCGAATTTTTCCGCTCCTACCAGCACTTTCCAGATCTTGCTGACGATCGCCTTGAGAAAATCGAGATTGCGCTGCTCGGCGATGATCACGCGTTCCCAGTCCCACTGATCGACGTAAGCGGAATGGTCGTGATCCAGGAAATAATCTTTGCGTACGGCGCGCATATCGGTGCAGATACCCTCCCCAACCGTGCAACCAAACTGCTCCAGCGCCACCCGTTTCCATTTGGTGGCTGCCTGCACAACCTGCGCCTCAACCGGATGCAAGCCGTGATCGTTTGGAATATGGAACTGGATCGGCGTGCGCGAACCGTCGCGATCCAGCATGTCATTGACGCCGCTCTCCACATCGACGATGAGCGGCACCTCGACCATAATGAGGTTGAGCTCTTTGCAGAGCTGATCTTCGATATAACGTTTGACATAGAAAATGGCTTGCTGCGTCTCCCTCGGATTCAGCAGCGAGTGATAGTCTTTAGGAAGAATCTTTTCTAATTCCTTGTAGTCGCCAATTCCGGGTCCGGCCAGATCGGCTCTTTTGTCCAGCACGGGAGTGCTCATGATCATCTCCTCGCAGACGGGATTACCCTCGTCAACTTTCTATTGAAAGCCACCGATTGGCCGCCAGTCAGTGCCGGGGGTCACAAGGCGGGGTGAGCCTGCTTGGTATCTGTGAGTTGAGGGAGTCATGTCATCCCGATGCGCGACGGGCGCGAGGCATCTTACGTAAGTGCGGAGTCGACCCGGACGCAGATGACTATTTAAGACAGACGGGCAACGGCAGAAAACTTGCACTAGCGCACCACGATGCTGACCAGCTTGCGAGGCACGAGGATGACCTTTGCGATCTGCTTGCCTGCGATGGCGGATTTGACCTTTTCATCGGACAATGCAGACTCCCGTATGGCCTCTTCAGTCGCATCAGCCGGAACGACAACCACACTTCTGAGTTTGCCGTTGACCTGCACGGGAATCTCGATTTCCTCTTCTTTCGCGAGCTCAGGATCGTATTGAGGCCAGGATTGTTTCAGGAGGCTTCCCTTCTCGCCCAACATCTCCCAGAGTTCCTGCGCTAGGTAGGGAGCAAAAGGAGCAAGCAGGAGCGCAAGGTTGCGCTGAACCTCCGCTAAAAGAGCCGACGGGATCTCCCTTTGCTGGATTAGCCCTTCTGAAGCATAGAGCTCATTCACCAGTTCCATGATCGCTGCAATTGAAGTGTTGAAGTGCCAGCGACCCTGAAAATCATCCGTAACACGCTTAATCGTCTGATGAAGTTTGCGCTGGATGGCACGTGCTTCCGGCGTTAACCTCTCAGACACATCAACATGCGTCACTGCGGCATCATCGCCAACATTGCGCGCAATAAACCTGTACACCTTGCTCAAGAATCGGTAGATCCCTGCGATACCTTCATCTTTCCAATCCAGATCGCGATCGGGCGGGGCTGCAAACAAGCTGTACAAGCGTGCGCTATCGGCGCCGAAACGCTGAACCATTTCGTCGGGCGAAACGATATTGCCCAAACTCTTCGACATCTTGGCGCCTTCTTTAATAATCATTCCCTGGGTGAACAGGCGCTCGACGGGCTCATCGTTCTTCACCATTCCCATGTCGCGCATGAATTTGGTCCAGAAGCGCGAATAGATAAGGTGGAGAATCGCGTGTTCCACACCTCCGATGTACTGATCGATGGGGAACCAATAACCGGCCACTTTTGAATCGAAGGGGGCCTGATCGTTGCGCGCATCGGTGTACCGATAGAAATACCAGGAGGAATCGATGAAGGTGTCCATGGTATCGGTCTCGCGGCGCGCGGGACCTCCGCACCTCGGACAGGTGGCATTGACAAATTCCGGGACTTTGGCGAGAGGCGAACCACCGCTCAACGTGATCTCTACCTTTTCAGGCAGGAGCACCGGCAAATCTTTTTCAGGAACAGGAACGATGCCGTCCTTCTCGCAATAAAGCATGGGGATGGGTGTGCCCCAATAGCGCTGTCGGGAAATACCCCAATCCTTCAGGCGGTAGGTAACCGTTGCCTTGCCGAAGCCGTGCTCCTCGGCAAACGCGGTCATTTTCTCGATGGCTTCTTCGCTGTCCAGGTTGCTAAACGACCCCGAGTTCACCAGTGTTCCGTAGGGAGTGAACGGAATCGGCGGCTCAGTCATGGTTTCTTCGGGATCGTCGGCCCGGGAAATAATGACCAGGCGGATTCTAATCTTGTACTTCTTGGCAAAGTCGTAATCCCGGTCATCGTGCGCCGGCACACTCATGATCGCGCCGGTGCCGTAATCCATCAGGATGTAATTCGCCACCCAGATGGGAATTTTCTCGTGATTGAATGGATTCACGGCAAAGCGTCCGGTATTGACGCCGTGCTTCTCGATTTCGCCAATATCCCCGGCTTCTTTGGCTTTGCGCTGCTCGGCTACTAACCGCTCAACATCGGCTCGCAACAGATCATTGTGCTCAGTAAAACTGGCAACCAGAGGGTGCTCGGGCGCTAACTGAATCGATGTCGCGCCGTAGATCGTGTCCAGGCGCGTGGTAAAAACCGGGATAGTTGAACCAGCCGCGCTTGCAGGCCCATCGAGCTTGAAGTCGATCAGTGCGCCTTCGCTGCGCCCAATCCAGTTACGCTGCATGGTGCGCACTTTGTCCGGCCAGTCGTCGAGCTTATCCAAATCGCGCAGCAACTCCTCCGCGTACTGGGTGATGCGCAGGAACCATTGTTCCAGCTCGCGCTGCTCGACGGGAGTATCCTCGTGGCGCCAGCAACAGCCGTTCACCACCTGCTCATTGGCAAGCACCGTGCAGCACTTTGGACACCAGTTCACTTTGCTCTTCTTGCGATACGCCAATCCCTTCTCGTAGAGCTTCAGAAAGAACCACTGGTTCCAGCGATAGTACTCGGGGAAACAGGTCGTCACCTCCCGTGACCAGTCGTAGGCGAAGCCCAGGCGCTTCATCTGGCGCTTCATGTTCTCGATGTTATGCAGCGTCCACTCGCGCGGCGGCCTATTGGCAGAGATGGCGGCGTTCTCGGCCGGAAGGCCGAAGGAATCCCACCCCATGGGATGAAGCACGTTGTAGCCGTTCATCCACATGAAGCGGGCGAGCGCATCCCCGATCGCATAATTGCGCACGTGCCCCATGTGCAACACGCCGGAGGGGTAAGGCAACATTTCCAGCACGTAGTATTTCGCTTTAGTCGAGCGCTGCTCTGCGGCGTAGAGTGACGGATCCTGTTGCCAGCGCTCGAACCATTTAGTTTCGATACGCTGCGCATCGTAGCGGTCGTCACCCAGCGCCTGCCGAGTACGGCTGTTACGACCCACCGATGTGGTCTCTTCTGACGGCATAGAAACTGGGATAGCGGACGAGACTTGATTTTACAACGAGAGCAGCATGCGGGCCGAATTGATGCCAAGAGAACAACGACACAGGTTGAGCCAGGGCCTGACGGCTGATTCCTGACTCATTCCTCGTTACAATGTCGCCGTGCGGCGTTTAATCATTAATGCGGACGATTTCGGTCTCACTGGGGGCGTAAATCGCGCCATCCTCGAAGCCCACGTCAACGGCGTGGTGACCTCTGCCACGTTGATGGCAAACGCCGCTGGATTCGAGGACGCGGTCCGGCTGGCGAAGTCGGCTCCGAATCTGAGCGTCGGCTGCCATGTAGTACTCGTAGATGGCACGTCGGTCACGGACCCTTCCCGAATCCCGACACTGAACGATAGAGCAGATTCGCGGCGCTTTGAGAAAAGCATCAGCAGGTTCGCTGTGCGAGCGCTTCGCGGCAGAATCGATCCTGGTGATGTCGAGACAGAAGCTAAAGCGCAGATTCAGAAGTTGCAAACTGCCGGCATTCAACTTTCTCACCTGGACACGCACAAGCATTCCCATATATTTCCCCAGATTCTGGTTCCGCTGCTGCGGGCGGCCAAGGCCTGCGGTATCCGAGCCATCCGCAACCCTTTCGGGCGTATCGCGTTCGCTGGTGTGGCCTCCCGCCCAAAATTGTGGAAGCGCTACGGGCAACTCATGTTGCTCAATCCCTTGGCGGGAAGGTTCCTCCGCGGCGTGCAGGCGGAGGGTATAGTTACGCCGGACGGAAGCCTCGGGATCGCGGCCACAGGCATCCTCGATGAACAACTGTTCCAGTCAATCCTGGAAAATTTTCCTGATGGAACCTGGGAGTTTGTCACTCACCCCGGATACAACGACGCCGATCTGGACCGCGTCGCAACCCGGTTGCGGCAGTCGCGTGAAATCGAATTGCAGCTTCTCACCTCAGCCTCGTTCCGCGAAAGGCTGGCGCGAAGCGGAATCGAACTGATTTCCTACAGAAACCTGATAGAAACCCACGCCAATGTGCCGCAGTGAATCCGGAGATAGCCAAGTCGAGCCGCACCTAACGTACACGAGCTTTCGTCACCTGAGGATGTTTACGTTAGTAACCAACGACGGTCACGCGCGGACGCTATCATAGTCCAGCAGTCGCAATAAAAAAGACGCTCCTTTCTAATAAGACTATGGATGACAGACCGGAAGCACGCGTAGAAGCGCAGATCAATGTTCGGGTATGGGGACTGGATGCCGAGGGCCGACCATTTTTTCAAAACGCCCATGCCGGCAGCATCAGCAGCGAAGGCGCCCAGCTTTCAGGCGTACGCCACCCGCTAAGAGTCGGCGATGTCATTGGCATTCAGCACAATGAGAAGAAGGCACGATTCAAGATCGTGTGGGTAAAGGATGGCGCGCTGCCACGCACAGTTGAGGCTGGAGTGCAGATTCTTTCCAACCAGCGCAGCCCCTGGCTTGATCTGGCAACTTCGAATGAACAACCCGTCGCACCCGGTGGCAACAAACGGCGCTTTCATCGGCATAAGGTGCTGTTCCCGATTGAGATCAGCTTTGGAGATTCCCGCCGCACCCACCTTCAGACCAGCGCAACCGATATTGGCGGACGCGGCTGCTACGTGGAGACCCTGCTTCCTCTGCAGGTCGGAACGAAAGTCAATATCAGCTTTTGGGTAGAGTCCGAGAAGGTGCAAACCACGGGCATCGTGCGCACGAGCGACCCCAATGTTGGCATGGGGATTGAGTTCACGGCACTGGACAACGTTGTCCAGGAGTGGCTCCAGGCCCATCTCGACAAGCTGGATGACAGTATCGGCGGCAAGGTAGCAAAAGGCGCGGGCGGCGGCGGACAGTAAGTTTCCTGTTTCACGTTCCCAGTATCAAGTCTTCGGCTTTCCAAAAACGCCGCCGAATTTCTCAACCTTGGGCATGTTGGTGCGCCCACTTTCCACGCCTGTTTGCTGATAAGTCCTCCTCTCTGTCCGCAGAATCTGAATCCCGCCAAAACGCCTGCCATCGAATCAAACAACCACGCCATTGGGGCGTGTAAGGGCCTGCATGAAGATCGGGATCACGTGTTATCCGACTTATGGTGGCAGCGGAGTTGTGGCCACTGAACTCGGGTTGGAATTAGCGCATCGCGGTCACGAGATCCATTTCATTTCTTATGCGCAACCAATCCGGCTGACCGAACTGAATCCCGACATTCACTATCACGAGGTTGATGTCTCACGTTACCCGCTCTTCGAATACCCTCCGTACGACCTGGCGCTAGCTACGCGAATGGCGGAAGTATCCGAGATTTATGGTCTCGATCTTTTGCACGTGCATTACGCGATTCCCCATTCGGTGAGCGCCCTATTGGCTCGTCAGATGTTGGCGGCCAAGCCCAAGGGACAGCGGTTACCATTTGTAACAACCCTCCACGGCACTGATATTACCCTGGTCGGATTAGATCGTTCTTACCTGCCGATTACCCGCTTTTCCATCGAACAGAGCGATGGTGTGACGGCGATCTCAAAATATTTGCAGGAACGCACCCGGCGCGAGTTCGACGTGCGAAACCACATTCAGGTGATTTACAACTTCGTGAATTGTGAAGTTTATTCCCGCAACGCCGGTTCGCCGGAGCAACGGCGCGAATACGCCCGCGAAGACGAGCGCATTCTTGTGCATCTTTCCAATTTTCGACCGGTCAAACGGGTGACCGACACAATCGAAATCTTCGAGCGGGTGCGAAAGAAGGTGCCGTCGAAACTTCTGCTGATTGGTGACGGACCCGACCGCTCGCGGGCGGAATGGTTGGCAGTACAAAAAGGAATTCACAACGATGTTCTGTTCCTCGGCAAACAGGACCAGATCAGCGAGAAATTGGCTCTGGCGGACATTCTGCTCATGCCCAGCGAACTGGAATCTTTTGGTTTGGCAGCGCTCGAAGGGATGGCGTGCGAAGTTGTGCCGATTGCCACCCGCGTAGGCGGCGTGCCTGAGGTAATTGAGCACGGAAAAAGTGGTTACTTGGCCGATGTCGGCGACGTGGAGACGATGGCGCGCTATGCCATCGATTTGCTGACCGACGAAAGCCGGCTGCGCGCCATGGCGAAGGCCAGCCGCGCCGCCGCCCAATCCAAATTCTCCGCTTCCAAAATTATTCCCCAGTACGAAGAGTTCTACCGCCGCATACTCGAGCGTTCTTCGTAGACCGGCGCAGAGACGGCATCTTCGCTTTGCAGCACAGGAAGCCGCAAACGAATGAGCGTTCCCTTCCCCTGATGGCTGTCGATGGTCATGCGGGCGGTATCGCCATAAAGCACCTTGAGCCGCTCGGCCACATTTGCCAGCCCAATGCCGGTGCCGCCGAATCCCGTGGGTTTTTCCAGAAGTTGGGCAGCGCCCATGCCCACGCCGTTGTCCTCGACTTCGATGACCAACCGGGAATCGGTTAATCGGCTACGAAGCACGATGCGGCCTCCGTCAATCTTCGAGGCCAGACCATGCTTGATGCAGTTTTCGATCAGCGGCTGCAGAAGCATGCTGGGCACCATTACGTCCAGCGAGGCCGGCTCCAGTTCCTTCACGATTTGCAACTTGTCCGGCCCAAAGCGGACCACCTCAATATCCAGATAGTTGTCGATGAACTCCAGCTCCTCGCGGAGTGGAACGAATGCGTCGCTGCTGTTCAGTAGCCGGCGCAGGATCGTTGCTAACTTGATAATCAGCTCGCGGGCCGTGTCGGGATCGAATCGCACCAGCGATGAGACTGAATTCAAGGTGTTGAACAGGAAATGAGGATTGATCTGATTTTGCAACGCCTCCATGCGGGCATTGAGCAGCAGCTTCTCTTGCTCTTCCAGCTTGATTTGGATGCGCACGCTGTTCCAGATTTTCAGCTCGGTGCCAATCACAATGATCGAAGTGGCGTAGATCAGTCCTTCTACCCATAACTTGGGGCTTTCCAGGCTGAAAGTTGCGCGTGGCAGAAAACGGGAAATCTCGGTGTGCATGAAGCGCAACGCGACGATGGTGACGAAAAACATAACCTGCCAGTCAAAGCGGCGCGGCGCCGGCAGATTTCGCCGGATCATGCGGTAAATGCTCAAATCAACAAATGGCGAAAAGGACCAGATGTCTTCCTGGTCAGGAGTCAGGTCGCGAAGCTGTCCGGCTACCAGGCCACAAAGCACGGTGAATGGCAGCGTGGCCCATTCTCCGTAAAACAGCGCAGGCAGGCTCACCAACGCGCCGCCCACCACTCCCGCGAAGCGGCCCCCGATTACACCCAGCAGAATTGCAGTTTCGAATGAAAGATCGCCAGCTACAAAGCTGCTTTTGCGCGCGCTCAGCCGGAACCATGTTCCAAACGCCAAAGGCCCGGCGATCCATAACACCAGGTAAATTTTTTGTTTCAGGGAACGGTCATCACGGAAAAGAAGGTTCTTGAATTCAACCGAGCGAACCAGCGAACTGGCTACAGCCGCAGCTACTCCCAGCTTGATGAGCAGATTGATGAGGATTAAACGTTGTTCCATGAAGGCCGCTGAGGAGAATGTAGCACGAAGTTCAGGTCGTGTGTCCGCAGTTTCGGGCGTGGAGCCTGGCAGCCAAATCGGCCAGCGTCGCTTCCAGTTTGTCACTATCCGCTGGGCCACCCTGCGCCATATCTTTGCTGCCTCCGCCTCGTCCGCCCAACCGGCCAAGGGCTTCTTTCATAAGCGCTCCCATATCGAAGGGTTGTCCAGCCGATTGGGCAAATACCAAGGCAGGCTGGGTGGAGGTGCTTCCCAGAAGAGCGACCACGTTCGGGTTTTGCCGGGTGAGCCTTTGCGCCAGCAGCTTGATGAAGTTCAAATCCCGGTCGGCAAGAACGCGAGTCACGATAATCGATCCGCCCTGCTCCTTCGTTTCGGCGAGCATGCGATCCGCGTACAGATCGGCCAGCTCTTGCAGCGTTTGCTCATTCGACTTGCGGAAAGCGCGAGCCTCGTCCTGAAATTTGCGGATTTGCTGCGGGAGGTCCCAAATGTGACTGGAGCAGAGGCCCGCAGACTCGGCCAGCGTAGCGTAATCCCGTCGTGCCATGGCCACGGCTCGTTTGCCGCACACGAATTCAACGCGCCATCCCTGCCGGACCTTTTCCGTTTTCCGCAGCAGGATGCAGCCGATCTGGCCGGTGGCCGCAACGTGCGTGCCGCCGCAGGCGGTCAGATCGAAATCCCGAATATCGATCAACCGCAGCTTGTCTCGTTCGAGCGGCGGCATTTTGCGCAATCCCAGACCTTTCGCTTCCTCTTGAGTTACAAAGCGAATTCCGATCGGGCGATTTTCTGCAATGACTTCGTTCGCCAGGCTCTCGGCCGCTTCGACTTGCGTGCTCGTAAGACTTTTCGTGTCGAGATCAATCGAGCACGAGTCGACTCCCATATGAAATGAAACTGTCGGCATATTGAAGAGACGCACAAATGCTGCCGAAAGGACATGCTGGCCGGAATGCTGCTGCATGTGATCCCGGCGTCGCTCGATGTCAATCGAGCCATGGACACTGTTTCCCGGCCGAATGTCGGGAGTGCCTTCAACAAAGTGCAAAATCGTCCCGTCGTCTCTTTCTGCGACTTCAGCTACGCGGAGCGTGTTGCTCCCGAAAACAATGTTTCCGGTATCGAAAACCTGCCCGCCACTGGTGGGATAAAAGGCGGTTCGATCCAGAATGAGAGCGGGACGCGAATTAATTGCGGTGAGGTCGACCACCGTCGCGTCGAATTCGTAAAGAAAAGAGTCGTGGTAGTAGAGGTGGTCAGTCATGATCAGAGCGGCCCGGCCCATGGAGTTTCGCGGCTAAATGCTAAGCACTAAGTGCCGAATGCTCGTTCAGTATGGCCCGATGATTCCGCCGAGCGCGCGCGAAGCAGAGCGCCGTTGTGCTCCCAGCTTGTGCTTCTCTATTACGTCAAGGTACTTTAATCCTGATGCGGTATTGAACAGCACTACCATATCTTTCTCGGCAAAAAATTCGTTAGCTCGCAGCTTACGGTAGGCCGCCAGTCCGGCTGCGCCTTCCGGCGACGCGAAGATTCCCTCCACCTTCGCCCAATGCCGCAAGGCGTCCATGATCTCCTCATCGCTCACTGAAAGAGCAATACCACCGCTCTTTTTCAGAATGTCGAGAATCAGGTAATCGCCATACGGTTTGGGCACGCGCATGCCCGCGGCCAGGGTGTCAGCCTCGCGCCAGAGTTCTGTGCTGCTTTTGCCTTCGTCCCACGCTTTCACGATCGGAGCACATCCAGACGCCTGAACCGCAATCATCTGCGGCCGCTCTGATCCGATCCAGCCCAACTGCTGCATTTCGTCAAACGCCTTCCACATTCCGATCAGCCCAACCCCATCGCCAGTGGAATAAATGATGCCGTGGGGCAGACGACATGCCAATTGTTCTGCCACTTCGTACCCCAGGGTCTTCTTGCCTTCCACGCGGAATGGCTCTTTGAGCGCGGAAACATCGAACCACCCCTCGTTTTCTTTTCGCTCTGCGATCATCCGCTCACAATCGCTGATCAGACCATCCACCAGAGTGACGCACGCGCCATAGCTTTCGCATTCCACGCGTTGGGCGAGCGGGGCATCTCTCGGCATGAAGATGTGAGCTTCGATTCCGGCGGCGGCGGAATAGGCGGCCAAAGCGCTGGCGGCGTTTCCGGCCGAGGCCACCGCCAATTTTTTCAGGCCATAAGCCTTCGCCATTGTGACCGCAGCCGACATGCCCCGGCTCTTGAACGACCCGGTGGGATTCAGCGCTTCATCTTTTATATGGACGTTGGGGAACTCGCGGCTGGGTAGCATGGGAGTAAAGCCCTCGGCCAGCGAGACGGGCTCAGCTTCAGGTAAAACCTCCGCATAGCGCCACATCGATGGAGTTCGTGCAAACAATGACGCTGACGTGAAGGTCGGCTTCAGCGCTGCCAGATCGTAGCGGACATAAAGCACGCCGCCATCTTTGGGGCAAATTGTCTGCGGCTGATCGACGCCGATCTGCTCCCCGCAGTTTGTGCATTCCAGATACGCGATTCGTGCCACGAAGCGAGTTTAACACCCAGCTTGTACTGGGCGGACGCCCTCGTCCGCCAGCGGGCCGTCCGGTTGCTCACCGAAACGACTTCACTTCTTGGGGAACTTGGCGTCAAGATCCAGATTCAGTTTCAGAACATTCACGCGTGCCTCACCTAAGAACCCAAACTGGCGTTCCTCGGTGTGCTGTTGAACCATTCGCCGAACTTCCTCTACGGAAGCTTTCCGCTCTTTTGCAACCCGCGCAACCTGAAATTCGGCAGCCGCCGGCGTGATGTGGGGATCGAGTCCGGAAGCTGAGGTGGTCACCAGGTCAATTGGTACGGGCTCGCCGGGATGGTCCGCCTGGTTGGCGGCAACGTCGGCTTTTACACGATCGATGAGGGCGTGATTCGTAGGGCCAAGTTGCGAACCGTTGGAATTCGCCGCGTCGTATCCGCTGCCCGCATTCGACGGTCGCGAATGAAAGTATGCCGGACCGGTGAATGCTTGTCCGATGATCCGGGATCCTAAAATTTCTCCGTTCCTGACGATCAATTGGCCGTTGGCTTTGTCTTTGAAGAACAATTGCGCCAGTCCCGTGACCACCAGCGGGTAGATGATTCCCAGCAGGACAGTGGTCACAACCGTCATCAGTAAAGCGATTAAAAGATTCTTTTTCATATCAGTCCTCAGTAAGCACGCTTCCTAAGAATTGTCATCCCGAGGAGCGCCACTTCGCTCGGGATGACAACAAAGGTCTCACGCCATTCCTATGCGCGTAATAATCATGTCAATCAGCTTGATGCCGGCGAACGGCACTAAAATTCCACCGATGCCGTAGATCCACAGATTGCGCCGCAGCAGTGCTGCCGCTCCCATGGGACGATATTTCACGCCGCGCAGCGCTAGCGGGATCAGCGCGATGATGATCAGCGCATTAAAGATCACCGCCGACAACACCGCCGATTGCGGCGTCCGTAGATTCATGATGTTCAGCGCATTCAGCACCGGGAAGGTTCCCGCAAACATAGCCGGAATGATGGCGAAATATTTGGCTACGTCATTCGCGATGGAAAAGGTGGTTAGCGCCCCGCGAGTCATCAGCAACTGCTTGCCGATTTCTACCACCTCGATCAGCTTGGTGGGATTGGAATCGAGGTCGACCATGTTGCCGGCTTCCTTCGCCGCCTGCGTGCCGGTATTCATGGCCACGCCAACGTCGGCCTGAGCGAGAGCGGGAGCATCGTTGGTGCCATCGCCCGTCATCGCCACCAGCTTCCCTTCTTTTTGCTCCTTGCGGATTAAATCCATCTTGTCTTTCGGCGTGGCTTCGGCCAGGAAATCATCCACCCCGGCTTCGCGTGCAATCGCAGCCGCAGTCAGCGGATTGTCGCCGGTGATCATCACCGTCTTGATTCCCATCGCGCGGAGTTGATCGAAGCGTTCGCGTATGCCGCCTTTCACAATGTCCTTCAGATGAATGACGCCTAAGGCCCGCTGATTTTCGGCCACCACCAACGGAGTTCCGCCGGCGCGGGCAATCTTTTCGACGCTGGACTGAATCTCCTTGGGCATGACGGTGCCGTGCTGGCTGAGATAATTCGCAATCGCGTCGGCCGCTCCCTTGCGAATCTCGCGTCCATCAAGGTTCACCCCCGACATGCGGGTCTGGGCAGTAAAGGGAATAAACTGCGCTTCCTGTGAGCCAAGTCCCCTGCCCCGCAAACCGTAACGCTCTTTAGCCAACACGACAATCGATCGTCCTTCAGGGGTTTCGTCAGCGAGGGAGGAAAGCTGCGCGGCGTCTGCCATTTGCGCTTCGGTGGTTCCTGCTGCTGGAACGAATTCCGACGCCTGGCGGTTGCCCAGGGTGATGGTTCCGGTTTTGTCGAGAAGCAGTGTATTGACGTCGCCGGCAGCTTCCACCGCGCGGCCTGACATCGCCAGCACGTTGTGCTGCACCAGACGGTCCATGCCAGCGATACCGATGGCTGATAGAAGTCCACCAATCGTGGTTGGAATCAGGCAGACCAGCAGTGAAACCAGCACAAAGACGGTTTGAGGAGAGCCGGAGTAAATGGCAAAGGGCTGCAGGGTAACAACCGCGAGCAAGAAGATGATGGTCAAGCCCGCGAGCAAAATATTCAGCGCAATTTCATTTGGCGTCTTCTGGCGCTCCGCACCTTCTACCAGCGCGATCATGCGATCGAGAAACGTTTCGCCCGGATTGGAAGTGATATTGACCTTGAGCCAATCGGAGAGCACACGCGTGCCACCGGTAACTGCGGAGCGGTCGCCGCCAGCCTCGCGAATCACAGGCGCCGATTCACCGGTGATTGCCGATTCGTCGACTGAGGCCACACCCTCGACAATCTCACCATCACTCGGGATGTACTCCCCAGCCGAAACCATCACCTGATCGCCGCAACAGAGCTTCGAACTGGGAACCTGTTCTGTCTTGCCATTGGGCAGGAGCCGGTTGGCAACCGTCTCCGCGCGAGCCTTACGCAGAGCTTCGGCTTGGGCCTTGCCGCGACCTTCGGCCATAGCCTCAGCAAAATTTGCGAACAGAACCGTGAACCACAGCCAGAGCGTGATCTGAAGGTTGAATTTGAAGGCAGGACCGCCTCGGAAGAGCAGCACCGTGGTGATCACACTGCCGATCTCCACTACAAACATGACGGGATTGCCCATCATTTTTCTGGGGTTCAGCTTGATAAAGGCATCCCAAACCGCGCGCCTCACAATCTTCCACTCCCAGATGGCTTTGTTTCTTGACCTCCTGGGTGAGGAGCCGAAGGAAATGTTTTTCAGTTCCGGAACAGTCGTTGTTTGGGTGGTTATTGCCATAAATAGTCCTCTAGAAGGTCTTGCCCGCAACCAGAAGCAGATGCTCAAGAATCGGGCCCAGGCTGAGTGCCGGGAAAAATGTCAGCGCGCCCACGATCAGGATCACGCCAATCAGCAGCACGGTGAATAAAGGCGTTGTCACCGGGAAGGTGCCGAGTGACGGCGGTACATACTTCTTTTGCGCCAGATTTCCGGCGATGGCCAGCATGGGGATGATCATGAAGAAGCGGCCCAGCAGCATATCGAACCCGATCGCAGTGTCATACCAAGGCGTGTTCACGGTGAGCCCAGCGAAAGCGGACCCGTTGTTAGCGGCACCGGAGACAAAGGCGTACAGAATTTGACTGAACCCGTGTGGCCCGGGATTGCTGATACCGGATGTCCCGAAGCCGTAGACAGACGAAAGCGCCGCCAGCACCAGAATGACAAGTGGGAAGACTAGAACCACGAGCATTGCCATCTTTACGTCGTAAGCCTCGATCTTTTTTCCCAAGTATTCCGGCGTGCGGCCCACCATCAGCCCGGCGATAAACACCGCCAGCACGATGTAAATCAGCATGCCGTACATGCCCGCCCCGACGCCGCCGAAGATGACTTCACTGAGCATCATATTCACTAGTGGCACCATCCCTCCCAAGGGCAGGAAGGAGTCATGCCAGCCGTTGATTGCGCCGCAGCTGGCATCCGTCGTCACCGTGGCAAACAAAGCGCTGTTGGCGATGCCGAAGCGGACTTCTTTGCCCTCCATGTTGCCTCCGGATTGCAGCGCAGTTACCTGTCGATTGGTTCCGGCAAGCAGCGGATTGCCGCGTGCTTCCGCCCAGTAGGCCGTGACGACGCCCGCCAAAAAAAGAATCGCCATGGCAGCCCAAACCGCCCAGCCGTGACTTTGCGAACCCGTCATGCGGCCCAGGGTGTAGGTCAGTCCGGCCGAAATCGCGAAGATGCAGAACAGCTCCAGCAGATTGGAAAAGGGAGTGGGATTTTCAAAGGGATGCGCGCTGTTGGCGTTGAAGAAGCCGCCGCCGTTAGTACCGAATTCTTTAATAATCTCCTGCGAAGCAACCTGGCCTTGCGCGATGGTCTGCGTCGTCACCGTTTCCATTACGGGTTTTCCGTTGGCATCGACCACAGGTTTGCCGTCCGAGCCAGTTTTTTGAACCTGCATCGGCTCAACCAGTTTCGCGCTATCGTATGGCTTCAGATTCTGAACTACTCCTTGGGAAACCAGAACCAGCGCCCCGACGACACAAACCGGCAAAAGCACCCACAAGCAACTACGGACGAGATCAACCCAGAAATTGCCGATGGTCTGCATCTGCCGCCGCGCGATACCACGAATAAACGCGATTGCCAGGGAGATTCCCACGGCTGCGGAGGTAAAGTTGTGGTACGCCAGGCCGGCCATCTGAGTGAAATAGCTCATCGTGCTCTCACCCGAATAAGCCTGCCAGTTGGTATTGGTCGTGAACGAGGCTGCGGTATTGAACGCCAGATGAGTGGGGCTTACCGCGGCGAACCTCTGCGGATTGAACGGCAGATACCACTGCAAACGCTCGATCAGGTACAGCACGATCATGGAAACCAGGCTGAACAGCAGCATGCAGACGGCATACTCGGTCCAGCGCATTTCATGATCTTCGTCGACACCCGTGAGCCTGTAGACCAGGCGCTCGATTGGCCGGAGCACCGGATCCATGAAAGTGCGTTCGCGGCCGAAAACCCGGGCCATGAAAATTCCCATTGGTTTCGTGACCAGGAGAATCAGCGCGAGGAAAAAAAGAATTTGAAACCACCCATTGGCTGTCATATCAGAATTTCTCCGGCCGCAGCAGCGCGTAAAACAGATAAATGCCGGTCAGCACACAGACTGCGAGCATAATGACGGATTCCAAGTTCATATCGTCCTCCTCACTTCACACGCTCACAGAAGTGCACGTATGCAATCGACAGGGCAAAAAATGCGATCGTAACTGCTATCCAAAAAACGTCTTGCATAGTCGTCCTCCGAGCTCGAAACAACGTCTTCCTAGGCCGGGCTTGGGAATCAAACGCCACAATGACAGCGAGCCCTAAGAGATTCTGGGTAGGCGTAAGGCCCACCACCCCGGGCGCAAGGTATGCGCCCCGAAAGAATCCCCCGCCCGGTCCGCGGGAGTCGTCAATCCGATGTTCCATTCTCACGATTCCGGTGAACTTCCGATAACCCTTCCGGTATTCCAGCGTAACTGTGTTGGCCTTCACCGTCTGAACGAAACCGGTGAGTCGCCCGTTTCGGTCCCAGTAAACCTCTGGCCTTTCCGTCAAACTCCAGTGCTTGTTCAGCACCCAATGCACCGGCAGCTGCCCTGCCATCCACAAAGCACGTGGGTTTCCCGCGATTGCGACTTCTTCGGTCCCAACCTGGTATTCGAAGGCGGAGGTGAGGCGACCGGTTTTCCACTCCGCAATAGTGTCAGAGAAATATCTCCAGAACTCCCGCGCGGTATTTGACTGAGCTGGCCCAATCAGCACCGTCTGCTTCAGAGTGGTGTGGGGCCCGACCTTATAAGCTGCTTGCCCGCCCCAACTCGGCACGCTATTCGCATTCGCCAGATGCGAGTAGCCGTTGACCACGTAGCCGGTGATGGTTAGGTTGTCGCTGATTGGATAGCTCGCGTTGATCCCTATCATCAAATAAGGCGTGAAGTCCGCACCCCAGGGGCGCGTGTAGTTGAAATTGTCTTTGGCATAAAGGGAGTCATACCCGATCAAACTCGAGAAGATTCCACCCTGGATCGTCAGCCCCTTCCCCAGGGCCGCCAGATAGGAGGCATTGGTCGGTCCCAAGTGACGCAATCCCTTGTAGCCAGGCAGACGTGGTGCTGTGGCTGAGAACCCAAAGATCCGGGTGTCCTGGCCGGCTTGTACAGTCAACTGCATCCCCCAGCGAGAAGAGTTGGAGTTGCTTTTCTGTAAGTAGGCCGCGGTCATATTGACGATTGGCTCATCTACTTTGTATGTGGTTGCGCGGCTTCGGAACAGGTCGTTTGCAGGGTGGTTAAAATCCAGCAGGTAAGCTGCGTCGATGAAGGCGCCGTACTGCCACAGAGTCGTGGGGGGCACGGCCTGGGGCGTCGTTTCCTGACAATCAGACTCGGCGTTCATGACAATTTCCTGCATACCTTGAGCAAATCCACTCGCGGAGAGCAACACACACATGCAACTCAAATAACCGGCTTTGGTCATATTCTGAGTGTTGACGATTCGAACCGCTGGGGCGGCTTGTTGTCAACCTCAGAACTTCACCAAGATTGCCAAGTCCAGCCGGTTCTCGTCGCGGACGAGATCAGGCCCAGACCATCCTGGCACCAACGCGCTGGGATTCCCGTTGTTTCCGCCGGGGGGAGTGATTCCGCCCCGTCCCGTGAAATACGGCACGTTGGCCGCGCGATGATCGTACTCCCAGCGAAACGTGATGTACTGGCTGGGCATGTAATCAAAAGTTGCCGACGCATCCCAGGCTTTGAACGGATCGCCCGGATTTTCTGTGAAATAAGGCGTTCCCGTCGCCGCAGTTGCTCCGTTGATAGGCGGCAAAAGCACCAGATAGCGTCCCGGATTGTTGATCTTCCCGCCACCCAGCGTGAAACCAAAGTGGTCTCTGTGAAACCAGAGGCGGTTGTAGAGCATGAAGCCGAGAAAATCCTGCTTGGGCGTGATGTATTTGACTCCGTTGATTATTTTCACTCCATTGGTGTCGCAACTGACAGCGGTTCCTGCAACCGGATCGCCGCCATGCTCGCATCCCAGATCGCCGGTAAGAGAAAAAGCAGCTTTGCTGATGAAAGTTTCGGGATTGTCGTAGTACTTGTACTCGATGCTGTCGTCGGTGTGGTAACGAATGCGTCCGGCAACCCCGAGTGTATCCGCGCCCAGCACGTATTGATTGCCAAGAATCTCGAACTTGCCGTTCGGCCGCCACAAAATCTGTGCTCCGATACCGGGGCGATGGTTGAAGCGGCCATAAGACTGCCACCCGTTGATGAACCACGGCTCAATTTTCAAATGCTCGGTGGGAAAAACCTGGACGCGCACACCATTGAAAAACCATGGCGTGTTCGAGGAAACATAGGAGGGTTGGTATGCCCAGTTATCGGCGTTGTAGTAGCTGAACAGGCCGATGTAGGACATGAAGATTCCCGCATCCACGTTGATTCCGTGCAGGGCGTCGAAGTGGTATCCACCGTATGCTTCGGAAATATACCGGTACGCCGTGTCGAGGTCCCATTGGCCACGCGCCGGGCTGGCATCGTTGCGCGGGGTCGTCTCCGAGTACATTCCGAATTGGGTCATCAGCCTGCCACGCACGTTGTCATAATGAAAATCGCCTCCCACGCCTAGTTGCGTGAGCTGGACTTCATACGCGCGAAACACCTCGCTCGACCCGCCGATGGAGTCGTCCGCCGGATGATTAAAGTCGACGATGTAGTCCACGTCGGCCTGCACTTCCGGGGTGAAGAACTTGGTATCAAGTGGCGGTTCCTTCACCCGGCTGTTGCCGTTCAGCCAAGTGAAATCAGCAAAGGCAAAGGGCTCGGCCTTGGGGGCTTTGGCGGGCACGCTGCCCTGTTGGCTGGCCTCAGTCGTCGGGAGCACAGCCTGCATCGGAACCGGAGAACTATTCGGATTAGGGCCTCGGGCCCCAACTTCCGACGATACGGCTGCCGGCGTGCTTACGTCGGCCGTATCCACAACTGCGGTTGTCTTTTCGGCCGCCTCCTGCTTCTTTAGCGCCGCCTCCAGTTGCTCGATTCGCTCTTTCATCGCAGCCAGCTCCTTGGCGATGGCGGGTGGAATTTGTTGATCGGATGCGGTTGGCTGACTGCTGGGCTTGCTACCGGCGGAACTTTCGCTGATGAATTGTTGGGCACGCAGCGGAATTACAAGCAGAGCTGCGGCCAGGAACATGAGAGCCGCATGCTTGCCGGCTTCTGTTGGAAGTTTGCGCTTAAGAATTTCAGCATTCATCACTATGAGTTCTCCTCGTTTTTTCGATGGAATGAACTTCGCGAAGTAAACCTTTACAGCAGAAGGGGGTAAGGTCCTTGCCTCTCTTACTAGGGCTTTCAGACAGCGCAGGAAAAATAGCAGCGCAGCACCGCACAGCAGGGCTATTGCAAGCCTGATGAGAGAGACCGCCGACACAGTTTTTTCTGAATACCATGAGATTTAACAACCCAGCTCATAAAAGCGGGGTTAATAGTTCATAAGGAATTCGTAAAGATGTCCCGAATTGGCCGCGAAGTAATTGAATCAGTGGATTTGATCGCGGCTGCGCGGATCAAAGCGGTAAACGATCCACGGCTCGGTGCGGATGTAGCTAGAGCAGCCCAGCGCCTCCAGCTTTTTTCGTAACTGGCTCAGGACGCGCAAAACTTCAGCTTGATGGATCGGACTTCGTCCCCATCGCGTGCTTAGACGGGTATGCGGCGTGATAATGCTGGTAGGATGGCCAACCAGGAACACGAGCAGATCGAATTCTTCCTCTGAAAGCTGCAATTCCTGGCCGCGAACACGCACTTGCCGGCTTGCCAGGTCGATGCGGAAATCGCCGCTCTCGACGATCTCCGCCTTTTCCCGACCCGATTCGGAGCTCAGCATGCCGGCTAATTCGCTCGCGCTTAACCAGGTTGCCATTTCAAAGTTCCGTTCCGCGGCTCTGAGCTGCGTCAGCAGCCCCAATCCGCCTCTCCGGGCTTGGCGAAATACTTGCGGCTCGGATGGTCCGGCACCGACGTCGCAGCCAACTCAAGCAGTGCCATGCGGGCCGCCGCCACCATCAATTTTCGTTCATTGCTGGAGGTTCGGTCCCAGCAAGAGGTCTTTTCTTCGTCGTTGTTGCAGTCGTAGTCATGGGCCAAGGCTTCCCGATAGTGATGGAACAGCTTGGCCAATTGTTCGGCAGAAACGTCCTGAATTGACGACATATCTCCTAACCCTTCTGTACTTCGGTTAATTGCTCAATGGCGAGACCAGGTTGCCGTTGCCCAGTTACAGGGCGTTTTGGTTTGCACGGCCGCATCAGAAATCCCAGGAGTAAAAGAAGCATATTTACGATGGCAAGCGTGCCTGCGTCACCCAACGCTCAGACTATTGGATTACTAAAACCGTAAGGATTCGATAAAGAGTTCGTAGAATGTTCGTAAGCCTGGAACCACTTGAGGAACTGTCCTCTTCCCCGCGTGCTTTGTTACTGAAGTTGCCGACCTAAACCGCTTGTGATGGCATTAAGAGTTAGCCCGGCCCATCCCCTGGCTCGAAGCGATATCCCACCCAGGGCTCGGTCACTATGTAGCGCGGCGACGAGGCGTCCGGTTCCAGTTTCTTGCGTAATTGCCCCACAAAAACCCGCAGATACTCCACCTGCTCCGTGCTCTGACCGCCCCAGATAGCGCTGAGCAAGGCTCGATGCGTAACCACCTTGCCCGCGTGACGTGCCAAGTAAACCAGCAAGTCGAATTCTTTCGGGGTGAGGTGAACTTCGCGTCGGGCCACCATCACCTTGTGGGCCGGCAAATCGATACGAAAGTCGCCAACCTCGATCAGCGGGGCTGCCTCCTCGCCGGCTCGGGTTCGCCGCAAATTGGCGCGCACCCGCGCCAGCAACTCCTCAATCCCAAACGGCTTGGTGACGTAGTCATCCGCGCCAGCATCGAGCGCCTGAACCTTGGTCCGTTCTTCCCCGCGCACCGACAACACGATGATGGGAATGTGCGTGGAAGGCCGCAGTTTGCGGCAGAGTTCTAGACCGTCCATGTTGGGCATGGCGAGATCGGTGATCACCAGATCGGGAGTCCAGTCTTTCATGATCTCAAGCGCGGTCTCGCCATCGTTGGCTACACGAATGTCGTAGCCCTGGCTGGAAAGGCTGGTGCGCAGGACCCGTGTGATCTGCGGTTCGTCATCGACCACGAGAATGCGGCGATGCTCGCTCATGAGAATCAGGAAGGCTCCTGCGTGACAATGTGAACGTCCACCGGAGGCGCGTCGCGCAGGAATCTGTGAATCGCAGAGAGATACAGATATCTCTTCAGACCAGTTTTGGCCGAACGCCCGAACACCATCTGGGTGATATGCTTTTCGCGGACCAGATCGGCAACGGCTTCAGCAACGGTTTTGCCTTTCACCTTCTCGATTTGCGCGCCCACGTTCTCGGCAAACTGAAGGTTGGCTGCCAGGGTCTTCTGGTTCTTCTCGCTCGTATCCTGGCCCATATCCACATAGATTACGAAGAGCTCGCCATCCATGGCTTGCGCCATGCGCGCCCCACGGGCAATCAAATATTGTGCGGCGGGATTCGAACTGACCGCGACGCCAATGCGCTCCCGCACCGGCACAGCTCCAGTGCTTGGTTCTTTCTCGCGGTATGATTCCAGGCTTCGGTCCACGGCCTGCGCTACCTGCCGCAGCGCCAACTCCCGCAAGGCGATGAGATTGCCGGGTCGGAAAAAGTTTCCCAGGGCGCGTCCGACTCGCTCCAGGGGGTAAATATCGCCGCGCCGCATGCGGTTTTGCAGCGCTTCTGGAGTCAGGTCCGACATGACCACTTCATCGACGCGCTTCAGAACCCAATCCGGCACCGTTTCCCGCACCGTGATGCCTGTGAGATTCTGTACCGTCGGGGTAACGCTCTCCAGGTGCTGGATGTTCATGGTGGATAGCACGTCGATGCCGGCGTCCAGGAGTTCCAGCACGTCCTGGTAGCGCTTGTGGTGCTTGCTGCCCTCAACATTGGTGTGGGCGAGCTCATCGACCAGCACAACCCGCGGCTTCCGCGCCAGGATCGCATCCACATCCATTTCTTCGAAAACCGTGCCCTTGTACGTCAGCTTCTTGCGCGGAACATTCTCCAACTGGGCTGCCAGATCGGCGGTCGCTTTGCGGCCATGGGATTCAACCACTCCGATCACCACGTCTTCACCGCGCGTATGGCGGCGAATGGCTTCACTTAACATGGTGAAGGTTTTGCCCACGCCGGGCGCGTAGCCCAGGAATAACTTGAAAGCGCCTCCTTTTTTGGAGGGAGTTGCTTCTTCCAGCCATTGCTCAGGCGTTTTAGGCATCGCCGTTATTTTCGTTGAGAAGACCAAAATTGTCGATGTCAGCTACAATGGCGCGGCGTGAGGCCAGCGATCATCCAACTCGCAGTGCGTTGCCTGGCGACCGTAGCGGTCGTTGCCGTCATTGTTTTTGCTTGCCGCTTCGTTCTCCAGGTAAACGCCACCACGGCGGCACTAACATTTGTCATTGCCGTGCTCATAGTCTCTGCCACTTGGGGTTTGTGGCCGGCGATATTTATGACTGTGGTGGCCACGCTGGCCTTTAACTATTATTTTCTACCGCCGATCGGCAAGTTGACCATCGCCGATCCCCAGAACTGGGTCGCCCTGGTTGCATTCCTGGTGGCCGCGGTCATTGCCAGCCAACTGGCAGAACGGGCGGGACGGGAAGCCAAAAGTGCCAACGAGCGACGAGGTGAGGCGGAGCGCCTTTACAAATTCAGCCAGCAACTTTTGGGCAGCGAAAACGTAGCCGGCCTTCTCAATATCATTCCACTCTACATTGTCGAGTCCTTCGGAGTGGAAGCCGCCGCCATTTATTTAGTCAATCGTCCCGATGTCTATCGCTCGGGCCTTTTCGCGCGTGACGTTCTGGACCGGCACGATCTGCAGTTAGTCGCCATGCGCGGAGAGCCGCAAATCGATCCTCAACGCCGGCTCGTATTCATGCCACTGCGCATGGGTCTGCGGGTGGTCGGCAGTATGGGCCTGTCGGGGGCTCAACTTTCGCGCGAGACTTTGGAATCCATGGGCAGCCTTATCGCCATCGCTACCGAGCGTGCCGGAGCGGTGGAGAAGCTCAGCAAAGCTGAGGCCGCCCGTGAAAGCGAACAACTGCGCTCGGCGTTGCTCGACTCTGTCACGCACGAGTTTCGTACTCCACTGACCGGCATCAAGGCTTCGGTAACCTCGCTCCTTTCCAACTCCTCGCTCGACGAGGCCCAGCGCCTGGAATTGCTGACCGTAATCAATGAAGAAAGTGATCGGCTGAACCATCTGGTGGGTGAGGCCGCCGAAATGGCCCAACTCGATGCCCACAAAGTTGAGTTGCGCCTGGGGCAGCATCAGATTCAAGAAGCCGTTGAAGATGCGATGGCAAAATCGAAGACCACCTTGGGGAAACATCCCGTCACCATTGACCTGCCACCGAACCTGCCCGCTGTCCGAATCGATGTCGATCGCATGTCCGAGGTCGTCGCCCAGCTTCTGGAAAACGCGGCCAAGTACTCTCCGCCTGACGCGCCCATTCACATTACCGGCGAAGTCAAAGGCCGCATGGTCATGACGAGCATTGCCGATCACGGGCCGGGGATCGATGATTTCGAGCAGTCGCTGATCTTTGAGAAGTTCTACCGCGGGCGCGACCAGCGAATGCAAGTGCAGGGTACGGGCATGGGCCTGGCTATTGCCAAGGCCATTGTAGAAGCCCATGGCGGCGAGATTGGAGTCACCAGCCAGCTGGGACGCGGCTCGGTGTTCTACTTCACCGTGCCGGTCGCGTAAGGCCAGAGATGTCGGCCGGGTCTGCCCGCAGACTTACTTGGTTCCTGAGGCAGCAGAGATTTTTTCGATAACCAGGGCATTCGAGCCGCCCCGTTGAAACACCCTGCCTGTGGCAATTACTTTCTCCCCAGCAAAGGCCAGCAATTTGTCGTTTTGCCCGGTTGCCGGCGTGCTGTCTGCGATTGGCCAATATATGGTTCCCTCCTTCGTCAGGATCACCAGCGGAGATCCCGCCTTCGCACACGCTCTCGCACAATCTGCGCTGATGGGCTTGCTCAGGTTCTTGGTGAAGGCACATGCTGAATCGAGGACGTAGCCATTTACGGTGACCGGCTTGCCATTGTCGGCCGCCAAGGCTGCGGCAAGCAGTGTGAAGAAAAGCCCAGACTTCATCAATGCACTCCGAAAAGATGCTCGTGACATATTCGGCTCCTATAAACGCGTAGCTCACGATCCTCTGCGCGTGGTAACTTCGAATCTACCCAGCGGATCATTCGACTCAACATGCTAACCTCCAATGTTTCATCAAGTCCATCTTTGCAGTAGCTCGTCTCAAAGCCATGTTCAAGACTCGCTTCTTACCGGCCGCACTGCTCCTGTTGTTTCCAGGCCTGTCGGTTCCTTATACGCGAAATTCGCCGGCGCCTGCCGCCCAGGTCGAGTCCCGAAAGACAAGCCAACCGTACACCGGAGACTTATCGATCTTCGATTCTCCAGGACGCGAGGAACGGCTGCAAATCAATCGCGTGATGGACATTCTGGGAATCAGCGCGGGCAAGAACGTAGCTGATATCGGAGCCGGATCGGGCTGGTTCACAGTGCGTGCTGCCGCGCGGGTGACCGATTCCGGCATGGTCTATGCCGTCGACATAAATCCGGACGCAATCCGCTACATTGACAAAAGAATCACGGAAAATCAGCTGCACAATGTTAAGACCATTCTCAGCCGGAGCGACGATCCGCTACTGCCGGCAAACTCGGTCGACGCCGTTTTGCTACTAAAGACATACCATGAGGTCGAAAAGCCCGTTGCTCTGTTTGAGAATCTTCGGATCTCACTTCGGCCCGGGGCCAAGATCGGCATCATCGATCGCAACGGCAATGGAGAGAACCACGGTGTAGAGCGCGAGGTGGTGATCCGCGAGGTCTCGCAAGCAGGCTACAAGTTAATCGGACAGTACGACTTCGTCAAAGACGGGATGGATTACTTTCTGGTACTCCAGGCCGGTGACGAACGGCCTGTCGAGCCTTCGGCTACACGCCACTGACGCGGCGCGAGGTTTCCTGCCCTGCCGTTTCCTGCTGCACGTTGTGCCGGACATCGGCCCCACGGACCCAGAAGATCACGTCCTCGGCGATATTGGTGGCGTGATCCGCGACCCGCTCCAGATTGCGGGAGATGAGCAGGGCATCCAGCGCCTGGCGAGTAACATCAGGACGGTCATTCATGGTCTTCACTAATGTCATGAACGCCTCATCCCGCATCCGGTCGACCACGTTGTCCATTTCGAGGACTGCCTGGGCGAGCTCGGCCTTGGCTTCAATGAACGATTCCAAAGAGCGGCGTACCATGGCGGAAACTGCTCCGGCCATGCGTGGAATGTCCACGGGCAGATCAGCTTTCGGCAATTCGACCATATCCATCACGCGCTCAGCGATATTGACGGCCTGATCGCCCACCCGCTCGAGATCTGAGTTAATCTTGGTAACGGCCAGGATAAAGCGCAAATCGACCGCCATGGGCTGCTGCATGGCGAGTAAATCGAACGCCAGCTCATCGATCTCCCGCTCCGCTTCATTGATCTGCGACTCGCCTTCGAGCACCAGGTGGCAACGCGCCAGGTCGCGGTCGATGTAGGCCTGGCAAGCACGATCCACCGCCTGTTCCGCCAGCCCGCCCATGCGCAGCAGTCGGGTCCGCAGGTCGTCCAGTCCTTGTTGAAATCGGGTGCGCATTATCCAAACCTGCCTGTAATGTAATCCTCGGTTCGCTTATCTGAGGGCGTAGTAAAAATCTTCTCCGTCCGGTCGAATTCGATCAGCCTGCCCAACAGGAAGAATCCCGTGAACTCGGCCACACGAGACGCCTGTTGCATATTATGCGTCACAATCACGATCGTGAAATTTTCTTTTAGCTGGAAAATCAGTTCTTCGATTTTGCCGGTGGAGATTGGATCCAGCGCCGAGCAGGGCTCATCCATCAGCAACACCTGTGGTTCCACGGCCAAAGCCCGGGCGATGCAGAGGCGCTGCTGCTGCCCTCCGGAGAGGCTGGCGCCGGACTTCTTGCGCAGGGTGTCCTTCACCTCGTCCCACAATGCCGAAAGCTGGAGCGAACGTTCAACAATTTCGTCGAGATGCTTGCGGTCACGGAAACCGTTCAGCTTCAATCCGGCGGCAACATTGTCGTAAATCGACATGGTGGGAAACGGGTTCGGCTTCTGAAACACCATGCCGATGCGGCGCCGAATCTGTACCGCGGCAGTTCCGTTGTAAACATCCATTTCGCCCATGCGGACCCGTCCGTTCACCCGCGCGTCGGGAATGGTTTCGTGCATCCGATTCAGGCAACGCACGAATGTGGACTTGCCGCAGCCAGAAGGCCCAATGATGGCGGTTGCGTGGTTGGCCTGAATGTCCATGCTGATGTCATGGAGCGATTGGGTTTTGCCGAACCAGGCGTTCAAGTTCTCGACTTTGATGCCAAGTCCCATAGATCAGCTTGTTCCCTTCAACATCCCGTGGCTGGCGGCAATGCGCACCGCGCTCACCGAGAGCACGATCAAAATAATCAGGATCAGCGCTCCCGCCCAAGCCTGACGATGCCATTCGTCGAACGGCGAAATGGCATACGTGAAAACTTGCAGCGAAAGCGCCGCCGTCGGCTGGTTGATCTTCCAGTTCCAGTACTGGTTGCCGAATGCAGTAAACAGCAGCGGTGCTGTCTCGCCCGCTACCCTGGCAAAGGCCAGCATAACACCAGTAATGACGCCGGAGCTTGCCGTCCGTAGGGTGATTGAAAGCGTGGTGCGCCAGCGGGCTACGCCCAGGCCATACGCCGCTTCGCGAATGGTTTGCGGCACCAGCAGCAGCATCTCTTCAGTGGCTCGCGTGATGGTGGGAATCATCATGATGCCCAGGGCAACTCCGCCTGCCAGAGCCGAGAAGTGACCTTGCGCCAGTACCACGATGCCATAGGCCACTATGCCGATCACGATGGATGGAACCCCGTTCAGAACATCCGCCGTAAAACGAACCAGATCGCCGAAGCGATTGCGCCCATATTCAGCAAGGTAGATTCCTGCTCCGATCCCAATGGGCACACCTATACAGCTGGCAATTAACAAAATCAAACACGAACCGGCAATGGCATTCGCCATGCCGCCGCCAGGCTCACCCACAGGTTTTGGCGTCTGGGTAAGGAAAGCCCAATTCAGAGAACCGACGCCCTTGTAAACCAGGTAGCCAAAAATTGCGATCAGGGGAAGCAGCACCAGCAGGACTGCGCCGGCAGCACCCAGTGTGGCAAGCACGTTCTTGCCCCGCCGCCAGAGGCTGACGTGAGCTAAGCCGGATTTCACAGAATCAGGCATGTCCTCTCGCCGGCATCCCCCGCGTCACCGACCAAACCAGAACCTGCGCCAGAATGTTGACAATGATAGTCACCAGGAAAAGTGCCAGGCCAATTTCCACCAGCGCGCTCAAGTAGGTGTCGCCCGTGGCTTCGCTGAATTCATTGGCAATCACGCTGGCCATGGTGTATCCGGGAGCAAACAGAGAGCGGGCAATCTCCGGGCGATTCCCGATCACCATGGTCACGGCCATGGTCTCGCCTAACGCTCGCCCTAATCCAAGAATGATGGCCCCCAGAATTCCGGCGCGGGCGTTTCTCAACACACCGGTGCGAATCATCTCCCAGCGGGTGGCTCCCAGCGCCAGTACAGCTTCTCTCTGTTGTTGCGGCACCGCGGTCATGACTTCGCGCGTGATCGAGGAAATGATAGGCACCACCATAATCGCCAGAATTATTCCGGCGGCCAGCATTCCGATGCCATAGGGCGTGCCCTCAAACAAACCTGTCCAGCCGAAATATTGACCCAGAAACGGCTCCACGTACTGGCGTAACAGCGGCACCAGCACAAAGATCGCCCATAGCCCATAAATCACGCTGGGAATTGCGGCCAGTAATTCTGTGGTAAAAGACAGTGGCCCTTTCAGCCACCTCGGAGACATTTCGGTGATGAAGATGGCGACCCCGAGGGAAAGAGGAACGGCCAGAACCAGCGCCACGATCGAAGATACTAAGGTGCCGTAGACGAAAGCCCACGCACCGAACTGCTCATTGACCGGATCCCATTCGCTGCGGAAGAAAAACTTCCATCCGAAGGCATGCCAGGATAAGGTGGACTTAGCAACCAGTTCGTAAACGATCAAACCAACCAGCGCTAGCACGCAAACGCCACAAGCCAGCATCGCCAGATGGAAAAAGCCGTCCGCCAAATGCCCGCTGCCGGCCTGAATCAGAGGCTTGGCGGCGGTTCGACTTGTAGCCATAACCTCTGGTTTTGCAACAGGTTGTGGTCCAGGCAAGCGTGGCGCTCCCAATGCTTGGTTGGCCATCAATTCGCACCCTAGCAGACTACTGTTAAAGGAATGTTAAAATACCCGCCTGGCATCGGCCTCCCTCAGAATTTTGACTTTGCCGTTGCTTGTTGGGCAGTTTCCTTGTAATTTTTCGTACTCTCAGCCCCTATGGCCTTTGACCTCAAGCGCAGCCGCCTCACATTTCAAAACTTGGACCGGGAACTGGGTAAGCTGGCCAAAAAGCCGGCTCCCGAGCGGGTGCATAAGTTCCGCACCAACAGCCGTCGCGTTGAGGCCCTGCTGAGTGAAGCCGCTCCAAAACTTCGCAGCAATGATGAAAAACTTCTCAAGCTCTTATCACGTCTCCGCAAAAAAGCGGGCTGGGTGCGCGATCTTGACGTTCAGATTACAGCCTTACGCGGGCTCAAGTTTCCTCAGGCGAATGGGCACAAATCACAGCTGATGGACGCTCTGATCGACGAGCGCCGCCAACGCGAACGCAAACTGGCCAAAGCTTTTGATCGGGACACCACCGCCGAAGTTCGCAAGCGCCTCAAGCGCGCCAGGCGTGACTTGAAAATTCCCCCCAATGCTGATCCCTTGGCGGTCACGCTTGGCAAACTGCGCGACCTGGCCCGGAACCACGCGCCACTCACCGAGAAAACGCTGCATCAGTACCGGGTCTTCGGCAAACGGGCCCGCTATGTCGCCGAATTGGCGGGTAATGACTCCGAGGCCAAGCGAGTCGTCGAACAGCTCAAACACATGCAGGATGTGATCGGCGATTGGCATGATTGGTTGAAACTCACCCAAAGGGCTGAAGAATTGGTGGGCAGTGTTCGCGATTCCGCTCTCGTCGCCATGTTGCGCAATATCACGCAGGCCAAGTTCCGCCTGAGTCTGGACGCGGTCGCCGAAATCCGATCCGCCTTCGCCGCCTCCCAGCCGGTTCGCGGGGAGAAGTTACCTAAGAAGGCTGCTGCCCGAGCCGAAGCCGCATAGCGTTCCGCTAAATGATTAGAAAAAGGTATCTTAGCTAACAGTTGACTAGTTATCTGACTAGTCATATAATGCACAGGAGTACAAATGGCCTGGCAATTACAGGACGCGAAAGCGCGTTTCAGCGAACTGGTCGACGCTACGATCAAGGATGGGCCGCAAATTGTCACTAGACGAGGAATCGAGACGGTTGTCCTGGTTCCGGTTGAGGAATGGCGGCGGTTACAAGATTCGGCGCGCCCCAGTCTTAAGGAATTGCTGCTCCGACCCAGCCCTCGCTTCGAGAAACTTGTTCCATCACGCCGCAGCTTCCGCCGGCGGCCTCCCATAGAATTCAAGTGATCGGATATCTCCTCGACACCAACGTCGTCTCCGAGCTGCGGAGGCCGAAACCTCACGCTGCCGTGGTGGCATGGCTGAATTCGATGACGGCCAATCAACTTCTATTATCGGCTGTGACTATCGGCGAGCTGCAGGCCGGGGTTGAACGAACCAGACGGCAGGATGCTCAGAAGGCATATGAAATCGAGCAATGGATTGACGAGCTCGCCGCATCCTATGCGGTCTTGCCCATGGATGGCCTCTGTTTTCGCGAGTGGGCACGGCTGATGCATCGCAAACCGGACCAATTGCTGGAGGACATGATGATCGCCGCCACAGCCCGCGTTCATCGCCTGACCCTCGCCACACGCAACGTACGCGACTTTGCCGGAATCGACTTGCAGCTTGTCAATCCGTTCTCCTGAGCGCTTTTTGCCCTCACGCTCGTTCAAGCCGCTCCAGCGCGGTAAACTACCCTGTCTCCCATGCCGACCTTTGCCGCCGTCGATATTGGATCTAACTCGGTGCGCTTGAAAATTTCGCGGCTGACGCGGCAGCGGCTGCTCGAAATTCACGAGGACCGGGAAGTCACGCGACTCGGCGAGTCTGTCTTCCGCAGCGGATTTCTTTCGCCCGAGGCCATCGCGAATACCGTCAAGGTTCTGCGCCGCTTTCATCGCGCCGTGCAAAGAATCGGTGCCGACTCTGTGCGCGTCGTAGCCACCAGCGCCTTGCGCGATGCCCGCAACTCGCACGCCTTTATGGAGTGGGTCCACTCCGCCACAGGATGGAACGTGGAAATCATCTCGGGTCTGGAGGAAGCACGCCTCATCCACCTAGGATTGACATCTACGTTGCGCGTGAATACTTCAACCGTGCTCATGGTGGACCTGGGCGGCGGAAGTTGCGAACTGACCATTTCGGTTGACGGCCACATCCGCAGCACCATCAGTCTGCCGCTGGGCGCAGTCCGGCTGACCAACGAATTCCTGCAGCAGGATCCTCCGCGCAAATCAGAATTGCGGCAGATGAACGGCTTCATCGCCCGCGAAATCGATCGCACCGCCGACCGCATCAAACGCGCCCACCCAAAGGCTGTGATCGCGACCTCCGGCACGGCAGAGGCTCTGGCAGCGGTTGGTCACGGCCTTTACAAGACCAAAGGGACGCGCGCCAATGCGGTTTCCCGCTCCCAGATGCGACGGATCGCAAAGCTGCTCGCCCGTCTGCCGCTCGAGGAACGCAGAAAGCTGTCCGGAGTGGGTCCACGGCGGGCGGAGATTATTGTGGCCGGTGCGTCCGTTTACGCGGCACTTCTCGAACGTTGCCAGTTGCGCGGGTTCCGTTGCTCGCTGCTCGGTCTGCGGGACGGCCTGCTGGCGCAGATGGCGGCGGAATACGACCGCAGCACACGGTCCGGGAAACAGATCGAATCGGAACGGTGGGATTCGCTGTTGAGCGCAGTGCAACACTATGGCGTTGATATGGATCACGCTATGAAAGTGCGGGATTCAGCCATGCAGCTTTTTTCCGCGCTGCGGTCGGTTCATGGCTTGCCCCAGGAATATACCGAATGGCTCTCGGCCGCGGCCATGCTCTATGAGGTTGGCGATTATGTCAATCGAAATGGGCGGCATCGCCACGCCTATTACATCATCTCTCACTCAGAAATTCTGGGTTACACTCTCGAGCAACGAAAAATCATCGCCGCTATCGCGCGCTACCTGGGCAAATCGCGCCCGATGGCCGGGGATGGTCCAATCAAAGCTCTCTCTGCCCCTGATCAGGAGTATGTCCCCAAAGCTTCTCTGCTGCTGCGGCTTGCCCGCGCCCTCAACCTCAGCCGCAGCGACGCGGTTCGCGGCGTGCGCGTGCGTGCTCATAACGGAAAGGTGGATTTGGGTCTGCTCACCAAACCCAGAAGCACTGTGGACCTTGAGCTGTGGGCAGTCGAAAAAGAAGAGAGTTATTTTCGTGAACTCTTCGGACGCGAGCTCTCCGCTGCAGCCGCCGCATAGATCATTCGCAGAACCCTCGGAGTCAGGCACCACTGCAGGGCTGCCGAATTCCGCCCCATGTCGACCTTGGCGACAGCCCCCTTTCGGAGATCAGCCCGAGCTTCGCAACCAGTTTCGCTGATGATGCGTCCCAGGAACTCGCTCAAGTTGGGATTGTGGCCGACCACCATAATTTCTTCCTGCTTGGCGTACTTCTCCAGCAGGCGGCGAAAATCAGCAAAGGTCGAGCCGGGGCGCAAGGCGGCGTCCAGTTGAAGCCTCCCTTCGTAGCTGAGTTCATTGCCGACCAGCGAGGCGGTTTGCGCAGCCCGCTTCAGCGGACTGGAAATGATCACCTCCACTTGCACATCCAGAACTGCCAATGCCCGGCCCACAATTCCGCACTGCTCCATTCCGTCTTTATCAAGCGGACGCTTTTCATCTTTCTTGGGATTAGCCACACGCTGACCTGCACTCGCATGCCGAAGGAAGTAAATGA
>Ga0187781_10000253_pt1 | contig 38129 bp, 34 predicted proteins | sample 0715_SJ02_MP02_2_FD_132447 | JGI IMG/M metagenome (GOLD analysis project Ga0187781, IMG submission 132447) | Tropical peat soil microbial communities from peatlands in Department of Meta, Colombia - 0715_SJ02_MP02_20_MG | ecosystem: Environmental > Terrestrial > Soil > Wetlands > Peat | place... | reverse complement strand
TAGGCGCGCATGCGCCGCGCCCGCCAGGGACGCCACGCCCAAACGGTGGGGCTCACATAATCTACGATCGGAATATGCGGCGCTTTGGCGCGCACCCGCCTCGCCACGCGATGCGTGAAATCGGGCGCGTCGATCAGCACGAGACATTCCGGCGGATCTGCCAATATCGCCGCGACAGTTTGATTGAGGCGAGAGATCAATTTCGGCAGCCGCGCGAGCGGAGCAAGGCCCATGACCGCCAAATCCGAGATCGGGAACAAGCTATCTAGTCCCGCGCAGGCCATCTGCTCGCCGCCAACGCCGGCGAAAGCCGCGGTCGGATCTTGCGCCCGCAACGCGCGCATCAGCAGGCCGCCGAGCTGGTCGCCTGACGCTTCCCCGGCGATAAGGAAGAGCTTCGTCATGGTCGGCGCGAGGCCCGCGGAGCCATCGCGGGGCGATCGGACGGTTCGCGCAGGAAGACGATCAGGCGCGCAATATCGCCGTCGTCGTCAGGCAGTTGCCGTGCAAGCTCGAGACGCTCGTCAAGCGGCGTCGGAACGTGGCGCGAATACAGCGCGCGATAGGCGCGCTTCAACCGCGCAATGCGCTCGGGCGAGAAGCCGCAGCGACCCAAACCGACGATGTTCAAGCCAAACAGATGAGCACGATTGCCGCCAATCAGCATAAAAGGCGGCGCGTCCGCTTCAACGCCCGAAAGTCCCGCGACGAAGCTGTGCGCGCCGATCCGCACGTGCTGATGCAAAGCGCTGCCGCCGCCAATGACGACTTGGTCGCCGAGCTGGACGTGCCCGCCGAGCGCGACATTATTCGCGAGGATGACGCGATCGCCCAAGCGACAGTCGTGCGCGATATGGCTGTAAGCTAAAAGCGCGCAACGGTCGCCGACGGTCGTCACGGCCCCGCCCGCCTTCGTCCCCGCGTTGATCGTCACGCCCTCGCGAATGACGCAGCCGACGCCAATGACCACGCGTCCTTCTTCCCCAACCGATTTGAGGTCTTGAGCCGGCGCGCCGATTGCGGCGAATGGATAGATTTTCGTTCCTGCTCCGATATGGACGTCACCAGAAATCGCAACATGCGAGACGATCTCGACGTCCCGCCCCAAACCGACCTTCGCGCCGATATGGCAGAATGGACCTATCGTCACGTTGTCGCCGATGCGGGCGCCCGGCTCGACGACGGAAGAAGGATGCACTCGCGGCGTCAAGACATCGCTCTCCGCGCAACACCTCAGGCCCCGACCATCGCGCTGATCCCGGCTTCGCAGACCAACACGCCGTCGACCATGGCGCGGCCTTGATACCAGTAAATGTTGCGCTTATGCGCGGTCTTCGTCATGTGGAACTCGATCCGATCGCCAGGGCCAACCGGCTTGCGGAATTTCGCCTGGTCGATCGTGACGAAGTAGACGCTCTTCGGCCGCTCGGTCTGTCCTTGCGCGTGCATCGCGATGACGCCCGCCGTCTGCGCCATGGCTTCGATCATCAGCACGCCCGGCATGACCGGACGTGCGGGAAAGTGACCTTGAAAGTGCGGCTCGTTGATCGTGACGTTCTTGATTCCGACGCCGGAGTCGTCGCCTTTTATCGCCACGACACGATCGATGAGCAGAAACGGATAGCGATGTGGCAAGTAATCCAAGATGCGCATGATGTCCAAGGTTTCGAGCGTGGCGCCCTCAGTGGCGTCGGTCATTGGTTCCTCCCGATGGCGGCGAACCCTCGCGCCGGCTATCTTTAATCTTCTTTTCGCGGCGCGCGCGCGCTGCGCTTGTCGAGCAGCGCCTCGCCGCGCAGGAATTGCCGTAAGGGCCGCGCCGGCGACCCGCCGACCCGGACGCCGGCCGGGACGTCGCGCATGACGCCGGACTTGGCGGCGACGGCAGCCCCAATGCCGATCCGCGTGTGCGCGGCCACGCCCACCTGCCCCCCGACCATCACGAAATCGCCGATCTCGCAAGAGCCCGCGATTCCCGTCTGCGCCGCAATCACACAGCCGCGCCCGATCGAGACGTTGTGACCGATCTGCACGAGATTGTCGATCTTTGTGCTCTCTCCGACCACCGTGTCCCGCAAAGCGCCGCGATCGATCGCCGTGTTCGCGCCGATCTCCACGTCGTCCTGAATGATGACGCGACCGAGCTGCGGCGTTTTCTCGAGCCGTCTCACGGATTGGGCGAAGCCGAACCCATCTTGCCCCAAGCGCGCGCCGGCATGGATGACGACTCGGTCGCCGATGAAGGCGTGGGTGATGGACACATGGGCGCCGATGCGACAATCCCGGCCGATCTTCACTTTTTCTCCGATGATCACGTGGGGACCTATGACCGTCCCAGCGCCAATTTCAGCATCGGCGCCGATCACCGCGGCCGGCTCGATGATCGCTCCCGTCTCGAGTCTCGCGGTGGGATGCAGGCTCGCCCCCGCCGCGACTCCAGCCGAAGTGAACAGCGGCTTTGGCGCCAACGCACTGCGATAGAGCGCAGTCAGCGCCCGGTTCATGGCGCGGCGCGGATCGTCGACGACGAGGGCGGCGACGCCCTTGGGCAAGGCGTGGGCGTCGCGAGCGCGAAGCAGGCAGGCCGTCGCTCGACAAACGCGCAGCGCGGGGAAAAAGCGTGGACCGTCGCAAAATGTGACCTCGCCTGGGCGAGCGTCGGCGATCGACGCCGCGCCGAAAACGACCGTCGTTTCGATCTCTTGAGCCCGCGCGCCGGACAATTCCGCGCCGGTCACGTCCGCGAGGCCCCTGAGCGTCAGGCCGGCTGGGGTCTCATAAAAGCCAAGCGCGCTCACAGCCTCCGCCTTTCGAGGATCAGTCATGGTTCGCTCTTTGGCGGACCATAGCAGCGAAGCCGAGGGGGAGGAAAGACGTCCTGGGCGGACGAAGCCGACAGTGAAGAGAGCGCCTAGAAGCAACCGGGCAGAAATGGCTTGGACTAAAGGCGGAGAGGCGGACGACCTCGGAGCAGCAACCGCTTCCGCTTGGCCCCGGACCGAAGTCCAGGGTCAAGCCTTATGGGCTAACTGTTTAGCCGATCAGAAGCTGGTGCCGCCCGAGAAACGGAAGCGCTGCGTCACGTCATAGGGACCCTTCACTGTCGCGACCGCATAATCGAAGCGAATGGGCCCCAAAGGCGACTGCCACAACAGCGAGGCGCCGACAGACTGGCGTATCCTGAAAGACGACGTGTCGCTGCCGCCGTAAATGGCGCTCCAAAGCGGTCCCGTCAGGAGGCAGGTGCCCTGCCCGTACTGGCCGTCGAGATAGGGATAGGTGCAAGGCAGGTTGACGCTCGAGTGAAAGAGATACTTGCTGAAGTTCCTCGTCCCCTGATAGTCCCACAGCGAGCCGGCGTCGCTGAAGACCGCGCCGCGCAGACCGATGTCCTTCGGCAGGCCCCAGATCGGGAACTGCACTTCGACCGTGCCGCCGATATACTGCGTGCCCCCGAGCGCGTTGCCCTTCGTGCTGGTGAAATTCGACACGTCACGCGGTCCGATGCCGCCCGGCGCAAATCCCCGAACGAGGCTCGGCCCGAGGTTGAAGTTGTCGAACACGCGCGGCTGGTAGCCGGCGATCGGCGTCAAATTACCGGCCTGGACGCGGCCGATGCCGACGATATCCGATAAAAAGGGCAATTCGTAATAATAGCGCGCGTCGCCGCTCGAACGCACATAGCGCGTGTCGCCGCCGAGGCCCGCGAAGTCCTCGGTGAAGGTCACCGAGGCGCCATTCTTCGGATTTCTGAAGTTGTCGAGGTTGTTGTAGCCGATGGTGTAGCCAGCCGCCGAGGTGACGCGCGTCCCTTGCGACTGCTTGATCGCCAGCGAGGCCTCGCCGTTGTTCAAGCAGTTATAAACGATATTCTGGCTGCCAGGCGTCGGCGCGAAAATATAACCGTAGCCCGGGGTATAGCCCGGAAGCGGGTTCTGACAGTCGTCGTAAGGATGGCTCGAATCGTTCGGGATTGAAATTTCGGTCGCGTAGACCGAATAATGCGGCGAGAAGCTGATCTCTTCGGTGATCGGCACGCCAACCCGCAGCGTCGTCCCATAAGAGGTGGTGCTGTAATAGGAGTAGTTCCACGCGTCGCTCTTGCGTGCGAAGAGATCGATCCCGCCGGACATGCGCTGGTCAAGGAAATAGGGCTCGGTGAAGCTGAAGTTGACGCCGCGGGACCGCTGACCTTCGTTCAGCGCCAGGCGCACGGCCTCGCCGCGGCCGAGGAAGTTGTTGTTAGACACCGACACTTCGCCAATGAAGCCCTCGGTCGTGGAGTAGCCGCCCGAGACGCTGAAATTGCCCGTGGGCTGATCCTCGACGTCCACATTGATGATCACGCGATCCGGAGCCGAGCCGGGCTCGTTGGTGATCTTGACCTTCTTGAAGAAGCCGAGCCCGTTGAGATGGCGTTCTGCACGGTCGATGAGAACGCGGTTGTAGGCGTCTCCCTCGCCGATCTCGAACTCGCGGCGGATCACATATTCGCGGGTGTTGGTGTTGCCGCGAATGTTGATGCGTTCGATATAGACGCGCGGCCCTTCGTCGAGGACGAAGCGAATCGCCACCGTACGATCAGTGGGATTGCGCTGTCCGCGCGGGCGCGCCTGCGTGAAGGCATAGCCTTTCCGCGCCACTTCCCGCGTCAGCGCCTCGATGCTCTTCTCCACGGCGTCGCCGTTATAGACGTCTCCCGGCGCAACGCGAACGAAGGGCCGCAGCGCCTCGGCGTCGATGTCGGGAAGATGCGATTCCATATCCACCGCGGAGACCCGATATTGCGGCCCCTCCGACACGGTGATGACCAGAATATATCCTTGCTGCGCGGGGTCGTAATTGGCCTCAGAATTCACGACATGGAAATCCGCATAGCCGTTCTTGAGATAGAACCGGCGGACGAGTTCCAAGTCTGAGGCCACGCGATCGGGATCGTAAACATCGCTCGTCTTGAAGAACGACAGATAGTTCATCTCGGTCGTCTCCATCATCCCGACGAGACGGCTGGTGGAATAGACCTCGTTGCCTACGAATCGAATTTCTCGGACGCCAGTCTTGTCGCCCTCTACGATGGTGAAGACCACATCGACGCGACCGTTGGGCAGCTCGACGGTACGATAAGACACTCTCGCCGCGGCGCGGCCAGAGCGCCGATAGATTTCGGTGATCCGCGCCACGTCCTGATCGGCGGCCTGAGCGTTGAACGCGCCATGCGCTTTGGTGCGCACCTCGGGCTCCAGATTTTCGGTCTTGACCTTGCTGTTGCCCTCGAACACCACGCGATTGATGATGGCGCTGCCCGCAGCGACCCGAACCACGATGTGATCGCCGACGCGCGTCGCTGAAACGCTCGAGAATCTGTTGCTCGAGCGCAACGCTTGCAGTCCTGCTTCAATCTCCTCCGGGCTCGTTCCCGCAAAATAGGAGCGAATCACATCGGCCTCGGCGCGCGAGACGCCCTCCACCTCGATCGCCGCGGCCGCTGCGGGCGCGGCGAATCCCACCACAACAAGGGTCGCGAGGATCGCGAGCGCCAAAGAAGGACGTTTCGGAAAAGCGCTGAGTGAGGGCATGTAATCCTTGTCCTTGTCACAACTTCGCCGCCCAACCGGCCCGGCGCCCTGTCTGCGGCGGACGCGTCGCGCCCGCCGTCGTAGCGTTCGTCGCTGGCTCCGCTTGAACCTTCTACAGGGTTTGTTGGAGCCTGCAAGAGGCGATTAACCCATGCCGAAGCAATTTGGCGAAGGCGTGGCGAAATGGCCACATCAATTAAAAACCGGCCTCTAGTGGTAAACAAAAAGTAAAGCCCCGCCGCCCCGGTGGAGGGACGGCGGGACGCAAACAACCCAGAAGACTGCCTTCAGAGGCCAAACCCCGCGAAATGACGCAGATGCCGCGCGAGATCATTGTATGTCGCAAACAACATGAGCGAGCATACGAGCGCCAGACCGACGCGGAATGCGTATTCCTGAAGCCGATCATTGAGCGCGCGTCCCCGGACGGCTTCGATAGCGAAGAACATGAGGTGCCCGCCATCGAGAAGCGGCACGGGGAACAGATTGAGCAGCCCGACGGACACGGAGAGAAGCGCAATCAGATTGACGAGCGGCCAGACGCCAAGCTTCGGAATTTGCTGCGCCATCTTGCCCGAGGCCTCGGCGATGCCAATGGGGCCCGAGAGCTGACTGGCGCTCTCGCGTCCGGCGATCAATCCCGTAAGATAACGACCTGTCTGCGCGACGATGTTCCAAGTTTCCTGGACCGCCAGACCTAGCGCCTCGACTGGACCGCAGGGCTGCATCTTCATGTCACGAAAGTCGTCGCTGGCGTTCAGTCCCAACCTTCCCACCCGGGTCTTCTTGCCATTGACCTCGACTTCGGTATCGGCGGGCACAGCCTCGAGAGTCGCTTCCACCCCGTCGCGCAATACCGTGATGCGCAGCATCTTCCCTGCGGAGGCCGAGACAACTCGCTGGAACTGGGCGAAGCTCTCGATCGGCGCGCCATCGACGGACCGAACCATGTCGCCGGCTTTAAATCCCGCCGCTTCGCCCGCGCCTTTCGGCAGGACGGCAGCCAGCCGCGGCGCCAGCACCGGCGCGCCGTCCACGAGCACGGGCTTGCCGAAATAGCCGAACATCCCGGCAAAAATCGCGATGGCGAGCAAAAAATTGAACAACGGCCCGGCGAACACCGTGGCTGCGCGCTTCCAAACCACCTGCCCGGCGAAGGACACGGCGCGATCCGCCTCGGGCATCGCGGCGATCGCCTCCGGGTCGGGAATGCTGGCTCCGTTCGCGTCGCCGTGGAACTTCACGTAACCGCCGAGCGGTATGGCCGCGATGCGCCAACGCGTGCCCTTGCGATCGTCGAAAGCCAAAAGCTCCGGACCAAACCCCAGCGAAAAAGCGTCGGCCTTGATCCCGCACCAGCGCCCCACGATGAAATGTCCATATTCGTGAACGAACACCACGACGCTCAGCACGACGAGGAAAGGCACGAGATAGCCGAGGATTGTCATGAGGAAGCCCATTGGATGCTTTGCTCCACCGAGAACGCGGACCCTTCCGGCGGCCCGCGGAGGGCCCCCTTGGTTACTAAAACGTTAATATGCCGCAAGCGGCTCAGGCGGCCAAGAGAGCTCGCGACAATTCTCTGGTGTTATGGTCAACGGCTAGAGCTTCGGCGATTGTCGCGGGTTCGCGGCTCGCGCCGCGCTTGAGCGCGGCCTCGATCGCCGCCTCGACGTGCCGGGCGATGTCGGCGAAACCGATGCGGCGATGGAGAAAGGCCTCCACCGCCATTTCGTTCGCGGCGTTGAGCACTGTCGGCAGGCCGCCGCCGGCCGCTAGGGCGCTCTGCGCAATGCGCAGCGCGGGGAAGCGATCGAGGTCCGGCCTCTCGAAAGTCAAAGCGCCGATCGTCGCAAGATCAAGGCGCTTCGTCGGCGCCTGCATTCGATCCGGATAGCTGAGGCAGTGCGCGATCGGCACCCGCATGTCCGGAGCCGCCATGCCGGCCGTCACTGAGCCGTCAGCGAAATAGACGAGACCATGAATGATGGACTGGGGATGCACGACGACCGTCAGCCGCTCCGCCGGAACGCCGAAGAGATGATGCGCCTCGATGAGTTCTAGCCCCTTGTTCATCAGTGTGGCCGAATCGAGCGTGTTCTTTGGACCCATCGACCAGTTCGGATGCTTGAGCGCCTGCTCCAGCGTCGCACTTTCGATCGCTTCTTTCGACCATTGCCGAAATGGACCGCCTGAAGCGGTGATCGTCATGAGCTCGATCGTCGCGGGATCCGTTCCCCCCAGCGCCTGAAAAATTGCGTTATGCTCGCTGTCCACAGGCAGCAGCACGGCCCCGGCCTCGCGCGCCGCCCGCATAAAGGGCGCGCCGGCGCAGACGAGGCACTCCTTGTTGGCGAGCGCGATGACGCGCCCAGGCGCCAACGCGGCGTGAGTCGGCTCGACGCCAGCAGCGCCCACGATCGCGCTGACGACGAGATCCGCGTCCAGCTTCGCGGCCTCGATCACGGCGCTGCGGCCTGCTCCGACCGGGACGCCGGTTCCCTCGACAGCGGATTTGAAATCGCCGAGGCGAGTTTCGTCCCGCAGCGCGGCAAATTCGGGTTTGAGGTCTCGCACCAGATCAGCCAAGGCCCCGCAATCCCGCCCGGCGACCAGCGCGACCACCTTGAATCGATCGGGGTTGCGCTTGATGAGATCGATTGTGGACTTGCCAATCGAGCCCGTCGCGCCGAGAAGCGAAATCCGACGCGGCGGGTGGCGGTGCGCGTCGCGCGCATCATTCGCGGTGCAACATTGATCCATTGCCCCTAGCCTACCAGAAGAAGAGTCCGGCGGCGACGGACGGAAGTCCGCGAACCGCGCCCAAAGCCGCGGCGAAGGCTGCGGCGAAAATGAAGCCGTCGATGCGGTCCATGACTCCGCCATGCCCGGGTATGAGCCGGCTGGAGTCTTTCACGCCAAATCGCCGCTTGATCGCGGATTCGGCAAGATCGCCCAGCTGCGAGGCCGCCGACGTCACGACGCTGATGAAGAAGACCGCCATGCCCGAAGCCTGCCCCTTCGTTCCGATTTCCGCGGTCGCCAAGCCGAGGAGCGCGCCTGCGAGAAGCCCCGTGATCGTGCCGGACCAGGTCTTGCCGGCGGATACGCGCGGCCACAGCTTGGGGCCGCTGAAAAAGCGTCCGCCGAAATAAGCGAAGACGTCCGAGCCCCAGACAATCGCGAAGAGCCAGGCGATTGCGACGGCCCCCATCTCTGAGTCGCGCAACAAAATGGGAACGACGACAAGCATTCCGGAATAGAGGACCCCGCCCAAGGCCCAGAGGCGCATGCTTTTCGAGGCGGCCAACGCGACGAAGAGCGCGAACACGAGCACGGCCGCAAACCCGGCCTCGGCGGAAGAGATCTGCGCAAGACTCGCAGCTAGGGCGAGCCCGACGCCGCCAGCCGCCGCGCGAAGGACGCGCCCGGATTCGCCGAGCAGGCCCTGCCACTCCCAGTTCACGGCGCAAGCCGTGATGAGCCAAAAGGCGGCAAAGAGGGCGCCGCCGGCGTAGAGAGCCCCTACAGCCAGAGCGACGAGTATCGCTGCGGAAATCAGCCGAACGCCCAGATCTCCAAATTTAGCGGGTTTTTCCGACGAATCCTGCTTTGAAACGAGACCGCTCATGAGCCTGTTTTCGCGTTGCGCAGCAGCGAATCGAGGCCGCCGAAACGCCGGTCCCGGTGAGCATAGTCCGCGATGGCCGTTTCGAGGGCCGCCTTGTCGAAATCCGGCCAATGTATTGGCAAAAAAACAAACTCTGCGTAGGCCGCCTGCCATAGCAAGAAGTTGGAAAGCCGCTGCTCTCCGGAGGTTCGGATGATCAGATCCGGATCGGGAACGCCCGCCGTGTATAGCTGCGCTGAAATAGCGTCGGCGTCGATGTCCTCGAGCGCCATTTCCCCCGACGCCACCGAGGCGGCCAGGGCGCGAGCCGCCGCCGCGATCTCCTGCCGCGCCCCGTAATTGAACGCGACGACCAGCGTCAGCCCCGTATTGGCCGCCGTCAGCTCCTCGGCCTTCCGCAATAGCGCCGCTACGTCCGGCGCAAGGTCCGCCCGCGCCCCGATGATCCGCACGCGGACATTGCTCGCGTGAAGCTCGGCGAGATCGTTGTTGATGAATCGATGAAGCAGGCCGAGCAGCGATTCGATCTCCTCGCGCGGCCGCGACCAATTCTCGACGGAAAAGGAATAGACCGTCAGATAGCGCACGCCGAGCTCGATGGCGCCGCGCACGGCGCGCCGCAGCGCTTCAACGCCGCGTCGATGTCCTTCGAAACGCGGGAGCCCCCTCTGCGCCGCCCAGCGCCCATTGCCGTCCATGATCAACGCGACATGCCGCGGCGTTTCGGGCGCGGCGGCGCCCATTTCCGCAGCTTTCATCTTCAGCCCTAAAACGTCGCTTTCCATCATATCCAGCTCGATTAGACTCCTCCACGCCGCCACCGGCCGCCGCGACGAGGCGCGCCCTCCGACGATTGGCGCGACTCACACCGACATGATTTCCTTTTCCTTCGCCGCAAGCAAGGAGTCTATCTCGCGAACCGCCTCGTCCGTCGCCTTTTGCACCTCATTCTCGTGGCGTTTCTCGTCATCCTCAGGGATCGCGTGATCCTTGAGCAGCTTTTTGAGAATGTCGAGACCGTCGCGCCTGACGTGCCGCACCGCGACGCGAGCCTCCTCGGCGTATTTATGCGCGACCTTGACCAGCTCTTTGCGGCGCTGCTCATTGAGCTCCGGCGTCCTGATCCGAAGGGTCTGCCCCTCGACGACGGGGCTCAAGCCGAGGTTTGAGTCCCGGATCGCCCGATCGACCGCCCCAACCAGCGCTTTATCCCACACCTGCACCGAGATCATCCGCGCCTCCGGCACGCTGATCGTGGCGACTTGGTTTAGGGGCTGCGACTGGCCGTAAGCCTCGACGTGAATGGGTTCGACAAGAGAAGCCGAGGCGCGACCCGTACGCAAACCGCCGAATTCATGCTTCAGGCTGGCGAGCGCGCCCTGCATGCGGCGCTTCAATTCGGCAAGGTCAAATTTGTCACTCATGGCGGCGGCGACCTATCTGCGTCTGGCTCTCGGTAATGGACAGAAGCGAGGCTTTCGCCTCGCCGCCCTATATACCTCATTTCCCCGATTCGTCTAAAGCGCCACGCGTCCGGGCATTCGACGGTTCCGACCCCCGGCCGCCCACCGAACCCAGGCGGCCTTTTGGGGGATATCCGCCGCGTCATGAAAGCGGCGCAGAGGAATCTCGTCCTCGCGGGTAAGGACGGGCAGCGCTCGCAATTCTGAAACTCTGGGGCGGTCCAGGGGCGGAAAGGGTGCGCGCCTCCGCAAGCCGCGCCCAGGCGGCAACATGGGCAGTGGACTTCAGAAGCGCAGAAGCCAGATAGGCGAAGGCGTCGGATCGGAAGGACGCGGGGCGGGACGCCCCGCGGGCAGGGGTCGCTAGCCGCGGGTTGAGATGGGCGAGGACTCGGGATAGCCAGACCGTGGTCGCTTGACAAGCGCGGGCTTTGTTATAGCGTTGTGCGTCGCACAATTTCGCCCCGCAAGCGCCCCTCGCGCGACGACTGGCCATCCGCGGGCAGCGAATCGAACGTTCGCGTCGCGGCTAGCGCGGACGGGAGCGTCCCAAGCACGGCGAAGCTCAGGAAAGGTGTTGACCGATGACGCAGGACAAAGCTTCTCTCAGCATCGGCGACAAAACAATATCGCTCGACGTCATCGAAGGCTCGGTCGGCCCCAAAGTGATCGACATTCGTCCGCTGTATGGCGAGACGGGGATGTTCACCTACGATCCTGGATTTACTTCGACGGCGAGTTGCGAGTCGAAAATCACCTATATCGACGGCGACGCCGGGGTTCTGCTCTATCGCGGCTATCCGATCGAACAGCTCGCCGAGCACGGCGATTTTCTCGAGACTGCGTATCTGCTGCTCTATGGGGAGTTGCCAACAGGCGCAGAGAAGGCGGATTTCGATTATCGCATCACGCGCCACACCATGATCCACGAGCAGATGGCGCGCTTTTTCCAGGCGTTCCGGCGCGACGCGCATCCGATGGCGGTCATGGTGGCGGCGGTCGGCGCGCTCTCCGCCTTCTATCACGACTCGACGAACATCGCCGATCCCCACGAGCGCATGATCGCTTCGACGCGCATGATCGCCAAGATTCCGACGCTCGCGGCCATGGCTTATAAATATTCGATCGGCCACCCCTTCGTCTATCCAAAAAACGACCTTGACTATACATCTAACTTCTTGCGAATGACCTTCGCAGTGCCTTGCGAGGAGTATAAAGTTAATCCAGTTCTTTCACGCGCGCTCGATCGCATCTTCATCCTACACGCGGATCACGAGCAGAACGCTTCGACCTCCACGGTGCGGCTGTCGGGATCGTCGGGAGCTAATCCCTTCGCCTGCATCGCTGCGGGCATCGCCTCCCTGTGGGGGCCGGCGCATGGCGGAGCCAATGAAGCAGTGCTCAGGATGCTGGAGGAGATCGGCACGGTCGATCGCATTCCGCACTTTATCGCGCGTGCAAAGGACAGAAGCGATCCGTTTCGCCTGATGGGCTTCGGCCACCGCGTCTACAAAAACTACGATCCCCGTGCGAAAATCATGCAGCGCACGACCCGCGAGGTGCTCGATGAGCTCGGCGTCAAGGACAGGCTGCTCGACGTGGCGCTCGAGCTCGAGCGCATCGCGCTGCATGACGATTATTTCATCGAAAAGAAACTCTATCCGAACATCGATTTTTATTCGGGCATCACGCTAAAGGCGATGAACTTCCCGACGGCGATGTTCACAGTGTTGTTCGCCGTGGCGCGCACTGTCGGCTGGATCGCGCAATGGAAGGAGATGATCGAGGACCAGGGCGGCAAGATCGGCCGTCCGCGCCAGCTTTACACGGGCTCGCCGAGACGTGAATATGTGCCCGTCGAGCAGCGGGGGTAGACCGCTCCCAGGCCAGGGACGGGTTTCGTTCCAGGTTTGATCGTTACGATAGGAACGCAGCGCTGGGGGAAAGCGGCCTCGCGCGCATGCCGGATAGAAATAGAATAAGGTGATCGCCACGACCTCTCGCGCTGGCGAGCCCGGCTCACGTCGGAAAGTCCCCGGCTGGCGGCCCTTTTTGTTATTTTGCTATGTTTCTCGCGCACGCGAATCATGCAAACTTCTCGACGAGACGCTCTCATGCCCGCCGCCGCCTTCCAAGCCCTGCGAGACCACGCCGACAAACTGGCCTCGATCCATACGCGCGATCTCTTGGCGCGCGACGCCAAGCGCTTCGAGACTTTCTCGGTCACGCTCGACGACCTGCTGTTCGATTACTCCAAGCATAAGGTCACGCAGGAAACGCTCGATCTTCTCGTGACGCTTGCGAAGGCCCGGCGCTTGGAGGAACGCCGCACGGCGCTGTTTGCCAGCGAGGCGGTGAACCTGACTGAGGGGCGCGCGGCGATGCATATGGCGCTGCGCGATCTCTCCGGCGGCCCGATCATCATTCAGGGCGTCGATATGCGCGCCGAAATCGAGGCGGAGCGGGCGAAGGTCCTGGCGTTCGCTGAAGCCGTCCGAAGCGGCAGGGTGCGGGGCGCCGGCGGGCAACCTTTCACCGATATGGTGAACATCGGCATCGGCGGCTCGGACTTGGGACCCGCCATGGCCACGCATGCGCTCTCTCCATTCCGCGGCGCGGGGCCCCGCGCGCATTTCGTCGCCAATGTCGACGGCGCCGATCTCGCGGATACGCTGGCAGAGCTCGATCTCTCGCGCACACTGTTCATCGTCTCTTCCAAGACCTTCACGACGCAGGAGACGATGGCCAACGCCGCGAGCGCCCGCGCCCGCGTCGCCGCGACTTTGGGCGAGGCGGCGGTGGCGAAGCATTTCGCCGCGGTTTCGACGCGCCTCGACAAGGCGGCGGCGTTCGGCATCGATCCCGCCCACGTGTTCGGCTTCTGGGACTGGGTCGGCGGCCGCTACTCGCTCTGGTCAGCAATTGGCCTCGCGCTCGCGATCTTTGTCGGCGAGGAGAACTTTCTGGCGTTTTTGCGCGGCGGCTTCGACGTCGATCAGCACTTTCAACGGGCGCCGCTCGACAAGAACGTCCCGGCGCTGATGGGTCTGCTCGGCGTTTGGCGCCGCAACGTTCTCGGGGACGGCGCTCACGCGGTGATCCCTTACGATCAGCGGCTCGCGCGTTTTCCCGCTTATCTCCAGCAGCTCGACATGGAGTCGAATGGCAAGTCCGTGACGCGCGAGGGGACCACAGTCGAAATGGCCACGGGACCCGTTATCTTCGGCGAGCCGGGGACCAACGGACAGCATGCGTTCTTCCAGCTGCTGCATCAGGGAACCGACGTGACGCCGATCGACTTCCTGATCGCGGCCGAGCCTGTCGCGGCGGACGCGCGACATCACGAGCTGCTCTTCGCCAACTGCCTTGCCCAGAGCGAGGCTCTGATGCGCGGTCGCACACTCGCGGAAGCAGAGGCGCTGCTGCGCAAGGAAGGGCGTTCGGAGGCGGACGTAGCGCGTCTTGCGCCACACAAGACGTTCGCCGGCGATCGTCCGTCGAGCACGCTGCTCTATAAGAGGCTGGACCCGCGCACGCTCGGCCGGCTCATCGCGCTCTATGAGCATAAGGTGTTCGTGCAATCGGTGATTTGGGACATCAATCCCTTCGATCAATGGGGCGTCGAGCTCGGCAAGGAGCTCGCGAATCGCCTCGCGCCGATTGTCGCCGACGCGGGCGCCGACACGGCGACGCTGGACAGCTCAACGGCGGGACTAATCGAACGGCGCCGGAAACTTTTGAGATGAAAGCGAGAGAAGCGAAGGCGGCTCAAGCCGCCTCGGCCTTCTCACCGAATCGGCCGTAAAAGGTCTCGCCCGTTTGCGCCATGTCGCGCAGGAGTTTTGGCGGCGCAAAACGGTCGCCGTGCTTCTTGGCGAGCGCGTCGCAGAGATCGACGAACGCCTTCACGCCCATGCCGTCGATATAGGACAGCGCTCCGCCCGTGAACGGCGCAAAGCCGAAGCCCAGGATCGAGCCGACGTCGGCTTCGCGCGGGTCGGTGACGACGCGCTCCTCCATCGTGCGCGCGGCCTCCACCGCCTGCACGACCAAGAAGCGCCGCTCCAACTCCTTCACGTCCAATGTGTCGGAAGCGAGCCTCTTCTCAGCGAGATTCTCGAGGCCCGGCCACAGCGACTTCTTGCCTGCCGCGGGATAATCGTAATAGCCCTTGCCGTTCTTGCGTCCGAAACGCTGGTTCTCTTCGACCATGAAGCGGAGAACGCGCTCCTGCGCAGGGTTGACGGCGGTCTCGCCCAAATCCTTCTTCGTCGCTTGCAGGATCTTCCAGCCGAGATCGAGACCCACCTCGTCGTTGAGCGACAGCGGCCCGACCGGCATGCCGGCCATGCGCGCGACATTCTCGATCATCGCCGCCGGCACGCCTTCGAGCAGCATGATCGCACCCTCCCGCACGTAGCCGAGCACGCAGCGGTTGGCGAAGAAGCCGCGCGAGTCGTTGACGACGATCGGCGTCTTCTTGATGAGGCGCACGAAGTCAAGCGCTGTCGCGAGCGCCGAATCGCCCGTCTTCTTGCCGAGGATGACCTCGACGAGCAGCATTTTCTCGACCGGCGAGAAAAAGTGAATGCCGATGAAATTATCTGGCTTGAGCGAGGCTTCGGCGAGCGAGGCGATCGGCAGCGTCGAGGTGTTGGAAGCGAAGACGACGTCCGGCCCGACGACTTCCTGCGCGCGTTTCGTCGCTGCGACTTTGACCGCGCGGTCCTCGAACACCGCCTCCAAGATAAGGTCGCAGCCCGCAAGCTTCCCGTAATCGGGCGTCGCCGTTACGCGCGCGAGCAGCACCTCCTTGTCGGCCGCGGTCGCCTTGCCCCGCGAGACCTGGCCGGACATGAGCTTGTCGATGGTCTCCTTGCCCTTGTCGGCGGTCTCCTGATCGCGATCGATCAGCACGACCTCCAGCCCATTGCTCGCGGACACATAGCCGACTCCTGCGCCCATGAAGCCGGCGCCGAGAATGCCGATCTTCTTGAGCCTGGTGGGCGGAACGTCCTTGGGCCGGCGCGCGCCCTTCTCCAGCTCGGTCTTGGAGAGGAAGAGCGAGCGGATCATCGCCGCCGCCTCCTTCGAGCGCAGAATGTGCGCGAACCAGCGCGCTTCGACGGTCAGCGCCTGATCCATCGGCAGCTGCAGGCCTTCATAGACCGCGTGCAGGATCGCCTTGGCGGCTGGATAGTTGTCGTAGGTCTCGCGGCGATAGATGGCGTTGGCGGGCGGCCAGATCATCATGCCGCCGGGCGAGAAGATTCGGCCGGAAGGCGGCTTGAAGTCCTTCTGGTCCCAAGGCGCGACGGGCTTCCCTCCACTCACGATCCAGGCCGCCGCGCGCTGAACGATTTCGCCCTGCGGCGCCAGCTCGTGCGCAAGCCCCGCGGCCTTGGCGGTCTTGGCGGGAACCTGCTCGCCCTTGAACAGGAATTGCAGCGCGTCGCCCGTCGGCAGCAGCCGCGCGATGCGCTGCGTTCCGCCAGCGCCAGGAAAGAGTCCGACTTTGATCTCCGGCAACCCGACCTTGGTGCAGTCATTGTCAGCGAGCACGCGATGATGACAGGCGAGCACGAGCTCGAAAGCGCCCCCTAAGCACACGCCATCGACGGCGGCGGCGAAAGGCTTGCCGCAGGTTTCGAGCCGCCGGTAAAGATCGGAAAGCTTTCGCGCGCTCTCGAAGAACATTTTATTGGCGACGTCGAGGCCTTGCTCTGCCAGCGCCTTCTCATAGGCGGCGCGGCTCTGCTGAAGCATGGAGAGATCGGCGCCGCCCGAAAACGCGTTCTTGCCTGACGCGATCACGCAGCCTTTGATCGCTCCGTCCGACGCCACGCGCTCGACGACTTGCGAGAGCTCGTCGATGACTTCGGGCGTGATGACGTTCATCGAGCGCTCGGGCATGTCCCAGGTCAGGATCGCCACGCCGTCGGCGCCGGTTTCGAAGCGGAAGTTATGCAGGTTCATGGCGTGCTCCTCTCGACGACATCATCCCAAGTCCACGAGGCCGGCCTCTCGCAAGATGCGAGGAACCATATTAGCCGTTTGCGAATTCGGGGAAATATTGTCGCATCATCCGATCGCGATAGGCGACGAGGTTCGGATGTTGCTCCGCCGCCGCGCGAAGCGGCGAGTCCCAACCCTTATAGAGAACACCCGCCACAAAGGCGAATAGCGTCGCGTCAGCGCCGCTGGCCTTCTCGCCGAAGAAGTAAGGCGTGTCGCCGAGCAGCGTCGCGAGCGTTTCGATGTCCCTGCGTCCGAGTTGCGCCGCTTCCTCTGCGCTGTGCCGGCCGAGGCCCTGCGCATGGACGGCCTTCGCGATTCCGCGCTTGACGATCGAAATGATCAAAGGGCGGACAAGCGCCGGCGCGCTTTGGAAAAACGTCGCTGGACCGCGGCGGAAATTCTCGTCGTTGAACCACCGATCCTCGACCACGAGCCAATAGAGGTGATCCTCGCACAGCTTCTCCGTCGCCCAGGCGACGGCCCGCTGCTCCGGGCTCAGATGCGCGTCAAAATCCAGGCCGCGCGTTTTCTCGATATGCCAGCGAATGAAGGTCGAATCGGCGACGATCGTCCCATCGTCGTCGATGAACGGCAGCTTCCCCTTCGGCGCCCGCCGGTAGCCGGTGCGGTCCTGGCGATACTCGAGTCCGGCGAGCTTCAGCAGCACCATCGCCTTCATGACGAAGGGACTAGCGTCTGGAAGGCCCTCGAACGGACCGAAGCAGTAGAGCGTGATCATGCCCGTTCCTCTGCGCAAGGAGATCATCAAACTCGTTCGATGATCGTCGCCGTGCCCATGCCGGCGCCGATGCACAAGGTCACGAGCGCCGTGCCGTTCCCCGTGCGCTCCAGCTCGTCGAGGGCGGTCCCGACCAGCATCGCGCCGGTCGCGCCGAGCGGATGTCCGAGGGCGATGGCGCCGCCGTTGACGTTTACCTTGGCGTCGTTGAGCTCGAAGGCCTGCAGAAAACGCAGCACGACCGCCGCAAAGGCCTCGTTGACCTCGAAGAGATCGATGTCGGCGAGCGACATGCCGGCGCGGGCGAGCAGCTTCCTGGTCACATCGATGGGGCCGGTCAGCATGAGCGCAGGCTCCGAGCCAATGTTGGCGAAGGCCTTGATCTTCGCCCGCGGCTTGGCGCCGATGCGCTCGCCAGCTTCTTTGGAGCCCACCAGCACAGCGGCCGCCCCGTCGACGATTCCCGACGAATTGCCGGCGTGGTGGACGTGGTTCAGCTTCTCGATCTCGGGATGGGCCTGAATCGCCACCGCGTCGAAGCCGCCCATATCGGCGAGCATGATGAACGAAGGCTTCAACGAGGCGAGCGACTGCATGTCGGTATTAGGCCGGCGATGCTCGTCATTGTCGAGAATCGTGAGGCCGTTCACATCCTCGACCGGAACGACTGAGCCCGAGAAACGGCCCTCGTCCCACGCCGCAGCCGCACGCTTTTGCGACTGCACCGCATAGGCGTCCACATCGTCACGTGAGAAACCATACTTCGTCGCGATGAGGTCGGCGGACACCCCCTGCGGCATGAAGTAGGAGGGAATCGCGATCGTCGGATCGACCGGCCAGGCGCCGCCCGAGGCGCCGATGCCCACGCGGCTCATGCTCTCCACGCCGCCGCCAATCGCGAGATCATGCTGGCCCGACATGATCTGCGCCGCGGCGAAGTTCACTGCGTCCAGGCCGGAGGCGCAAAAGCGATTGATCTGCACGCCGGGAACCCTGTCAGTGAAGCCAGCGGCGAGGGCGCTGGCACGTGCGATGTCGCCGCCCGCTTCGCCGACGGGATCGACGCAGCCCAAGATCACGTCATCGACCTCGGGGCCAGTGAGATTGTTGCGCTCCTTCACGGCCTTGAGCGCCGTGATCGCCAGACCAAGCGTCGAGACCTCATGCAGCGAGCCATCAACCTTGCCACGCCCCCGTGGCGTGCGGACGGCGTCGAAAATGTAAGCGTCGGCCATGGGAGTCCTCCAAAATTACGGTTCGAGGCCGATCATATTTAGGCTCTGCTACAACTTTGTTGACGTGCGGTCGGGACCCGCCTTGCGCTCCCTAGCCCCTCAATGGAACTGCCGGGGCTCGCCGGGCGTCTCCTGCGCAAGCTCGAAAGCCGCGAGTCCGATGAGCATTTCGGCGCGCGTCTTGAGGTCGATCGCCTCCAGCAGCGATTGCTTCTCGCGAGGCCCGAAAGGACACATCATCGCCAGCGCATTGACGAGGGTTTCGGTCGGCGCCGCGTCGATGCTCGACCAATCGACCTCAACGCCCGTCTCCTCGGCGAATTCACGCAACATCAGTATCATGCGTCCGCGGTCCACCGCCGCTTCGCCAGCCCCGGCCTCGAGATCGCCGGCAAATTCGTCGAAAGCGACGACGCAGCGGCGAAATCGCCCGGTGGGTGGCGCCTCGGCGATGACCTTGAAACGCGCGACGCCGGTCAGCGTGATGAGGTATCTCCCGTCTCCCATCTCGCAGAAATGGGTGAGACGGCCCAGACAGCCGATCTGATAAAGCTTCGGCTCGGCCCCATCCCCGCAAGCCAAGGGTTGGATGACGCCGATGAGCCGGTCGCCCGCGATCGCGTCGTCCACCATCTCGAGGTAGCGCGGCTCGAAAATATTTAGCGGCAGCTCGCCGCGAGGCAGCAACAGTGCTCCCGAGAGCGGAAACAGACGCGCCGTTCCAGGAAGCTCGGCGAGCGAGGCATAACGTCTGTTCATGCCCATGGCGTGCGCACCCCACATGTCCTTCCTCGAGAGCGTCGTCTAGCCTTTCAGGAGAAGAGCATGGCGGACAGCTTTCTGCGCGCCGCCGTCGTTGCTTTATCCGCCGGGCCCCAGGCTTCGAAAAATTGCACGAGCTGCCTGCGCGCGCCGTCGTCGTTCCAACTACGGTCGCGACGAATGATGTCAAGTAGCTCCGCCGCCGCTTCTTCCCGGCGGCCCTTGGCGTTTAGCGCCAAAGCCAGATCGAAATGCGCCTGTGGATCGTCGGGGTTGTCGGCGGCGCGCCGCTTGAGGTCGGAAATCTCGTCGAGCGAGCTCGCTGCAAGGGCGTTCTCCAGCGCCGCCGCGGCCGCCGCGACCGCGGCCTCTCGCCGCAGCGTGTCGGGGGCGCCCGCAAGCAGGGCTTGCGCTTCCTCCAGCCTGCCGGACTCGGTGTAAACCCGCAGCAGCAGCGCGAACGCCCGGGGTTGCGGCGGCTCGAAGCTCACGAACTGGAGCAGCGCGGCCTCGGCGCCCGCCGGGTCGCCGGCCGCGATCATCGCCTCGACCACCTCTAAAGCCTCGGCGTCCGATTCGATCGGACCCACGAGTCGCTCCAAAAAACCCTTGATCTGGCTTTCCGGCAGCGCGCCGACAAAGCCGTCGGTCGGGCGGCCGCGCTGGAAGGCGACGACCGCAGGAATTGACTTCACTCCGAGTTGTTCGGCGATGTCAGGCTCCTGATCAATGTTCATCTTGACGAGACGCGCCTTGCCTTTCGTCGCGGCGACGAGGCGCTCGAGCACGGGCGCGAGCTGACGGCAAGGGTTGCACCAAGGAGCCCAGAAATCGACCAACACGGTTTGCCGCAGCGAGGCTTCCAGCACGTCGGCGCGGAATTTCGCTGCGGTCGTCTCGATCGTCCCGGCGCCGCCCGAGGCCGCGTCTTTTGCGAACTCGTTTGAAGTCATTGTTTCAATTCTCCTCAAGGCTCGTTCGCGCAAGCGACGCCGCTTTCTTTATCGCAATTTTCTCGCGAGAGGCACGATTTTTCAGCGGCGTCGAAATGTCAGATAGACGGGCGGGCGTCCGACTGCGATCGCCTTGCCTTCATATTTCGTTTGCATCCACCCGTCCCACGGCGTTCTCCAATCCGAGCAGGCCTGCGCCGTCCACAGGAAGCGCGTCGAAGCGCGCAGCCGCGCCAGGGTCCAGGCTGCATAATCGTCGATGTCGGTGGCGAAGCGAAGCTCGGCGCCGCTTCGCATGACGCGGGCGAGGCGATCGAGATTTTCCTCGCTGACGAAGCGCCGTTTGCGCTGCCGGCGCTTGGGCCAGGGATCGGGATAGAAGAGATAGACGCGATCGAGGCTCTCCTCCGGCAACCAATCCAGCGCCAGCGCGGCGTCGCCTCTGAAGAGCCTGATGTTGACGAGCCCGCGCCGCTCGATCTGCGCCAGCAGCTTGGCGACGCCGTTGATGAAAGGTTCGCACCCGATGAAGCCGATGTCGCTCTCGCGCGTCGCCGCCTCCACAAGATGCTCGCCGCCGCCAAAACCTATCTCGAGCCGCAGCGCGCGTTTCGGCGTCGGAAATAGTGAAGCGGGCGCGAAAGGTCTGCCGAGATCGAGAGAAAGCTCCGGCAGCAACTCCGCCACCAGTCTCGCCTGGTGACGTCGCAGCGCCTTGCCCTTCGATCGACCATGCAGCCGGCTGTGCAAGAAGGGTTCGGTCACAGGAGGAAATGCGTTACGGCGTCGGAGGCGCCTTCCTTCTCCAACGATGGAAAAAGGAGGCTCGCCCTGCGACCCGGGAGGAGGCTATGCGAAATGCGCCTTCAGCTGCTCGGCGAGATCGGTCTTCTCCCAAGAGAAGCCTCCTTCCGCGTCGGGCGCGCGGCCAAAATGGCCGTAAGCCGAGGTGCGCGCGTAGATCGGTCGGTTGAGCTGGAGATGCTCGCGGATGCCCCTGGGCGTCAGGCGCATGACCTGCGGCAGCACGGCCTCGATCTTTTCCTCCGGCACGTGGCCCGTGCCGTGCAGGTCGACATAGATCGAAAGCGGCTCGGCCACGCCGATCGCATAGGAGAGCTGGATCGTCGCGCGGTCGGCGAGGCCGGCGGCCACGATGTTCTTGGCGAGATAACGCGCGGCGTAGGCCGCCGAGCGATCGACCTTGGTGGGGTCCTTGCCGGAGAAGGCGCCGCCTCCATGCGGCGCCGCGCCGCCGTAAGTGTCGACGATGATTTTGCGGCCCGTCAGGCCCGCGTCGCCGTCGGGCCCTCCGATGAAGAACTTGCCGGTCGGGTTCACGTGCCAGATGGTCCTCGGCGATATGAAGTCCGCCGGCAGCACGTCGCGGATATACGGCTCGACGATGCGGCGCACGTCCTCGGGCGTCAGGCTCTCGTCCGTGTGCTGATGGGAGAGCACGATCTGCGTCGCCTCCACCGGCTTTCCGTCGACGTAGCGCAGCGTGACCTGGCTCTTGGCGTCGGGACCAAGCCCCTTCTCCTTGCCGCTGTGACGCGCCGCCGCGAGCTGCTCCAGGATCTTGTGCGCATAGAAGAGGGGCGCCGGCATGAGCTCGGGCGTCTCGCGCACGGCATAGCCGAACATGATGCCCTGATCGCCGGCCCCTTCGTCCTTGTTCCCGGCCGCGTCGACACCCTGGGCAATATCCGCGGACTGCCCGTGAAGCAGCACCTCGACCTTGGCTTTCTCCCAATGGAAGCCGCTTTGCTCGTAGCCGATGCTCTTGATGGCGCGTCGCGCTATGTCTTCAATGTGCTCGAAGGCGAAATGCGGCCCCCGAACCTCGCCGGCGATCACGACGCGATTCGTCGTGCACAGCGTCTCAGCAGCAACACGGATCGCATAGGGATCGATCCGGGCCTTCATCCCCTCGCGAAAGAACTCGTCGACGATCTCGTCGGAAATTCGATCGCAAACCTTGTCTGGGTGTCCCTCGGAAACCGACTCGCTCGTAAAAAGATAATTCTTCCGCGTCACGTGTCTGCCTCCGATGCGCGCCTCATTCGATGCGCGCCTGAATCGCGATCGTCCAGTCCGCGCGACCACGCGCGGACCGGCGTCATTTGCCAGCGCGAGACTATTGCGTCAAGCCGCGCTAACCGCTCGCCGTCAATAGCGTCGCCCTTGCCTTTAATTCGCTGCGCTTTCGGCGGGCGCGGGCGCCTCGGTTGTTGACGCGGCCTCGTCGGCTTCCGCGTTTGCAATCGCGACGACCAGATCGATGATGCGCTTACGCACCTTCGTGTCGTGGATTTTCGCAAAGGCGCGATTGAGATGCAGCCCCTCCGCCGTTGCGAGAAAGTCGACTACGAACTGGGAGGACCCCCCCTCCTCCGCAAATCCTTGCCGGTCCGCCGGCGCTCCCGAGCTTGGCGCGCCCTCGAAAAAGAACGAGGGCGGCACATTCAGGGTCTTGGATATTTGCTGCAATCGGCTGGCGCCGATGCGATTAGTGCCTTTTTCGTATTTCTGAACCTGCTGGAAGGTCAGCCCCAGAGCCTCTCCCAGCTTTTCCTGGCTCATTTTCATGAGCACGCGCTGCATGCGCACGCGGCTGCCCACATGACGATCTATAGGGTCAGGTGTTTTTTTCACGGGTAGCCCACCTCCAATCGCTTTCTAGCCCGAATTGCCCGGCTTTGGCAAATGCCGTGAACAATAAAGCTATGTAGAATAACGCGAATGGTTGATTTCCCCTCATCATGAACGCAAGAAATTCTATTGTAAGTTGCATATTGGCACATAATCGCGCGAAGGAACGCCGCCAATACGCCTAGAAATCCGCGCAGCTCGCGCAAGACGTTAGCTCGCTGTCAAATTACGCCACGGTGGATTTGGCTGTCAGGCGGCCCAGACTGAAACGATTCCAATCTAGCCCAACGCCCTGAACACGAGAGAGCATAGCAGCGCCGCGCCCCAGAGGGCGCCAAAAACGACCTTCCCAAGACGCGCGAAAAAAGGCTCGGGTGCGGCTTTGGGGAGAGGCTGATCGATGACGCCCGCGACGCCGAGCGGCAGCTGGTCGCGGATGCGGCCGTAAGCGTCGACGACCGCCGAGACGCCGCTGTTGGCCGCGCGCACGAGCGGCAACCCCTCTTCGATCGCCCGCAGCCGCGCTTGCGCGAAGTGCTGATAGGGACCGCTGGTCCTGCCAAACCAGCCGTCATTGGTCACGTTGAGCAGCCACTGGGGGCGCACGCCGGGCTCGACGACCTCGCCAGAAAAGATCGCCTCGTAGCAGATGAGCGGCGCGGCAGTCGGCAAGCCCGGCGCCTCGAGTCGGCGCGGGCCTTCGCCGACGTCCCAGGATTCGGGCACGAGATGGCGCACGCCCAGCGGGCGCAACAACGTTTCGAACGGCAGATATTCGCCGAACGGCACCAGATGCTTCTTGTCATAGCCGCCGAGGATGCGGCCGTTCTGCACCACTTCTATGGCGTTGTATACTTTGGCGCGTCCGTGCTGCTCTTCCGTTCGCGCCGCGCCAGTGATGAGCGTCTTGCCCTGCAAGGTGCGCGCAATCGCGGCAAGCGCCTGCGGCTCGCGCGAAAGCACGAAGGGAAAGGCCGATTCGGGCCAGATGAGATGCGTCGCGTCGGCGACGCCGGTATGGGTCGGCGCCGTCGCCTGGTCAGACAGCGCGAGATAGTTGCGAAGGATCTCTTGGCCATTCTCCGGCTTGAATTTGGCGTCCTGCTGGAGGTTCGGCTGCATGAGCCGCAGCTTGACGCCCTCCACGAAGCCCGTCTCGGACCGCGCGAGGCGTTGAGCGCCGTAGCCGCCCATGACAACGAGCAGCGACAGCGCGAAAAGCAGCGCGGGCGAACGCCAACCGCGTCCATCGATCAGTGTCGCCGGCGCCGCGAAAATGAGAATCGCGCAAAGGTCGAGACCGTGAAGACCAACGACTGCCGCGCTTTGCGCGAGGATCGGGATTCCGGCCAGCGCCATGCCGAAGTCGTTCCAGGGGAACCCGGTGAGGGCGTGGCCGCGCAACCATTCGGCGCCGCCAAGTCCGACCGCGAGCGCGACGATGCGGACGGAACCAGGAGACCACAGGGCGCGCGCAAGCGCGAAGCCGAAACCGGTGAACAGCGCGAGCGCAGCCGGAAGTCCGAGCACGGCGAGCGGCAAGGCCCAGGCAAATTGATCGGCCTCGACGAGGAGCGCCGCGCCGAGCCACCAGAGGCCAGCGACAAAATAGCCGAAGCCTAGCCACCAGCCGTCGGCGAAGGCCGAGCCGAGCGCGGCGAGCCGCAGCCGTGCGCCACGGGCGTCGGAGGAGCCGTCGATGAGCCATACGGCGGCGGTGAGCGTGATCGCCATGGCGGGCGTGAAGCCGATCGGCTCGAGCGCGAGCGCGCCGCCGGCCCCGGCGCCGGCGGCCAGGGCGCGCCGAGTCCAGCCCTCGGCCAGAATGATGCGGTGCGGCAGCGAAAGGCGGCCGGACCCCGCCAGGTCGAGATCGAGTGTCGAATGCATCAGGTGCGCTCCGCCGAATCAGCGGCCAACTTTGAGAGATTTTCTGCTGCGCGTCGATAGGGCGTGACGCGGGACGATCGCCGCCCGCGCCAAGGCAAGATTTTAGATTGCGTCAGTGCCTGTCGCTTTATGCGCGATCGGAACGGAGCGCAGCAGGGTGGCCCTGTCATTCTACGGACGCGCTTTCCCACGGCAGCGGCCCCAATGGAAAGCGATCTGCGGCGTCGCGCGCCAGAATTCGAAAGCTGCGGCCGTCTCGGCTCGCCGATGTTGCGCAAGCTGCGCCCTTGCCGCTATAAGCGCCGCGCAATCCAAAACTCCAACCGACGAGACGGCGCGCCATGGCGATCGAACGCACTTTTTCCATACTCAAGCCCGACGCGACCCGGCGCAACATCACCGGCGCCGTCAACGCCCTCATCGAAAAGGCGGGCCTCCGCATCGTCGCGCAAAAGCGCGTCCACATGACGCGCCAGCAGGCCGAGACCTTCTATGCGGTCCACAAGGAGCGCCCCTTCTTCGGCGAGCTCGTCGAGCAGATGTCCGCTGCGCCGGTCGTCGTGCAGGTGCTGGAAGGCGAAAACGCCATCGCGCGCTATCGCGAGGTCATGGGCGCCACCAACCCCGCCAACGCGGCGGAAGGCACAATCCGCAAGCAATTCGCCCTCAACGTTGGCGAGAACACCGTTCACGGCTCCGACGCCCCTGAGACGGCCGTCGTGGAGATCGCCCAGTTCTTCTCGGGCAACGAGATCATCGGCTGAAGAGCCCCGGCGGCGGTCCCTCCGCCGCCGATCCGTCCGTGACTTACTTCGACTTGATTTCGATCTTCTTGCTGTTATCCGCGGCCTGCGCCGTTTTTGGGAGCCTCACCGTCAGCACGCCCTTCTCGAAATGCGCCTCGATCTTACTCTCGTCCACGCCTTCCGGCACGCGGAATGCGCGACGGAACGAGCCGTAGCGGCGCTCGCTAAAGTGATAGTCTTTATCCTTCTCCTCGCGCTCCGCCTTCTTCTCGCCGCTGATCGACAGGACGCCGTTCGAAAGCCGCAGCTCGACATCCTTTTCGTCCAGGCCCGGAAGCTCGGCGGTGATCTCATACTCGCCTTCCTTTTCGGCGAGATCGACCGCGGGATGCGCCGAGAAACCCGTCAACATGCGGTCGAAGGCTTCGAACTCCGGGAAGCTCTTGCTGCGCGGGAAGTCATGCATCAGGCTGCCGAAGCGGCGAAAGAGGTCGAAGGGCCGCCACTCGAACGGATCGAACGGCGTCGGCGCTTGTGAAGGGGCCTTTGCGGGTTCGTTCTTCTGCACATCGCTCATTGTCGTCTCCCAAGACAAAGCGCCACGCCTCGGCTTGAGTGAGACCGGCGCTTTCGCCCTTGAAATGGGCGCCGAAACCCCCGATGCAAGTGCGGCGCGCCGCCGCAAAACCAACGACGCTTCGCCTGTCAATCGGGCCCAGCGCGAAACTACCAATCGTGCTTGTCGCTTTATTAACGTCAGGAGGCCGAAGATTCGCCACCATGTCCAGGGAGCATGTTTCATCGTCATAGCATCGGGAGTAACGAGCAATGATTAGCTTCAAACACGCCGCTCTCGCCGCGCTGATCGCCCTCGGCTCGATCGGTTACGCCGCCGCCTCCGACGTGAAAGAGCCTTACGGCCTCTGGCTGCGCCCCGAGGGGGGCGTGAAATTCAGCTTCTACGACTGTGGCGGACTACTCTGCGCCAAGGTCGTCGATGCGGCGCGACCTGAGGACAAGGCCGGCATCGGCACCGTGATCCTGCGGGGAGCCAAAAGGACCGCCGCCAACGAGTGGCGCGGCAAGCTCTATAATTCCGATGACGGCAAGGTGTACGACGGCTACATCACGCTGACCTCCGACGACGAGCTCACGCTTAAGGGTTGCATTCTTGGAGTTCTCTGCGGCGGCGAGACCTGGAAGCGCGTCCCCCAGGCGTCCTCGGGCACAAAGCCCGCCCGCACAGCCGCCGTCCAATAGCGCAGACCGCCTCAAACGCTCGCGAGCGCGACGCACCCCCGCGCGCCGGCTGAAAGCGACAACAAATCCGGCCCCGCCGGCTCGCGTTCGAGATGCTCGACTTCGGCGAGGGCGGGCCCCCGCTGCGCCAGAACAGCGAAAACGTCGAGCGCCTCGGCTTCGCCCTGAAGCGCGGCTTCGACCTGGTCGAAGCCGCGGTTTCGCACCCAGCCGGCAAGCTCGAGCCGTCCGGCCTCGCGCACCACGAACGCGCGAAAGCCCACGCCCTGCACAAGCCCAGTGATGAGAAAGCGCTCGGCGTGGACTGTCATCCCCAACCCTCAATATTGTCGAGCAATCGAACGCCGCCGAGCCTGACCGCGGCAAGGAGCCGCATCGGCGCCTCGCGCTGGCCGGAGAGCGGCGCGAGGGTCTGCGCATGGCGAGCTTCGACATAATCGATGACGAAGCCTGAGGCCTCGAGGCTCGCTCGTGTCTTCTCCAGAACGGCTTCGACGGCCTCTCCGCCTGCGATGGCCCGCATCGCCTCATTCAGCGCCGCATAGAGCGCAGGCGCCGTGCGGCGCTCCTCGACGGAAAGATAGACATTACGCGAGGACATGGCGAGACCATCCTCCTCGCGCATTGTCGGCGCGGCGAGGATTTGCGTAGCGATGTCGAGGTCCTGCGCCAGCTGCTTGATGACCAGCAGCTGCTGATAGTCCTTCTCGCCGAAGATCGCCACATCGGCCTGCGCTTGGTTCAAGAGCTTCGCGACGATCGTCGCGACGCCGCAGAAATGCGTCGGACGAAAGCGATCCTCCAGCCCCACGCGCGCCGGCCCGTCGATTTCGACGCGCGTTGCGAAGCCGCGCGGATAGATTTCCTCGACGGTCGGCGCAAAGCACAGATCCGCCGTGACGCGGGCGAGCTGCGTAAGGTCTTCCGGCAGCGTCCGGGGATATTTGGCGAAATCCTCGGAAGGCCCAAATTGCGCAGGATTGACAAAAATCGTCACGACGACCCGCTCGGCATGGCGTCGCGCCGCTTCAACGAGCGAGAGATGTCCCGCGTGCAGCGCGCCCATAGTGGGCACGAGAGCCACCCTCTCGCCCGCGGCGCGAAAGCCCGCAACCGCGGCGCGCAGCTCGGCGACGCTGTGCACAAGGGAAACATTCTCAGTCATTGCTGGTTTCGCCTGTTGATCTTCGCGAGAGTCTCGAGATGCGCGAGATAGACGGCGGGCAGCGCCGCGGCGCGCGCCGCGGCGAGGATGGCCCCGAAATAAGCCGGCTGTGGCGCGCCTTCCGCCGCCGTCCAGCCGACGTAAACGAGCGCCTTGACGGAGCCGAAAGGCTCGCGCAGCACTGGCATGTAGCACTTTTTATAGTCTCCGCGCGAGACGCCCTCAAACAAATCGAGCGCACGCACGTCGGCGAGGGCCAAGTCCCACAGCAGGCCGCAAACATTCGCGCGCGGATCAGGGACAACGCTGAGAAATCCGTCGCTCATGGCGATGAGACGATGGCGCGCGAGCCGCGCGCGACAAAGGACGCGCGAGCGCGGACAGCGCTGGCGCATCGCCTCGCGGTCGAGATTGGCCCCATAGGCGAAATAGTGCGGCATGATGCGCTCTGTCTTTGGGACGAAATTGCATTTAAAGGAGCGAGTAGCGCGAAAGGACGGCGGCGGTCCAGCCGCCGGCGCGCCCGCTGGAAAGGCCCCATGAAAAGATTGCTTTTGTTGCGACACGGCAAGGCTGACCGGCATTCGGCCGGGGGCGACCGCGAGCGCCCGCTGACCGGGCGCGGGCGCAAGGACGCCCGCCTGATCGGCGAGTTCCTGGTCGGCGAGGGCATCACGCCCGAGCTCGCCGTAGCCTCCACCGCGCGCCGCGCCCAGCAGACGCTGGAGCTGGCGCTGGAGGCCTTTCCGCAACATGTGGCGCATTTGATCGAAAATTCCATCTACATGGCGACGGCGGAACATCTGCTCGGCATCCTGCGCCAATCGCCCGACCGGGTCTCGACTCTGCTGGTCGTCGGCCACAACCCGGGCTTCGCGGAGCTCGCGGAAGCGCTGGCGGGAGAAGGCGAGCCGGCGCAACTGCAAGAGCTGCGCACGAAATTTCCTACGGCGGCGCTCGCGATCCTGGATTTTGCGAGCCCTAGCTGGGCGAATGTCGAGCGCGGGACGGCTCGGCTCTTTCGCTTCGTGACGCCGAGCGACTTACGAGGTGATGAAGAGGAACAAGGGGATTGACGCCTCCGCTGACCTGTGTCTTGCAAATTTCAGTCGTTTGTTTACTTTTGCTCGCCATGGCTGAAGGCCTGATTTAGGCGAGGCTTGCACGACCGCGTTCCGAATGCTTGACGCCTTTTGCAAGGTTTTGAGATCGGTGGAAAAATCGAAGCACACTCTTCTGATCGCCGCATTCTTGTTCGTTCTCAGCGGCGCCGGCGCCGTCGCGATCGTCATCGCCTCGAAGCCGCATCCAGCAATCAGCATCAATATCTGGCCCAATGCCCTTAAAATCGACGCCAGTCAAGCTGCGGACGCTCGAAGCGAGCTATTCAGGGCGATCGTGGAGCGCGACGCAAAACCGAGCGACTTTGCGATCGGCGGAGACGCCGCCACGCTCGCAAACATCTTACAGAAGATCGAGCTGTTGCGATCCTCGCCTGGCGAGGCGTCTCAAACCAGCAAATCTCTGTATGTTGCGATCCTGGACACCTCGCCTGCGCAACCCGAAAAAGTCGAGCCGGCCAATCTAGTCGAGCTCAATCTCGCGGAAGCGGGCGACGCCGCGGTCCTGGTGGTCGCGAACAGGCCGACGATCTTCAAGGTTGAAGGGGCTGCAAAGGAAGCGCACGCGAAAATCGCCGTTGAAAGTCCAGCGGCCTTCGACATCGCGAATAATCATCCCAAGCTGCTTGCCGGCTTCCATTCGGGAGCCTTCGGCCAAGTTGCGGCGAGCTCAGACGACTATACGGACGTCTCCGATCGAACCCGCACGAATCGGCTTTGCCAAATGCTGCGCGGATGGGGAGCGCTGTTCAACGTCGAGATCCCAAAGATTGGCATCTGGATTATCAAGGATCCTGCAAGAATCTACGTCCGCCAGAACGGTCTCTCGCAAACGGCGTTGGCCGAGGCGCGCTCATCGGACGTTCAGTCGCACTGCTCGCCCCCTGGCGCGACAGCGAATCGCGTGATCGAGCCTCTCCCTGCTCCGATAATTCGACGCCCCTCGGTACAGCTTCCCGTCAGGCGCAGCCCTGACGGCTACATTCCGAACAGATGATGATCGCAGCGCGTCGGATTTCCTGAAACCTCAGAGCAACGCGCAAAATTCGCGCACCACCCGCTCATACACCGCCCGCTTGAACGGCACGATCAGCGCCGGCAGCAGCGTCGGGCGCTCCCATCGCCACTCCTCGAACTCGGGGTCATGCGCGCCGCCGGCGGGGTGAGCGATGTCGATCTCGGCGTCGTCGCCCAAGAAGCGCAGCGCGAACCACTTCTGCGTCTGGCCCACATATTTGCCGCGCCAGCGCCCCAGCGCGTCCTCGGGCAGATCGTAGCTCAGCCAATCGCCGATCTCGCCCAAAAGCTCGACGCTGCGCACATTGGTCTCCTCGTAAAGCTCGCGTAGCGCCGCCTCTTGCGGCGTCTCCCCTTCGTCGATGCCGCCCTGCGGCATCTGCCATTCGAACCGCGCGGAGGTGCGGTCGTCAGGGCCTTTGGGGCGCCTTCTGCCAATAAAGGCTCGCCCGGCGCGGTTCACCAACATCACGCCTACGCAGGGACGATAAAGTCGCTCGCTCATTTCCCTCCGATCGCCGCGGTGTGACCCGGCGCCTCGAGCGTGGCCGAGACCGGCGCGATCGCAATGCCGTGCCGCTCAGCTTCCCGGGCGAAGCGCGCCAGACGCGCGATCGTCGTCAGCTGCGCGTTGGCGAAGCCGATTGCCGAACCGTTCTTCAGCGCCTGCGCCTCGAGCTGCGCCAGCGCCGCGTCGAGCGCCTGCGGCGTCCCGCGTCCGTCGAGCACGACGTCGACGCGCACGGCGGGCAGGGACAGCCGCGCCGCCACATCCGTGATCAGCGACTGCGGCGAGCCGCCGTCGTCCAGGACGAACAGGCCGCGCTGCGCGAGCTCGCCGAGCGCCGAGGAGAGCGCCTTCTCGTCGGCGGTGAAGCGTCCACCGAGGAAGCTCGCCACCCCAGCGTAGCCGGTGAAGCGGCCCATGAGCCAGCGCAGGTCCTCGATCTCGCCGCCGCTCGTGAGCAGCGTGTGCGGCCCCGGGTTGTTCTGCGGATAGTCGAAAGGCTCCATCGGCGCTTGCAGCAGCGTCTCGTGGCCGCGCGCGCGGGCCTGGGCCGCGGCCTCCGCCACCGTCGCGCCATAGGGTGCCAAGGCGAGCGTCACGGACTCGGGCAGCTGGTCGATCGCTGCCTCCGTGCTCTGCGCATTGAGGCCGAGGCCGCCGACGACGAGCGCGATCCTCGGCGCGGTGGCCTTAAGACGCGCCGGCGCGACGTAAGGCCTCGAATAGACGTCCATCGGCTTGGCGCCATCGGGGCCGATGCGCGGCAGCACCCCGAAGCGGCTTTTTTCCGCGACACGCTTGTCGGGCGAAGGCGGCAGGCGCACGCCCGAGGACTCGACCTCGATAATGATCGGCCCGCCGCCACCGCTCGAGCCGTTGCGCGTGACCTTGACGCCAGACTGCTGCTCCGCTTCGCTAACCGAAAGGATCTGGTCGCGTCCGGATGGCGCCGGCGGCTCCGCCTCGGCGGCGGCGGGCGGCCTCACGACCTCTTGGGGCGGCGCCGGCGGCGGTGCGTAGGGCTCGATCCTGGCGACAGCGTAGGGCCGCCCCCCGAGGCTGAGTTCTAAAGGATCGCGCGTCGCGAAGAACAGCGCGACCGCGCCAAGCGAGACGACCCCGAGCCCCAGCCCAGCGGTCGTCAAGAAGCGGCGCGATGCTGCGCCAAGCTTCGCGTCGTTTCGATTTTGCCCTAAGGGCCGATGCAGCTCGTCGTCCATCTGGCGATGCTCTTCGCGCGAATCAGGAGCTCATTCTCGCGCTTGGACCGCGGTTCGTCGAGAGCCGCTATTCGCCCTCCCCCGCCTCCGCCGCGGCCTCTTCTGCAAAATCGAGGTCGAGCAGCGCCGGCGCCTCGGCCTCGAGCGGCTCCTCGTCGTCCGACAGCGCGGGGTCGTCGCAAGGCTGCGGGATTCTGAAATCTTTCGGCAGACGCCCGTCGAAGAGGCCTGCGCCCTTCAGCTCGTCGAGTCCCGGCAGATCGCCGATCTGCTCCAGGCCGAAATGCATCAGGAACTGCTCGGTCGTGCCATAGGTAATCGGACGGCCCGGCGCCTTGCGGCGTCCGCGGAGACGCACCCAGCCGGTCTCCAGCAGCACGTCGAGCGTGCCCTTGGAGATGGCGACGCCGCGCAGCTCCTCGATCTCGGCGCGCGTCGTCGGCTGGTGATAGGCGATGATCGCCAAGGTCTCCAGCGCCGCGCGCGACAGCTTCTTTTCGTCGACCTGCTGACGCGTCAGCGCATAGGCGAGATCGGGCGCGGTGCGGAAGAACCACTTCTTGCCTGCGCGCGCGAGATTGACCCCGCGCTGGGCGTAGTCGACCCGCAGCCGCTCCAAAACAGCGTCGAGCGGCGCGCCGTCGGGGAGACGCCGCTCAAGCTCCGCTTCGTCCACGGCCTCGCCGGCGGCGAACAGCAAGGCCTCGCAAATGCGGGCGGCTTCACGCAGCCGATCCTCGGCCTGAGACAGAGCGTCATCGGAAGCCCCGTTAAACAGCTCGATCTTTGCAGCAGCCTGCCCCAAGGGGTGTCTCCCTGTTGTCGTCGCGCGTCACAATAATTCCGGTGGCGAAGCGTCCTCGCCGCGCTTGACCCAAATGGCCGCAAATGGCCGATCCTGACGCAATTCGATGCGGCGCTCCCGAACCAGCTCAAGTGTGGCCGAGAAGGCCGAAGCGCGTACGGTGCGCGCCGTCGGCGCATCGTGACAAAACTGCAGAAGGTAATCGTCCAAAACCGTCCATTCCAAGGCGGTCCCGACGAGCCGCTCCAGCGCCTCGCGCGCCTCGGCGAGCGACCAAACCGTGCGCTGGCGCAGCGTGAACTTGGAGATCGCGGTCTTCTGGCGCTGGCGCGCATAGGCGGACAAAAGGTCATAGAGCGTCGCCTGAAAGCGCGAGCCGCGCGAAGTGTCGATGCCCTCCGCCGCGCCGCGCAGAAACACGTCGCGGCCCAGGCGCGCGCGCTCGGCCAATTTGTCGGCGGCGCGGCGAATGGCCTCAAGCCGGCGCAGGCGCTCGGCCAAGGCCGCGGCGAGGTCGGCGGCGGAAGGCTCCTCGGCCTTCGGCGGCGCGGGCAGCAGCAGACGCGACTTGAGATAGGCGAGCCAGGCCGCCATCACGAGATAATCGGCGGCGAGCTCCAGGCGCAGGCGCCGGGCTTCCTCGATATAGGCGATATATTGCTCGGCGAGCGCAAGGATGGAGATGCGCGAAAGGTCGACCTTCTGACGTCGGGCGAGCTCCAGCAGCAGATCGAGCGGGCCTTCGAAACCATCGAGATCGACGAGAAAGGCGGGCTCGGATTCTCCCCGCTCGACCTCGATCGTCGAATCGAACTCCAGTTGCTGCGCCATTGGCTCTTCGGGTTTTCATCCTGTCACTAAGCGAACGCCTAAATCCTCAACGCTGCGACGCCCGTCTCATGGCTATCGGCCCTGCGCCCGTCAAGCAAGGGCCTTTTCGAACTCACGGGCGCCGTCCACAGAATTGAAATCTTCAATATTCACAAGTTTTTCGAGCGCGGCTTCGGCTCGCCGCGCCGCGGCGCCGACCAGTTCGCCGCAGCCTCCGGCGACAGCGCCGGCCTCCGCGAGATCGCCGTTGCAGTGCAGCACAACATCGCAGCCCGCGGCGATCGCCCGTTCGGCGCGTTCTCTAAAGCCGCCCGAAAGCGCTTTCATCGACAAATCGTCGGTCATGAGCAGCCCGCCGAAACCGATTTGGCCGCGAATCGCTTCGCTGATCACCGTCTTGGAGAGAGTTGCTGGCGCGCTCCCGTCGAGCGCTGTGTAGACCACATGCGCGGTCATCGCGAGCGGCAGGTCGCGGTTGGCGATGAAAGGCGGAAAATCCACGGCCCTCAGCTCCGCGAGCGGCGCATCGACGACAGGAAGCTCACGGTGGCTGTCGGATTTCGCGCGGCCGTGACCGGGAATGTGCTTGATCACCGGCAGCACGCCGCCTGCGAGCAGTCCCAGGGCCGCTGCGCGACCGAGACGCGCGACGGCGGCTGGATCGCGGCTGTAGGCCCGATCGCCAATCACGTCATGGGCGCCCGGTTGCGGCGCGTCCAGCACCGGCAGGCAGTCGACGGTGATCCCCACCTCGCGCAAATCATGGGCTATAAGCCGCGCGCCGAGCCAGGCGAGACGCTCGGCCTCTTCCGGCGTGGCGGTCTTGCGCTCGAAGGTCGCGGCGCTGGGATAGGCGCGCCAGCACGGAGCGCCGAGACGCTGAACGCGGCCACCCTCCTGATCGACGAGGATTGGCGCGTCGCGCCCAAGCGCCGCCCGAACCTCGTCGGTCAGCCGGCGCACGTCCTCCCGCGCGCCGACGTTGCGCTGAAACAGAATCACGCCCCATGGCTGCGTCTCGCGCAGGAACGCCGTCTCTTTCGCAGCGAGATCGACGCCGGCAAGGCCGCAAATGAAGGCCCGAGTCATCCGAGGGTTTGCTCCCGCCTGCCGCGCCGCCTCCGTCGCCTTCCCTCTTCGGGGGAGGCTGGGGAGGGGGATCAGTTCGCTCCAGCCACGAAGCACGCGTCTCCGCCCGCCTTGACCTCATTGCAGACCTTGGCCGCGGCTTCCTTGCTGATGCCATGCACGCGAACGCGATAGACCGTTTTGTCCCCGACCTTCGCGATCTTGAATGTCGGGCGTTGGCCGCCGAGCTTCGAGCCGTATTTCGCGGCGATCCTACTCATCATCGCGCGGGCTTCGGCCTCCGACCCCGCGGCGCCGAACTGCACAGCGAAGCCGCCCCTGGAATTCGAATGGGTCGCATCTCCCGCCGCTGTGTCGTTGGCGGCTTCATCAGCTGGGACCGCCTCGGGGGCAGGTTTTTGCGCGAGCTTTTGTAGGGGCTTCGCTTTCTCCGCCGCATGCAGGGGCGTTTCAGGCTTGCCCGTAGTGACCGGAGGCTTGATCGCGACCTTGGGCGTCGTCTCCGGCGCGCGCTTTGGCGCGGCTTCGGGCGCAGTCGCCTTAGAGACTGCCGGCGGCAGCGACGGATTGTCGATCAGCGAGCCGTCCGGGCGCACCGAGACGGTCTTCACGCGCTTCGGCGCCGCGCCGCCGACAATGGACGTGGGAGCGGCGCGCGGCTCTACCGTCGGCTCCATCGCCTGCTCCTCGTGTGACACCACGCCCTTGACCTGGGCCTGCTCCTGGCGATCCAACACCGCAGCGTCGGCGCCTTCGGGCGTCTGCTCCGCGAGCGCCACGGGCGGCGCCACTTTCACCGGGCCCGTCGGGGCGGTGATGACCGCGATCTCGCGCGAACCGATCGCGCCGGCGCGATGGGCGAAGCCATAAGCGATAGCGCTCACGCCGATGAGCGACAGCGCCGTGACCGCGTGCCAGGGACGAAAGCGCGAACGCAACGATGCAAAGCGTCCGGGCCGTTCCGCCGGCGGCTCCTCGGCGCCGTAATGAAGATAGGAGGCGTCGTCCTCATAAGCGGGATACGCCGAACCCTGCGCGTGCTCGGCGTACGCTTCATCGGCGTAATGATCGCCGTGCTCGGAGTAGTAATCTTCGGGCGCCGCTTGCGCGTGCTCGGCCCCATGCTCGGCGGCGGCCTCCCGATGACTGTAAGGGGCCGCGTAGCCGTCATCGAAAGCGCCGCGCAGCTCCGCCGGGAAAGCGTGATCCTGGCCGGGCGCCGCACGCGCCTGCGGCGCGGACGCCTGGCTCTCGGCCGCGAAGAGCCTGTCCAGGCGCCGCGCCGGCTCGGTGGGCTCGCCCCCCTGCATCAGCCGCGCGAGCTCGCTCAACGGGTCGCTGGGCGATGGCCGATCGGTGTTCGCCGCTCGCAGGCGGCGCTCGAAATCGTCGATGTCGATCGCCGCTCGCCTGGTTGTGGATTCGCGCATGGGCTCACCTTGCTACGCTATCGACCGCGCTTCTGGGCGCGGAACGGCGCCGCAGCCGAGATCCCATCTCGGCTCAGCGCATTTCGTCGGGCGCCGCCACGCCAAGCAGCTTGAGGCCTGACGCCAGCACGCCGATTAAACATAAGACCAACGCGACGCGCGCGGTAGATAAATCTCTCGCGTCGATATTAACAATCCGTAATTGTGGCCGATCTTTGCCCCTGTTCCAGTGCGCGTGCAGGCAACTTGCGAGCTCGTAAAGATAAAACCCCACGCGATGCGGCTCGTGCGCCGCCGCCGCCGCTTCGATCAGGCGCGGATACTGCGCGATGACGCGCGCCATCTCGAGCTCGCCTTCGTCCGCCAAGAGCTCGAGCTTTGCTCTCGCCAGCGCCGCGGGACTCGAATCGAAGTCGGGAAAGGCCAGAAGCATCTGTCGGAGCACCGATTTGCCGCGCGCATGCGCGTACTGCACGTAGAAGACAGGATTGTCCTTCGACTGCTCGATGACCTTGGCGAGATCGAACTCAAGGGGAGCGTCGTTCTTGCGATAGAGCATCATGAAGCGCACGGGATCGACGCCCACCTCGTCGACAACCTCGCGCAGCGTCACGAAATCGCCCGAGCGCTTCGACATCTTGACCGGCTCGCCGCCGCGCATGAGCTTGACCATCTGACAGAGCTTCACGTCGAGCGCGACCTGACGGTCGGAGAGCGCCGCGACCGCCGCCGTCATGCGCTTGACATAGCCGCCGTGATCGGCGCCCCAGACATCGACGAGCGTCCGATAGCCCCGGTCGATCTTGCTCTTGTGATAGGCGATGTCGGCGGCGAAATAGGTGTTGGAGCCGTCGGATTTTTTCAAGGGGCGATCGGTGTCGTCGCCGAAACCCACGGTGCGGAACAGCGTCTGCTCCCGATCTTCCCAGTCGTCGGGAAGCTGGCCTTTCGGCGGCGGCAGTCGTCCCTCATAGACGAGACCTCGCGCGCGCAAATCCTCGATCTGGCGATCGATCTCGGAGACGCCATTGACCTTTCGGTGCAGCTGGCGCTCGGAGAAGAATACTTCATGCGTGATGTTGAGCGCGGCGAGATCGTCCTTGATCATCGCCATCATCGCCTCGATCGCCATGTCGCGCACCGGAGGAAGCCATTCGCTCTCTGACTTCTCGCGCAACGACGGACCGTATTTCTCGGCGATCTCCTCGCCGACGCTCTTGAGATAGTCGCCCGGATAGAGCCCCTCCGGGATGATGATCTCTTCGCCGAGCGCCTCGCGGTAGCGCAGGAACGCGGACCGCGCGAGCACGTCGACCTGCGCGCCGGCGTCGTTGATGTAATATTCGCGCGTAACCTCGCAACCGGCGAATTCCAAGAGATTGGCGAGCGCGTCGCCGAACACCGCGCCGCGGCCGTGGCCGACATGCATGGGGCCGGTAGGATTGGCCGATACATACTCGATATTGACCTTGCCTTCGAGCGCCCCCCTGCCCTTTTGCGGCCGTCCGAAATTTTGCGGCGCGAGCAGGGCGGCGCGCAGCACATCGCGATAGACGGATGGATGCAGCCTGATGTTGATGAAGCCAGGGCCGGCGACCTCCGCCGCCGCCACGCCTTCGCCCTGCGCAAGCGCCGAGGCGATCTCGGCGGCGAGCTGGCGCGGATTTTGGAAGTGCTCCTTGGCCTCCTTGGCGAACACCATGGCCGCATTGGTCGCCAGATCGCCGAGGCTCGCGTCTTTCGGCGGCTCGACGACGAAGCGCGCGGGATCGAGCGCCGGCAGGCGTCCCGACGCCGCTATCTCGGCGAGGATGGTGGCAATGCGCTCGTGGAAGATCTGGAAGAGGTTCATGGCGGCCTTGTGCGGCAGAGCGGACGCGGGGGGTTTAGCACGAAAACGGGCAGTAGGGAGTGGGCGGCAGGCAGTCGACGCCCACTCCCGACCGCTTACTGCCTACTGCCGACCGCCGCCAACGCCCCAGCCGCAAGAATCTGAGCAAAATCAAAATTCGCTC
>Ga0187781_10000252_pt1 | contig 38179 bp, 34 predicted proteins | sample 0715_SJ02_MP02_2_FD_132447 | JGI IMG/M metagenome (GOLD analysis project Ga0187781, IMG submission 132447) | Tropical peat soil microbial communities from peatlands in Department of Meta, Colombia - 0715_SJ02_MP02_20_MG | ecosystem: Environmental > Terrestrial > Soil > Wetlands > Peat | place... | reverse complement strand
CCCCAGCGAGTTCACTTTCTCCGGCTCGATCTTGTAGATCACGCGAACTTCCCCCGGCTGGCGGAAGGGATAGATTGCCTGGCCCAGATATTTCTGCGACAGGCTATTGATATGCTCGTTGGCGCCGTTTTGTGTGATTTCCACGATGCGCCCTCGAATGGCGAGATAGCGGTAGGGATTGTCTGGATCGAGGATCGAAAGCGAGACGCGCGGATCGCGGCGCACATTCCTGTCTTTCACGCGGCCCAGCGCGGAATTGAACCGAACGTGCTTTCCGTCGTAGTCCACCCAAACGGGCGTCACTTGCGGGCTTCCGTCGCTCATGATCGTTCCCAAATTTGCGAACGCCCGCTTTTGAAACAGATCGAGAAACTTTTCCGGGATCACCTGCGCCATTGTCAGCCTCCTGCGAGATTCGTGCTCCGGCCGTAAGCATAGCCGAGGCGTTGCAGTTGGCACCAGCGCGGGTTTGGGGCACGGGCTACGGTGTTGGGAGCCCGCGAGGCGCCGGCGCGGGCAGCTGGCTGCCGGTCATTCAACTTTGCAGTAGCAGTAGAGGTACTGCTGGGTCGTGCCAAACGGGGTGCGGTGAAGTTCCTTCGAGCTGTCCACCAGGCGGAACCGCACGCCAAACTGTTCGTGCAGTGATTCCGCGTCGTAGCGAACCACATGGAGCCCGCTGCATTTCGCGGGGCCCTCTGGACCGAATGTGCTGACAATTACATGGCCGCCGGGGCTGACGGACTGCGCGACATTCCGAACATACGCGTTGCGGTGTTCCTTCACTGTCAGAAAATGAAAGACGGCACGGTCATGCCACACATCGTAAGCCCTAGGCTCTAGTCGCACCTTCGTGATATCGGCGACGAGCCAGTGCACGCGTTCTGCACTCGGGCCCAGCCGTTTTTGGGTCATTTTGATCGCAATTTCAGAGACATCGAGGACGCTGATGTTCTCGTAGCCTCGCGCCAGCAGGTCGTCGACCAGTGTGGATTCACCTCCACCCACGTCGATAATCGATGCTCGAGGTCCATCAGCCGCCCGCTCGATTAGATCCAGGGAGGTTTCGAGATGCGGGCGATACCAACTGACGTTCTCGGGTACCGCAGTTTCGTAGACTCTGTTCCAGTGTGCTCTTGCGCTCATGGTTGTTTCCTGCGCTTTGCTCGGCCGGTCGTTCTCAGTAGCTCAAGTATAAGGTACGAACCGGCAGCGTCACAAGGATGCCTGACGCAAGATTAACGCCGTCACCGGATAAGTTACCTGGGACCGGTGCTGAACCTATCCGCCAAGCCGACGAATCAGGAGACAGTCTCGATCGTCGCCAATCGCGTGATGACGATCGCGCTTTTGCGTATCCCTGCAGATTCCCGCCGCGCGCCCGTCTGGCGAAAAGCCTGCTAGGCCCCTCAAATTTCACGGAACATTTCGAGTGCTGACTCCGTATCTCCCTGCAAGAAGGGCGGAGGAGGCCCGCATAAGATGAGAGAAACCATCGGCAGGCGAACCCAAATCGCGGCGGTGCTCTGTTTGCTTGTAGCAGGAGTGACGGCCCTGGCGGTTCCCGCAGTGGCGGCACCTGCGGAAAAGTACCTGCACGTGAAGGTCGAGGATCCGGCAAATGGCGAGAGCGTCCATGTCAACGTCCCGGTCGCAATGGCCGCGCAAATTCTGCCGGCCATCAACAATCACGACCTGCACGAGGGCAGGGTCACCATGCATCGCGCGGAAGTGAACGGCGTGGACGTTCGCGCGCTGCTGGATGCCGTGCGGAACGCCCCCGACGACGAGTTCGTCACGATCAAGGACAACGATTCGGATGTCCGCGTCGCCAAGGCGAACGGGAATCTCGTCGTTCATGTGATCGACAAAAAGAACAAGGAGCAAAAGGTTGATGTCACGGTTCCCCTCAAGATCGTCGACGCGCTCTTTGACACCGCGAAGAACGACGAATTGGACATCGCGGCCGCGCTGCGGGCCTTGAACGATGCGGGTGACATTCTCTTGGTTACCGTGCAGGACGCGAGCGAAAAGGTCCGCGTTTGGGTGGACTCGCGGAATACGCAGGACTGAGCCTGTTTCCCAAAACTAGATCGGCTGCGCAAGATCACAGCCGAAATTCAGGAGCGACGCGATGATAGTGCTCGCAAAGATGGCGCTGGGAATGGCCGGCGTGGGACTGGCAGGCGCGGGCGTGCTGTGCACCGACGGTCTCATCCGCGTGAAAGTGGTCGAAAAGCAGCCGCAGGGCGTTCACCTCAACATAATTGCCCCGGCGATGCTGGTTCCCATGGCCATGCACCTCGCGCCGCAACGAAATCTCGCGCAGGCGGCGCGGCAAATTCAGCCCTACATGCCGGTGGTTCGCGCGGTGCTGGAGGGTTTGCGCAAGGCAGACGATGTCGTGCTCGTTGAGGTCGAGGGACCCGGCGAACATGTGGAGGTGTCGAAATCGGCCGGAGCGATTATTGTGGACGTGGACGATGCCGACGCGACCGTGCACGTGTCCGCTCCCATTCGCGTGCTATCGAGCACGGTCGATCAGATCGCCGCTGCTGACTCGAACTCGCTCTAGCGGCGCAACCAGCCAAGCCGCGCGCTACGGCCACTAGTCGAGAACGAAGGTGACCTCCATGGTCACTCGGTATTCGACGATCTTGCTCTTCTCAACTTTTCCTTTCAGGGACACTACTTCGAACCCAGTAATGCCTCGCAAAGTCTTTGCGGCGCGATTCATACCCTCATCAACCGCCTCTTTGAAGCCTTTGGAAGATGCTGCAGTGATCTTCGTGACGCGGGCGACAGCCATAAGTTTCCTCCTGGGAGCGGAACCTACACCGGGCCGCCTCCGAACGCAAGCTCCGCAAAACGCGAGATGGGATCGAGCGCGGACTTAGAGATCGACCAAATTGTGTCGCACGGCGAAGCGCACCAGGTCGCTGAAGCTCGCAAAGCCCATTTTCTTCATGATGTGATGCCGGTGGCTCTCGACGGTCCGCGTCGAGACCTTCAGATCTGCCGCCACCTGCTTATTGGCCTGCCCGGCCGCGAGCAACCGCACAACCTCGATTTCGCGAGGCGTCAATTGCGCCATGCTGTCCTGGTCCGCGCCGGATTGCGGGGATATGAAGTTCTGCGCCATCGTCAACGCGAGCTGGCCGGTAAAGAACGGCTGATGGTGCCGCGCGTTATCAACCGCCGCGAGCAGCTCGGTATCCGCGTCCGATTTCAAGACGTACCCGATCGCCCCGAGCCGCAGCGCCTCGCGCGCGATTTCCTCGGAAAAATGCATCGTCAGCACCAGTATGGCGATGTCCGGCAAATTCGCGCGCACGGCCTGGATGACTTCGAGGCCGTTCTTTTCCGGCAGGGTCAGGTCGAGGATGATCAGGTCCGGCTTGATCCGCTTGGCTTCCTCAATCGCATCCTCGCCGCTGACGGCTTCGCCGCACACGTCCAAGCCCGGCTGTGAATTCAGCAGCGCACGCAGCCCCAAGCGGACCACGGGGTGATCGTCCACGATCAGGATCCGGTAAGCTCCCGAAGACACGGCTGGTGGTTCGACTGGAGTCGTCTTACGCGCCATGCGACTTGGCCGCGCCCTTCTCCGCATGGATCTCCGGTTCCGCGGCCGTGTTCGCCACACGGAGCTTTTCCTTCGAGACGGTCGGCAGCGTGACGCGCACCGTCGTGCCCTGGCCGGGCGCGCTCTCGATCGCGAAACTCCCGTTCAATTGCTTCACGCGTTCGCGCATTCCCGCGATTCCCACTCCCATCGCTTCCGCGCCGCCCCTTGAACGGCTCGGCGGGGGCAGCCCGCATCCTTGGTCGCTCACTTCCGCGCAGATATCGCCGTCCTGGCACGCGATGCGGATCTGCGCCGTGCGGCTGCCGGAGTAGCGATGCACGTTCGTCAGCGCCTCCTGCACGATGCGAAAGACCGTGGTCTCCAATTCCTGCGACTGCCGGGGCAGCGTTGCCGGGACGTCCACCTCGACGTGTATGCCGCTGCGTTCGGTGAATCCGCGCGCGTACCAGTGCAGCGCCGGGCCCAGCCCCGCGTCGTCGAGCATGGGCGGGTGCATGAGATACGATACGGTGCGCACCTCGCGCACGGCTGCGTCCGCCAGCTCCACGGAGGACGCCAGCAGCGAGCGCGCCGCCTCCGTACCCCCGCCCAAAACCTGGCCCAGCCGCCCCAGCGTCATCTTCAGCGCCGCGAGGCTTTGCCCCGCCGACTCGTGCAGTTCCCGGGCGATGCGGCGGCGGTCATCGTCGCGCGCCCGCAGCAGCTATTGCGACAGCCGGCGGAGATCCTCCTCGGCGCGCAGCTGCTCGGTAATGTCCTGGACCACTCCGACACGGTGCCTCAGCTTTCCCGACGCGTCGCAAAACGTGATGCCGCGCGTGTAGAGGTGCGCCATGCCGCCGTTCATCGGCGCGAATCGCGCCACGAACTCAAACGGCTTCCGCTCCGCCGTGGCGCGCTCAAAGATCGCCTGAGCCCGGGCGCGATCGGCGGCAGGCACGCGTGACCAGTAAAGCTCGCTGCTCCACGCGTCATCGGGGCCGATGCCGAGTATCCAGCGCATGTTGGGCGAGAGAGTGAACGAGTCCGTCGCGTAGTCGTATCGCCAGCTCCCGAGCTTGGCCACCTTTTCGGCGTATTCGATCATGGCGGCGCGCTCCCGCAGCTTTTCTTCCACCTCTCGCTGGTCGGTGATGTCCTGCACCACGCCGACGCGCCGCGCCGCCTTTCCCTCCGCATCGAGGAGCGGCTCCCCGCGAAAACGCACGAACCGCACGCCGCCCCCGGGCGGCAGGCAGCGCGCGACGAAATCGAAAGACCGTTTTTCTGCCGTGGCCTGTCTCATCGCCTGCTCGGCCCACGGCCGGTCCTCCGGATGCACGCGCGACCAGAGAAGCTCACGATTCCAGTTGTCACCCGCGGTGAGGCCGTAATACGCCATCAAGTAAGGCGAGAGCGTCGCTCGATCGGTGGCGAGATCGAGTTGCCAGCTGCCGAAGTTGGCGATGTGCTCGGCGTGCGTCAGCAGGGCCTGGCGCTCTCTCAAGCTCTCCTCGACTTCGCGCTGCTCGGTGATGTCCTGCACGACGCCGATGAGATGCGTCACCTTTCCGGTCGGATCCGCCTGCGGCGATCCTCGCACCTGCAGATAGCGCATCGCGCCGCCGGGCGGCGTGAAGCGCATCACGAATTCGAACGGCTTGCCGGATTCGGCGGCTCGCGCCATGCTCTGGCGGGTCGGGTCGCGATCCTGCGGGTGCACCCGTTCCCAGCACGCCGCGCTGTTCCATTCCTCTCCGTCGCGGAGGCCAAAAATATTCCTGAGATTAGGCGAGAGAACCGCCTTTCGAGCGGCCACGCCGTATTGGAAACTTCCCAGGTTGGCGATCTCCTCGGCATGGTCGAGCATCGCCTCGCGCCCGCGAAGCTTTTCGTCCGCTCGGCGCTGCGCAGTAACGTCCTGGACGACGCCGGTGCGCCGCAGCGGTTTTCCCGCGGCATCGAAAAGGGTCACTCCGCGGACGGACAGAAAGACTGTGCCGCCTTCCGGCGGCAGGTAGCGCACCTCGTATTCGAAGGCTTTTCCTTCCTCAGCGCAGCGATCCCGAATCGCGCGGCTGCGGTCGCGGTCCTCCGGATGCACCCGCGACCAGTACAGCTCTGAGCTAAATTCGTCATCCGGGCCAAGGCCGAAAATCCTGCGCAAGTTCGCCGAAAGCGTCACCTTGCCCGTGCCGAACTCATATTGCCAGCTCCCGAGGCGCGCAATCTGTTCTGCGTGGGCCAGCAGCGCCTCGCGCTCTTTCAGTTTCTCTTCGGCTTCACGGCGTTCCGTGACGTCCTGCGACATTCCCCGTATTCGCACGATTCGGCCTTCGCGATCGCGCAACGGAATCGCGCGCGAATGAAAAACGCGGGTCCCGCGGTGCGCCGTCACGAAGCGTAATTCATTGTCGAGCGGCACTCCTTTTCTGACCGCTCGATCTCTGTCTCGCAGCGCCGCTTCGAGATCGTCGGGATGAATCACTTCAAGGGCGCGGTTGTCGGGCTGCGGCCCGTTTTCAGGCGTCGCACCCAGCATCCGGAAAAAATGCGAGGACCACCGCACCGTGTCCGTCTCGAGGTCGATTTCCCAGCTGCCTACGTTGGCGAGTTCTTCGGCCTGCGCGAGAAGCGCCTCCTTCTCGAGCTGCGCGCGGCGATCGAGCGCCACCATGGTGGCATCTCGCGCGATCAGGCAGGCGAGCTTCTCCTTGGCTCCCGAGCCCCAGGCAAAGGGCATGACGCTCACGGCATACGTGCGCACCTCATTCGCCAGCGGGACCGAATGCATGGCGATCCGGGAATGCCCGGTCCGCCTGGATTCCTTGGTCGCCCGGCGAATCCAGGCCAGCGCTTCTTTATCCACCAGTTGACCGAGACGCTGGCCCGACCGGACAGCGGCATGCCCGTTGATGCGCTTGGGGCCGGAGCTCCAGAGGTTGCGCACCACGCCCTGGCCGTCGAAGACCAGCACGAACTCTCGCAGCGCTGCGAGCAGATTTTCGAGGGAATGGCGCGATCCGCCGGTCCGCAAGACAGCGCTCTTCGCCGCGCGGCGATTGCTCCGCGGACCGCTTGCGTTCTTTCGGCGCGCCCTCTCAGGCAGAGACACGCTTCTCTTCGAGCCCATCAGCGCAGTCCAACTTGTAGATAGAGCGACGCGGCAGAAGCAGCCGGTCGGCGACCTTGAAACCGGGTGTCAGGAGTGGCCCTAAGTGCGCCCAGATGCGCGGGAGTGTACTTACACGTAAAGTAGCTGTCAAGAATCTCAGGCCTTTCTCGGAAGGAAAGGCTATCGGTATTTCCCGCAGTTGCATATCAGCACTGTGCCGGATTGACTCAATGCCCCCATTTGGATTAGTCCCCGGCGCTCTCTTTCCGCACGAATTTTCCCGCTAACTTTTCACGCGTCCGCGCCCGATAACGCTCTTGGGGACAGGACGGCGCGCTGCTTGGCGGATCGTCGCCGCGGATGCTGAAACGATGCGTGGTCACGCGAACAGGGAGGGTGTCATGGCTGTGAAAGCGGTTCGGATTTTGACGATCGGAAAACCCACGTTCTCCACGAATTCAACTCTGTCCCGGCTGGCGGAGTGCGGATGGGGATTTTACGGAGTCGATGGTGTTCGGGAGGGCCGGGATGTGCTCAAGGCCTTTCAGATCGACGTTGTGCTGGCGGCGGAATCTTTGCCTGACGGCCGCGGCTATGATCTCGCGGATTCCGTTGTGCGGCAGTCCGGCACGCTGCTCGTCGGAGTGGCGCTTTCGGAAAATTCGCTCTGGCTGCCGGTGGTCGATCACGGGGAGCATGTGCTCGGCAGCCGGGCGATTGGCGCGCGAATTCTCGAGAGCGAGCTCGTGAGGATACTCACGATCCGTGCGCGCGAACGCGGCGTCGAACCGGTCATGCCGCCCAAGCCGCAGCCCAAGCGCGCCGCGCCTCCGCGCCAGGCCCCCGGCCGGCGCCGCAGCGCTGGCGCCGCCTAGCTTCAGCGTCGTTTTCTCCGTAGGGGCACAGCACGCTGTGCCCGGCGAGATTTCTTGCCTCGATGTCGCCGATTGATCGCGTTCGTGCGTCGGCGTCGCTTTTTCCGTAGGGGCGTAGCACCGCTACGCCCGGCAACGTTTCTTGCCTCGGTGCCGCCGATTGATCGCGTTCGTGCGCCGCCGTCGCTTTTTCCGTAGGGGCACGATATATCGTGCCCGGCGCACATGCTTGGCACGCTGCCGCCCATTCGACGCGATCGCCCGTCGGCGCAAGCTTATGTGGAATGCGGCCGCTTGCCGCCGCCGTGTTCTGCCGAAACCCGCTCTCCTCCGCGCGACACGTACCACCACAGCGCCGCGCCGACGATCATCGACGCAATGCTCGCCGCCTGCGCGTTCGTCATTCCGAAAAATGACCGCGGGTTGATGCGAATGAATTCGACCAGGAACCGTGCCACGCCAGTAAGAAATAAATACGCCGCAAACACGCCGCCGGATCGAAGAGGTTTTTCCGGGTGCCCCATCCTCGCGTCTTTTGCGAGGGTGGGAATCGCGGCTGCAATCTGCCGCGCGCCTATCTTCCACAGCACCCACGCGATCGCGCACGCCGCAATCAATTCGTAAATCGGCGTCGGATGGACGCGCTCCGTCGTCGGGACCAGCCCATTCGGAAAGCTCATGCCCCAGGGCAGGGAAGTCGGCACGCCGTAATCGCCGTCGCCTGAGAGCAGGCATCCGATCCGCCCGATTCCGTAGCCGAGCGCCGCAGCCGCCGAGCCCGCGTCAAACGATTCGAGCAGCGGAATCTTCTTCGCGCGCGCCAGCCACACCCACGCCGCGAATCCTCCGATCAGCCCGCCGAACCACGCCAGCCCGTAACGGCTCAGCAGCATTCCGACCGGATCGGCGAAAAGTTCGCGCGGCGTCTCGAGCACGTGGTAGAGCTTCGCGCCGACGATCCCCGCGAGCGACGGCACCACGATGAACATTTCGGCCGTCGATGAATTTTTCGCCGCGATTCCGCGCCGCGCCAGGTCCGCGCGCAGCACGTAGTACGCCACGACCATCGCTGCCGCGACCATCAGCCCAAACGTCGGCAGCTCGATCGGCCCGATATGGATGAACGGCATCACGGCGCGCCAGTATATCCGATCCGCTCTTGCAGCGCCGGCGTCGCTTTCTCCGTAGGGGCACGACAGGCGGGGCCCCCAGGTCGACGGCGAGTCGAGCCTGGGGGATCAGTCGTGCCCGGCAACGTTTCTTGCCTCTATGCCGTCCATTCGGCGCGATCGCGCGGCGGCATCGGTTTTCGTAGGGGCGTAGCACCGCTACGCCCGGCAATGTTTCTTGGCGTGATGCCGCCCATTCACCAGGCAGCTCTTGTAGCGCCGCCATCTTGGCGGCGAATTTCTGCGGCGACGAGGAATCCAAAACCGCCGGCTGGAAGCCGGCGCTACAAGAGCATCGCCCCGGTTCTCGTAGGGGCACAGCATGCTGTGCCCGGCGCGCTTGCTTGGCATCGCGCGTCCATTGCCGTGCCCGCCGCCCACGGAATGGGGCTGCAACCCATCGCCACCGCTGCGCGTCCTATGGTGTAGAATCGCTGAAGTCCCCCTCGATTCGCGGGCATAGTAGAGGGTGCGAACATGAAGCGCTTCACGCCATTATTCCGCGTTCGTTTGGGTTTTGCTCTAGCTTCTGCGTTGATCTTCGCGTCGCCGTCTGTGCTCGCGCAGCATGGCGGTGGCCATGCCGGTGGAGGACACGCCGGCGGAGGCGGCCACGCCGCTGGCTTCGGCAGCGGCCATTCCAGCGGACCCTCTCACGCCACGCCGCCGTCGCACGCCTATAGCAAGCCGCAAGTCGGGCCGATCAACGCCGCGCGGATGCCCTCGGCTTCGTCGCTGCCTCCGGGAATGGTTGGCGCTCTGCATCGTCCCGCTGCGCCAGGGACGGTCCCGTTCAGTGGCCCGCCCGCGCACACGACGATCGGCTTTCCGCCAGCCGCCGGCCGCGTAACGACGCCCTCTGGCGCGCCGCTCCGCTCTGCGCCGCTGACCTTTTACGGCGAAGGTCATCAGATCTGGCAGGAACCCGCGCCTTCAACACCCGCCGCGAACCTGCGCGGGGCTACCGTGGTGGGCCGTCCGCAGCCGCCGCACATTTTTCACCAGCCATGGTTCTTTTACCCGAGCGGCTACTATCCCGGATTCGGGTTCTACGGATTCACTCCGTTTCTCGGCTTCGGCTGGGGACCGGGCTGCGACCCATTTGATCCTTGGCTTTTCGGCTGCGGCGCTTACGGCATGGGCTACGGTTTCAACTATCCCTACGGCTATGGTTACGGCTATGGCGATTACTATCCGCCGGCCTGGGGTTACGGCGGGACGGCTTCACCCGACGAGAACTCCAACGAACCCGCTCCATCCCTGTGGCAGAATCCGCCCGCGGGCGGCGCAGATTCGCAAAGTGAAGTTGAGGCCTCGCAGCCCTACAGCGTGCTCTATTTGCAGGACGGCACGAATTACGACATCCGCGACTACTGGGTCGCCGACGGCAAGCTTCATTACGTCACCAGCTACGGCGGCGAAAATTCCGTCGATCTCAGCCAGGTCGATCTTCAACGCACGGTCGATGCGAACGCTTCGCGCGGCTTGAGTTTCTCGCTGCATCCCGCCGCGCCCGCGCCGCTGAATCCGCCGCCAGCGAATGACGGCGCGCAACCGGGCGACAACGCTCCTGCTGCGCCGCCCGCACCCAGCGCACCGCCGCCTCCCGCGGCTCCCCCAAATCCTCCGCAGCCGTAATTTGCACTCTTCGTAGGGGCACGACAAACGGGGCCCCCAGGTCGACGGCGAGTCGAGCCTAGGGGATCAGGCTTGCCCGGCGCAGTTACTTGGCGCGATGTTGCCCATCCGTTTCGGCACCTCGTCCACTCGGCCGTTCGTAGCGCCGGCCTCTGGCCGGCGTTTTTCATGATGCGCCCCGCAAGAACGCCAGCGAGACGCTGGCGCCACGCAAACCATCGCGCGTGATGCCGTGAGCTGGATGGGTTGCGCCTTGCCGCCGCAGTTACTTGGCGCGATTTTGCCCATTCGCCGTGCGCCGTCATTCTGAGCGAAGCGCGCCGGGTCCCTGCTTCTCGCGTCTCCGCGGAACACGCGAAGACGCGCCGGTGCGCGCAGTCGAAGAATCCCTCTTCACGCCAATGCCCAAGACATCGAAATCCCGGAGTGATCCTTCGGTCGCGATGCTCCCTCACCATGACGATCCTCGCCGCATCGTCCGCATCTGTCATCCCGAGCCCAGCCCCGACGCTTTCGGTCGGGGATGGCGGCGAGGGATCTGCTTTTGGTCTGAGCAGAGGATCATCGCCTTGGATGATTTTTGTTTACAGGAAAAAGGACTTGACACGCGCTCCGCACGCGCGTAAAAAAATTTTCGTTATCCTCGAAATCCGCTCCGAAGTTTCCGCTCGCGCTTTTCCCGAAGCCGCTTTGCCGCGCCCGCTCACTCGATCGCGACTTGCTGAATCCCCGGCAATCGCAGCAGCGACATCTGGATGAGATAGCTCACCGCAGTCGCGTAATACGACACGCTCTCCGTCGCGGCCGAGCTGATCTTCACGTGCGCCACGCCGCCGTCCAGATGCACACCACTCACGCGCCACGGTCCCTGCCCCGGCCAGCGCAGCAGCACCGCTTCGGCCGTCGCCGCGGGGATCGCGCCGCTTTCCGTTTTCATCACCGTCACCGACTGCGGCACGAGCGGCGTCTTCGGGCTGAACACCTCGTCTCCGCTGTCCACCGAGGCGTGCACTTCGCCGACGTACTTGTCCATGTCCTCCGGCACGAGGATTGTCAGCGTGGTCGTCTCGGTGTTCAATTCAACGGGTATCTCCAGCTTCGCCAGCTCCTTCTTGCCAGACGAATCGATCGCGCTCGGCGTGAACACCAGCGTGCCCTGGCGCGTCGCCGCCACCTGCAGCAGGCACTCCCTGATGATGAACGCCTTGGATGAGAGAGGCGCGCCGGAGGCATCCGTATCGGCCTCGCGCGAACTTCCGGAAGCCAGCGTCTTGTCCGTCGCGTCTCGCACTTCCCACTGGACATCGACCTTTTGCGCGGCGGTAAATTCCACTACCAAGGCGATCGGCGCGGAAATCATCGCGTGCTCGAGCGATTTCGGAACGCAAAATGTCTCGTCCGCATTGCACAAACGGTTGGACTGATCCGCCGAAGACGGAGCCTGCTGCGCGATGGCGGGCTGATGGCCGATCGCAGAAATCGAGAGAAGGGAAGTCCAGACTAGCGCGCGCACAAGCCAGCGCATCAAGCGTTCCTCCGGCTTTTCATCGCCGGGCACTACATTAACGCTTGACTCGCTTCTCGGCCAGTTCTTCGAGGCTTGGATACGAAACCGCTTCCACGTAGGTTTGCTCGCGCGGCTGCGTTCCGGTCTTCAGGCCCTGGACCAGCATTTCCAGCGCCTTGTCCGTTGTAAGCGATGTGAGCACCGCCGCGCAAAGAATTCCCTGATCCACCAGCGTCTTCACCTGCTTTGGAACGCCCACTCCCGCGCAAGGCAGCGCCAGCCATTTCGACCGGTCGGGCTCGTTTGTGTTCGACTCGAACGCCTTGCGCGCGCCGAAGATGAAGTCCGCATTCTGCGAGAAGATTATCTGCGTCGCCTCGGGCCGCACCGTCGAGAGCGTGAGCCACGAACTCACCGCCGTGAAGGCGTTTTCCGCCGTGGAGCCCTGCACCTTGAGGCTTTTCACGTCCACGTTCGCGGGCTTCGCGCTGTCCAAACCTTCGTTTCGCCGCGTCGCGATCGAACTCATCCCCGGCCCTCGCAGGTAGAGCACCGACCCGCCCTGCGGCAGCAGCGCGGCGATCTGCCGCCCCTGAATCCGTCCGATTTCGAGGTGGTCCTGCGAGACCATGAAGACAGGCGCTTTCGCTTTCTTTCGCAGCGTTGGGATGTAATCCACCAGAGCGTTGCTGACGGCCCAGCCGATTCCCGCGGCGACCGCAGCCTCCGCCACGCGCGGCAGTCCCTGCGCGCTCACCGGCTCGAGAATGATGCCGTCGGGCCGCGCTGAGGGATTCGCCTGCACGAATTTCAGCAGTTGCTGCCCTTGTCCGACAGCGTCCATATCCGCGCTGACCACTTCCAGATCCACGCCCAGACGCTGCGCCGTTGCCTTGGCCGCGGCCGTTTGCTCGCGCAGATACATGGTGTCGCCAGGTATCGCGTACACGAACCGAAACTTTTTCACGCCCTCCCCTCCGACACCGACGTGAATGCACCCAAAATTCTTGCGGCAGGTTAACTTTCTCTAAGAATCAGCCCGGCGACGCCCTTCGCGCAATGGCTAAAACCGCTCGTGTGCCGTAGCTTTATCCTCACCCTTTCGCCATATCGGAAGTAGTAAATCGCGCAGCCGCCGATACCGGAGCCTCGCGCCAGTTTTCGTAGGGGCGTAGCACCGCTACGCCCGGCACAGTTTCTTGGCGTGATGCCGCCCACTGATCTCGACGCCTCATCGGCGCCGGTTTTCGTAGGGGCGTAGCACCGCTACGCCCGGCACAGTTTCTTGCCTCGATGCCGTCCATCCGCCAAGCATCTCTTGTAGCGCCGCCATCTTGGCGGCGATTTTGCTTTTCATGACGCCGCACAAATTCGCCGGCTGGTAGGGCTCCCAGGTCGACGGTCAGTCGAGCCTGGGAGAACAGTCGCCGGCGCTACAAGAGCGTCGCGCCAGTTGCCGTAGGGGCACGATATATCGTGCCCGGCAAACATCCTTGGCGCGGCGTTGCCCATCAACCGCGAATCTTCCGCTCCTCTTTTCGTAGGGGCACAGCATGCTGTGCCCGGCACAGTTTCTTGGCGTGATGCCGCCCATCAACCTCGAACCAGCGTCCGCCTCGTTCTTCGTACTGTCGCGATCTTGGAAACGCTACACATCCCTCGCCATTTTTATCTGGAGCTTCCATGCCGAACTACAACGCGCAGGTTCCGCCCTACTCGATTTTCCCCGGCGACGTCGCCCTCGCCTTCAATAGCGAAGCGCCGTCGGCCGGCCAGGCCAGCCAGCAGTTCGCTCTGCCGAGCTACTCCGGCTTTCCCGAAAACGGCCGCACCATCCGCTGGCAGACGCTCTACGGGACATCCCCCTCCGCCGTGAACGTCGCGCTGCAAACCGCGATGATCGATTCCGACGCGCAGTACGCGACGATCGACTCCTCGACCGCCACCGCGGGCGAAGCGCGCACCGTCATCGGCGTCCGCGCCAATTTTGTCCGCGCGAAAGTCACCTCGATCACCGGCGGTTCCGCCGTCACCATCCAAATCCTCGGATGACGATCCGATGAGGATCGTCATCCTGAGCGGAGCCCCGCGCTGCTTCTCTTCGCGCGGTTCGAAGTCGGAGGATCCCTCTTCGGCTTGCCGGCTTTGTATTACAATTCGGACAATGCAACGACCCGCCATCGTCTCGCTGCTTTCGTTAGCGACGGTTCTTGCGCTACTTCCTGCCGCCTCGGCGCAGAATCCACCCGCTCATCCCGATCTCTCCGGCACGTGGATCCTTGACGTTGCCAAGAGTAGGGTGCCCAAGACTGTCAGTCTCGTGGCGCAAACAGTCGTGATCTCTTGCTCCGACAAGACAGTCGAGTTCCGATTCGCGATCAAGGGTCAGGATTCAATCGAGACGTACACGACCGACGGCAAAGACCACTCTTACCGAAGCCAGCAGGGGGAATTCGATTCAAGGGCTCAATGGAAGCAGTCCGTGCTCGTTACAAAGTTCAGTTTCAGCGCCTATGAGAATAGAGCGCCAAAATATGTGGTTCGAGCCGGGACGCTGCGGAATGCCTCTCCCGGTCGCGAATTCCCGAACGGCCAGAACGACGCGAATTACGCCGAGCAGCGCTGGAGCCTCTCCCAGGATGGGCGAGTCTTGAGTCGGGTCTGGGTCAACTACGGGTTCTCTGAATTGGTATACGTTTACAACAAGCGGTAGCACGCCGTTCGCGCCGTGACGTCGTCAGCGGCGCGTATTTGCACGATTTGCCTGATGGAATCTCGGCTGCAAGATGGCCGTCAATTCGCCGGCGCCAGCGCGCGCGAGGCTTCCTCGACCGTCGCGTACGGCTTGAAGATTTGCGTGAGGTTCGACATCGAGACCAGCGCCTTCACGCGCTCGTTCATCCCGACCAGCGCGAGCTTGCGCTGCTGCCGCTGCGCCGAGACGAACGCGCCGACCACGGCGCCCAGCCCCGCCGAGTCGATGTGGGGAACATCCTTGAAGTCGATGATCAGCGCCGACGCGAGCGCCTCTTCGGTGCGCACGGCCGACTGGAAGTTGAAGATCGTGTGAATGTTGAGAGGCCCGCGCAGGCGCAAAATCCTTTCGCCTGAACGAGCTCCATTGGACGCTTCGATTTGAATTGTCTTTTCCATAGTGTCGCCGGATTGTAACGAAAGCGTCGCCGCAGATTATGAACACCATGTTACAACCGCCCGCTCTTCGGCTCGCCGCCCGTAGGGGCGTAGCGCCGCTACGCCCGGCACAATTTCTTGGCGTGATGCCGCCCATTCGCCTCGATCGCGCGGCGGCACCGGTCTTCGTAGGGGCACGATATATCGTGCCCGGCACAATTTCTTGCCTCGACGCCGCCCATTCGCCTCGAACCAGCGTCCACCGCGTTCTTGTAGCGCCGCCATCTTGGCGGCGAATTTTGTTGCGCTCGGGAAACCAACACTGCCGGCAGGCAGGGCTCCCAGGTCGACGGTCAGTCGAGCCTGGGAGAACAGACGCCGGCGCTACCAGAGCGTCGCGCCAGTTCCCGTAAGGGCACGATATATCGTGCCCGGCACAATTTCTTGACGCTGCGCAGCCCATCTGCCTCGATCGCGCGGCGGCGCAAGTTCCTGTGGAGTCCGGCGGCTTGCCGCTGCGCCGCCGCGTTGTGCGGAACGAATGGGGATGATCTCGCCAAGAAACGTCGCCGGGCATAGCGGTGCTATGCCCCTACGAAACCATCTCGTTCCCATCATCCACATTCCCGATTGATCCGACCGGGGGCTGTACTACAATCCCCGCTCATGAAAATCCCACGATTGGCTGTCGCGCCGTTTGCAATCCTCGTCTTCGCAGGGATTCTCGACTTGGCCGCTGCTGCCCAAACATCAGCCTCGCCGGATATCACTGGCACGTGGACTCTGGATCTTTCCAAGAGCAAGCCCGACAAGCGCTTCCCGGTGAAGTCTCAGACCGTCGTAATCACGTCTTCCGGCCAGACGATTCAATTCAACTACACAACCGACGGCAAACCCCTCTCGTTCACCTACGTCATCGACGGCAAGGAGCACATCACTCCGATACCGGCTCCTCCGTCTCCCGACGGCACCAAACAGCCACCCAATCCGATGTTCAAGGACGCCGAGAACATCATCAAGGCGGAGTGGAAGAAATCCGCGCTCGATATCGTGACCATCTCGCGCATGGGCCCGCTCGGCAACAACATCGACTCCCTGTTCCTATCCCAGCATTGGACACTTTCTCCCGATGGCAAGACGCTCACCGAAAAGACCGGAAGCGACTTCGATTCGGGCCATCTCTACGTTTACGAGAAGCAGTAGCTCCCACCGCGTTCTTGTAGCGCCGCCATCTTGGCGGCGAATTTCTGTTGCGCTCGGGAAACAGGAAGGGCTCCCGAGGCCCCGGTGAGGGGCGCTCGGGAGATCAATCGAGCCTGGGAGAACGGACCCGAGCTACATCACGGCGCATGCTGCGTTAACATAGCCTCTGCATGCTCAGAGGCCACGTTCTGGCGATTCTGCTGCTGGCAGGCGCATCCGCCAGCGCCGCGCAACAACCGAACTCGCCCCTTGCGGCCGCGACTTCGGCGCAAACGCCGTCCCGGGCGCGATCGACATCGGCGCCCGCGCCGTCGCAAACGTCCTGTCAACCGCCTGTCAATTCGCCGCTGGCGCCGGACGCGTGGCATTGCGTCACCGTAAAATTCGACTACGACTTCAAGAAAACTCCGCCATGCTCGGCCGCCAGGCCCGTGCATCCATGCGTCGGGCTGTTCGCCATCTACGAAACCACGGCCACCACGAACAAGACGTCGAAGAACAATCAGCCGATCTTTCTCTTCAACGCGCCGCTGCCTCGGAAACGAAAAGGAATCGTCACCGGAATCACGCGACAAAGCCCCGCGCCGATCGACTTGGTCCTCGGCTGGCACAAGCTCTGCGTGGCGGCAGTGGACCCGAGCGGCAGGGAATCGACGTTGCGGTGGTGCCGGTCGTGCGGCACGTGGATCTACGTTCAGACTGGCCCGACGACGACGCCCTCGGCGCCCGTGCCCTGCAATTCGCCTGCGCCTCCGCCCACGCCGCTTGCTCCGTAGGGGCGCTCGGGAGATCAATCGAGCCTGGGAGAACAGACGCCGGCGCTACCAGAGCTTCGTGCCAGTTTTCGTAGGGGCACAGCATGCTGTGCCCGGCAAGGTTTCTTGGCGTGATGCTGCCCATTCACCAAGCACCTCTTGTAGCGCCGCCATCTTGGCGGCGAATTTCTGTTGCGCTCGGGAAACCAAAACCGCCGGCTGGAAGCCGGCGCTACCAGAGCATCGTGCCAGTTTTCGTAGGGGCGTAGCACCGCTACACCCGGCGCAAATTCTTGACGCTGCGCTGCCCATCTGCCTCGATCGCGCGGCGGCAAGCCGCCGATTCACCAAGCAGCTCTTGTAGCGCCGCCATCTTGGCGGCGATTGTTTTCCCTAGGTGGAACCGCGGGGCTTTAGCCCCGCGAAACAGCAGGCGCGGAGCGCCGTCCTCTGCGCCGGCTCACCCGCCGCATGTCGTCGAGTCAGGCGATTTCGCTTTGTCTGTGCTGAGACTCCCATGCCTCTCTGTGCCAGCCTCGTTCAGTGTGATCAGCACGACTCGGCGTGGTCGCGCTGCCCGCGCCCCGCGCAACGCGGCGACCTGCTTTGCGCTGCGCATCGCGACGCGCTCGACGGCCTCGTCCTCGGCATCTTCCAAATGAATCTCCGCTCCCATGCCCACCAACAACGCAAAGCCGCGCGCCAAGGCGGCGAATTCCTCGGCTTCCAAGCGCCGCGCATCAACCTCTTCGCGTCCGAACCCGCCATCCACCCGGCCCAGCGCCGCCCGCGCAAACGCACGCAGCGCCAGCGCGGCGGAAGCGCGGGGCTTCAAGCCCACGAAAAAGGACGGGCGCAAAGCGCCGCCCGCTCTGCCGAAGGCCGTCGCGAAAGCGAAGACGCCGAAGCGGCAAAAACCATCGGAACTATCGAGGCCGCCGTCGTGGCGCTACCGGAAGAATCCAATCCTGATCGGTCAGGCACTGCGCCGGCAGGGCTTTGACGAACACGTTGCGGCCGCCGAATACGTCGCGCTCGTTCAATACCTCGCCCAGGAGAACGCGAAAGTCACTCCCGCGCTGAAGATTCGCCTCGATGTTTTGAAGGAGTGCATGCGCCATCTCGAAAACGCGCAGAAGACCGAGCGCGCCGCCGCGGAGGCTGCCGCAGCCGACGCACCCGTGTACGTCCAACTCGTCCACGCCGTCCCTCGCCCCGACCGCACCGCCCCGGCGTCCGATCCCGTGCCGCTCAACCCGAGCGAGAACTCCGCGAGCGCCTCCTCGCCGTTTTCTTCGTAGGGGCGTAGCACCGCTACGCCCGGCAACGTTTCTTGGCGTGACGCCGCCCATTCGCCTCGAACCACCGTCCACCGCGTTCTTCGTAGCGCCGCCATCTTGGCGGCGATTTTCCGCGGCGTCGGTGCAAATCCAAATTCGCCGGCTGGAAGCCGGCGCTACCAGAGCACCGCGCCGGTTTTCGTAGGGGCACGATATATCGTGCCCGGCGCACATCCTTGGCGCGACGCCGCCCATCAATCTCCGCGCATCGTCCGCCCCCTGTGGAGGGCGGCGGCTTGCCGCCGCTGTATCGCGTTCCGGCGAGCCGGAACGCGGTGGGCGAGGCAAGCCTCGCCCACAAAACGGCGGCGCCAAGGCACCGCACTCCACAGGTGCCGATATCGCACGACTGCCGTTTTCCACACCGTCCTCCAATTCATCCAAGGAACCATCATGACCACATCGACCACTTCGACCGGCCTCAGCAAGAAAACCATCGGCTACATCGTTCAGCTCGGCGGCATCGCCGCCTTCACTCTCGGAGCCATCTTCAGCCTCCACCACGTCGCGATCGGCGCGGCGTTTCTCGGAGGCGCCGCCGCCTTCTACGTCGGCGGCAAAATCCGCTCGCTCGCGTAGGGAACGCGCCCTCATGGTCGTCATCCTGAGCGGACTCCCGCAGAGTTTTTAGCGATGGCGTGCGCGCGGCACAGAAAAACCGCGGAGGACACGAGGGTTACTCTGGCCAAAAGGAATTCGGGTGTATCCTTCCCTTGTCATGGATGATCAGGCAGGCAAGAAATCGACCAGGAACCCGTGGTCACGAATACCCTGGTGGGCGTGGCCGCTGTTGATCGTGTTTCCGATTGTGTTCAGGCCGTGGTGGATGACAATCATCTCATTTACCCTGTTCGCTGCTCTCGTTGCTCTTGTACTCAGGCCTTTTTCAGGCAGGCGAAATTCACACTAACCCGCAAACCCCATTTCACTCAGAATAAACGCCGCCTGTCTGTTTAGGCTTCTCCACGTCTCGGTGCCTCTGTGGCAAACTCCTATGTCCACCATCACATCCGGCACCGAGCGTTGGCTGCTCGATGCCGCCGCACAACACGCCGCTTCTTCGGTGGAAGCGCAGGGCTTAAGCCCTGCGAAAAACGACGGGCGCGAAGCGCCTTCCGCTCTGCCGAAGGCCGTCGCGGAGGCGGAATCGCCGAAGCGACAGATTGTCTGCGCGAAGCACGTCCCGCTCGGCTACACGCCGTTCCCGAAGCAGCAGGCATTCCACGCCTCGCCCGCGAAGTATCGGCTCTTCGGCGGCGCGGCGGGTCCCGGCAAATCGAAAGCGCTGTTGATGGAGGCGATCCTCCAGGCGCACGAACATCCCGGCGCCAACACGCTGCTCCTCCGCCGCACGTTCCCCGAGCTCGAGCAATCGCTGCTGCTCTATTTCCGTCGCGACGTTCCGCGCGAGCTTTACAAATCCTTCAACGAATCGAAGCACGTCGTCACCTGGCGCAACAATTCCACCACGCGCTTCGGCTACTGCCAGTCCGAAAGCGATGTCTATCAATATCAGGGCGCGGAATTTCTCTTCATCGGCATCGACGAGCTGACGCTCTTCACCCTCCGCCAGTGGCAATTTCTCACCAGCCGCAACCGCTGCCCGATTCCCGGCGCATTTCCGTGCATGGCCGGAGCGACCAACCCCGGCAACATCGGCCACGCCTGGGTGAAATCGCTCTGGATCGATAAGCAGCCCGCGCCGGGGATGGAGAATCCCTCCGAGTACGATCCCGCCGACTACGATTTCATCCCCGCGCGCGTCGGCGATAATCCCGTTTACGCGCACGACGAAAATTATCTGAAGACGTTGCGCGCGCTGCCGTCGCATCTGCGCCGCGCGTTTCTCGACGGCGACTGGGAAGTCTTTGCCGGGCAGTATTTCGACAATTTCGATTGCTCGCGCCACGTCATCCGCGCGGAATCTCTCGATTTCAAGCCGTGGTGGCCGCGCTGGATCTCGATCGACTGGGGCTTCGAGCATCCCGCCGCCATCTACTGGCACTGCGCGATTGCGAGTTCTTCCGTAGGGGCACAGCATGCTGTGCCCGGTGAGGCGTTCGCAACGCCGGACCATGAGCAAGATGCAGCGGACGCCACAGTTCCCAGCAGTGATGACAATTCGCCAAGCATGCTTGCCGGGCGTAGCGTCCCATCGACAGAAGGGCCTCAGGGCGACACCACGCCCCTACAAACCCAAAGCGCTTGTCACCGAGTCGTCACCTACCGCGAATTCGTCACGCGCCGCACCACGCCGCGCGACCTCGCGCACGAAATCGTCCGCCGCAGTCTCGTAGGGGCACGATATATCGTGCCCGGTACAAATCCTTGGCGCGATGCCGCCCATCAGCCTCGGTCGCTCGCCGACGTTGCCGCCGTAGGGGCGCAGCAACCGGGGCCCCCAGGTCGACGGCGAGTCGAGCCTGGGGGATCAGTCGTGCCCGGTGCGGCGTTAGCGACCGGCAGCGATGTGCAAAGCGTCACGGACGGTGCGGTTGTGGTGGATGGCGCGGCAGCGCCAAGCACGTTTGCCGGGCGTAGCCGTGCTACGCCCCTACAAACAGCCGACCCCGCCGAAAAAATCGACGCGATCTACCTCTCGCCCGACGCCTTCGCGCACCGCACCGGCGAAGCCTCAATCGCCGAACAAATGGGCGACGTCTTCGCCGCCGCCGGCCTGCCGCGCCCCGTCCCCGCGGACGATGACCGCGTCGGCGGCTGGATGCTCATGTACCAAATGCTTGATGCGAGCCTGAGGCGCGCACAGCGCGACAGCGCGTACCGCGCCGGACAGGGCTCCCAGGTCGACGGCGAGTCGAGCCTGGGAGAATGGTACATTACGGACAACTGCTTCGAACTGATTCGCACGCTGCCGTCGCTGGTGCGCGATCCGGTGCGCGTCGAGGACATCGAAAAATGCGACGGCGACGATCCCGCTGACGCCGCGCGCTACGGCCTCAAGTCGCGCTTCGCGGCGCATCCCGGCGATCCCGGCGGCTGGCGTTCGCGCATGCCGCTCGCCGACCGCGTCGCCGCACACGCCTACTCCGCCGATCCGACCATTCGCGCCATGCAATCCCGCAAATTTTTCCTCGAAGAATCCCGCGGCCGCGGCCCGCAACGCATTCCATTTTTCCACGGCAGGCGCCATTAGCCCGCTCGACCGCACCTGAGGTGCGACGCACGGCTTTCGTAGCGCCGGCGTCTCGCCGGCGATTTCGCATTTCGGTCGTAGGGGCGTAGCACTGCTACGCCCGGCATACGTTCTTGGCGCGATGCAGCTTCTCCGCCGAGCAGCGTCGTCCGCCTCGTGTGGAGTGCGGCGGCCTGCCCGCGCAGCGGGCTTGCCGCCGCTGTCTGGCGTTCCTGCTCGGCCTGACGCGCTGGACATCACGTGCCTCGGTGACAAAACAGCGGTGCTCGCGCACCGCACTCCACAGACCTCCCGCGTTCAGTCTTGCTTCCGCGACCTGCGCGCTACCGCTGTTCCAAAATAACCAATGACCGCAATTAGTAAAATGTGGCAGCGCATCACGCGCACGAAATATACGCGCGACCTCGAAGCAGAAGTCGCGCGGCAGCGCGCCGAACTCGATCGCCAGCGCGCCGAACTCGACCGTCTCCGCGCCGAAAATTGCGCGCTATTGAACTCCATCCTCGGCATTGCGGGCATTCCGCCGCTGCCAATTTCCCCAGGCTCGACTAGCCGTCGACCTGGGGGCCCCGTTCTTCCTGCACAAAGTCATTCCGAGTCCGCCCGGGCGGACGACGAATCCACCTTCCGGCCGCCTCCTCCAGCGAAAGACAGCGCCGGACAGAAAGGGCTCCCAGGTCCCCGGCAAGGGGAGCCTGGGAGATCGGACTCGATGGGGGGCCATCTGCCAGTCGAGCAGCGCAGCCGCCCTCGGAATGACTCCCGCCTTTCAGTGCCGCACGTGCGCCCGCTCGTCCGCCGCGGCGGACCTCTGCGCCGCCGCTCCTGGCACCAGATCAATCGCATCCTCGAAATCGAATCCGCGCGAATTCCAAATCACGAGGCGTAGGGGCACGGCAGGTGGGGCCCCCAGGTCGACGGCTAGTCGAGCCTGGGGAATCAGTCGTGCCCGGCGATGATACTTGGCGCGATGCAACCCATGCGCATCGGTCGCGCGGCGCCTCGCTCCACAGACCTTGAAGCCAGCGGCGCGCGTTTCCCATTTTCACTTTTCCATTCTGTGCCCCGGGAGGTTCCATGCCATTCATCAACGGCCGTTACCACATCAACCCCGCGATGGGACACGCGCTGGAGGACGCTCGCTCCGCCGCCGAAGAACTCCTCGCTTCGGACGATCCCTCGCATTCGTCGCGAGACGACGATTTCACCGCCGGTCGCGCCGATTCATCTGATGAAAGAGGCCCGATCCATCACATCGAAATCGAAGCGGCTGAGACCGTACCCGCTCACTCCGGCCGGGCCGCTCACGGCTTCATCGCCCGCGTGCATCGAAGGGTTTCCGTAGGGGCACAGCAGGAGGGGCCCCCAGGTCGACGGCGAGTCGAGCCTGGGGGAGCAGGCGTGCCCGGCGCAGATTCTCGGCTCGATGCCGCCCATCCGGCTCCAATCCGCCCCGAGACCCACGTCTTCACCGATCATCGCGACCTGCTCGATTTTCTCCGCTCCGAATTCGCCAGGGATGGTTCCCGCTGATCGAGAGCATCTCGGCCCCCTGCTTTGGCATGGTGCGTAATTGCGCACGTTCGTGCGTCTTTCACCCCTCCTGGACTACAATGTTGGGCTTGGGGGCACGGAGGCGTGGGAACTTCGCACGCATCGGGGAGGTACTGGCGTCGCTCGCGTCGCGGCAGGAAAAGCGCGATCGCGCGAGTATCCGCGTTCACGCGCATGCCCGTTTACGCGCGCATCACGATTCCGATTCTGCTGATCCTTCTGATCGGACGCCTCGCGTGGCAAAGCGTCCACTCGATTCGCGGCGCGTCGCTTTCGCCGGCGCATTCGACCGCGACGATCTCGCCGGCCGCCGCGCCTGTCGCTCCGTGGCAGCGCGACTTCTCCGATTCGCTCGACGAAGCCAGCCAGGACATTTCATCGGGGAATATCAGCGCCGCGGAATTCGCCGTGGACCGCGCCGAATCGATTCTCACGGCTGCGCGCCTCCAGGGCCTCGATACGCAGCCGCCATTTTTCATGACGGCGCTCGCGGCGCTCGATCGCGTGGCGCAGGAGCGTCCGCAGGACGACCGCTTCTTCGATCACGTCGCGCAGGCGCGCGTTTCGCTCGCCGAGCTGCGCTCGTCATGGGTCGATCCGGCCGGCGCCGACGCGGCCGACCCGCCGGCCGATTTGCATCCGGTTCGCATCGCCGCGCCCCGCGAGATCGCTGCGCACGAAACGCTCGGCCCCGGCCAGTTGTACGGCAATTACCTCGACGCGACGCTCATGCCGGACACCGCCGAGATTCTGCTGCCGCCGACCACGCGTTCGCTGGATGACGCCGTTCGCGTCGAGAACATCACCATCTCCGGCGCCGCGCAGACGCTCGACGGCATTCACTGGCGCAACGTGACCTTCATCGGCACGCGCCTGCGCTACGAAAGCGGTGAACTCGATCTCGACAACGTGCGCTTCGTCCGCTGCCGCTTCGGCATTCCCTCCGACGAGCGCGGCGCGCGCCTGGCCACCGCCCTCGCCCTCGGCCAGTCCTCCATCACGATTCAGTAGTGGCGCAACGCGCCCGTCTTCGTAGCGCCAGCGTCCCGCTGGCGGTTTTTCGGACTACAATCCGCGTGTGGTGACCGTTCGTAGCCGCGGGAGACTTCCTCACTGGGAAGACTCTCCCGCTACATACTTCGTTACGTTTCGGCTCGCGGACTCGCTGCCCATGGCTGCACTCGCAGCATTTGACTTCGAGCGCAAGAATATCGTGGCTACGGCCAATGCCATGCACCGTGAACTCTCGGCCGGGGAGCGAGAGCGCCTCGCGGAACTCTTTAGCGACAAGATCGACGCGTTTCTCGATGCCGGCAGAGGAAGAGCCTACCTGAAGAGTCCCGACGTCGCTCGGGCGACTAGGGATACGCTGCTTCACTTCGATGGCGCTCGTTATCAACTATCGGCGTGGTGTTTGATGCCGAATCACGTGCATGTCGTGTTTCGACCATTGCAGGGCTACGCCCTCGCCAGCATTGTACATACTTGGAAATCGTACTCCGCCCACGAAGCCAACCGAATTTTGAAACGCTCAGGGTCCTTCTGGCAACGCGAGTATTACGACCATCTGGTTCGCAACGAAGAGGATTTTCTTCGCATCGTTCGGTACGTGATCGAGAACCCGAAGAAGGCGAACCTGGCCAGTTGGCCGTGGGTCGGAGTTGGGGCGTAGGTCTGCGTCGATAAAAAATCGCCAGCGAGACGCTGGCGCTACCAAGGCCGGCCAAGCCTTACTTCGACAGGTTCTTGTGGAACATCCGATCGCGGATGCTGGGCCAGAATTCGTCCCATGTGTTGCCGCCGAGCACTCCGCCAAATCCTTCGAGCGTGCGAAGGCCCGCATGGTAGGAGTCGGCCTCGCTATTGGGCCGCCATGTATTCGACAAGAAATTGCTGCCGGTCACAGCCATGTAGCGCGCGTACGCCGGCGCGAAATGCCCGTCGCGCCGCCGCGTCACAAACGTCTGCTCGAGCACGCTCGCCGCGCGGGCGCTGAATTTTTTCCCGCGCGCCGATTTGTAGCGCGGATCCTCGCCCCAAATCGCGCCGAGCCCCGCTTCCATCACGTTGCTCGTCGCAATGCCCGTAAGACGCACGCCGTAGCGCTCGGCGAACCCGCCCCAGTGCGTGCCGTCTTCGTGCGGCTTGTTGACCGCCGTCCCGTAGCCAGACCAGATGACGCCAGCCATCAGGTCGGCAGGTCCGAGCGTCTTGTACGCTATCCATTCCAGCCGCTCCTTCCCCGTGATCGGTTCGTACCCGCTCTTTTGCGGCGTGGGAGGATCAGGCAGGGAACTCGCGCCCATTGCACCAGCCTTCGTAGGGGCACAGCAGAAAGGGCCCCCAGGTCGACGGCGAGTCGAGCCTGGGGGATCAGTCGTGCCCGGCGATAATGCTTGGCTCGATGCGGCCCATTCGGTGCCAACGTCGTCTGCGGCGCCACTTATGTGGAGTGCGGGATCGAAGCTCCCGCTTTGCTGCCCGCGCGCTGCCGTCGCGCACGCAAGCATTGCGACGCACACCGCTGCGCACGCCAGCCATTTCTTCCGTCGCGCGGCGAAGTTCATTCCCGCACCCTACCACACACGCACACGGACGTGAAACGATTGGGTTTTCAACAACGGGAAGGGGATTGACCGCGCGGTTTGCCTGTGAGGCAGGCGCGTTGCGCGCTACCGCCTGAGGAAGACGACGGCGAACACGCACAGGATTCCGACCAAGGCGCCGCAGCAAAACTGCAGCATCCAGCGCCACACAATCAGCTCATCGGGATCGGTCGGCCGCGAGCCAGACAGCAGTTGCGCGGACTGCATTCGCGTCAGGCCCAGCGCGCGGGCGTGATGCGAGGCCAGGAACATCGAAACCAGCGCCCAGGCGAACGCCAGTCCGCCCAGCGTGAAGACCACATCGGCGCCTAGTCCCTGCCGCATGAGTTGATTGTACCGCCCGCCCAGTAATTCTTGTGGTTCGTGTTACCTCCGAGTAACCCTCCAGCGAGAAACGGATGTCCATATCACGATCGTTCTCAAGACTCGGCGTCCGAGAAGTAAGCGCATAGATGGAGCGGAATGCCGAAATCTCCCAGCGCCGCTAGTATCTCCGGCGACAGAACCGGACCACCGCCGCGACCTACAGAGAATTGCCCGCAGTAAAGATAGACGTCATTTTCCAGCTTGTACCGGTGCAAGGTCTCCTTATGGGGGATGAAGATTTTCAGTAATGCGCGAAGTGCCGCGTCAAGGGAGTCCCATTCCAATTCGTCGTGATGCTGAGCATCGAATGCCCACAGCGCCTTGTCCCAGACGCTCGTCGCGTCGCGACGCTCTCCGACTTGTCGACTGAGGGTGGGTGCCATGCCCAGATGTCTTGCGACTTGAGCAGGGTCTAGGCTCTTGCCTTCAATCCGCAGCTGCGCGGTGTAGTAGACCATCCCGATATTCTAGTGCACGGCGCAAGCATTCGCCTCAAAGCGAGAATCGAATGTCCACACAGACATCCATCCAGAATGCCGATCCGGGAATTGTGCCCGTCGAGACTTCCGCAGCCCAGGCACAATCTCCGTCGCCGCACGGTCCGAATAACGAGCAGCTCCCCGACCGCCTGCAGGAGGCGCTCCGCCGCGTCGTGCAGCAATTCTCGACTGAGTCCGAGCTTTCGCGCCGCCAGGAAATCCGCCGCATCAAGCAGGCGCATCAATTCTGGCGCGGCCTGCAATACCTCTGGTGGAGCGAGCGCGACCAGAACTGGCATCTCCCGTTCGAGCAGAAGCTGGTCGATAGCAGCTCGATCGACGATCTGCCGCGCTACGAATTCGTCACCAACATTTACCAGGCGTTCGGCCTGTCGATCATCTCGGTGCTCTCGCAGGACGTGCCGCGCGTGCGCTTTTTCCCGTCGTCCGCGCAGGCCGAGGAGGATGTCGCCGCCGCGAAAGCCGCCACGGAAGTCGCACAGCTCGTCGAACGCAACAATCGCGTCGGCAATCTGATCGTGGACGAGGCGTTTCAGCTCTGGACCGGCGGCAAAGTCGGCGCGTACGTGCGCTACGTGGTCGATGGCCAGCGCTTCGGATTTCACCCCGAGAACGAAATCGGCCTCCGCGAAGTCAAACTCGGCGACGACGTGTACGTCTGCCCCGATTGCGGCGCTGAAACTGCGGTAGAGCGCTCCGGTAGCGCCGGCTTCCAGCCGGCGAATTCTCGCGCGGATGCCGAGAATCAAAACCGCCGGCAAGATGCCGGCGCTACAAGAGCCGCGCCTCGCGGTGCTTTCGTAGGGGCACAGCAGGAGGGGCCCCCAGGTCGACGGCGAGTCGAGCCTGGGGGATCAGTCGTGCCCGGCGCCGATCCTTGGCAGGATGCCGCCCATGGCTCCGGATCGCCCGCCGGCGCCGCTGATGTGGAGTGCGGCGGCCTGCCTGCCGGCGAGGCAGGCTTGCCGCCGCTGTCTGACGCCGGAGCGAGCTCCGGCGTCATGGGCGAGGCAAGCCTCGCCCATGAAACAGCGGTGCCAAGGCACCGCACTCCACAGGCCTCGTGTTCGCAGTGTGGGGCATTGCTCACCGAAGAAGACTTCGTCGCGGCGGAAACGATCACCGTGCCGTCCGCGCAAACGCGCCTGCGCGTCGCCAACGGCCAGGAAGTCATCACCATCGTCGGCGGCCTCGAACTCAAAACTCCTCCGTGGGCCAACGACATGCACGAATATCCCTACCTCCAATGGAATATGGAGGTGCACTCCGCTCGCCTTCGCGCGGCCTATCCGCACGCTGCCGACAGAATCGGCCCGCCTGTCGCCACCAGCGCGCAGGAATACGAACGCCTCGCGCGCCTCGCTCAATCGCAGGGCGGACCGCTCACCGAAGGCGGCGATTTCAATCCCAATCTCATCACCTTTCAGCGCACCTGGCTGCGTCCGTGGGCTTTCTTCGCGCTGGACGACAAATCCCTGCGCGACGAACTGCTGCAATTATTCCCCGACGGCGCTTACGTCGCGCTCGCTCGCGACGCCTACTGCGAATCGCGCAACGAAAATCTCGACGATCACTGGCGCATCATGCACGCGCTCCCCGGCGACGGCTCTTCGGGCCGCCCCGCCCTCGGCGATTCGCTGATCAGCGTGCAGGAGCGCTTCAACACGCTCTCAAATTTGCAGATCGAAACCTACGAGTACGGCATCCCGCCGATCTACGCCGATAGCGAAGTCCTCGACTTCGATTCGCTGCAAAATCAGACCGCCGAACCGGGCTCGCACTATCCCGCGCGCGCCAAGCCGGGACAATCTCTCGCCTCGGGATTTTTCCAGCCTGAGCCCGCGCAAGTCCCTCCTGACCTCGCCCAGCATGCCGCCAATTTGATGGGGCCGATCGCGCAGTTTCTCACCGGCGCGTTTCCTGCGCTCTTCGGCGGCGCAATGGAAAACACAAACACCGCCGCGGGCTACTCGATGGCGCGCGACCAGGCGATGGGACGCATCGGGCTCGTCTGGCGGCGCATGAAATTCTTCCACGCGGACGTGATGCTGCTCGCCGTCGACTGCTTCCGCCGGAATCGCCCGAACGACGTCGAGGTGACGCTGCTCGGCGCCGGCGCCGCGTTCGAATCGAAATGGATTCGCCTTGCCGATCTGAAAGGGAACTTGTTCAGCTATCCGGAAACCGACGAGCAGTATCCGACGCTGTGGTCGCAGCAGCGCGCCGTGCTTTTGCAGCTGATGACCAGCCCCGACCCGCAGATTCAGGCCGTGCTCGGCCATCCCGAAAATTTCGCGCTGATTAAGCGGCTGATCGGCCTCGAGGATTTCGTCATCCCCGACGAGGAGTCGCGCACCAAGCAGTACCGCGAAATCGCCCAGCTCCTCGCCGAATCCCCGATCGTCGTTTCCTCCGACGCCGCTGACACGCGGAACATTGGTTCTGCGGGTGCCCCATCCTTCGCGCCGTTCGCGAAGGGTGGGAACTCTTCCGACGATGCTTGGCCTGATGCCGCCCATTCACCGAGCACGCCCGTCGCCTCCGCTGATGTGGAGTGCGGCGGCCTGACTGCCGAACAGGCAGGCTTGCCGCCGCTTTCCGTCGCCGGAGCTCGCTCCGGCGACATGGGCGAGGCAAGCCTCGCCCTCGAAACAGCGGTGCCAAGGCACCGCACTCCACAAGTGCCCGCAAGCAGCGCCTCCGCGGCGGTCGATGTCATCCTCCCCAGCATCCTGCCCGACGAATTTGCCGACAATCACGCTGTCGAACTCGAAATCTGCATGCGCTGGTTCTCCTCCGACGCGGGCCAGGTCGCCAAAGCGGAAAATCCCGCCGGCTACGCCAACGTCCGTGCCCACGCCCTCTTCCACCGCGACTACCTGCTCAAGCAGCAGCGAAACGTCCCGAGCGCAGTCGAGGGGCGCCAAGCCGCGCAAACGCAGCAACAAGCCGCAGGTGTTCGTCCGTAGGGGCGTAGCATCGCTACGCCCGGCAAACTTGCTTGGCGCATCCGCGCTATTGGGCGAGGCTGCAACGTCCCCGTTCTGACGGTCCAAACCTGCCTGGCTTGCATCGCCTGACGCGCACACTGATTGCCAACGCCGCACCGGGCGTAGCAGTGCTACGCCCCTACGAGTTCTCTTCGTCGTTTGCCCAGTTGGCGGGATTGAGCCGGATGTAGTCGCAGGTCTTGTGGAACTCAGGTTCGTTGCGAATGATGCGTTCGTAATAGCCACGCTGCCACACGTTAAACTGTGCATCGCGCAGCCGCTCTCGAATTCGGCGCGCAGCGATCGCCTTGAACGATCGGACAATCGTCGGTATCGCACCCGGCCGATGCGCCCCAAGTCTTCGGGAATCTTCTCTGGAACTGCGTTCGTCTGTAGCGCGCTGCGGCAACCGGGTATGCACTACGACGATTCCGTGAATGTGATTCGGCATGATGACGTAAATCGGCAACCGTACATTCGGAAAATGATTGGCAATGTCGCGCCAGCATTCATCGACGATGTGTCCTGCGACGCTGAGCCGAACCTCGCGCCCCAAAATCGTTCCAAAGATGTGTCGCTTCTCGTGCGAGCAGATGGTGAGGAAATACGCGGCCGGCTGAGAGTAATCGAAATGCGGCAAACGGACGGACCGACGCCTCGGAAGTCTGAGATCTTGTTTCATCCGACGTCGCGGATTCTAACGCTGCACAGGCAAACTGCCAATCGGGTCTCCGCCACCGCACTTTCTTGGCGATGCTGTACCCTTTACCAAAAGCTGTCCGCCCTCTGCCGTAGGGGCGTAGCACTGCTACGCCCGGCAAACATGCTTGGCGCGGCCGCGCTATTGGGCGAGGCTGCAACGTCGCCGTTCTGACGGTCCAAACCTGCTTGGCTTGCATCGCCTGACGCGCACACTGATTGCTGACGCCGCACCGGGCGTAGCAGTGCTACGCCCCTACCAAACCGTGCGCGAATGGAACAGATGCCGCGATTGCCACGATAGTGCAGCTGTCAGACGCGCGGCAGCTGCTGCGTCATGCAATGAATCGTGCCGAGGCCGAGGACCAGATCGCGGCAATATATCGGCACGATCTCGCGGTCGGGGAAGAGCGCGGCGAGGGTATTGAGCGCGATGCGGTCGGCGGGATCGTTGAACGTGGGCACGAGCACGATTTTGTTGGCGATGTAAAAATTCGCGTAGCTCGCCGGCAGTAGCTGCCCCGCGAAATAGACCGGCTTCGGCATCGGCAGCGTCTCGACGCGCAGCGGCTCGCCATCCTGATCTTTCGCCGCGCGCAGCAGCCAGACGTTTTCCTGCAGCGGCTCGTAATTCGCGTCCGCCTTGTTTTCCTCGACCACGGCGACCACTGTCTTCGCATCGACAAACCGCGCCAGATCGTCGATGTGTCCGTGCGTGTCGTCTCCGGCGATGCCGCGCTTGAGCCAGACGACGTTCGTCACGCCGAGATATTTCTTGAACACCTGCGCGTAATCGAATTTCGTGTATCCGGGATTGCGCGCCTGCACGTCGCTGAGCAGGCACTCCTCGGTCGTGAGCATCGTGCCTGCACCGTTGACGTCGATCGCGCCGCCCTCGAGCACCACGCGCCGCTTCTTGTGTTCGGGCAAGATTACGTCGCGCTTGAGCCTGCGGTTGGCATACGCGACCACGCGCGCGTCTTTCTTGTAATCGTCGTACTTCGCCCAGCCGTTGAAGACGAAATTCAGCAGCGCAAGGTCGGTGTTCCGTAGGGGCGTAGCACCGCTACGCCCGGCATCAATGCTTGGCGATGCCGGGCCACTCGGCGGCGCTGACCCGCCGGCCGTCGACTGAGGCGGATGGGCAACATCGCGCCAAGGATCTTCGCCGGGCGCAGCATGCTGCGCCCCTACGAAAACCTCGCCGCTCGATTTCTCTGAGCTGTGAACTGCAATCGGCCCCGAGTCGCGCATCCACCCGCGGTCCGTGGGAATATGAAAAAACGTGATCGCCTCGAGAATCGCACCTGCTTTTTCGAGCGTCGCCCGCGCGCGCACCTCCGCCGTGTGGTCCTCGACGACCAAGAAAACGCGCTCGACTTGCGTCAGGTGCCGGACGATCTCCGCGAACGCCCACGGGATCGGCGAAAATTTTCCGGGCCAGTCGGTGAGTTCATGCGGCCAGGCGAGCCACGTCGCTTCGTGCGGCTCCCATTCCGCCGGCATGCGCAGACTCGTGTTGGATGGGACTCCGCCAGCCTCTCTGCGGATCATGCCTTGCCGAGTGGCGCAGGCACTCTTGCCTGCGCGCTTTTCTGTTCATCGCAGCGAAGGACGCACAGCCAGGAGTGGCTGTGCCACGGAGGTGCAGGCGATTCCGCGCGAGAAGGATTCTGTTGCGCCGGAATCGTCATTTCCCCAGCCACCGGCTGAAGGGGCCCCCAGGTCGACGGCGAGTCGAGCCTGGGGGATCAGTCCAGTCCCAAGCATCGCTACGTAGAATTTTCATTTCCCCAACCACCTACTCAGAATCGGCTCGTACGCGTCGATGCGGCGGTCGCGCAGAAACGGCCAATTGCGCCGCGTCTCTTCGCTCGCCGCGGGATCGCATTCGACGACGAGCACTTCCTCTTTGTCATTCGACGCTTCCGCCACCACGCGCCCAAACGGATCGGCCACGAACGAATTTCCCCAGAATTCGATACCCGTGTCGCCAGAAGGGGCCCCCAGGTCCCCGGTAAGGGGAGCCTGGGGGATCAGTCCGCCTTCGAATCCGACCCGATTCACCACGGCGACGTACACTCCATTCGCGATCGCGTGGCCGCGCTGAATCGTCCGCCACGCGTCGAGCTGCGCCGCGCCGAATTCGGCTTTTTCTTTCGGATGCCATCCGATGCTCGTGGGATAAAAAATCACTTGCGCGCCGCCGAGCGCGACCGCGCGCGCTCCCTCGGGATACCACTGGTCCCAACATATTTGGACAGCGATGCGGCCGTACTTCGTATCGAAATTCGGAAAGCCGAGATCGCCCGGCGTGAAATAAAACTTCTCGTAGTAGAGCGGATCGTCGGGAATGTGCATCTTGCGGTACTTGCCGAGGAAGCTGCCGTCCGCGTCGATCACCGCGCAGGTGTTGTGATAGACGCCCGGCGCGCGCCGCTCGAAAAGGGAAGCGACGATCGCGACTTTGTTCTTGCGCGCGATTTTCCCGAGCTCCTCGGTCGTCGGGCCTGGAACCGCTTCGGCGAGATCGAAAAGCGCCGCGTCTTCGGTGCGGCAGAAATATTCGCTGCGAAAAAGTTCGTGCGTGCAGACGATCTGCGCTCCACGCTTGGTCGCCTCGCGGATCTTTTCGGACACGTGCGCCAGATTCGCCTCTGCTTGTAGCGCCGGCGTCTCGCCGGCGTTTTTGCCTTTGGCCTTGCTGTCCGAAGCGGCGCGCACGGAACCGAGTTGCAGCAGCCCAATCGTGATTTTTTCTGCCATCCGCGCCATCGTATCACGACTTTCGTGCGGGTCTCGTAGGGGCACAGCATGCTGTGCCCGGCGCTGATGCTTGGCACGATGCTGCCCATTCACCAAGCAGTTCTTGTAGCGCCGCCATCCTGGCGGCGATGTTCTGCCGCGTTGGCGCAAACCCAAATTCGCCGGCAGGCAGGGCTCCCAGGTCGACGGTCAGTCGAGCCTGGGAGAACAGACGCCGGCGCTACCAGAGCATCGCGCACCACGCTCCGTAGGGGCGCAGCATGCTGCGCCCGGCAAACATTCTTGGCGAGAAGCCGCCCATCCGTCGCGGGGTGTGATCGATGCAGGATGGCAACGAGTTCGCCAAGAATTCCCGCCGGGCATAGCGGTGCTATGCCCCTACGAAACCATCTCGGCGTGGCCGTCTCCTCGTAGGGGCACGATATATCGTGCCCGGCGCTGATGCTTGGCACGATGCGGCCCATCTGCCTCGCGGCGTGTCGTCGATGCCGGATGGCAATGCGTTCGCCAAGAATTCTCGCCGGGCATAGCGGTGCTATGCCCCTACGAAACCATCTCGGCCTGGCCGTCTCCTCGTAGGGGCACGATATATCGTGCCCGGCGCTGATGCTTGGCACGATGCGGCCCATCTGCCTCGCGGCGTGTCGTCGATGCCGGATGGCAATGCGTTCGCCAAGAATTCTTGCCGGGCATAGCGGTGCTATGCCCCTACGAAACCATCTCGGCGCCGCCATCCTGGCGGCGATTTTCTGCCACCAAACAAACGAAAACGCCCACCTCCGAAAATCGAAGGTAGGCGCTGGAAGAGGATCGTTGAGGCGGCTTGGCGGCGCTTACAGCGAGCGCTCGATCGCGCTGTTCATCCCGCGCGACGCTCCGTACGCCGTCTTCAACGACGGCGGCGGCGCCACGAGCCGCACCACATGCGACAGCCGGTCCGGCTGGAACGGCTTCGCCATGCAGACGACGGCTCCGAGCTGATGGCTCGCGCTATAGTCCGCGGGCTGCGCCGAGCGAGTCAGCAGAATCACGGGCACGCGCTGCAGCCGCTCGTTGCGCTTGATGATCAGGCAGAGGTCCTGCCCGGACATGTCCTGCGCCTCGACCTCGGCGATGAATACTGCCGGCACCGTGGTGCGCAGAATGTCGAGCGCCTCTTGCGCGGTCGAAACGATGACGACGTTGTAGCCGTCCTGCCCGAGCAGGTTGCGCATCGTTTCCGCCGTGCGCGTATCCGATTCGACGGCCAGCACCATCGACTGCGCCTTGTCCAGCGCCTGCGCTCCGCCGCCGACCGAAAACGCGCCGCTCTGCCCGGCGTCCTTGTGCTGCACAGCGGCCGCTTGAAACTGCACGGCAACGTGAACTTTTCCGCCCGCCGCGTCGGTGACGCGCACCACGTCGGCCGGCTGCGCCTGATTGATCGCGCCGGCATCGGTCGAAAACGGGAACGTGACGTTCAGGGCCTGGCCAACCCAGTAGCCCTTCTTATGCGCGAGGAAAAGCAGGCCGTCGCGCGACACATCGACGGTCATGCACACTTCCTCGAATGGTTCGGGCGAATTGATCGCGCGGACGTGGAGTTGCGCGGATATCTTGGCGCGACGCCGGCGGCGCCGCTCGACAAAGCCCTTGGCGCCCTGTGCGGAAGCTGAGCTCGAATTCGCTTCCTGAACTGCGGTAGTCGTTTCCATGGCTAACATCCCTCAGAAGATTTTGCGGGTCTTACGGCCCCCAGCGGGTGCGACCGTCTTGCCTCGCAGTCACGAATTTACCGATTGCCTCCCGCGCGCGGAATAGTACGAGAGTCACAATCTCTTGCGGCGCAGTACCAGCGAAGAAAAGGCGTAAGTCCAGCGATTTTCCCACCGAACCATTTTTCTGTATCGCCCCTTCTTGGAGGTCCCTATGTCCACCACGCAGTCAGCCGTGCGCGAGACCGCATCTCACTCTCCCGCGCGCAGCGCTTCCGCCCCCAGTTCCGCGCCGCCGGATCACGATGCCGTCCACGCGCGCCGCGCCCGCCCCAATCGCCCCGCGACGGACGACGAAATCCTCGGCTTGAATTCCTCTTCCGTAGGGGCACAGCAGGAGGGGCCCCCAGGTCGACGGCGAGTCGAGCCTGGGGGATCAGGCGTGCCCGGCGAAGATTCTTGGCTAGAGGAAGCCCATCAACCCCGACCCGGCGCCGATCCGTCCAAAACGGCGAATGGCTCGACAGCGTCAAGAGAGGATGCCGGGCGTAGCGGTGCTACGCCCCTACGCGACGGCGAGAATGAATCCTCCCCCGACCCCGAAAATCTTCGCCCTGCATTCGACGCCAATCCGGAATTGCGCCAGGCCTGGCACGACGCGCACTCGTACCGCGAATCGTTCGCCACGCCCGAAGAGGCCCGCGCCGCCACGGCTCTTCTCGCCGACCTCGACCGCATGGACGCTCTTTTCTTTTCGCGCCGCCCGGAGGACCACGCCGAACTCGCTCGCGCCGTCGCCGCTCTCGATCCCGACGGCTTCGCCTCTCTCGCCCGCGCCATGTCCGCCCACGCATCGGCCCAGCGTGTCATCCCGAACCCAGCCCCGGCGCGTTTGGTCGGGGATGGCGGTGAGGGACCTGCTTTTGCTTTTCGCGGCGAAAATCGCCAGCAAGGCGTTAGTGCCGCGAACACCGCCGCCGCGCCCGTGCTTTCTCCCGTAGGGGCACGGTATACCGTGCCCGGCACCAATTCTTGGCGCGATGCCGCCCATTCACCAACCACGCAAGGCGATGCATCACCATCTCGTCCCGATGGCCAAAACCAATTCGCGGACCATCCCGCCGTGACCAATGGCGACAATCCCGCCAAGGATGATCGCCGGGCACGACATGTCGTGCCCCTACAAAACCAGCCTTCCCAACCCACCCCCGCGCAGCTCGAATTCTTCCACTCGGCCAACGCCACCGCGGTGCGTAACGTCCTCGACGCGATCGAATCGCAGGTCGAGCGCCTGCTGCCCGAAGGCGTCTCGAAATCCGCGCGCAACCGCGTGGTTGGTGAAATCTACCGCGAGCTCGATTCCGCGCTGCAGTCCAATCGCCAGCTCGCGCAACAGATGCGCGACGCCTTCCGCTCCGGCGCTCTCGACGCGAATCATCAGCGCGCGGTCGTCTCGCTCGTCACCGGCCGCGCGCGGCAGGCTCTGCCCGGCGTCGCCAAGCGCGTGCTCAGCGAGTGGACGTCCACCGTCGTCGCCGCGAATCACGACCGCCGCGCTCGCCAGCGCGCCGCCGAAAGCCGCGTCGATATCGCCGGCTCGGGCAGAGCAGGGAACGACGGCATCCGCCCCATGACTCCGCGCGATATCGACTACGCCCGCCTCTCCGACTCCGATATCTTGAATCTGTAGAGGAGATTCGAGAGGTTTCCTAGTTTCGGAGCCAGTATTGACTCCGGTACGTGCATCTGATAAAAACGCGCCTCATGCCTTTCTGCGACGCTTGGGAGCGCGACACTCATTTCGCCAGACACGGACACAAATTCGGTGCCGTCAATGCCGAGGAATACGAGCGCCTGGCAGATTCGTTCATGTTTGGGGCCCACGGGCCAGATACGCACGAGTGTTTTAGGGCCAGCGGAGACCGGCTCAGGTTCGACTACGGCACCTTCTATTTCTCGGTGGCTCGAACCGCGCCTGCCCCAGAGTGTTTGCGAACCTTCTATCCAGTCGAGCGTTACAATGTTGCTCACCGCGGTGGCGCAGCACGATACTTCCAATTCCAGTGCGCTAGAATAGACGTATGAATTACACTTGTCCTGTCTGTCTCTACAAGCACCTGCCTTACCCGCCAAAGGACTACCATATTTGCCCGTGCTGCAGTACGGAGTTTGGAAACGATGACGAAAGGTACTCCGTCATACAGCTTCGTGAAATGTGGGTCGCCGGGGGCGCAAACTGGTTCTTTGGCCGGCCGCCGCAAGGTTGGAATCCTTGGAAACAGCTTATCGACGGCGGCCATTTAGAAGCGGTCCCGCCGTGTGGGGCGAGGGTCAAATTTCAGGGGAATAACAGGGCGTCGGCAAGACTCAATATTCGCGAGGGTCGCTGGATGTTCTCGGCGTCGAACGCGTAGCTATGCCGAAACTATACGTTTTCGCGATCTGTGAGAAGGTGATAATAGATACAAACGGCGTCCCTTCCGTGATCGGTCTCTTCAATAAGATTACTGCCGGCAGGTCCGCGGACAGTCCCGAAATTCCAGCAAATGCAGTAGCCCCGAAAGAGTATGCGATATTCACCTCGTGGGATTTGGAACCGGCGGACCGAGGCAAGGAGTACAATCAGTTCTACGAGTTCTTTTATCCGGACGGCACGCAATTTGGTGAACGCGCCAACCTAAGAGTCAAGATGGGTGAGGGAAAGCGCATGAATAGCACCGCCAATTCCAACGCCCTCCCGATTGGCCAAGTTGGTGTCTACACCGCCCGTACGTGGCTCGAGGACGATCAAAAGAAAATTATTTTCGAGCCGATTTCTCTGCAATTTGAGGTAGAAGTCAGTACCGTCCAGTAGGCGATCAATCAGCCGTCAAGGCCCTCCCAGGCGTCTCTCCTGCCTCGGCCATACACGCTACTAATCAACCACCTTTCCTTGCTGTGCTTCCGCGAGGCGAGCCACTCACGCCTCATCGTTTTTCCACGAATGATCACTCACGCCTGTGGAATCTCTAGTCACTCGCCACTAGTCACTCGCCACTTCTCGCTTCATCTCGTATTCGCAACGCATAGCGCCTCACGCAATTCCTCTAAGGAGAATCAACGCCCATGGCACAAATGCAAAACGCACAATCCGTCGCGCTCCAACTCGAAAAGGTCCGCGACAAACTCCCGCTGCTCTACGAGCGGGACGACATCCTGCTCACCATGATCCAGCAGCGCGGCGACGTCGAGAGAGTCTCTTCCCGCAACATGCGCCTCCCGCTGCAAATCCGTCCCGGAGGCAAGGCCGGTCTCGCCAACATGGACGGCGGCGACCTGGGCCGCGGCTCCGGCACGCTCTACGACGTCGCGCAAGTCACTCCCGTCTTTTTCCGGCACGCCGTCGAAATCACCAAGCTCGTCGAATACGCCAGCAACGCGCCCGAGAAAGCGATCGAAAACGCCGCCAAGCGCGAAGTGAAAAACGCGATGGCGCAGTTCCGCTCGTTCCTCGACAAGGTGATGCAGACCAACGGCAACGGCGTCCTCGGCACGATCAGCTCGATCGT
>Ga0187781_10000251_pt1 | contig 38200 bp, 36 predicted proteins | sample 0715_SJ02_MP02_2_FD_132447 | JGI IMG/M metagenome (GOLD analysis project Ga0187781, IMG submission 132447) | Tropical peat soil microbial communities from peatlands in Department of Meta, Colombia - 0715_SJ02_MP02_20_MG | ecosystem: Environmental > Terrestrial > Soil > Wetlands > Peat | place... | reverse complement strand
TCCCATTTCCCCTTCGAAGATAGGCGAAGGTCCGGTCATGCCTTCTCTGGCCAGAAGCGCGGCGAAGACGCCGTTTCTCGCTGCATTGGAGAATGACGCCCCTTTCCACATCGAAAGCTCCCCTGCTCTGACCTGCCTCATGGCAATGTGCCCTCCAAGGGCGATGTTCACGGATTCCGTTGCTTTCCTTCCATCTAGCCCCATCAGCTTCGACGCCGCCAAAGATGACGAGACCAGCCCGTAGTTCACGTGGTCCCACCCCCTGTGCCTGAGGCCGGCTGCGTCGCAGAGCCTGCACTGGATTTCGTAGGCTGCGACTGCAGCAGCAATCAATTCCTTTCCTGGAGAGGCTTCCGACTCGGCCACCGCGAAACAGGGAGCAAGGTTGTCGCTGGGGTGCGCAGGTTCCATCGACAGGTAGGTGTCGTTGAAGTCGAAGTAGCGTATCATGAGGCCGTTCACGAATGTGGCGAGCTCTGGCGTCGTCTCAGACCGCGTCCCAAGCAGGGTAGAAGTCCCTGCTCCCCGCAGGCGGGAGACCGCCCTCCTGGCCATGGCCACGGGTTCTTCGCCATAGGCGCCAATGGCGCACCCGAGGGCGTCGACGATTCTCACCTTCATCTCCTTCACGGTCCTTGGGTCGATTCTCTCGTATTGGACCGAGAGCACGTACTCAGCTAGGCTCCGTGCAAGCTCCACGCCCAGGGTGTTCACCCCCTTCACTTAATTCTCATCCTTGCATGAGAACGATTAAATCACGCACGAAGCCGGCGGCAGTCAGTCACGCACCTTGGCGATCTACAGCGCCGAGCACAGGCGGCTGATGGAGACGTTCTATCCTGACCATCATCAAGAATATTCCGAGGTCCTAACTTCCCTGGGCGCTTTCATGGAAAAGGAGCTTCTCCCGATATCGCCGAAGATAGACACGGGCGAAGTCAAGATGGCGAAACCTAGGAGGGCGCTGCTGAAACAGGGGATGTGCCAGATAGCTTTTCCCGAAGAGTACGGAGGACTGGGGCTGCCGTTTTCTGTCTACGCTACGGCCGTCGAAATGCTGGGGACAGCAGAGGCCTCCACCTGCCTGAGCGTGGAGATTCACAACGCAGTGGCTGAGGGGTTGAGCCGGTTCGCGACCGACGCGCAGAAGAGGGCCTATCTTCCGAAAATTCTCTCTGGGGATAAGTTGGCCTCCTTCACGCTTACTGAGCCGGCCAGCGGCTCAGATGCGGGGACCATGGCGACCACGGCTCAGAAGGAGGCGGGAGGATATTCGATAAACGGCTCCAAAATGTTCATCACGAACGGGGGTGAAGCGGACCTCTATCTGGTATTCGCTAAGACGAAAAAGGGTCCCTCATGCTTCATCGTCGAGGCGCCCAGCCCGGGACTGAGCTTCGGAGAGGACCTCAAGAAGCTTGGAATGAGAGGTTCGAGGACATCGGAGGTCATCTTCTCTGATTGCCGTATCCCCGAAGAAAACCTCGTGGGAGAGGAAGGTAAGGGAGCCGACTACGCCAAGGAAATACTTCACAGCGCCAGGATCGTAGTCGCAGCTCTGAACGTGGGGATTGCCCGGATAGCCTATGAAAAATCTCTCGCCTATTCCCGGCAGAGGAAAGCCTTCGGAAAGACCATTTCCGAATTCCAGCTCATCAGGGAGAAGATAGCCGACATGAAGACAGAGATGGACGCCGCGCGCCTCCTTTACTTCTACGCCTCGAGAATCAAGGAGTCGGGCGGCGATTACTCGTCGGAGGCCTCGCAGGCCAAAGTGTTCTCAACGGAGATGTCCCTTAGAGTCTGTGACTCGGCCATCCAGATTCACGGAGGGTATGGTTACACCACCGACGAAATCCACAGGCACTGGAGGGATGCTCGCCTTCTAACCATCGGGGAGGGAACTTCTGAGGTGCTAAGGATGCTGATCGCCCGGAGAGAACTGGCGAAATTACAATGAAAATCGCTGTATGCGTCAAGAACGCCGTCGACGAGACGGAGCTGAAGGTGGACTCGGGGGGTAACCCCCAGCTCAGGGGAGCACCCACCAAGATGAGCACCTTTGACAAGAACGCCGTAGAGGAGGCGTTACGCTTGAAGGCTGCTCACCAGGGGGAGGTGGTCGTAGTGACCGTCGGGACCTCGGAAGCGAAGAAGACAATGAAGGAAGCCCTCGCCATGGGCTCCGACCGGGGAATCCTTGTCTCTGCTGATCCCATGGCTATGGACAACCGCCGGACCTCAGAGCTGCTTGCGGCCGCACTGAAAAAGGGGGGCCCCTATGACATGATCCTCTGCTCGGAGGGTTCGTCCGACATGTACAGCGGACTGGTGCCCCCGATGCTCGGCGAGCTTCTTGGTCTCCCGTACGTAGGATACGCCAAGAAGATAGATGTCAGCGGCAAATCAGCGAAGGTCGAGCGCGCCCTGGAAGACAGCATCGATGTAATTGAGGCTCCCTTGCCTCTGGTGGTCTCTGTGGTGAGCGAGATTAATGAGCCTCGATACCCTACTCTGATTCAGATTATGCAGGCGGGCAAGAAACCAATGGAGGAGTTGATTCCTGAGACTCTCCTCCCCGGAGTCGCCCCAGCGATGCCTCTCGTAGGTGGAATGAAGGCGCAGGCCATGACTCGAAAGCGAGTCGTGTTCGAAGGTCCGCCAGTAGAGACGGCGAAGAAGCTTGTCGACGCTCTTGCCGCCGAGGGGGTACTACCAAGATGAGCGTCAAAATCTGGGCGTTCTCGGAGTCCCCCCCAGTTGCCAACGAAGTCGCCTCGGTGGCGTCTGCAATGGCAGGCGCTGGCGGAGGAAGTTTCGCAGTGGTCGGTCTCGACGAGAGTGGGCCACTCTTGACCGGAGAAGAGAAGTTGGTGGTCAGAGCAGACACTCCTCTTTCTGCATCTCCTGAAGCCGCCGCTAGCGCACTCGCAGAGGCTGCCAAGGAAGCGAACCCAGACGTCATACTGGTGGGCTCGACGAGGGACGGGAAGGAAATCGCGGCGCGCATGGCCGTGAAGCTGGGCCGCCCTTGCGCAAGCGAAGTCTTCGGAGCCGCTCTTGAGGCCGGGAAGCTCCAGGGTAAGAGGAACGTCTTCGCGGGGAAGCTCACGGCAGAGGTGTCGTTGCCCCTCCCGTGCATCGTCGCCCTAAAGGTCGGTACGAACACGGCTCTCCCCCCGTCTTCGGCAATGGCGTCCGAGAGGATGGTGGGGACCGTAGCCTCCAAGACCAAGCTCCTGGAGAGGCAGGAGAAACAGAAGGGGACAGTGGACCTCAGGGGTGCGAAGCTCATAGTCTCGGCGGGGAGAGGGATCAAGAAGAAAGAGGACCTCGCCCTCGTACGCGACTTGGCAGTCACCCTGGGAGGAGCGATCGGGTGCTCAAGGCCTCTCTCAGCAGACATGGGATGGCTCCCAGAAGAACACCACATCGGCCTAACGGGGATAACTGTCCACCCTGACCTCTACCTCGCCTTGGGGATATCGGGCCAGCTCCAGCACGTCGCCGGGATCAAAGACTCCAAGGTGATAGCTGCGGTAAACACGGACAAGAGCGCTCCTATCTTCGAGGCGTCAGACTATGGCGTGGTGGGCGACCTCTACGCCGTAATTCCTGCGATGCTCAAGGAGTTAAAGGCGAGGCAACACTAGCCGCGGCGTTACGACTGCCCGTCCAGCGACTTCGCCATTATCTCTGCTATGTCAAGCACCTTCATTGTTTCATCGCCCAGGGCCTTCGTTGCGTCCTCGAACATCGTGATGCAGAAAGGGCACGCCACCGCCAGGGTCTCTGCCCCCGTCGCCCGGGCCTCCTCCACCCTGATGATTCCTATCTTTTTCTTCTCCTGTACCTCGTACCACACGTTAGCCCCTCCCCCTCCGCAGCAGAAGCTCGCTTCCCTGGTCCTGCGCATCTCCCGCAGGTCGAGTCCCTGTAGCGACCTTAGGGCCGTCCTTGGTTCTTCTATCACGCCGTTGATCCTGCCGAGGTTGCAGGGATCGTGGAAGGTTACGGAGCCTGCCATTGCCACCTTCGGCAGTCTCCCATCGAGGGCGAGCTTCGAAAGCAGTTCGGAGTGATGGACGATCTCGAACTCCCCACCGAACTCCGGGTATTCGTTCTTGAACGTGTTGAAGCAGTGGGCACAGTGGACCAGTATCTTCTTGACATTGTGTCCCTTCAGTGTCTCGACGTTCTTCATGACAAGCTCCTGGAACCTCCCCTCCTCTCCCATCCTCCTGACAGGTTCCCCGGTACAAACCTCCTCGTTCCCAAGAACTGCGAAGCTGACGTTCGCAGCCTTCAGTAGTTTCACCATCGCCTTGGCCACCTCCCTGCTTCTAGGGTCGTAGCTTGACTGGCACCCCAACCAGTAGAGGTACTCAGCCCCCGGGTTCTCTGTGATGGTAGGTACGCCTAGCTTTGTGAGCCAGTCCATCCTGTCGTGTTGCGGCAGGCCGAAGGGGTTACCCGACCTGCCGACGTTCTCCAGAAACATCTTCTTCCTTCCGTCTAGCTTGCTCTCAGCAACAAGCGTCCTCCTGAATTCAGTGATGTAGTCGACTTGGTCAATAAAGACCGGGCAAACGGACACACATGCATTGCACATCGTGCAGGCCCAAAGCTCGGGCTCCCGAATGGTGCCGAGGGTGAGTGCGTCCCCCAATGGTTGGGTGGCGTTCTGGCTAGCGAGGTCTCTGACGACCAACCGAGGGGACAGGTCCCTTCCGCTGGCGTGGGCGGGACAGACCTCTTGGCACCTCCCGCAATTGGTACATGCTTCGAGGGCGAGCCTTTGCAGTGGCTGAAAGTCCTGGGCTCCCCTAACATTCGGGGGGAAGTCCGTGCTCCCGTTCTCCATCATAGTTTGCAGGTTGAAAGGAGTCGGGAGTTTCCCCATGGGGTTCACGGGAGCGAGGGCGACGTTTGCTCCGGAAGTGAACACGTGCATGAGCTTGGTATACGGGACGGCCGCGATGAGAAACATCACTGAGAACACGTGGGCCCACCAGAACACTTGGTAGAGCGTAGGAGCATTCGAAACGAGTCCGGGAATCGCACCAATCGCACCAGAGAGGGCGTCCCCTACGGGGGAGAAGTCAGCCCAGGCGACCGGCTGGATGATCAGGCGCAGTGCCTCGATGAAGAATCCGGAGATTCCTATCCAGATGAGCATGCCGACTACGAAGTAGTCGTCAAGAACGGTCTCGAGCTTGTCGAGCTTCTTTATGAAACGTCGATAGACCGCGATCGCCAGCCCGAATATGTAGGCAACTCCGAATGTGTCCCCGAGCAGCTCGAGGGTGAGGTATGTGTTGCCCTGGAGGAAGGTGTAACTGGTGAAGAGAGGTAACACGTCGTCCTGGATGAAAATAATCGTCGTGTACGCCAGGAGGACCAGGAAACCGTAGAATAGGGAACCATGCATCAAACCGCCCCCCGAATCCTGCAGCACTCTCCTCTGTCCGAGTCCGAACTTCACAAACCGGGACAGCTTTACCCTCAGGTCCTTCAGGACGGCCTTCAGAACGTCGAATAATCCAATTCCATACCTTCCAAGATGCCTGTAGACCCCGTAGAGCAGCACGCTGCCGCTGATAAGGAATGTGGCGTAGAGGACATCGTAGGCGTAGGGGAAGTACATGAGAATCAGTACTTCTCTGACTGGTACCGCCAAACGGCCAGGTAAGCCATTTGTACGGTATTACGGTTTATCCCGAAGGAGTGCCTATGAACTTGCGCCTCACTATCTTCCCTCCCCCGGCGGGAAGGGCCCTCACCACATCGTCTACCGAAGGTGGGGCCCGGGCAATCGATTCTTCCGACAGCTCCCTCAGGACCTTCTTGGCTGTGTCGCTTGCCTTCTCACGGTGAGGAATCAATACGAGGTATCGAGGGCAACCCTTTGCCACTGCCGACTCAGGTCCTGCCATCACCCTCCCTTTATCATCCAAGCCGATGGCGATTTGTATCAGGGCGTGCCGGACAAAGTTCTTCTTTCCCCGTACAACGAAGCTCCCCTTGGCCAGGTATTCCCCGCTCTCTGCCGTCGAACTGACCTGGTCCTTTTCCACCCAGTACGCATCTGCCGCTCCCAGGCCTGTCTTCCATCCGCTGCTGAAGCTGACCGTGGCCTGGGCGAGCTCGAGCACCTCCTCGTCGGACTGTCTTTTTCCGTCTTTGAGCACGAAAAACGGTGACCCGAACAGGTCGGCGTGGTACACAACATCGCCTTCCTCGACATAGCGCTTTACGAGGAGAGTGTTCGACTGAGCGTCCCTCCCTCCGACCGCTAACCTGCCCCCGCTGCTAACGAACCATCTGAACTTCTCGTACCACTCTCGGGACCTCCTCGGGAGGGGCTTTGCCATAGATCCCCCGACTGGTCTGATTCTATCGAGCCTCTTCTCCAGCCTCCCTGCCGCTTCAAGGGCATCGGCCGCCTTCCTTTCGAGGTCCTTGGCCCTGTCGAACAGGAGGGAAGCGATGGCAGAGGGAGAGCTCGGCTCTCGGGCTGGCCGGGCTCCATTCTCCCTGAGGAGAACAAGAGCTCCCTCCAGGTTACCCAAAGATGCAACCGAAGCTGCTGCCCGGGTCTTCGCAGCCTTTTCGGTCAGGGACGCCGCTTCAGACCTGAGCTTCGCCGCTGTGATTTCAAGTTCCTTCCTCTTCCCTGTCTCCTCCGAGGGCTTTTCTGCGACCTCCCCCGCCTCATGGAGGAAGACCCTGTCGCAGAGCTCAGAGACGGTTCTGGCCGACACGACCAGATCCGCGCCTGTGGGAGGAACGACGAAAATGTCCTCACCATCCACCGTCCTGCAGAGGCATGGTTTCGGATCGTCGCGCACCTCACTGACCAAGTCCTCCAGGACCCCGACGACCTCGCTCTCCCGCCCGCTCAGGCTTGGTGCAGGGGATTCCCCCTTCAATCCGAGCCTGGCCAGGGACTCAGTTACGTACTTTTTCGGAAGTGCAATATGTCTCCCAATTGCCCTCCCCGCAGTCCTCTCTTCCTCTTGCATCCGCACGACGTCAGCTGGCCTGATTACTAGCGGGCTTATCCTTGACTGCCTGGGAGGCTGATACGCCTCTCCTCTGATAATGCGTCTGGCGGGCGAACGAACTTCTTCCTGAGCAAGCAAGACCTTGCCCCCACTGTCAACAACAATCACGTTCCCTGGCGGCATGAGCTCCAGTATGAGCTTCCTCTCCACGCCGTCCTGAAACGTAAGTACGAAGACCCTGTCTAGGTCGACTTGGTCAGTCCCCGCGAACCTCGCTCGCTCCAGCTCTCCCCTGAGTTTTGTAGTGAACTCCGTAGTCTCTGCTCTTTCTGACACACTTGCGGAGATCCATGCCCCTTTCTTGGGGGAGACTACGAGCCAGACGTCAGGGGATTCTGACTTCCTGAACCGGAAGAGTTGAGATGTCCCGAAGCTGTAGATATTGTTAATATAGGTTCCCCGAAGCGCGGCATCTATCTCCTTGAGTAAGGCCAAGACTTCGAAGCCCGAGAGTTCGGCCATGAAGCCTCAGCCGCTGCCCTCGTTTGATAAGTTATACTGGTCCCGACTCGGCCTCGCGGCTGTCGCTGGGGTACTGGCTGAGGTCATTGCTGGGACTGACTGGACAAGCGGAGTGAGTATAGGGATTCTCTTCTATCTGGTCTCCTACTATCTCGCTCGATTCACGTGGTATAAGGGCCTGGGGAGGGAAGGGCAGGGAAAGGTCTACAGCACGGGCATCGGGGGATTCATCATGATATTCCTTTTTGCATGGATGCTTTTCTTCACCCTACAGACTGTGGGCTACTCGCTATGAGCTTCGCGTAGTTAAGCAGTGTCTCCGCGTAACCCATATCGAACTCGTCCGCCAGTTGGCTGGCCGATATCGACTTCGCCGCCCGCTCGATTCTCGCCGGGTCCCAGGTCTGCAGTGTTCCCTCCTTTGCCTTGGCCATGCTCGAGTAGATTCCGGCTGCTGCCAGGAGCTCCCCTCTCTGCCTATCTGTCTTGATTTCGGGCGCGAGAGACTGGATTCTCTGCTTCGCGTCATCCAAGTCAGATCTCTTTAGAGAATCGAGTATAGATGCTATTGATTCCTGCACGACCTTGCTCGTGAGCACGCCCGTTCAACGATATTTAACCTTCCTTACGCTAATCAGCCGATATACATTGGCCTTAGAATTAACAGGATTTGACACCGACGCTTTCTTGCGGTCGGCAAATAGATGACTTCAAGATAGTTCTATTAACCAGGATTCACTTTTCACATATCAGGACCGGAAGAGGAAGACTTCGTGTCCATCCCCTTGGAATCTATTCTTCCTTAGGCTCACGCTCAGTAGACACTAGACATTGTGACGCCTTCAGTCTACGCCGAATGGTCCGACCTGAGCTGAGGCGCTCTTCCCGCTTGACATGGTGGTGACCTTGATTCTATCTTTGACCTTCTCCAGCAATAGAGACGTGCCTACAAGCTGCTCGACTGTCCTTCCACCTATCCCCACATCGTGGCTGGCGCCGAAGGTGACCCTATTGGTGAGGACGTACGCCCTGGCGTTAAGGTATGCGTCTCTAGCCATCTCGCTGAGGTGGATGCCCAGGGCCCCCTGCCTACTAGAAAGGTTGCTTCTGCCAGGGAGGTCAAGTGAGAAGTTGCGCGTCAAAGTGTCGACTATCACGAGCCTGCAGTCTGCGGTAGCGAGGCGGGAACCCATTTTCCTGACCGCTTCCATCTGTTCAGATGACGAGTCGGATCTAACGTAGACAATCTTTTCGAGAACCCCATCCATGCCCCATCCCCTTGCCTTCGCGATTTCCTCGATCCTCTCGGGCCGGAAGGTTCCTTCTGTGTCGATGTATAGTGACTTGATTCCACCACGGGCTGCGACCAGGACAGCTTGCATTGCGAGCTGGGACTTGCCACTGTTGCTCCTTCCGAAGAGCTCGGTTAGAGTCCCTGCTCTGTAGCCTCCGCCCAACAGGTCGTCGATGGATCCAGATCCGGTCCCATAGAAGGGAAAAGAAGAGACGCGCCTGACAGAGTCTGCGGCCGTTTCTAAAGATCTCGCCGTTTTGTCCCCCGACCCCCGCCCTCATCGTCGTTTCATCACCGATGTCTTTTTAACTCTGATTCGAAGCCCTGCGCAAAAGCTACGAAGTGAACCCTCAACCTCCTCCTCAGACCAAACGACCGCTGACCGTCCTACAGAAGGCGACAAACAAGCTGGTGTCAGTGAGGCTGAAGAACGAGATCGAGTACAAGGGAAAGATGTCGAACGTAGACCCGTACATGAACGTCATTCTCGTGGACGCAGAGGAGTCAGAGAACGGCGCCAAGGTGGCCAACTACGGCAAGGTGGTCATCAGGGGCAACAACGTCCTCTACGTGAAGATAGAGGATAGGCTCTAGGGGGCCCGGGGTCGGTGCAAAGGTCGCTCCACGTAGAGGAGATAAGGGGCTACAGCGTTCAGGATTTTGACGTAGAGATAGTCGAGAGGAAGGGGAAGGGGCATCCGGACAGCTTGGTGGACGGAGCCTCTGAGGCTGTCTCGCTGGGCCTGTGTGATTACTACGTCAAGAACTTTGGAGCGATACTACACCATAACGTGGACAAGGGCATTCTCGTTGGAGGCAAGTCCGAGCCGAAATTCGGGGGAGGCACGGTCATCGCCCCCATCTACCTGATGGTAGCAGGCAGAGCAACAGAGCTTGTTCCCTACAAGGGCAGGAACATCGAAGTCCCCGTAGGTGAGATTGCGCTGCACTCGATTAAGCAATTCATCAAGGAGACCATGCGGTTCCTCGACCCAGACGAGGACATGATCATAGACACGAAGATTAAGCAAGGCTCCCCCGATCTGGTCGCTGTTTTCATGAGGAAGGGAGTAATGCCAGTTTCCAACGATACTTCCATAGGAGTCGGGTACGCACCGCTCACCCCTACCGAGGAAATCGTCCTCGGGGCAGAGAAGCTGTTGAACTCTCCGGCCTTCAAGAAGAAGTATCCGGAGGTTGGCGAAGACGTCAAGGTGATGGGCATGAGGGTCGGAAAAAAACTCGAAACGACGGTCGCAGCGGCAATGGTTAGTGGAAGGATTCCAGACGCCAGCCATTACGTCAGTGTGATAAAGGATGTGGGGGAGGAGCTGGAGAAACTCGCCTCGAGTTCGAAGCTTGATGTCAATTTCAAGCTGAATGCGGCCGACAACCCCAAGCACGGGGAGTTCTATCTGACGGTGACCGGCACATCCGCGGAGCAGGGAGATGATGGAAACACTGGGAGGGGAAACCGGGTTAACGGACTTATTTCTCCCATGCGCCAGTATTCGATGGAGGCCACGGCGGGGAAGAACCCCGTGAACCACACTGGCAAGATACTCAACGCATTGTCCGTGCTTACCGCCCAGGAGATAGTGAAGAAAATCCCGACAATTAGGGAATCCTACGTACGCATCCTTAGCAGGATTGGGAATCCCATCGACCAACCCCTAATCGCGAGTGCAGCAGTCGTGATGGAGAAGGGGGCTCACGTTTCCTCGGTCAGGGGGGATGTGGAGTCGATAATGGATGGCTCACTGGCGAATATCAGAAGAGTGACGGATCTGATCCTGCAGAAGAAGGTAGAGCTATTCTAGAGTATCAGTCTTCCCCCTGGCGTACTCGAAGACCTTGTCCGAGTCCGACTCAACATCGTAGGCTCTCCCAAAGAAAGTGGTGACAGCCCTCACATCGTGCATCAGCAGCTCTGTGCTGTTAGGGTGTCCGGCTTGGACGGCCTGAGGCCAGTCAATCAGCCAAATCGAAGCGCCGTCAGTCAGGATGTTGTACTCGCTGAGGTCTGCGTTGACAAGACCGGCCATCACATACGCCGTACGCATCGACTCGATGATTGTCCTGAGGGCCCTCCTCGGGTCTTCAAGGTAGGGCCTCTGAGATAGGCGCACGCCAGACAACTCTTGCAGCAGCACGGTGCTTCTGCTGTATGCTACTGCCTTCGGGAACGTCGGAGCGAGACCCTCTAGCTTCCGGAGGGTGTGATACTCCCGCCTCGCCGCATCATAGTTTGCAGTCATCCAGCTTCTGAATTCGGCACTCTCCCTGACCCGCTTCTTCCTGATACTTGTGAAGCTTATCCGACCTATTTTGTAGAGTTTTAGCGCGTAGACAGTGCCCACTTCGGTCAGTGCTTCGTAAACATCCGATTCCTTCCCTTTTGCTATGATCGCTCCCAGGGCGAAGATTAGATCCTTCTTCACGTAGTCCTTCAGCGCCATGGTCTCCACTCCTTCGCGCGTCAGCACGAACCCCTGGCCCCTCCGTGTTGCGAGTCCCTTCTTCTCCAGGGCCTCCGTTGCGAACTTAACACGGTCTAGAGGGAGACGGCTCATGCGAGAAAGTCTCCCCAAATCGGGGGTGCCATACCCCGCCGTCGACCTTTCGAGGCCTGCGAGCGTCCGCCACTCCTCCTCCTTCAGAGTCTTCAGCACTCGAGCAGCGTTTTCTGTTGTAGACACGGACCTTCCTCTGCCCCTTGCCCCCCCTCCGCTGTCTCAAAAAGAGCCCCTTCGAATCGTCCGCTGCCTACTGTAATCTCCGGCCCAGAGCCCTGCTGTAGGCGCTCCAATAGCCGTCTTCACAGGGAGCGAAGGCGCGTCGATGTCCATGCGAGTCCACCATCACCAGGCCCTCGCCTCTCTCCACCGATCCTATTTCCGCGCTCTCCACCCCTGCACGTCCCAACACATCCCTCAGGGGGCGGACATCCTTGGGGAGACAAGTGATCAGAAGGGCACCTTCTCCCATCGTCTTCAGTGGGTCGAGGCCGAAGGCCTCACACACGGCCCTGCTTTCTGGTGCCACCGGAATTCCGCCCGTGTGAACGACGAATCGCTTCTCCGATGCGACTGCCATCTCGTAAAGAGCACCCAGGACACCGCCCTCGGTCGCGTCATGCATGGCGGATACACCCTGAGCTCCTATCCCGACGCTCCTCGCGGCCCTTGCATCTGCGACCGTAGAACAGAGCTTTACCTGCTCCCTTGCCCTCCTCATGTTGACCGCTCCCGCCTTCGATTCAACGAAGGCAGGGAACGAAGTGGCCAGCGAGCAAGTGGCTTCTATGGCGGCATGCTTAGTCATTACTATCGCATCCCCGGCATGGGCCATTGAGGGCGCGACATACCCGTTCTCAGCAGCGAAGCCCAACATCGAACCAGACCCAATCACAGTGAGACCTGAACCTGGGTAGCTCCCGGTATGCCCTCCTGCTATCGTCACCCCCAAGTTATCACACTCCGCACCTATGGCCCTGACGTACTCCTCCCTGTCTGTATCCCTCATCTCTGCGGGGAAGTTATAGGTGAACAGGGCGTATTCGGGGTCGCTCCCAGATGTGGTGTAGTCCGAGGCAATCAAGTGGACGCTCAACCAAGCTGACATCTTCATGCCAAAGGCTGGAATGACTGATACCGGGTCGACCGTTAATATCATGACCTGGCCTCTTCCAATTGATATCACGCCGTTGTCCAGGCCTATCCCTGGTCCGAGCTCTATATCCTCCGACCTCTTCCCAAGGCTAGAGTATACAACCCGCTGCATGAACTCAGGGTCTTCCTTCCCTGAAACTGATCTAACGCGTTTCCTACTCGTAGCCGAGCCTCCTAAAGGCAGGCCTGGCTCTGCGAATTATCAGGATAGCCACTGGTATGAAAGCGAGGTCGACCAGGGTGCCGAAGTCCGGCGCCGCATAGACTAAGGCGGTGGTGACATTCGTCGGAGACCCGTATTGGAACAAACCATACAGATAGAATGCCCAATCTGGGAAGAAAAAGGCGAGCGTTTCGAACACGGTCGCAACCGCCATGGCCCATGTCAGAGTCTTTTCTCCCTTGTTGCGGGCCCATGCCACGATGAACACTTCCGGCCCCCGGGCCCAGACCATCCCAAAGGGGTAGATTGGGGAACCCCCTCTGAAGCTGATGTTGATGGCCTCTCCCAGAAATCCGCCGATGGCCGTGGCGTCAAAGGCGGTGTACGAATCCACCATCGCTGCGAGCGCTAGATAAATCGGTGGCGAGAAAGTGATTTCGTAGAGAGGGAAGGGCAGGGGGATAGCCGCAACGGTGCCCACCGTTATGAGTGCAGAGAATACGGCGATGACGGCAAGCGTCGTCGATCTCTTGGGCCGTTTCTGGGCCTCCGGCCCCTGGGTGGAATCTCCCACGGGGGAGACTGAGGGCGCCTGCTTATAAGTCAGTGAATAACCGACTTATACAATGCAGCCCCCCGACGAACTGATGACAGGAACCTTCCTGCCCGGCATGAGACATCTGGTGGCCGCCCGTCTGCGCGCAAGGGGGCTTGCACAGACCAGAATATCTGCCCTGCTCGGGGTGACCCAGGCCTCCGTCAGCCTCTACCTTGGCTCGGACCCGGAAAGGGCCTACAGCTCGCTTGCCAAGTTTTCTGTCTCTCGCAGCCAGGCCGACAGGGATTCGGAAGCACTCGCAGATGCGCTTCAGAAGAATCCGGTTGAGGGCGTAGAGGCGCTTAACAGGATTTGGACCGGTTTGCTCGGATCAGGGGCAGCCTGTTTCGCACATCGCGCATTATATCCCGCACTCGGCGAGTGTGATATCTGCATCAAGGAATATGGAGGTAGGAAGGGGAAGATATCCGAAACAGTGTCCGAGGTGTCAGCGGCCGTTCGACTACTGGAAGCGTCCCCGGACTTCGTCACAGTTATGCCAGAAGTCTCAGTTAACCTAGCCTGCGTCGCAGGTGATGCCACAACCCCGAGCGAAGTGGTGGCGATTCCCGGGAGGATTGTAAGAGTCAAGGAGCGGGCTAAGGCCATGCTCCCTCCTGAGGCGGGGGCCTCGGCGCACATGTCAAAAATGCTCCTCCTCGCAAGGTCGAAGATGCCTGAGCATCGTGCGTGCATCAACATAAGGTACGACAGAAGGGTGGGTGCCCTGCTCTCTGAAGCTGGGCTCCATCTCCTCGCCCTGGGTAGACGCGCCAGCCGCGGGGCGGGGGACGCGACTGTGGATGCCCTGGAGAAAAAATTGAAGTCAGGCTCCAAGCCGTTTGATGCCGTTGTGGAAGAAGGAGGGGGCGGGATCGAGCCCAACGTCTATCTGTTCGCAAGAGGTGCAGAAGAAGCAGCTCGCATCGCGGTAAGGCTCGCGCGGGCCTATTCAGCGGCTTAGTGGCCTAACCTTCTCCGGCTCTCTTCCGGCGCTCCTGACTCTCCTGACGCATGCCGCCACGAACGCTACGTAGATCGGCTCTGGCCGTTCAGGTCTGCTGATGTATTCAGGGTGATACTGGGTCGCCATGTAGAATGGGTGGCCCTTGAGCTCCAATATTTCCGCTCTCCTGCCGTTGTCGCTGAACGCCGTGAATTTCATCCCCCTCTCCTCAAGGCTCTTGAGGTAATCTTGGTTCAGCTCGTACCTGTGCCTGTGCCTCTCCCTGATCCTTCCAGTCTTGTAGATGTCGAAGGCCATGCTAGGTTTCTTGATGAAGATGTCATGGCCACCGAGCCGCATGGTCCCCCCGAGGTCGGTGACGACACGTTGTTCCGGAAGCATGTCAATCACGGGATAGGGCGTATCCGGGTCGGCTTCCGTTGTGTTGGCGCCCTTCAATCCCAGGACGTGCCTTGCGAAGGAGACGCTCGCCAGCTGGAAGCCGTAGCACAACCCCAGGAAGGGGATTTCCGCAACTCTCGCCTTGTTCGCCGCACTTATTTTGCCTTCGACCCCCCTACCTCCGAATCCTTGAGGGAGGACCACGCCGTCATAGGCGTCCATGAGATTGAGCTTTTCTTCGTCCTTCTCTATTTCCTCTGACTCGATCCATGATATGCGGGTGCTCGCGCCGTTGATCGCACCAGCCTGCGACAGCGCCTGGTTGACACTGACGTAGCTATCTGCCAGGTTCGCATACTTCCCCACCATTGCGATGCGGACAGTCATCTGGTGGTCGACGAACTTCTCTGCAACCGCGTTCCATCCCCGCATGTTCAGCCTCGTCCGGAGACCAAGCTGCCTCCGAATGGGCCTCAGCACACCCTCCCTTTCGAGAAGACGGGGCACCTGGTAGATGCTCTCCACGTCAGGGTCAGAGACCACACTCTCGAGGGGAACGCTTGTGAACAAGGCGATCTTCTCCTTCGCATCGGCAGGGAGGAACCTGGTACCGCGTATCACTATGATGTCAGGTTGTATACCGATTCTGCGCATCTCCTGGACACTGTGCTGTGTGGGCTTGGTCTTCATCTCCCCGACCACGGCGAGTTCAGGTGCAAGGCTCACGTGCAGGAACAGGGACCGGGAAGGGCCATCTTCAATTCTCATCTGCCGGAACGCCTCGAGGAACGGGAGGCTTTCGATGTCCCCCACCGTCCCCCCACACTCCACAACCAGCACCTCAACGTCCTCTTTTTCTCCGAGCTCCCTGATTCTTCGTTTAATCTCGTCAGTTATGTGAGGTATTATCTGAACCGACTTGCCGAGAAACCGCCCCCTCCTCTCGTCGTCAATGACCTTCTTGTATATCTGGCCCGTTGTGATGTTGTTAGCCTTGGTCATGTCCCTGTTCAGGAACCTCTCGTAGTTCCCCAGGTCCATGTCGGTCTCGCCACCATCGTCTGTCACGAACACCTCGCCATGAGTGTAGGGGTTCATCGTGCCCGCGTCGAAGTTGAGGTATGGGTCTATCTTCAAGCAGGTGACCTCTATCCCGGAAAGCTGCAGGAGTTTGGCCACGGAGGACGTGATTATGCCCTTGCCGAGTCCCGACATCACTCCGCCTGTCACGAAAAGATACTTCGGCACATAATCTCCGAGTGGTTTCCGTAAATAAGCATTCCGAGAGGTTGGTTTATTCGGAAACCTGTTGGGTTATCACTGCCAGGTCGGCTACATCCACCAGCAACTTGCTCACCCTGTCGAGGGCTGCCAGAGTCTCCGCGGTCTCAGCCCCGTCGTTCGTCGGAAGCTTGGCGATCGCGGACAGCTTCTCTGCGATTTCTTGGGCGAGTGCGCCTACTTTCCTGTTGTTGCTCATCTGCTTCCCGGCACGCCTCGAAATGAACCCCTGGGTCGCCAGATTATTCATCGCCGTGAGCTTTGACACGCAAACCGAATACTCCCTCGCCAACCGCCCAGGGCTCGCCCGGTGGTGGAACTTGTGCGATAGGTCGGTGACCGCATCCCCTATGCTCTCCAGAAAGCTAGCCAGCACTCGGTAGTCTAGAAGGTCCACAGGAGAAAGCCCGTACCGCTCGGCGACCTCAGGTCTTACTATGGCCGCCCTTGTGGCGCGGACAAGGAGGAAATAGAGCCTGTCGACTTCATCGTCGCGCTCTCCAACCAGTCCGAGAAGTTTCATGTCCCCCTTCGCCAAGCCTTCCGCCATGTCCTTGAGCATCCCGTCCAGGAGCCCAGACATCCTAAGGACAATCTTCTCAGGGACAATCGCCGTAGGTTCGAGTAGGAACTGCATGGTGATGCGTTTGGAGTCCTCGTCCATGATTTCGAGCCCGACCAGCCTGCCTATGGTTGACTTGATGGAGGCCCGGTCCTCTCTCGATATCACCCGACTCCCCACCACCTTGATTACATCATACCCCAGCAGGTAGGCTCCCGTCACGTCATTGGTGACCTGACTGAGATCGTCCCCTGGATACTCTATGGTGATTTGCTTAGGCTCCTCTCCACCGCCCTCGAAAGGCTTGATTAGGATCTTGCCGCCTGGCAGCTCCTCCACCGACAGCGTGTCCCCCTTCCTGACGCCGTATTTCCTCACCCAGTCTTTGGGGAGCGATACGAGGATTGTTCCCTCCCCCATTTCGATTGCCTTTCGCGCAGGCACGTCTCCATGGAGCGTGGCTCTCTACATAACTCTTGCATTTATTCTGCAACGTCGACCGGTTCGCTTCCAAGAATCCTAAGAAGGTCGGAGGTCCCGATTCCGAAAACAGAGTTCGGCGTACCCGCGGCAGCCCAGACCCGTCCGAACCTCGTCAATGAGGCATCTATTAGAACAGCGATACTTTCGCCGTGGGGGAAGGGTGGAACGCCTCCTATGGGAAACCCGGTCCTGTGCCTAACCTCATCTGCTTTAGCGACGCACATTACGCACCCATGACCTCCGCGAGCTTGGCGCCATCCACTCTCTTGTCTCCAGATATGACCACGACTGCGGCCTTCTCGCCCACGAAAACGACACTCTTCGCTATCTCTGCTACGCTGCACCCGATCGCCTGGGCTGCGAGCCCGGAGTTCCTTGTGCTCCCGTCAAACTCTCTGAGTTCGTACTTCGCTCCGGACCTCGAGAGGTACTCGGAGACGCGCCTGCGGCTCCTCACCTTCACGGCCGTGCCGGTTGAGCGGATTTGTTCACTTGCTTGTTAACAGCCTCTGCTAGGTAGTGCCCTCGGAGCGTGACTCTTGCTTCCGTCACCCCGGGGACAGAAAGGAGACCCGCCTTGATGTCGCTTGCAATCTTCAGGGCGAAGATTGGCGGACAGAAGGGGGCGGTAAGGTGAAACTCCAAGTCGACTAACCCGCCAGTGACGGTCATCTTGTCTATCAGCTTGAGGTCGGTTATTGGCCTCCCAAGTTCCGGATCCATTATCTTGGACATCGCCTCGGTGATTGCCGCCTCCTGGACTTCGGACAAGCTTTTGCTAAGAAATCGTCAACTGCTTATTTATCAGTTTGGTCCCCCGCTCGCCTCGAAAATTTGTCACTGCTGTCTTCGTTCTTTGCCTTCAACCCAGCCCTCTTCACCGGCGCCTTCGCTCTTCTTTTCGCAGTTACCGATGCCGTGGGGACAGTCCCGATATTCCTAACTCTTACCTCAAGTTTTCCCGACGCACGCAGGAGAATTCTCAGGCATGCCATTGTCATCTCCACTGCGGTCCTCGTCGTCTTCTCCCTCTTTGGGTGGCTGATATTCGACATCTTCGGCATCACTCTTGACGACTTCCGCATAGCTGGCGGAATCATCCTGTTCGTGGTTGCCATCGACCAGCTCATGGGAGGGGACGTCAAGTCCAGGGGGCTACAGCCCTCTGACATCGCCGCATTTCCGCTCGCCACACCTCTTCTAGCGGGTCCGGGTGCCATATCAACGGTCGTCATAATCTCAGGTCCACCCTACAGCCCATTCCTTGCCCTGATCGTCATAATATGCAACGCAGTCCTCGCCTACGCCATACTCACAGGTTCCGACGGAGTGAGAAAGATTCTGGGGGCGAACGGGACGATCGCCCTGTCCAGGATTACTGCACTTCTAATCGCTGCCCTCGCGGTCTCGTTCGTAATCAGCGGGATTTCTAACATAATCACAGCTCTTAGGTGAGAGTGATGGTGACAGCAGTCCACATCAGGATCAGGGGCCTCGTTCACGGCGTCTCGTTCAGGTCGAGCATGGCGCAGCTGGCATCAGACCTCGGAGTCAGAGGGTGGGTCAGGAACCTGCCGGATGGGACGGTTGAGGCTTTCCTGGAGGGGGACGAGAGGAAGGTGAAGAGGGTCATCGACTGGGCAAAGTTCGGTCCGCCACGGGCACGCGTGGACAAGCTCGAGGTGGAGCCGGCGACGCCGAAGAACCATAGGGATTTCCGAATCCACGGGTGACAGTGCCGGGGCGCCAGGCTCACTTGCCCTGATAGGAGTTCCAGCGAGCGGCGAGGCCAGGGTCCGACATTGCTGCCATCACTTGGTCTCCGAACTGGCTCGCCGTCGCCCCGTCCTGTCGGCCAGTGATTACAACCCTCCTGTCATAGATAGCGCAGATGTCAAGAGCCATTGCGAGTCTCCTGCTCTGCTCGATCATGCCAACGTGTTCCAGCATCATGACCGCCGCCCTCATCAAGCTGAGCGGGTCTGCGTAGGCTCCCCTCCCCTCGGTAATCATCCTCGGGGCCGAGCCATGGATTGCCTCAAACATACCAAACCTAGCCCCAAGATTTGCGCTCCCAGCGGTTCCCACACCTCCTTGGAGCTCTGCGGCCTCATCCGTCACGATGTCTCCGTACAAGTTGGGGAGAACAACCACCTCGAATTCCCTCCTCCTCTTGGGGTCAATGAGCTTCGCCGTGAAGACGTCGATGTACCATCCGTCCCATCTGATTTCGGGAAAATCTCCCGCGACCTTCTTTGCCGTCTCGAGGAAAAGGCCATCGGTCGTCTTAACTACGTTCGCCTTTGTCACCACAGTTACTTTCTTCCTACCCGTCCTTCTAGCGTGCTCGAAGGCAAGGCGGATTATTCTCTCTGCACCCGGACGCGTTATCACCTTGAAATCGAGGGCCAAGTCGGGAGTCACCATCATTCCCCTGCTCCCTAGCATGTACTCCCCCTCCGTGTTCTCCCTGAAGAAGACCCAATCGATTCCCTCGGACGGAACCCTTACAGGCCTTACGTTGGCGAATAGGTCGAATGCCCTTCGTATCGCTATGTTGGCGCTTTCGATGTTGGGCATTCCGCTCCCCTCCTCGGGAGTGGTAGTCGGACCCTTCAGTAGCACATGGCATTTCTGGATCTTTTTCAGCACCTCATCGGGCAGGGGTTTCATTTGTTTGATCCGGTTCTCTATGGTGAGGCCTTCGATTTGCCTGATCTCGACCCTGCCAGACCTTATCTCCTCATTCAGGAGCGTTTCCAGGACCCGCGACGTCTCCCTGGCGATGATGGGACCGATTCCGTCACCTCCTATGACCCCTACGACCAACCTGTCGAGCTTCGAATAGTCGATCCACTCGACCGGCTTGCTTATCCTCTCGACCCTTTCCACCTGCTCTGCCAGTAACTTTCGGATGTTGTTCACAGCGGCGTCGTAGGGAGACTCCGAGTGCATGATAAACGGGCCCCCGCTCTACTCCATTAAAGTGTGCCCTCTGGCGGGTTGCTGGAGGTCACTTCGGCGACTGGGAGCCGTGCTGGCGCGAAAGCGCTCTCAGGACAGGCACTGAGACAAAGGATCCCACGGCTGTGAAGAACACCCTCTCAACGGGATAGAGCGGGAAGAAAACCGGGACCAGGTTTCGCCAACCTTGGACGGATAGAATTCCGTAAACCCTAACAGCCAGATTCTGGCCCACCACGGTACCCGTCAGCTGACCGCACATCAAAGCCGCGAATGTGACCCCCGTGACGAAGGCTGGATTCAGCTTGGAGATCACCCCTCTTCCTTCCAGGACGAGCAAGGGAATCAGTACGGCCAGCGACACCATGTGTAACCACGTGAAAGGGATGGGCCCAACGAAAAGCACCGAAAGTGGGTCCAGCCAGTAGACAACCAGAACGAGCACCAGGGCGCCGGCTGCGGCCGTCCTCTTCCCGGAAAAGGCGAGACCGGCCATGACGACTGTGGCGACATCAGCGGCCAGGACAGAGGGTCCGGTCCCGGCCAGCGTGATATACCCGGCGCTCGAATCGATCAGGTCGCCGACGATGGCGGAAAGCCCACCCACGAACGGCCCGAAGAGCATGCCAGCCAAGGGGGTTACGAAGTTGCTCGCCGTCAGGAAATTCCCAGGACCTAGTACCAATCTCGAGATTGGAACCGCCCCGAGGACGGCGTACAGGGAAGCAAACACGGATGCAGTTGCTACCAGGGACGTCCTGCGCTTCAGCCTCAGCAATGGCGGGGGCTGACCGCTACCACGCTTAACACTTTCACTCCCGCCCCTCTCCCGGGAGTCGGAGCCCGCTAACGTTTTTAGCGCAACTTGGTCGGACGTGCCTCAATGGCGGCTCCCGACCAAGACACTAAGAGGACAGCCGAGCTAAAGCTCTGGCTCGAGCAAAGGATCGCCGAGCTCGAAGAGGAGTTGGAACGCCTCAAAGAAACACTAAGCTACGTTGACAGTAGCCTCAGGGCTTCCACATTCAAGCAAGCCAACGAGATGATGTCAGAGTCGATGGAAGCCCCCGAAGTGAGGGAACTGAAGCGCGACAAGGGCGGTCAAGCGATTGCCACTGCGTCAGTCACACCAGACGCTGTTGCCATCGAACCGAACAGCGGGGTGGTGTTGAAAACATCCACGCCACCCTTCAGATCCTTCTTGATGGGGAAGATACTCCAGGGGATGAAGATGAAGGACGAGGAGCTGGTTAGTTCCGGGAAGCTGGCCAAAGGGATGGAGCTCCGCTTCGATTTCGACGAGGCAAACGGAGCGATTGCGAAGCTCGTGATAGAGAACTACAGGGATAAGGCCAGACTAAATGAAATCCTGAGCACTGTCTCGTGGACGTTCTCTCGGATGCTCGAAAAGTAGTCGCGCTCAAAGCCGGGTCCCTTTTCCGGGAATTGTAAATACCCGGCATGAAAAAGCGCAGCCGCATCTCTGCCTAGTCGCGGCCATGACACTGGTTGAACCTGGGAGCAGCTCTACTTCAGTATCTTGATGCTTTTCACGAGCTTCAACCCGTTCAGTTCTTCCATGGCCTGTCCCGTGAGCTGTGCCTCGACCACCAAGGTCATTTTCGCGTCGGGCACCATCTCTGGGTCCTCCGCCACGGCCTGTCTTACCACCATTCCATGGCGCGAAAGGATTTCGGCCACCTCTGCCATGACACCAGGGGACTTTGGATCCGCCTCCACAACCACGGCTGTATATCCTAGCAAAGAGACCAGGTCGACCAAGCTCGTGCCGAGAGGCTTGGTCTTGGCGAAGATCGAGTAGAGATAGGGGCTCTTGCGGATTTGTTCAGCCGTTTGCTTGACCACCCTTCTATCCACCCCTACCGCCCGAGAAACCGCCAGATAGTCAACCTCGACATCACCGACGTACAGCTTCAGGTCTTCAGATACCCTCATGCCACACTCGATCATCTTACGGACAACCGCCGGTCTGACCACCTGCCTCTCGAACTCAGCCCTGATCCTGGGCCACACGAAATCATGTACCGAAATGAGCTTTTTTGAGCGTTTCTCGACATTCCGTTCCCAAATGCTGTGTCCAAATCTGTCCACGATTGTATATATTTGTCAAAAAGCCGGGTCTCCTCATGAGCAGGAATCAGCTCAAATCAACCCTATCTCAGGATAAGCTTCCAAGCAGCTACTACAACATCCAGCACGACCTGCCGGAGCCGCTCCCGCCCCCTCTTGACCCGAGGACTATGCAACCCATGGCGCCCGAGCCGCTTCTACGCCTCTTCGCAAAGGAGTGCGTGATGCAGGAAGTTTCTACCCAGGAATTCATTCCCATCCCGGAGGAAGTCAGGGAGGCATACCTCCGGCTCGGAAGGCCAACGCCCCTCCATAGGGCGACCAGACTCGAAGAGAAGCTCAAGACCCCGGCCAAGATCTTCTATAAACGGGAGGACCTCAACCCGGCCGGGAGCCACAAACCAAACACCGCCATCGCCCAGGCATACTACCACAGGAAGGAGGGAACGGAAAGACTCACGACCGAGACAGGTGCGGGACAATGGGGGAGTGCTCTCGCCCTCGCGACGGCGCTCTTCGACATCGACCTGACTGTCTACATGACCAGGAGCAGTTTCGATCAGAAGCCGTACAGAAAGACCCTGATGGAGGTATATGGTGCAGAGGTCCATCCTTCACCCAGTTCGAGGACGAGTGTCGGCAAGAAATTCCTCGAGAAAGATCCTGACCACCCCGGGAGCCTAGGTATTGCCATAAGTGAGGCCATCGAGGACTGCGTCACCCACGACAACACGAAGTACGCTCTAGGTAGCGTGCTCAACCACGTTCTCACCCACCAATCAGTAATCGGTCAGGAGGCAAAGCTACAGATGGAGGAGTTCGATGAAGTCCCCGATTATATCGTCGGATGCATCGGCGGAGGTAGCAACTATGCGGGCCTGGCTTATCCCTTCATGAGAGACAAGCTTCGCGGCACGAGCGAGTCTGAGTTTGTCGCCGCTGAACCCCGTGCGGTCCCCTCTACAACACGCGGCTCCTATCGATACGACTTCGCAGACACGGGCGAAACCACACCACTCCTCAAAATGCATACGGTCGGCCACTCATACCAATGCCCACCCATCCACGCCGGGGGTCTGAGATACCATGGCAAGGCGCCATCCATGTGCATGCTCATCGACAAGGGGTTCATGCGGAGCGTCGCCTACTCCCAGAACGAGGTGATGGACGCGGGAATCCTATTCGCACAGACCGAGGGCCTAGTGGCGGCGCCCGAGTCCAATCACGCAATCAAGGCGGCCGTCGACATCGCGCTCCAGTGCAAACAGAACAACGAGCCCAAGACCATCCTCTTCAACCTTAGCGGCCACGGACTGCTGGACCTGAAGGCCTACGAAGACAAGCTCGGCGACAGACTTGTAGACTACGAGCCCGATAATGCCTTCCTCAACCAGGCACTAGAGACAGTGCCAGTGGTCCACTAGACACTGGTTTTCGGCTGCGCACCTGCGCAGCCCACTTCTTTTATCCATAGGCTCTTGTTATAGTCGCGCCCTCTACCAGCACCCAGGGGCAGAGGGTGGGCGTGTCAACCTCCCACCATTGTATCCACTCCCTGTGCTTCGAAAGGAGGGTGACGGAGGAGAACATTCGCTCCAGGTCGTCTCCCAGCCTCATCCCCTTCAGCGGCTTCACGACCTTACCCCCCTCCACAAGATACGCCCCGTCTCTCGGGACTGTGGAGAACTCTCCCGTCCTGTAGTTCTTGAAGCGGGTATACCAGTTACTGGTCAACACGATGCCCTTCCTCATCTCTCTCACCATCTCGTCATAGGTAGAGTCTCCGCCTGCTATCTCGAGGTTCCAGGGGTGGGGGGTGACAAAGCCTGCGTTTCCTGTATCCTTGACCCTCCACTTTCTTGCGGTGGTGAGGTTGTGCAGATAGCCCATTAGGACGCCGTTCTTGATGATTTTGTTTGACCTAGTCGCTATTCCCTCGTCGTCAAAGACTCTTCCGCCGAGGCCTCCTTTGGTCACCCCGTGGTCGGTGAGGTTGAATGACGGGGCGGCTACCTCTTTGCCTACCCTCTCGACCAAGTACGATGTCCCTGCGTCCACTGCGAAGGCGGAGGCCGCAGCGGCTATCGTCTCAACCAGGTTCGAGGCGACGGTCGGGCTGAGAAGGATGGTATACCTTCCCACCTCTGGCTCTGACGCATTACGCATGGCTCTGGCACCTTCGCCTGCCCTCCTCCCCGCTTCTTTCGGATCGAACCCCGACAGGGAGGACGAGCACGATAGCCCGTGGCCGCTCGCTTCCTTCTCAGCAAAGGAACGGATGTTCAATGTAATTGCGGTCCTTGAATCAGTCCCACGAGTCCCCGAGGTTGTCAGTATCGCTACGGTGACCTCCCCCGCGTCAATCACGCCTGCAGATCTCTTCCCACCGGCTGCCGTTGCCGCATCTATGGCCTCCCCTGCCATTTCTGGGAGCTCGTCCTGGAGGGACGCCAGCCTCCTGTCATACCCTGTACTGGTTGGCGAGTATCGCACAGGCTTGTCCGGGAGTGAGACGCAGTCTGACTCCGGGAGCCCTCTCATCGACGAAAAGAGGTCGCCCACGAACTTCTTCACTGCGGCGGGCTGAAGGTTCGACGTAGAAGCTATCGCCCTCCGCCTCCTCCTGGCAAGATACACCGTGAGTTCAGACTCCTCAACCCTGTTGGCGACGGTCACGGAGTTGTTAGCGAATCTGATCATGCTGTCCGCACCTCTGGCGCTCAGGGCTACGGCATCGTCCACCCCCAGTGCCTTGGCGGCGCCAATCACAGTTTCGTTGAGCTCCTCTAGATCCAACCCGCTCACCTAGACCCTAGCTTGATTCCAGACAACAAGGTCTCGGGGCCGCCGTGCCACACAGGGGCTCCCTGCTGAGGATCTCCCTTTCCGCAGGTCGCAGACTCGAACTCCATGTGCTTACTTCGCGCTGTCACGCTCCCCCACAGCCTTGGCGTAGTTATCTCAAGTACAGGGGACCTCACAAATCCCTTCAGCTCCCCCTTCTCGACCAGGTACGCTTCGAGGCCCACGTACCTTTGGTTGAGTCTCTTGTCGTCTATGTTCCATTCCGTAAAAGTCTTGAAGAAGACGCCGTGTTTCACCTCCTTGATGATCTCATCTGTGGAGTAGTCTCCTGGCTCCACGAACGTGTTCGACATGCGTATGATGGGCTCCCTGTCAAAGGCTACGCTTCTTGCGGCGCCGTTGCTGCGCAGGCCAAATTCCTTCGCTGTGGTCCGGTTCTGGAGAAACTCGTTGATTACCCCATCTTTGATTAAGAAACGCTTCTTTCCCACTACTCCCTCGTCATCAACGGGCACGAAACCGTTCGAATGGGGGAGGTTAGGGTCATCGCTGACGTTTGCCTCTGGGCTCCCTATTCTCCTCCCGAGGCTGTCGGCCTTCAGATATGACTCCCCGGCCTGGGCCCCCTCTCTGCCTAGGACCCGATCAGCTTCCTGCGGGTGACCAACGGACTCATGTGCGGCTATGCCCGAGAGCTCGGGACTGAGCAGGACGTCTACCGTATCCATTGGGGGCTTTGCCGCTCCCTTCAAAATCATTCCCATGACTCTCGCTTCTTCCTCCACCTTCTCCACAAGCCCGATGCGCTTCACAACCTCAAGGCCGCCTGTCTCCCCCTGCTGGATGAACCGCTGGGCCGTTGCGCTCCCCTCCGCTGCGGTAAGAGAGCCGAAGAATCCAACCCTGGGGAGGCGCCCTTCTACCCTGGCTCCGTCGCTGTTGACGTAGTACCTCTCCTCAAACTCCGCCCCAAGGTACAGGAGCCGTCCTGGGAGTTTTACCCCTGCCTTCCCGTCAGCTATCCTGCCTTCTATGTCTAGGAGTATGTCGCGTAGCCAAGCTGAGTCTGCGTTCTCGACACTTCGAGTCTCGGGCACAGCCCACTTCCTCCGGACCGGTTTGGAGTCGTCCAGTTCCACGTGGTGCCTCAGCAGCCCTGACGAAGCCCTGGCGAGCCTTACGGCCCTCCTCGCCAGCTCTCCCACCGACGTCGTCTTCAGGTCGTTGGTGGCGGCGAACCCCAGCGCTCCCTTGGAGATTACCCTTATCCCGATGCCGTAACCTTCAGAGAAGAAAGACGGCTGGGATTCCCCATTCTTGAGCGCAAACTGTCTTTCCCATGTTCTCTGCACCCTAGCCTCCGCGTAGGTCGCGCCTGCCGCCCGAGCCTTGGAGACCCCTGCTTCGGCAAGATCCTTCGCCCGTTGGCTCACGGTGGCCGCCGCCGTCCTATCTTATTTCTGCTTGTTGGCTCAGGGGCCAATTGAAACAGCCTTCCCTCTGACGGGAGGCTCAAGGACCCAGCTCCCCTTTCTGTTGAATTGAACGAACAGCTCAGGGTGCTCCGTGTGGATCGGCACTACTTTCTTCGCAGCGATGCCCTGTACGAGTTCTCCCACATCGCTCGCCGGGGCGTGCCCGGACGCGTGCAGCTGTGCATACCGAAACCCAACATGTTCGACCCAGTTCCTGATGAGGGTCTCCTCTTTCTCCCCCTCTTCGTTGAATGCTTCCGTCGCCGCGTGGATGTATATCCCTCCCCGGTCGGGCTTGATGTCTATAAGCTCCGGGAAGTTCCACGCCTCTAGGTGGAGGAAGACCTCGCCCTGCCTCTTCCTGACGTCCTCGGCAGTTAGACCCTTGGCAATGAACGGCCTCTCCCAGGCGTAGTAGTCCGAATCGTCGAACTTCCCGGTCTTCTTCCTCCGAAGGTAGACGTCCACATCCCGCCCGACACGCGGAACTCGTAGCCCCTCGTCTGCTGTGAGCTTTTCCAGGAGCGCAGCAACCTTCATGGAAACCACCAGCCGTCTCCCTGCCTCTCGGCAGGCGTCAAAGAAGGTGTTTACCCTGTCGACATCGTTCCCCCTGAATGTGGAGAACACAAGGGATCCGGTCCCCCTCACTATCCTTAGCGCCTCCTTCTTCACAGCAGTTTCGCTCATGTTCGCTTTATCGTCTTCCGGGCCAACACGCGTCCCTTCCGTGAGGAGAAGCCTAGGTTTCTCCCTTCGGGCGAAGTCCACGAAGTCCCGCGTCATGTGCCCTGCGGGGCCGTGAAACCGGAAGTCTCCCGTGTAGGCCACCGTCCCTCCGCTGGTGTGAACAACGAACCCATACGCTCCAGGTATCGAATGGTCGACGTGGATAGGGTGGAACTCCATGGGACCGATGCTGAACCTATCCCCAGTCCTGAACTTCCTTATGGGGTGCCCATGCAGTGGAGAGCCCGACGAGGCGTTGTACGCTTCGTGAATCAGGGATGTCGTTTCGCCGCAATAGACTGGGATCTTGGGATCGACGTACTCGATCCTGCCGGTATGGTCCGAGTGATAGTGGCTTAATACCACGGCGTCGAATTCTGGCTCTACGTAACCGACATTTGTGTTCTGCAGGGCCTCTTCGGAATAGAGCCCGGGGATTTGGGGAAGCAGGTCGAATTCGAAGAGGTCCCCCGCTCCGTTGACCCACCTGGGAGAGACGGATGAATCAAAGTAGTCCGAGCCGTCAGAAAATCCCGTCCCGAAGTCGAGGACCACTTTGACCCCCCCATCCTCGAGAATGAACTTGTTCCCGCCGATCTCCCCGACTCCGCCGTAGGCAGTTATTCGCGGCGGCATTTGGGCACAGGGGCAGGCAGTCTACTTAACGGTTCTAAACATCAGCCGCCCTCAAGGGATAAATACGAAGTTGGGTGGACAGCCCGCAGGTTGTTACCTCACCTGCCAGTCCTTCAAGCGGAGGGGTCGGATACTCTGACTGCTATAGCGATTCTAGTGATTGCCCTGGGATTCGTCGGGGTCGCTATACTAATCCTGTTCTCGAAAAAGAAGATCTAACCTACCATGGTTGTCGCAGCCATCTTCGACATAGATGGCACTCTCGTTTCGTTCAAATTCGACGCCGTGGGGGTAAGGACAGCTCTTATCGGGGAACTGAGGGTAAGGGGGGTCGACACGTCCGGTCTGGACCTGTCCAGTCCCACTCAGAAGATTCTCGACACGGCGAAGGCGAGGATGGTCCCCGGAGACGGGGGGTACGGGGACTACAGGAGGAAGGTCTTCGGCATTCTTGACACATTCGAGCTGAGGGACATCGCCTCCACGAAGGCCTTTCTTGGAACCCGGGATGTTCTAGCGGACCTCAAGGCAAAGGGCGTCAGGCTTGCAGTCCTCACGAACAGCGGGCGGAAAGCGGCCACCAAGTCTATCACCATCGCAGGTCTCCTCGGCCTCTTCGAGTTCGTGCTCACCCGGGACGACACTGAGACAATGAAACCCAGGCCCGAAGGGATCCTTCAGGCAGTATCCATGCTTTCGCTTCCAAAGGACGACGTGTACTACATCGGCGACACACCATATGATGTCATGGCAGCGAAAAGCGCTGGAGTGAGGAGTGTTTCAGTGACAACGGGGAGCTATGCCTCCGACCGGCTTGCCTCAGAGGGGGCGGACTACGTGATATCCTCGATTTCTGAACTTGGCAACCTTCTAGGAATTCCGTCGAGGTAGCAACAGACGAGTCTGCGGCGGGCCGGGTGCCGTTCTACCCTATGTCGAAGATTCCGCTATCTCCCAATTCCGAAAAGGCGACAAAACCATAAAGACGGCTTTGGTCGGCCGTTTGCTGTTCCCAGATGGTTCCCAACCAAGCGAAACCTCCTTTCTATATCGTTGGACTCCCAGACGAGCCCATCGAGGCCGACGAGGCGAAGGTGAAGTTTGAGAAGCTTTCCGAAGAATTATGCAAGGTCTACCCGCTAATCGAGGAAATCCGAGCGGTCGTGAAGTCGAAGAAGCCGGGAAAGACCCATGCGAGATACGAAGTTTCCGTCGAGGTTTACACGCCGAAAGAGAGGCACGCGTTCTCTGAAACTGGATACGACATCGCGGAGGTGTTCGACTCAATGGGGCCAAAAATGAAGCGGCTACTTTCTTCCAGGCAATCGAAGGTGACCTCCACCGGGGGATTCAGCCCGAGAAAGCGCATTGGGTACCGTTAGGCTGCAGACCGAAACAGCCTCACTTCTCTTCTTTGAGCCCTTCGACCTCAGCGCTCGACTGGGTTACTGCTGCCGTTCGACCAGCCTCCCCGGTCATCTCGTAGAACACTTCCAGCGCCTCCCTCCTTACGTGAGCATTCCTGTCAGTCTTTGAGACTTTGGCCAGGGCATCAGCGAACCTGCCGTCGGCCACTCCGCGCAAGAGTTCCGATACCAGGTACAACCTGACCCTATGCTCCTTGTCCCTTAGTAGCATGTCCTTCAGCAGGGGGAGCTCGTCAAACGCAACCAGTCCACGGGCCTTGATGGCCTTCAGTGCACCTACCCTCATCCTCGTGGGTTTCCCATAGGCAAGGTTGCCATCGACAATCTGCTTCGCCTCCTCGTCCTTGAGGCTCCCCATTGCTTCCAGGCAAGCCTCACCCAGCGTCTCGTTTGGCGAATGGACGTTCATGGCCTTCTTGAGGTGGGGGAGGGCGCCTTCGGGCCATGACTTCCCCAAAGACAGGGCTGCTTCACACCTGACGTAGGGACTCTCGTCCGACTCCAAGAACCCGAGCAGGATTTTCCTTGCCCTCTCGTCCCTGAAGCTACCCAGCGCTTTCGCCAATGCACGCCTGACACGCCTGTCTGACGGGATGCCAACTTGCAGTAGTGCGTCCAGGGCAGCGCCGCCACCAATATCGCCTAGGGCGCGCAGGGCGCACGCCCTTACGTCCCAGAATTGCTCCTTCTCAGCGGCCGATTTCAGGATGGGGACAGCTCTTTCCGATGCCGCTTTCCCAAGGGCAGCTGCGGCTTCCGCTCTGCTCCAGGCGTCCTGACTCTTTGCCAGCTGGTTCTCGAGGAGGTCGAACGTTTTTTCGAACTTCACCTTCTTCAGCAGCCATCTTTCGGGGTCGAACTCCACTATGGAGGGTTTGGAATCTAGAGAGAAAACTAGCGACTGTTCAGCGGCACTCAGGGTGGTCCTAAATTTGTTTCTGGCGCCCCCGACGTAGAACACAACGTCACAAGGGAGCTTGAAGATTGGAGTGCCGTCGGAAGTGTTTTGCTCCTGCCTTACGCGCAGAGTTGCTGTCTTTGCTGCGCCGTCCCAGGTATACTCAACATGGAAATCCGGGTAGCCGGGCTTCAGGAAGGCTTGCTCGAAGAACTCCTCGAGCTGGAGCCCGCTGACATCCTCCATCGTCTTACGCATGTCATCGGTGTCTGCGCACCCTTTCTCGTGCCTCTTCAGGAACTCGGCCGTCCCGCGGAAGAACGCGTCGTCCCCCATGATGTACCTCAATTCGTGGAGCATCGAGGCTCCCTTGCGGTATGTCGTGTAGTCGAAGACATCATGGGGCCACACGTACCCCCGATCCACTATGGGCCGCCTGTACCTGGTCTCGTCTTCTTCGAAGTACTCCGCCTCACGGGCGCGCATCTCCCAACGCATCTGGTCAACTCCGCGGCTCCTCTCTGTGTAGAGTGATTGCAGGTAGGTCGCCCAGGCCTCGTTGATCCAAGCATGACACCAATCGGAGCATGTGACCCAGTCTCCGTACCACTGGTGAGCCGCCTCATGGGCAACCAAGCCTACCGCAGTCGTGAAAGGGGTCGAGTACATCGGCTGGAAATCTTCCTCTGTGCCTGCTTCCGGGTAGTAGTTCATGGAGAGGGTTGTGGCATTCAGGTTCTCCTCTCCACCCGCAGTGAAGTCCTGGACGGTAGTCTGGTCATACTTATCGTAAGGATAACTCATGCCAGTCAGGTCTTCGAGCGTTTCGATGATCCGGGGCGTCTCCCCGAAGTACCTGAGCACGTCAGATCGCTTCGACTCCGGGAAGTTGTAGTGAAGTTTGACCCCATGAACCTCCTGAGTTATCTGACTGAACTTGCCAGCAACGAATGACGTCAGGTAGGTCGAGTGCGGTGTAGCTTCCCTCCAGTGGAAGACTGCACTGTCGCCTTCTTCCGTCTGCGATACGAGTCTCCCGTTGGAAATGACCCTGAAACCCTTTGGCACTCGGATTATCACCTCGCTGGAGGACTTGTCTGACGGATGGTCGTGGCAGGGGTACCAGAAACGAGCAGACTCAGGTTCACTGTGGGTCCAGGCCTGGATCTCCTTCTCCGGGTGCTCAGCATCAGGACCGGTGAAGTACAATCCCTCCTTCGGGGTGGCCATGTAGTCTATCCTTATGGATTGGAGGCCCACCTTCTCGGGGACTGGGACTGAAAGAACGGCGGTGTCGTACTCGAAGTCTACCTTTGCCCCCCCGACAGCGCACGACTCGACAGAAAGCTCACAGGCGTCGAGATGCACCACCCTGAGTCCCTGTTGAATTGGTTCGATGTCCAAGGTGCACGAACCTGAAATGCCGTTCTTCTCGAAATCTATGGATAGTTCTATCTTCCTGTGAAGAGTACGGAACTCTCTCGGTGGCGCATAGTGAAGCTTCGATTCAGGTAAGCGGAACGACTTGAGGCTGCCTGTCGCCATGGAACCTTCGGGCCCGGCCAACATTCAAAAGAGTTTCGAGACTGGCATAGTTTGAAATAACGAACTCCGGTCGGCGCCCGCGATGATATCCCCTGCAAGGGCAATTCAGGGGCTGATTATCTTCTCCGCAATTCTGGGTGTTTTCTTCCTTTGGCAGGCACAACCCCTTCTCCCTCCTGATGTTTTTGATATCCTGACGTTCGGATGGCTCCTATTCGTGGTTGACAGTGCCCTGACTGTCGTACGTCCCAGGATTTCGTATTACCTTGGGCTGGTGCTCGCCGTGATAGCCCTAAGCGAAACGCTCACCCAACCAGAACACTACGCGTTAGTGGAGAACGGAAACGTCCCTGCGGCCGTAATCCTCGTCCTCGGCTCAGCTGCCCAGGCGTTGCTTATTGGCTCTGTCCTCTGGTATATCATATCAGAACGCAGGAAGGATCCATGGGCATGGCCTGGTGAAGAGCCTCCAGCCTGACGTCAGCCGCATTGCGGTCACTCAGGGGGCAAAGTCCCCCCTCACACGTTCACGGATTCTTCGGATGGTGAGGGGAAGAACTTGGAGGGGTGGGACCTGGACTATTCCCCTGAAAAACCCTTCAGGAAAAGTACCTACCATGACCTTAGAGAGGTAGTGTCCGAGCTGAATGTCCGGTTAGAAGCGCAGAGCTTGATGTATCCCGCGCATAGAATACCCGCGACACGCATCTCTCTCTGTGCGGCTGGGGAGCTGAGTTGTGCTGGGTGTGTCATGCTGTGCCAAGTGGCGTTGCGGTAACTTGTTTGAGGGGAAGGGGGTCTGGGGGGGTGAGGGTGGAGCTTAGCTGTGGTTTGGCAGAGATGCGGAAGGTGCGGAACGGGCGGGTTGGGTCTTCAGCGCCTTGTATTCAGCCAGCCGGGCGCCGAAGGCTCGCCGAAATATCGTTTGAGCTTGAAGGCCGCTTCTTCAACTGACATCGCCACTATGCCGGTATCCTTTCGAACCTTTTCTAGAATCAGGTTCTCAAGAACTTCGCAGCCGGTGTCAAGAAGGTCTTTCATTGCGCTCATATATTCCCCGGGAACGCGCGCGATATCCTCCCTACTGAGTCCGTAGCGTATAACCACTGTGACATCGATTACTTCTGTTCCGTCTCTCCCTAGCACGCGAAGCGCTTCGTCAAGGGCTTCAGCTAGAACGGTGGCTGAAGATGGCCGCGAATCAGAGAGGCGTCGCGGTGCACTTTGCCTCCGCTCGTCGGCTTCACCTATCTTTTCCGCGAGCTCCTCCAAGAGCCACGAGTCGGTCATCATTCCACGGCATCCCGTGGCGGTGAATCGGATTTAGGAAAATCCAGCGAAGTCATGATTTAGTTCAGCCCGTTATTGAGAATAGCGCATGCAATTATCGAGATTTTGCCCCCACAGATTAGTCACTTGCAAACAAATACTTGGTGTAGGTGTTACTAACAAATACTTGTTACTAACAAATAGCGCAGTTAGTATGCATCCCAAAAAGGCTAGATGTATCCCCAGCTGAGGAGCATGTCACAGTCGTGGGTCCATCGTTGACCTATGTCGCTTCGATAGAACATGTTCGGAATCATAACGTTCCGTACGTTTTGATACGCCTTCTCTATCGCGTCCGGCATCGTGGCACCTGAACCGGTTACCACGAGCGCGTACCCTGAGTTCCCCGCGATATGCCAGTCCCCTTCCTCAAGCTTGACTTCGCCTATGTGTATGCCATCGAGGCTCTGGCGCTTGAAGAGGATCGTTGCACCTTCTGAATACTTCTTGAAAGCCTTCTCGTCCTCGAATGGCCAAGGCGGGATCGCGACTACGACCCCGATTTGATACCCTTTTTTTGACTTGAGCTGGGTCTCGTTCCCGTGGGCGATGTCAAACATGAACTGACCCCATTCGCTGGTAATCCCTTCCATCTGGATGCTGATCGTAGGGAATCCAAACCTCGAAGTAAATTCGAGTGGCCATATTCCCTTTGCGTTCGCGATGCAGTTGATGTCGATGTACCCTACGTATTTGCTTGGGACTAATTTGTCCTTCATCTTCAACAGGGTTCTATCGAAGACAGGGTTGCTCTTGGTCCAGTAAACAGATGTTCCCATCTCGCCAGTGCTCGGCCCAAGCTCGTTCGGGAAGAGCCGCTTGTGCTCAAAATTGACGCATATAGGCATCACGAAGTCTTTGCCGTTGAAGAAGGCCCCCACCGCGATTTCGACTCCTTCTGCGAACTTCTGCATTAGGAACTCTCTGATCTTCTTGGACCAGTTCACCTTGTAATGCTCAAGGACCTGTATGATATCTTTCCCGTCCCCCTCCTGCCCGATGAAGAGCAACTCCTTTTCGTTCTGGGCCTTGCCGCTCGGTTTCAGCACGTACCTGTCCGGGTTTTTCTTGACGAAATCAATGGCTTCGTCAAATGAGGTGAAGTTCCAGCTCGGCAGCACATCCACGCCCACCGAGTTCAGCTCCGACTGACCGAATTCTCGGTCAAGTTCGAGCTTGTCCGTGTAGGTGCTCCCTCCCACGACGAACTTACCTTCGGAGCGGAGCTGTTCTGCCTTAGCGCCGAAGCCGACATCGTCGAAGATTATCACGTCCGCCCAGTCCTTCAGCGAATCCCATTCGTCGACCTTCTCAAAGAACCCCAGGCCGACATCCTTCTCCCCCTGGCCGTGACAGTACATCTTGACCTCGTGTCCTTCTTTCTTCAGTTGCCACGCGAGGTCAGCGGAGAGACTTTCGTCGGTGACAAAGAGAAACTTCATTCAGTATCGTTTGAAAATTGTGCTCGTTAATATCTGTTGACGGAAATCAATCTACCCAGTCCAACCAAACGCTCGACTGAATCCTGAAGATTTCAAGTCCATCGGTTTTCTGGGCGTGGCTGACGGGGACAGGTAAAGAGACATGCCATGGAACCGAATCCGTGTCAACAATGTGCGTATGAAGGTTAACCAAGAAAGCCGATCCAATCCTGTAAGATCCGAATTGAGACTTATTCCGAGCGAGATGTCTTCGTATGCCTACCCGGCCGGGATCCTCGCTCATCGGTCCTTAATCGACTGCCGCACTGGACGACCAATACAGATGGCGGCTCGTGTAACCTTATTCGCAATCGGCGCCCTTCTTGGTAAATTTGCTCGAATTCTTTGCCGCCGTGTTTCTGATGGTTCTGGTGGCGAGACTCTTTGGGGAGCTTGCCAGGAGGGCCAAGCAACCCTCCCTAATTGGTGAACTCTTTGCAGGGATGCTACTCGGCACTACGGCTCTAAACATCATCCAACCCACAAGCGACCTCACTACTGTGACCAACATTTCTCTTTTTTTGATTATGTTTCTGACGGGCCTCCACCTCGACAGTGAGGAGATTTTGAAGGCGGGAAGGAAGTCTATGCTGATCTCGATACCAGGTTTCGTTCTGCCCTTGGTCCTTGGATCCGTCGTGGCCTTCCACTACGGCTTGGACCTAAGAGAGTCTCTTGCTGTGGGACTCACTCTCGCCATAACGGCGGTTCCGGTGAACTCCATCATTCTCATGGACCTGGGGATTCTCAAGACAACGTTGGGGACCACCGTTCTCACCGCAGGGGTCATAGATGACCAATTGTCCTTGATAATGCTCGGAGTGATACTACAACTCCCTGCAAATGCGACCTCGGTCGCCATCAATTACCTGTCGCTTCTTGTCTCCATAGGCGAGGTTCTTCTTTTCGTGGGTGCGGTTCTGGTCGCAGCCACGCTGCTGGCCAGGCACCCCGGCTGGGTTCGTCTCCGTATCCCGAAATTGAATTCGAAATTGATTGCTCGCGAATCAAGCCTCTCCATACTGTTGATTTTCGGGATTGGCGTTTCGCTCCTGGCAGAGGCCATGGGGCTCCATTTCATCATCGGCGCCTATTTTGCCGGCATCGTCGCGAGGCAGGCGGTTGGAGATGTCGGACTCTCCAGGGATCTTGACGTCCTATCAGGTATCACCTTCGCTGTTTTCGCGCCGTTGCTCTTCGCATACATAGGGATACAGCTCAACCCTTACGCCTTGGGAGGAATCCTACCTCTGTTTCTAGTGCTGCTCCTCACCGGCATTGCCGGGAAGACGGTCGGGGGATTTGCGGGCGCGAGAATGGGTCGGTTTTCAACCAACGATTCCCTTCTAATAGGGACTCTACTCAATTCTAGGGGGATGGTCGAGCTCGTAATCGCCTCCTTGGTTTATCAAGAGGGGCTGATCAGCCTGGCTATCTTCACTGTGGTAGTAGCGATAGGCATCATCACCACCACCATGTCGGCAATCCTTTCACGGGCATTCGTTCGCACCGGTCCCAATCAGATACCTGCGAGTGCGGATATCTCTCAACAAAAAGCCCAGGGTAGCACTCCAATTCAAGGCCCTCAAAATTGAATTCGCGAACGCCGACGTATGGTAGAGGCACCGGGACTCTTCAGATGTTTTCACGATCAACTGTGCACCTCTTCGGCGTCCTCCAGACGCTCTGTTCGCGGGAACATCAGCTCGACCCTCAGCACGTCAGGAAACTCAGTTGCGACAAGCCGAAGCTTCATCTTCTTACGTAGCTCGATCTCACTTAGCACTTCCATTTGACGGGAGTTCAACCCGTATACGCTTGGAAGGTCGTTGGACATTAGGTTCGGCTCGCCTCAACGCACCTAGGACAGCGCGCAAACTTGAACTTCTTCCATCTGGCGTAGTTCTCGCTCATTTACTTCTTTACTAACGTCCCACACAGGTCACACTTTAGCTTCAAGACCACTTGTCCTTTATTAGAAGTCATTCTGCAATCCGAGCCAAATGGAATTTATTCTGGGCTATTCCAAACCGAGCCCGGTGGGGTCCGCGACAGAAGCGTAGCGCATCCCCCCTCTCTCTTTCAAATCTCGGTACTCAGACAATCCGAGTCCGATTCCGACAGCAAACATTCCAAAGACACATCCAAATTCGTCAGGAATGACTGATTCATCCCCCGGCGGGATCAGCCTCTCACTTCGGCGGCTGAGATTGGGTCCGTCTCTCGACAGGCTCGCTCAGGGTCGAATACACCTCCACCCGCTCCTCGATTAGGTCCAGTCTTGCCTGGGCGACACCCTCCGTCATCCTGACCTTATCGAGGATCTCAGCTACCGCCCCGATGCTCGGGAGAACCAGAGTGAATAGGCCGAAACCTGACCAGAGACCAAAGTAGATTATCTGACAATCTAACTCCTGAAGCAAACGTCTGTCGGTCTCTGGCCTGGTCTTGGGTGAGTTATACTCGACCTGCAGGTTGCCTATGACCCCGCCTCTTAGCGCCCCGGAATCACTCGAGACGATGGTCGATATCGCCATGCCGTCTATCATCCTCTTCGTCCTCCTCTTTAGGGTCCTGGTCGACATGCCGAGCTCCCTTGCAATCTCCCCCGCTGGTCCAATCCTCTTGCGCTGGAGGGCCGCAACTATCTGCCAGTCTCTCGCCGACAGCGTGACGCTGCACGGTGGAAAGGGGATCGTCGTGAACCGGGTTTTCACCGCGCTGCAGATGCTGGCGATGAGGCTCATCTTCTTCTCGAGCGCCCTCTCGTCCTCGTAGTAGAAGGACACACCGATCATGCCGCTGAGGTGTGTGGCTACGAGAATCACGCCGTCAAGCAGGGAGAGTTCCTTAAGGAGCTTGGTCTTCTGCGCGGCCTGGGGGAGGTCGACCGAGAGCGCACCCATCTTCAGCCCAAACAGAGCGGGATTTACCTGAACCGGAAAGACCTTGAGGAATCCGGACTTGGACATCTTCTCCACCCTTTCGCGGACGGTTTCTCTCGAGACCCCAAGCTTCGTTCCGATTCCTCTGTAGGACGGATTGAGCTCCCCCCAAGCGAGCCCAACATTCCTCCCGTGGGTGAGTTCCCTTACGATTCTGATGTCGAGCTCGTCCAACTTATGGGCTACGCCCGGTCTATCAGGTCATTTCTCCTATAAACTTGTCCGAAATGCCAACTCCTATCCCGCTCACACTTATAGCCGAGACTTGGGGTTCTAATCCACTGGTGTTATCTTAACGCAGAATCGACCTTTGCTCAGGCTCGCCTCTGCATCCTTCCTCTTCCTGTTCGTCCTCTCTCCTATCGCATATGCCACTGCCCAGGAGAGCTTTGGACTGCAGCACAATCCCCAGGCGGGAGCGACGACGCCTCAGCCCAAACAGGCGAATGTCCCCAGTTCCGCCTCTTCGGACCAGGCGTCCGAGCCCTTGTATTGCATTACCATAGGCGGCTTGTGGGACGACGTTTCGACGTGCACCTTTTCGGGCAGCTACACGTTGAGTTCTACGACCAGTTCCGGGACGCTTGAAATTACATCCGGGACGACTCTTGTGATAAGCAACTCCGGTTCTGAAACCTATGGAATCACTGTCGATAGCGGCGCGACCCTAACGGTGGACAGCGGCGGCGCCGTCACCATTGAAAACTCCGGCACCGATTCGGGGGGCATTCTCGTATATGGCATCTTCACCAACTCCGGTACCATCACGACCGAAAACTCCGCCGTAGGTAGCAATGGGATCTGGAACTACGACGGCATCTTCACCAACTCCGGTACCATCAATACCGAAAACGCCGGCATGGAAGCCTACGGAATCTACAACTACCCCGGGGGCACCTTCACTAGCTCCGGTACCATCACCATTGAAAACTCCGGCACCGATTCC
>Ga0187781_10000249_pt1 | contig 38449 bp, 32 predicted proteins | sample 0715_SJ02_MP02_2_FD_132447 | JGI IMG/M metagenome (GOLD analysis project Ga0187781, IMG submission 132447) | Tropical peat soil microbial communities from peatlands in Department of Meta, Colombia - 0715_SJ02_MP02_20_MG | ecosystem: Environmental > Terrestrial > Soil > Wetlands > Peat | place... | reverse complement strand
CGATCAATGCGGGGCGGCGTTCGATCGTTCGGACGAAAAGGCCTTCGCTGATTGCTTGGATCCGGACATCGTGCTGGTGGTTTCTGGCAAGGACTACCGTGGGCGCGACGCGGTGCTGAAATATCTCGATCGCGAGTATTTTGGCAAAGGCCGGTCGGCGACGCTGTCGATTGACCGCTCCGCATACCACACTGCCGGCGGAGTGGCGTGGCACGAGTATGAAATTTGTAGTCGGACCCGCGATCGCGTGGTGCGGGAGCGAGGCACGGCGCTCTTCGAGAAATCGGGAGCTAGGTGGGTCGTGATGAACCTGAATCATTCGAACGCGCGCTAGGACAACAACGCCCGCCAGAGACTGGAGCTCCCTAACCTTCGCAATGAAGCGCAAAAGGCGGCTTTACACCTCCCATACGCCGTGCTACTTTGTTTTCCCGTAACCGCCGATCCGGTAGCGCCAGGCGGAAGGGCCAGGGTTGACCCTCCGAACGTTTCTGTCTCGAATTTTCTCCTTCACAAAATCCAGGCGACGCTTCATCTGTTGCAAATGACGCATCAGAATCAGAAGCGGGCCGCGCGAGGGACCGGGTGCTGAAACTTCGCAAAGTCGAACTATTCGGTTTCAAGTCGTTCTGCGAGAAAACGCCGATCACGTTCAGCGGTTCGGGCATCACCTGCATCGTCGGGCCGAACGGCTGCGGCAAATCGAACGTGGTGGACGCCGTTACATGGGTGCTGGGCGAGCAGAGCCACAAGATGCTCCGGGCCGAGCGCATGTCCGATTGCATCTTCAACGGCACCGCTAAGCGCCCGCCCATGGGCCTGGCTGAGGTTTCGCTGACCCTTGTCGATCCCGAACTCTCCGAAGCGGTCGCCAAGGTTATCGATGCCGCCCCCGAGCCGTCCGCGGACGCGGCTCCCGCCGCCGAGTCGGCCCCAGTGGAAGATATCCCTGCCGAAGCGGCCCCCGAAAACCGCAAAGCCTGGAAGAAGCGCGCCGCCGAGAAGCCGGCCATCCATTTGCGGCCCGGAGAAGTCGTTGTGGGCCGCCGCCTGTATCGCTCCGGACAAAGCGAATACCTGATCAATGGCCGCGTGGCGCGTCTCCGCGATGTCCAGGAAATTTTCATGGGCATCGGTCTCGGCCCGGATAGCTACGCGATCATCGAGCAGGGCCGCATCGGCCAAATCCTGAACTCGAAGCCGATGGACCGCCGCGCGATCATCGAAGAAGCCGCTGGGATCACCATGTACAAGACCAAGCGGCGTCTCGCGGAGGCCAAGCTCGAAGCCTCCAAGGTCAATCTCTCTCGCGTCAACGACATTCTGGTCGAAGTCGAAAAGCAGCTCGCGTCGCTCAAGCGGCAGGCCTCGAAAGCGCGTCGTTACGCCGAGTTGCGCGAACAGATGCGCGGGCTGTTGCGTATCGTTCTCGCCAGCAAAGCGGGCCAGCTGGATGCCGAGGCCGCGCGCCTTGAAAGCCTGCTGCGTGAAATGGAAGAAGCTGAGCAGCGCGAATCCCGCTCGGTACACGAATTGGAAGGCGAGCAGGAGCGCCTGAGCGCCCGCACTTACGAACTCGATGCCGAACTCCGCCACACCCAAAATGTGCTCAATCAGACGGCGCTGGACCTCGATCGCGCAGAAAACCGCATCACGTTCAACCGCGAGCAGATGGCGCAGCTCGATTCGCGCGCTGTGCGCCTCGCAATCGAAATCGAGCAGGCCGAGCGCCAGGCGTCCGATCTTGCCTCGCGAGCATCCGAGCACCGCGAGTCCGTCGCTGATCTTCGCGCCGCGACAGCCTCTCTGGAATCGAGTTTGCGCGAATCCACCGAACATGTCTCGGCGAGCACCGCCGAGCAGGGACGCCTCGAAGTCCGCGCCGCCGAACTCCGGCAGCTTGCCAGCGGCCTCGTCGAAAAGGCCGCGCACGCCCAGGCTGAGTCGTTGCAGGCCGAAGAAACCGCCGCGCGGCATAGCGCTTCCGAATCGCAGCGCGCCGAAGCCCTTCGCGCGCGCGAGCAGGAATATGCAAACCTGCAAGCAGGCGTTGAAACTGCTGACGCCGCGCTTCAGCAGTCAGAGCTGCGAGCACAGGAACTTTCTACGGCCGTGCGCGAAGCGCAGTCGCGCCTCGCGAGCCTTCGCCAGGCGCAGCAGGAAACCGGCCAGCAGCTCGAACGCGCCCGGCAGGAACTGTCCGCCGAACGCGCCCGCCACGCCTCGATCGAGCAGATTTTGCGCGAGCGCGCCTACACCGCCGACGCCGTACAAAAGCTTTTCAACGCTAGCAGCGACGGCCATTCCAGCGGCTTTCGCGCCGTCGGTCTGCTCGCCGACTACGCCGAGGTGCAGGAACAATACGAAGGCGCGATCGAGCAGTTCCTTCGTGATGAGCTCGAATACGTCGTGGTCGAATCGTTCGATCAGGCCCGCGCCGGCGTCGCGCTTCTCCGCAACGAAATGGGCGGACGCGCCACCTTTTTCGTCGATTCGATCGGCAACCTCGATATCGACAAGTCCGAAATCGATCGCGGCTCGTCGATGCCCGGCGATTTCATCGAACGCCTCGATCGGCTCGTCGAGTTTCGCGAACCGCTCGGCCCCAATACGAAATACTTTCTGAAGAAGCTGCGCACCGCGTATCTGGTGGAAACGCCCGCGATTGCCGAGCGCATGGCGCGCGATAATCCGCACAGCTATTTCCTTACGCCGGATGGTACCTGCTACCACGGCCGCATGGTTTCCGGTGGACGGAAAGGCGACGCCGGCCCGCTCGCCCTCAAGCGCGAACTCCGTCAGCGCGAAGCCGAAGCCGCGCGCCTGGAAGCAGTCGCCCGCGGAAGGCAGGCGGAACTCACGCATCTCGAAGCCGAAATTGCCGCTGCGGAAACGCACCTATCGACCACTACGGCGCAGCACATGGAGGCCGAGAAGGCCCTCGTCGCGGCGTCGCATCAGCGCGAAAACGCGCGCCGAGAATTCACTCGTGTCGAGCAGCACGTCTCCGCCGAGCGCGAGGAAATCGCCCGGCTCCGCGCCGAGGCCGAAGACGCGCATGCGCGCGCCGCGCAAGCCCGCTCCGAGCACGACGAAGCAATCCGTTCCCGCGCCGCAGCAGAGGCCGAAGCGGCGCAGGCGGCCGAAACGCTCGCGAACCTGCGGCGGGACTTCCATGTCTTGCAGGAGCAGGTCGTTGCCCGCCGTGAAGAGCTGGCTACGATGGCTGAGCGCCTTGCCAGCGCGGAATCCGTCGAGCGGCGGCTCTCCGCCGAAATCGCCCAGGCGGGTGAACGCATAGCGGTTCTTCGCCAGCAGCACGATGCTCTCATCGCCGAGAAAGCTGAGATCGTGTCTTCGTGCGAGTCGCTCGCGCTCCAGGCGGAAGAGCTTCGCCGCGAAAAGGATCGCCTGACGGACCATAAAACCGCGCTCGAAGCGGAATGGACTAATGCCCGTTCGCGTGCCGGGCAGCTCGACGACTCACTGCGCGGACGCCGCCAGTCTCTCGACGAGCTTCGCGCCTCGCGCACCCAGCGCCAGGTCGAAAAGGCGCGCAATGATTCCGACCGCGACTATCTGCGCCAGACCTGCGTTTCCGAACTCAACGCACAGCCCGAAGAATTGATGGCCCAAGAGCCGCAGCTTCTCATGGGTGAAGAACTCGCGCTCGCTGAGGCGAACTACAACGAGATGAAGGCGCGCGTCGAGGCAATGGGCCCCGTGAACATGATGGCGCTCGAGGAATTCCAGGAATGCGAGCAGCGCGAAAACTTCCTGCGCCGCGAGCGCGACGATCTGGTCCAGTCCATCGAGAATACGCAGCTCACGATCAACGAACTCGACGAAGTCTCGCGCCAGAAATTTGAGGAAGCCTTCAACTTCATCAACACCCATTTCGCGATCGCGTTCCAGTCGCTCTTCGGCGGCGGCCACGGCGAAATGCGCTTGAGCGAACCCGATAGCTCCGGCGAATCCGGCATCGACATCGTCGCGCAGCCGCCCGGGAAGCGCTTGCAGAATGTGTTCTTGCTCTCGGGCGGTGAAAAAGCGCTCACGGCGCTTGCGTTGCTGATCGCCGTCTTCCGCTATCAGCCGAGCCCGTTTTGCATCCTCGACGAAGTCGATGCGCCGCTCGATGAAGCCAACGTCGGCCGCTTCAACAAAATGCTCGCGGAAATGTGTGGCCAGACCCAGTTCATCGTTGTCACCCACAACCGCAAGACGATGGAAATGGGTTCGGTGCTCTACGGCGTCACGATGCAGGAGCCCGGCGTCTCGAAACTGGTCTCCGTGAAGTGGGAAGAAGACGCCGCCGCGGAATCCGCTCCCAAGGCTGCAACCGCCAGCAACGCGGCCTGACGACCGGGATCGTCATCCTGCCTGCCCTGACGTAGGAAGGGAGCGGAGTGGCCGGAGTTCGTTCTTCGTCCTGCTGTTACGGGACGTCCGGCCACGAAGTCGAAGGCTCTCTCTTATGATTCCTAGGTGATCACCCTCGTCCTTCTTCCGGGCATGGACGGCACCGGCGTCCTCTTCGAGGATTTCGCCGTCGCTGCTAAGAACGAATTCAATCCCGTCATCGTCTCGTATCCGAACGATCCCTCGCTCGGATACTCCGAGTTGGAAGCCATCGCCTGTGCAGCGCTTCCCCACGACCAGCCTTTCCTCGTTCTCGGCGAATCTTTCTCCGGCCCGATCGCCGTCTCGATTGCTGCGTCCAACCCGCCGGGCCTTCTCGGCTTGATTCTCTGTTGCACGTTCGCGCGCAATCCCCATCCGCTGCTGCCCATGGTCACTGCGCTTCTCAAGCCGCTTCCCGCCTTCCGCGTTCCCTTCTTCATTCAGCACAGAAATCTGTTCGGCCGGTTCGACTCGCCTCGCCTCCGTGCGCAACTGCGTGAGGTCCGCAAAGTTGTCTCCGCCGGGACGCTGAATTCTCGCCTCGACGCGGTTGCGCATGTCGACGTCTCGGAACGTCTCCGTCGCGTCGCACTGCCCGCACTCTATCTTCGTGCGAAGCACGACCGCGTCGTCTCGCGTGCATCCGGTGACTACATCAGGAAGATTCAGCCGGACGTTGAAGTTGCGGAATTCGACGCCCCGCATCTGCTTTTGCAAACCGTGCCGCAAGCCGCACTGGCTTCGATCAGGGAATTTGTCACTCGCCGAGTGCAAACGCCGAATTGACGCAAGATTTTCGATCATCTCGCCGTACCGCTTTCGCTTTTCGTCACGATCGCGGTGAAAAGATGATTCATCGCATCAGGTTCTTATCGATTGACAACCACTCGACGTGCGCTAGAATACCCGCCTCCCTTCAGCCGAGGATAGAAAGCGCGTGGCAGCTTCGCCGATGCAGGCCGTTGTTTCGCAGACAGATTTTCCCGGACTTAAGCTTCAAGGTCGCGGGAAGGTGCGTGACATTTATGCCCTCGATGACCTCTTGCTCATCGTGGCGACGGACCGTTTGTCTGCGTTCGACGTCGTTTTGCCTACACCGATTCCCGATAAGGGACGCGTTCTGACGCAGCTCTCTCTTTTTTGGTTCGATTACCTCGAAGACGTCGTGCTCAACCACGTCATTGCGTCGAAGTTTTTCCCGCCGGAGCTCGAACACATCAAGGACGAACTGAAGGGGCGTGCGATGCTCGTTCGCCGCACTGACCCGGTCCCGATCGAGTGCGTTGTGCGCGGCTATATTTCTGGTTCCGGCTGGAAGGAATATCAGAAATCGGGAAGTGTCTGTGGCATCCGCTTGCCCGCGGGCCTGCGCGAATCAGACCGCCTGGCGGAGCCGATCTTCACGCCTTCGACCAAAGCCACGACGGGCCATGACGAGAACATCTCTTTCGATGAGGTTGTTTCTCGCGTCGGGGGCGAACTAGCAGAGCGCCTGCGCGACATCAGCCTGAAGCTCTACGTTCGCGCCGCGAAGCACGCGGCTGAGCGCGGAATCATCATTGCCGACACAAAATTCGAATTTGGGATTCTCGGGCCGCACTTGGTTTGGATCGACGAGGCTGTGACGCCCGACTCGTCTCGCTTCTGGCCTGCCGATCAGTATGTCCCGGGCCGGGCGCAGCCTTCATTCGACAAGCAGTTTGTTCGCGATTATCTCGAACGCATCGGTTGGAACAAGCAGCCGCCGGCACCGGCGCTGCCGCCAGATGTCGTCGCCAGCACACGGGATAAGTATCGAGAAGCCTATCAGCGCATCACCGGCCACGCACTCGACTGAACCTTGGGGGGTATCGGATTTCCGGGCGTCATAGCGGAGCGTGCACACGTGAAAGAGCAATTGGAATCGCTGGTGGGCATGATGGTGGACCGCGGCATCCTGCTCGAAGAGGCGCTCACGGAATTCGAAAAGAAATTCATCAAACGCGTGCTGGAACACGCCAAGGGGAACCAGTGCCGCGCCGCTAAGGTTCTCGGCATTCACCGCAATACGTTAAGCCGCAAAATCTCCGAGTACCATCTGGAGTCGAAGGGCCGCCGCTGACGGCTGGCCGGGTGTCAATTTCAGAAGTGAAATAGAAATGGCCGGCCCGACCTCGGACCGGCCACTGGGAACCTGAAATCTCCAGGCTTCGCTCGCTAGTTCCCGGACGGTTTCGGGGCAGGCTTGCGCGGAGCCGGGCGCTTTGGCGCGCCCTTCTCAGCGGGGATGGTCGACGGATCGACCTTCACCTGATCCCAATGCAGCAGGAAGGGCGAAGGATCGTAGCTGACGATCGTGCCGGCGAAACGGATCGGGTCGTCCTTTTCAAACCGCACCACATCCGGCTGCGGCCCAGCATCGGTAGCTGCTCCTGCCGGAGCCGTCCCGGGCGGCTTTGGCGCCGTCCATACTTTTACGTCCATGTTTGCCGTCGTTGCCGCCTGCATCTGGTCCGCGTTGTCGCTGGTGAAGACCATGAAATCGATGTAGTTGTCCGATTTCTGCATGTCGATGATCTTGCCCACGACTTCGGGAAACTCGGCGCCGCAAATGGCCAGCCACGTCATCTTGGCCTTGTCGCCGCCGCCACTGAGGTCGTTGATGACGGTGATGATCGTGCTGGCCTGGCCGATCTTCGATAGATCGTCGTGGCTTGGGATCGTGTAGGTCGTCGGCCGGTCGGGTGAATTCGCAGCCAGTTGGAGCAGTTCGCTCAGTTGCGCATCGACCTGGCTGTCGCAGCCGGGCTGCTCGTACGCTAGGATCCGCGATCGCAGATAATCCTTCACCTTGGCATCGTCCGGAATTTTCAGATCGATGGCTCGTGCCAACTGCCAGAAGCCGTCAAGAAATTGCGGAGGAGTTGAATTGAGATAAGCAAGCCCGAGACGGTAGCTCGACACCGCGTCCTTGGGATTCGCTGCCAGGACAGACTTGAAGGCGTCGATGGCCGTCGGATAATCCTTCAGCTGCGTGCTGGTCAGAGCGACCGCGCCTTGCAGGTAGGTGATGCCGGCTTTGATCTGATCGTCCGTCACCGTCGAATTCGGCACTTTCTTGAGATCGGGGTAGAGTTTGATCCCCAGTTGCGCCACGTCCCGGTCTTTTGTGATGTCCTCGTTGCTGGGCTTCTGGATCATTCCAAAGAGTTGGACACGCGCCTGAATCGCCTGTACGCGCACCGCGAGATCGGCCTTGTCCCCGAGCGCGATGAGCTTGTCTGCGTATTCAACCGCCTTCGCGTAGTTCTTCAGTTGGTAGTATGCCGTGTAATAGAACTGATAGATGTACTGGAGTAGCGTCGAATTCGGGTATTGGGCCACAAACGCGTCGAGCAGCTTGATCTTGGCCTGCGGATCTTTTTCCGCCGCAGCGGCTTGCTCGGCGTTGTACTCCGGCAGCGAATAGCTCGGTTGCTGGCTTTGCTGGGCTGCTTGAGCTACGGTTGGTCGCGGTGCCGCCGACCAGAGGCCAAGGACCGCCAGCGCGATAGCGAACTTGCTCGTATGATTTCGGATGATCACTTCCCTGCCTCCTGAATTAGCTCGGACTCACTGGCAAGACCAGCGCCGCGACTGCGACGAGACCGTCGCGTAAAATACAGAAATCCACGGGATTATAGGGAAAGCCCAACACCCGCGCAAGCCTAAAACCCGCTTTCATTCGAGGGAACGCGCATCCATGAAATCGTTGCCTGCATGTTAAGATGATCGCTTCCGGCGACATGTCGCCTCGCGAGACCACCCCGCAATGACCCAGAAGCCATTGGACGGAAAAGTGGCAGTCGTCACCGGCGCGAGCCGCGGCATTGGACTCGCGATCGCGCGAACCCTCGGTCGCATGGGCGCGAAGCTTGCGCTCTGCGCGCGAGATCCGCAACGCCTCGCGGCCGCAGCCGGAGAATTCGAGGGCGCCAAGATTCCGGCCCTCGCTATTCCGGCAGACGTGACTCGGCCCGGCGATCTCGCTTCGCTCGTCACGAAGGCGGAGGAATCGCTCGGCCCCATCGAAGTTCTCGTCAACAATGCGGGAATCGGCTATTTCGCTCCTTTGCAGGAAGCCTCCGAATCGAATTGGGATGCAGTGTTAGACACCAATCTGAAGGCGGTGTTCCTGCTGAGCCGGCTTGTCGCGCCGGGCATGATCCGCCGCCGGAGCGGGCACATCGTCAACATCGCCTCGCTCGCGGGCAAGAATGCCTTCGCTGGCGGAGCCATCTATTGCGCCTCGAAATGGGGACTGCTCGGGTTGACGCAGTGCATGGCGGAAGACCTTCGCGCGTATGGAATTCGCGTCAGCGCGATTTGTCCCGGTTCGGTCGCCACCGACTTCTCTCCGCACAGTGAAAAGAGCGTCGAGAAGATGCTGCAGCCCGAAGACGTGGCCCATACCGTCGAAATGATCCTCACGCAGGCGCCACGAAGCTTTATCAGTGAAGTACTTCTGCGGCCCACACAGAAGCCCTAGTCTGCCGGGCGAATCTTTCTTGCGCTGTCGGGCATCCAACCGCTCGAAAACAGGAGCATCCCAATGATCGAAATTCGGCCCTCCGAGGAGCGCGGCCACAACAAGCTGTCGTGGCTCGATTCCCGTTTCACATTTTCGTTCGATCAGTATTACGATCCCGACCACACGCAGTTCCGCTCGCTGCGCGTGATCAACGAGGACGTGATTGCGCCCGGCGGCGGATTTCCTACCCATCCTCACCGCGATATGGAAATCCTCACGTGGATTCTCGAGGGCGCGCTCGAGCACCGCGACAATACCGGCGGCCGAGGTGTCATCCGTCCCGGCGAGCTGCAGCACATGACCGCGGGCCGCGGCGTACTGCACAGCGAGTTCAATCCATCGCCGAAGGACCGGACTCATTTGTTGCAGATTTGGATTTTGCCCGAGCGCCGCGGCCTCGATCCGAGTTACGAGCAGCTTGCATTTTCCGACGCCGACCTGCACGGCAAATTCAGTCTCGTCGCCGGGCCGGAGGCGCCCATCACGATCCATCAGGACGCGAACCTCTATATCGCGCGGCTTGAAGAGGGCGGCGAAGCGAACCATTCGCTCGCTTCCGGCCGGCACGCGTGGATTCAGGTAGCGCGCGGCGTCATCAAACTGAACGGCACTGAGCTCAAGGCGGGCGATGGCGCGGCCCTCTCGAACGAGTCCCGGATTCGCGTCGAATCGCGCGAGCCGTCCGAAGTCCTGCTGTTCGATTTGGCGTGATCTCCCTCTCGGCGGCATTTTTGTGGTAGTTTGCACGTGCTTTTGGGTCTCGGCGACAGCTCTTCCATCAAAAGGAGAACTTCCATGGCGAATTCATCGGGCGGCATTGTGCCGCTGTTGGGCCGTTTCCTGGTCAGCCAGATTTTCATTTACGCGGGAGTCAGCAAGATCATGGCATTCTCGATGATGACCGCTTACGTGAAGACAGCGAATCTCCCGCTGCCTTCGGTATCACTCGGCTGCGCGGCGGCGATCGAGATCCTGGGCGGGCTTGCGATCCTCATTGGCTATCACACGAAGCTGGCGGCCTGGATCGTGTTCCTGTTTCTGATCCCGACGACGATTCTCTTCCATTTGGTGCCTGCCATCCACAACGTGGACCGCATCGGCAACTTCGAGAACGTCGAAAAGAACCTCGCGATCATGGGCGGCCTGCTGGTTCTGGCGGCGTTCGGAGCGGGCGGCTTCTCGATCGATTCGTCTCGCGCGTCGAAGACGGCGTAACCAACTGCGCGGCGAGAGCGTCCGCGGAATCGCGCCTCGTTGCTGCAACTTTCTTGAATCATCCGGCGGTGCGCGGGCGTCCGATTCGTGGTCTAATACTTTCCCATTTCAAGGAGGATTCATGTCGGATCGTAAGAGACCCGCTCCCGCAGCCGTGCCGATTCACGAGCTCATCAGCCATCGCTGGAGCCCGCGAGCCTTTGATTCGCGCCCTGTGGAACGCGAAAAGCTGCGCAGCTTGTTTGAGGCCGCGCGCTGGGCCGCGTCGTCCTACAACGCCCAGCCGTGGTATTTCATCGTCGGGACCAAGGACGAGCCGGAGAATTACAAGCGTGTGCTCGATTCCTTCGTCGAGTTCAATCAGGGCTGGGCGAAGAGCGCGCCTGTTGTCGCCCTGAGCGTGGCGGCGCACAAGATGCCGCATGACGGCTCGACGAATCGCCACGCGTTTCACGACGTCGGCCAGGCCGCCGCGAATCTTGCGTTGCAGGCTACGGCGCTCGGCCTGCAAGTCCATCAGATGGCTGGAATCATCCCCGACAAGGCGCGCGAACTCTTCGGCATCCCGGCCGACTACGAAGCCGTCGCCGGCTTCGCCATCGGCTACCCGGGTGATCCCATGACGCTGCCCGAGGGTCGCCTGCGCGACAATGAGACGGGTGCGCGCCAGCGGAAGCCGGTGTCGGACTTCGTCTTCACCGGCAAGTGGGGCCAGAAATCGCCGATCGTCACCTGACGATCCGACAAGGATCGTCATCCTGAACGAGTCCGCCGCGGCGGACGAGTCGAAGGATCTCTCTTCGACCCGACTCGCGTTTGGCACTCTCACCCCTGCAAGAATTTCATCAGCTCAGCGGTCACGTCGTCGGGATTCTCTTCGGCGAGAAAGTGTCCTGCCGGAATCGCTTTCCCGCTTACGTTCGTGCCGCGCTCTTTCCACGTCGCGAGCACGTCGTAGTAGCGGTGCATCGGGCCCTTATCTCCCCAGAGCGCCAGCAGGGGGCACGTGATTCTGTCCGCGAGATCGACGGCGTCGTGATCCAGGTCGATCGACGCGGCCGCGCGATAATCCTCGCAGCACGCGTGAATCGCGGCAGGATCGCGAAACGTGCGCAGGTATTCGGCATACACCTCTTCGGAAATCACGGCCGGCACCAGCGGGCCGAGCGCCCGCCGCAAATAGAACTCGACGCTATTGCCGATCAGCGTTTCCGGAAAGGGCTCCGGCTGGATCAGGAAAAACCAGTGATAGTAGGCCGTCGCCACTTCCTTGGTGAACGTGTGATAGAGCGTATAGGTCGGGATGATGTCGAGCACCGCGATTTTCGTCACCGAGTCGCGGTGATCGCGCGCCATGCGGTGCGCCACGCGCCCGCCGCGGTCATGCCCGACCACGGCAAACTTTGGAAATCCCAGGTGCATCATCAGCTCGATCTGGTCCTGCGCCATGGCGCGCTTGGAATAGGCGGAGTGGTCTCCACCGCCCGCGGGCTTGCTGCTATCGCCATCGCCGCGCAGGTCGGCGACGACCACCGTGAAGTTTCGCGCCAGCGGCGGCGCGACCTTGCGCCACATCAGGAGGTTTTGCGGAAATCCGTGCAATAGCAAGACGGGCGGCCCGCTGCCGGCGGTCAGGTAGTTGATGGTGGCGCTGGTGCCTTCGAATGTGGCGGGCCTGAAGCCGGGGAACATCGAGCGCGATTCTGCCGCAGGCAAGTTTTCCGCCACGGCGTTCGCCAGCCCGAGACCGACGGCGGTCTTAAGAACTTCACGACGCGTAGTTGCGGACATGCAGTACCTCCGGAAGACGACGCACACTATATCCCAAGCGCGGACGGTTCCTTGTCCTAGAGGCTCTACGAAAAGAGTTCCCTCGGCTTCCGCTGGTCGCTCGGGATGCCAGATTGTCGCCTTGCACGGTCCAGCGCTGGCTGATACTCTCCCGTCCGATTTGTGCTGAGAAACGCCGGGCGCGCCACGCGTCGCGCCCGAGGGGGAGGCGTGCTTTCGATGAAAACGAGTGTGTTGAGAATCTCGCTCGTGCTGGCGCTGCTGATTCCGGTGGCGTTTGCGCTGGCGGCGGGAAACAAGCGCGACGCCACGGAGCTCGAGAATCTCAAGGCGCAAGTGGCGCAACTGGAGAAGCAGGTCCAGAATTCGCAGGATTATCTCGCGATCCAGAATCTCCAGGACGCCTACGGCTACTACGTCGATAAGTGCATGTGGGACGAGACCGCCGACCTCTTCGCCAAAGACGGCACGCTCGAAATCGGGTTGCGCGGCGTGTGGGTGGGGCAGGACCGCGTGCGCCAGTATCTCCACACGCTCACCGATCTCAAATACGGCACGCTCTTCAACCACATGCAGCTGCAGCCGAAAATCGATATCGCTCCCGACGGCCTCACCGCCAAGGGGCGCTGGCGGGCGTTCGAGCAGTTCGGCGCGTTGCATCGCAGCGCGCAGTGGGCCGAGGGAACGTACGAGAACGAGTACGTGAAAGAAGACGGCGTCTGGAAAATCAAGAAGCTGCACTACTACATGACCTACTACGTGGACTACTACAAGGGCTGGGACCAGGGCGGGAATCCCGCGCCGGGACCCATCGCCGGAATGCCGCCGGATCAGCCGACGACCGTGGCCTACAAGCTCTATCCGGATGTCTTCGTTCCGCCGTATCACTACAAGAATCCCGTAACGGGAAAATGAAGAACGAGAGGCGCGACTGAAATGAAAACCCGCACATTGCAGTTTCTGCTCGTAATGCTGTTGGTTTGCCCGGCGAGAATCGCTTTCGCGGCGGGCGGAGATGACGCCGACAAAGCCGATCCGTCCGCCACGGCGGACAAGTCCTCCGCGGCGGACAAGTCGAAAGACCTGGCTGCCGAGGTGGAAGCGCTGAAAGCGCAGGTAGCGCAGCTCGCCAAGCAGGCGCAGGCGTCGCAGGACTATATCGCGATCTGCAATCTGCAGACCGCGTACGGCTACTACGTTGATAAAGCGAAATGGGACGAGGTCTCCGACCTCTTCACGAAAGATGCGACGCTCGAAATCGGTTTGCGCGGCGTTTACAAAGGGCAGGACCGCGTGCGGGCCTACATGCACTCGCTGCCCGACCTCAAGTACGGCTCGGTGTTCAATCACATGCAATTGCAGCCCAAGGTCGATATCGATCCCGACGGCGTCACCGCCCATGGGCGCTGGCGCGCCATCATTCAGGTGGGCCAGTTGAACGGCCGAGCGCAGTGGGGCGAAGCGACCTACGAGAACGTCTATGCGAAGGAAGATGGCGTCTGGAAGATCAAGAAGCTGCACGCGTATTTCACGTACTACATCGACTTCTACAAGGGGTGGGACAAAGGCGGCGATCCGCCTCCGGGACCGATCGCCGGTCTGCCTCCGGATGAACCCACGACGGAGGTTTACAAGATGTATCCGGATGTGTATGTGCCGCCGTACCACTACAAGAATCCGGTCACCGGGAAGTGACGAGGTTCGAATTTCGAAAATCGAAATTCGAAAAGCGTGGGTCGGCGACAACGCGAAAAATTGACACTTGTTTCGTGCGCGCGACGTTTGTTTTGAAGGGGTTACAGGGAGAAGCATCTGGTTTTGATTGACACCTGTTTTTGGAGGTTTGAGGACTGGCATTTGAAATTTGAGATTGGAGATTTCAAAATAGAGGCTTGGAGACCCCCCGAAAAATTGTCGAGTAGAAACGACGCCAATTGTTTGTTTTCTGTGAGTTGCGGCGAATTCTACTCGTTTTTCATTGTCGAGTAGAAATTCGCGAGGCGCTAAAGCCTGTCCCATCTTGCGGATGCGGACGCTCATCGCTGCTGTTAAGAGGGCGTCAAGCTGCGCACCAGCCTCAACACTACGACTTGCTGCGGGTAATGCTGCGCATCGGTTTGGCGCTTCGCGCCATTTTGTTGTGTCGGAGCTAAAGCTCCGACCTACACCTATCCCTGCGCTTGAGAGAGCGCTGAAACCGGCCGTAAGCACGGTCTTTTGGACCATGCTTCGATGGTTGTGGATGGGAGTGTGCGCGTCAAGCGTGAGAGTCTGTGGATGTCGTGAGATTCTGTTGCAGGGTAGCTGGCCTGATCCGCAGACTCTGCATTCGGGAGTCTTGCAACTGATATCGCGCCAAATCTCCCACGGAGTTGGCCTTCTAGCTCGATGGACGTGTCGAAACTATATGTACAGTACCTTTCCTAATTTATTACAATCTGCTCCCAGTATTCGCCGCACCAATACGCAGAAGACTACCGGGCACTTCAAGAGGCCCCTATGTCTGTAGCGAGCTTTGGCTGGCTTGGGGGAGATGGGAGAATTGACTGCCGACGTCGAACACCACTGGGTACCGCTCGACAGAATCAAGAGCGGCTCGTATGCCTTGATTTCGGAAAGCGCACAATCCGATACGGCTGTCGTGTTTGTCCACGGGTTCCTTGGGGACGCGAGCGGAACCTGGCTTAATTTTCAGGAGATGATTGATTCTTGCCGCATGACGTACCCCGGATGGGCGATGTGCGATGCCTTCTTCTTTCACTACAGCAGTTTCCGCCAATCAATCACTGACAGCGCGGAGGAGTTGATATCCTTTGTGCGCGCGGTATTCCCCAATCCTCCCGGTTGGATCTTCTCTGTCCCGCAACCATTCAGAGAGCTTCGGGCGCTGCTAGTCCTTAGGCTCAGAATGCGGCGATACAAACGACTTGTCTTGGTCGGGCATTCTGAGGGCGCGGTTGTGATTCGTAGGGCTGTCGTGCTGGAGTACAAAAGAAAGAACGGCGGTACGCCGATTCTGGATGCCAAGCTTGCACTGTTTGCACCTGCCCATCTCGGATTTACGCCCTCGGGTTGGGTGGGCGCATGTCTTGCGACAGGTCGGGTAGAGGCAATTGCCATGATGATATTGGCGAGCTCTCCTTCTTTCGTTGAAATGAAAGACAAAGCCTTTCTGGAGCAAATCCGGCAGGACACAAACGCGTTCCTTCAGGAATCTCCCGACCTGAGTGGTCTTCGAGCTCGTGTTCTCTTTGGCCGTGGTGAAAGAATTGTAGTTCGAGGCGAGTACACAAGAGACTTTCCCGAAATGCCGGAGCCGAATCAGGATCATGTTTCCATATGCAAGCCGAGGACCGGCTACGAGCGTCCGTTGAGGTTCGTATTGGAGCTGCCATAGAGTATGCACAGATTGCAGGAGTTCGCCTTTGGACAGGTTTTGCCGAACCTTACCTTGCTCAGAGAGCTTGAGGGCGCCGGGCATGAGGCTCTCGCTGCCATGGTTCGCGCGCGACTCACGGAGAGCCTGTTATGGCTTCACTTGGGCGTTGAAACAGGCTCTTTCCCTGAGGGTGCCAGCAGCGATGTTTATAGAGCCTTCTTCGAAGATTTTTTTGGGTCTTTGCGATCCAAAGACGCATCAGCACGGAGAGAGATGAGGGATGGGATCCCGGAGTGGATGCTGGGGCGGTCCTGGCAGTTGAAGCCCGCGAAGGCGCCGAAAGTTCGGCTAGTGCGCTCGTGTGCGCGGGTTTCTTGCAGCTTTGGGGCTATGCCACCAGTATTAAAGACTTCTTCGGAAACCTCGAAGGTCGCAAAGCGATTCCGTTTGATGATCTCTTCAAGTTCAGGCAGCGAGCACGTGAGATGCAAAGCTGGATGCTCAATCTGCGTAGCGCTCAGACTGCAGCCCGATTCGATAAGGTCCGTCGGCGAATCAACGACGGCATCGATGGCGATGTGCGGTCTCGAGTAGTCGACTCTGGAGCGGCGGAACTGATACTAGACTCGATTGACAGTGCATTTGAATTTTTGTTTTCTACGACTCCAACGCTCGAGCCGCTGTTCGCTTAGTGACGTCTGCATTTCGTCTCCCCGATCATGTCATGCAATCGTGTTCGAGCGTGCCCCAGACTACGAGCACGGCTGAAGCATTCCGCGGGAGAGAGGCGGCCGTTGTGGGACTACAGGTAGCGGCTAGAACCGCAGCGTGGCTTTGAGGGCAGGCGGATTGAGGAGGAGATCGAGGGCGTTGGCGGCGCCGGAGATGAAGAGGTTTGCGGCGAAGAGGGCGTCGAGGGCGCAGCCTTCGCCATTGTCCACGGCGATGGCGAGGCCTCCGGCTTTCTTCACTGCGGCGAGGAGCAGGCGGTCGTTATTGCCGTTGCCGAAGGCGGCGACGTGCCGCAGGTCGAATTTCTTCGCGAAGTCGCGCTTTTCGATGTCCTGACGTTTCTTTCCCAGCATGTTGGGAACGGCGATTCCTTTGAGTTGCTGATGCGCGGTGCCGTAGGTGTCCGCTGTGACGATTTCGAGATCGACGAGTTTCCGCAGGCGGAGCAGGCGCGTCCGCACTCCCGGCGTCAGCTTCCCACGGCAAGAGAGCGTGCCGGTGTAGTCGGAGACGACGGTGCGGATCACGCGCTTGCCCTTCGTTCCTCTGGGTAAACGAAATCCGGGAATGTCGATGGCGATGCCGGGCTTTTGCATGAGGAGAGCGTAGCGCAAGTTGGGAGAAGATGCGTCCCGGGAAAGTAAAGACCGCAACTCACCGCAGAGACGCAGAGTTCGCCGAGGAGCCCGGCGTCCGATCTGGCTGCGGCCTATGGACGAAAAGGCGACCCCCTGCGCAGACACGCCTCGGGATCTCGGGGCAAGTGAGCGTCTGTGCCACAAAGGCAAATGCAGATCCCTCGTCGGCCACGATACGGCCTCGCTCGGGATGACAGGCCCCAACAAAGGGCAGCGGCTCATCATAACGCACGGAAGAGGGGTCCTTCGTCGCGTTGCTTCCTCCCTTCCTCCGTCAGGGCAAGCAGGAGGACGATGCTCGTCGCATCGTCAGCTATTGATTTGATGGAGCGCAGGGAATAATGTGAGATGCGAACTCTCGGAGAAGATCATGGCGATGCGGGGCGCGATTCTGGTGAGCGGTCTACTGCTGGCGGTCGGTTGTGTCGCGGGCGCTCGCCCCGCGGTAGACGAAACGCAACTGCCGCTGACCTACGTCCCGAGCGGCAAGCAGATGTACAAGCAGTACTGCGCGGCCTGCCACGGAGCCGACGCGAAGGGCCACGGTCCCGTCGCCGCCCAGCTGACAACGCCTCCCCCCGATCTCACCACGCTCGCGAAGCGCCATGACGGCAAGTTTCCGTACGATTACGTGAAGAGCGTCCTGCAATTCGGGCCGGGGCCTGCGGCGCACGGCACATCGGAAATGCCCACCTGGGGACCGATCTTCCGCTACATCGACAAGCAGAACGAACGAGCCGTCAAACAGCGCATCAAGAACCTCTGCGACTACCTCGCGTCTCTGCAGGGCAGCTGACGACTTGCTGACGTCGTGATCCGCGCTTCGGCAACGAGACGCATCGCGAGACTACTTGCTGCAGATGGACCAGCGCAAAGGTTCGGTGCTTCGCACCGATCCCTTTTGTCGGGCCTGAAGGCCCGACCTCCTAAACAACACGATCCTCGCCGACTCGGATTCGAAATGGAGCTGTGCCACGAAGGCAAATGCAGATACTTCAGCGGCTAAAGCCGCGACCCACAAACGGGCAGCGTCGCGTTGCTGCCGAAGCCGCGCCCTGACGAAAAGAAGAGGCCCGCCAGGGGCTCGATGCGGGGCTCTCTCCGCACCGGGTAGATGACGGGCCTCGTTTGCTGCTGACGACAACAAATTTTCAGGCGACCGGCGCCTCTCCGCCGATCACTGGGCGGTGAAGGTGAAGTCGACGCTCGCGGACTCGCCTGCACGGACGGTCACCGAGCGCTCCTGCGTTCCAAAGGTGGCGGTCCACACCGAAAGAGTGTAGTCGCCCGGCGGGACGTTTTTGATCGAGAAGCTGCCATCGTCGCCGGTGACCGCGAAGTATGGATTGGTCATGACGCCGATATAGGCTTCCATCCACGGGTGGATATTGCAGTGCACGGGAACCATGATCGCGGACTGCGAGAACTTCGTAGTGACCGAGGGCGTGCCGGGCTGCTGCGTCACGTTCCAGTCGCGATTGCCCTTGGTGGCGCTGACGTGGATGTTGTGCGCAGTCGGGTCCTCGGTGACGACCTGCAGGGGCTGGCCGACCATGATGCCGAGCACGTGCGGCGCAAAGGTGCATCCCCTTTGCGTCAGCGTGACCGAGTTGGCAGGCACGTGCCCGGACAAGCTTCCCGTGCCCTTTGAGATGTAGACGAACGCATTCGGCAGTGTGGCGTTCGAATTGACGCGGCCGTCCTCCGGCAGCACGGTTCCAGTTTGCTTACTGGCGCAAACCGGGTCTTTGTCCATCAGGATTGGCCGCAGCGCCGGCGCCTTGCCCTGAAAATGGATCGTGCCGGAAATTCCGCCAGTGTCGGACGCGCGCGCCATCACTCTGGCGCCGAACCCAACCGCGAGCAACGCCGCTGTTACGAAGGTGGATACTATTCCGAATCTCTTCATTGGTTCTGCTCCTCCTCTATGGTCTCTGAATGCGCCGAGTTATTCTTCGCGTTCGAGACCGGCACACGACTCGAACTTTTCCCCATCTCTCTGGCCATTTTTCTCGCTCCACTTCCCGGCAAGTCTGGTTCGGCCGCCAACCGGACCCGCGTGGAGGAGCGGGCCCGGCTAGCGGTCCTGCTTGGCCGAGGGGAGATCCATTCCGGGAGCAACGCCGCGCCCCTCGCGCGGATTCCCACGCGAGTTCCCTAGAAGAGGAACCGAGCGAGAAGGTACAGCGTGTTGTTGTCGGAGGCATTTCGCCCCGAGCCGTCGTAGTTCAGCGAACGGCCGTTGAATGTCCAGTAGCCGGTGTACTGCCCAGCAAGATCGATGTTTTGCGTGGGCCAATAGGACACATTGAGGAGATACCCGCTGTTTCTCGGGCTGCCGTTGGCGCTGCCGCTGATCGGGGCCGGCGCAAAGAGCGTGGTATCACGCGTGCCCGTCGTACTGAACCAGCCGAATGTTCCGCTGAAGCGGTCGCCAAAGTGATATTCGGCGTTTGCGTTCACTGTGTTGAGATGATGCGGAGCAAGCGCGGCCAGTCCGAGCGTCTCGCTGGCGCTCGCATCCAGGGCCGAGTTCTCGTGGATGAAGAAAGCGCGGAGCGAGACGATATCGTTGTGAAGCATCGGAAGCGTTCGGTCGTATTGGAAATCGGCGGCTACGTCGGTTGAACTGTTCTTGAAAGTGCCTCCGACCCCGTTCGAAGGTCCAACGACAGCAGAGGGAGTCCATTTCGTGAACATTCCGTAGGTGCCGACTTCGAGATAGCTGTTCGTCCAAGTCTGCTGCCAGGCGGCACGCCAGTAGGGCGCGAGGCCGTGGATATTGAATGGAGCGGCGTTTGCGTTCGAATTCGGCTGGGTGAGTCCCAGGTGCTCCGACCGATAGAAGGTGGCGTCCAGATAGAGGTGATCGTTCCACATGCCGTACCCGCCGAACCCGGCGACGTCTTGTGCCAGAGATCCGTTGACGACGGCGACGGCTGCGGGCGTGGGTTCGTGATCGGCTGCGATGAACGGATAGTCCCACGCCGGTGTGGTGTGCCAGAGGTCTTCCATGCCGGGATTGTTGTTGAGATCGAGGCCGTACACGAAGCTCTTGCCGAACACGCTCTTCTTTGAGTTAGCGTAGCGGATATCGGTGTTGTCCCAACTGAAGTGATCGTCCTGAGTGTCATAGGTGAACTGGACGAAGCTCCCGACGTGCGTGGACCAGGCTCCGGCGACGAACAGGGACACGTCCTGGGGAAATTCGAAGTCGGCATTCTGAGCTCCCGGCTGGACCTTGTTCGTTTGCGTATACGAAGTGTCGAAAAAGACGGACAGGGGCAAGGTCTGCAGCAGGTTCAGCCCAGCCTCCCGAGAGGTTTTCTCCGCCGTCGTCATCGGCATGCCGGTGATGGTGTAGCCGTTGAGTTTGAACGTGCGCCCGAGAGGGGTAAGTTCGGGCGGCGTTGTGTGGCACGACCTACAAGGAAAGCCTGTTTGCCGCGCATAGCTGGGGACTGCGCGGGCGCTCGGCGCGTGGACGCCGGTCGCGACAAAGGGCACGATCAGCGAAACGCCGGTAAGGATCACTTTTAGCCACTTTCGATTCACTCTCTTCATTCCATCTCCTCCGCTCTTGCCAATTGCTGCGTGAAACTCGGCCAAGCAACACTTGAATGATTAACTGGTCAACACACGTGCGAAGTTCGAGATATGAACGGCCGTGTTGACCGTCCGCAAAAATAGAAGAAGGGGAGGCCGAGGCTCTGTGAGAGGAGTCACGACTGCTTGTGACACACCTCACCACGCGCCAAGGCCAAGGTGAGGCGGCCGCAGGAGATAGCTGAGCATGCAGCAATGCGAGGGCGCACCTGCATGCCTCTCGCAACGTCGGTGGAGTTGCTGGCTGCGCCTGCTACTCGGCCGAAGGCACAAGAGTTCGTTGTGGAGGGCCGCTCACGCTCCCCCACACAGCAGATTACCGGGAGCGGCGCTTGACAACCTGCAAACCGCTGACTAGCATAGGGTTCCGGCCTGATGGGACCTTCCCGGAGGATGTTGTGATTAAGCTCGACATCGTTAACGCCATCGTACAAAAAACCAATATCACACGGACCAAGGCCGAGCAGGCCGTCGAAACGGTCTTCGAAGCGATGAAAACCGCGCTCGGCGGCGGACGCCGCATCGAATTGCGCCGCTTTGGCGTCTTCAACGTCAAGCCGCGAAAGACGGGCATCGGTCGCAACCCGCGGACGGGACAGCAGGTCAACATTCCGCCGGGCAAGGCGGTCCGTTTCAAACCTGGCAAGGAACTTCAGGCGCTACCTGCTCAGACCGCGAAGCAGTGAACTTTCGCTTTCAATTGCGCTTTGCCGCAGGCTGGGCCGCTGTGTATCCGCAGGGAGCCGAGCGCGGGCATGATCTTCCAGCGCAAGGCAAGATTGCGGCCGCGCGCATCCAATTTCTGATGAACCCTTCAACGAGCGCGCGCGCATGAGCACAGGCAACGGGCACAACCGGCTGCCGGCCGAAGTGCTCGAAGTGCGTTTCCCGCCACTGGGGGAGATGCCGCCGATCGAGCCGCGTCGACGGCCGCTTTGGCCTGCGCTGGTGCTGTTCCTGCTCACCGTGGTCTCGACTCTGGCGGTCGGTTCGGAATTCGCGCAATCGTATGCAGAGAACCGCGAGCCCTTTTCTGGCGACCAGAATTCCCTGGCGATGATGGCTTTGCCGTTCAAGCATCCAGCGGCACTCCTGCGAGGCATTCCGTTTTCGTTTACGCTGATGGCGATTCTGCTGGCGCACGAACTCGGACATTACTTCGCGGGAAAATTCTACGGGATCGACGTGAGTTATCCGTACTTCATTCCTGCGCCGAACTTATTCGGCACTTTTGGCGCGTTCATCCGGATTCGTTCGCCGATTACGACACGCCGGGCGCTTTTCGATCTCGCTCTCGCCGGGCCCGTGGTAGGGTTCGTGATCGCGCTGCCGGCGATGGCGCTGGGGATTGCGACGTCGAAGGTCGTGCCGGGCGCTGAGGCGAACGCGAACATTCTTTTTGGACATCCGCTGCTCGTGCGCTTTTGTGTTGCGTTATTTCACCCGCATATTCGGGTGGCCTGGGTGTTGCTGAATCCAGTGGCGCGTGCAGCCTGGGTGGGGCTGTTCGTCACGGCGCTGAACCTGCTGCCGGCATGGCAATTGGATGGCGGGCACGTAATGTACAGTCTCACGAGCCGGAATCACCGGCGAATCTCACTGACCGTGTCGCTTATGCTGCTGGCGATGGGTAGCCTGAGCTGGATTTGGTACGTTTGGGGCGGCCTATTGCTGCTGCTCACGCTTCGATTCCGGCATCCTCCCGTTTACGATTCCTGGCAACCGCTCGACCGCTCGCGGCGCATGTGGGCGGTAGTGGCGGTCGTAATTTTCGTGCTGTGCTTTACTCCGTGGCCTGCGCGGTATATCCCGAGCTGACTTCTCGCAGGTATTCCTAGAACAAGCTGGTGGGATCGACGTCCATGATGACGGCGTTCGCTGGAATTTCTTTTGCCGCGCAGAAATCGAGCGCGCTTGCGAGCGCCTTGCCAAGCGCGGCGCGCTGCGGCGATTTCAGCACGAACTGGAAACGATAGTCGCGGCGAAGACGGGCGAGCGGCGCGGCGGCCGGTCCGAGAATCTTCACGCCCTGTTTTTCGAACGGCTCGAAGCACGCAGCGAGCGCGCGAGCCCAGCGAACGGCGTTTTCGACTTTCCGGTCGCGTATGAGCACGTTCGCAAGCGCGGTGAACGGGGGATAGTGCAGGACGCGCCGGAAGTGCGCTTCCTTTTCGTAGAACGAGATGTAGTCCTGCCGCGCCGCGAATTGAATCGCGTAGTGCTCGGGATAGTAGGTCTCGACTAGAACTTCTCCCGAGAGCTCGCCGCGTCCCGCGCGCCCCGCGACCTGCGTGAGCAATTGAAACGAGCGCTCCGCGGCGCGAAAATCCGGACGGCCGAGCGCGAGATCCGCAGCGGCCACGCCGACCAGCGTGACTCGCTGAAAGTCGTGGCCTTTCGCCACCATCTGCGTGCCGACGAGAATATCGACCTCTCCTTTCGCGAATGCGCCCAGCACCTGCTGGTACTGGCGCTTCGTGCGGACCGTGTCGCGGTCGAGACGCGCGACGCGCGCGTGCGGAAATTGCTCGCGCAGGTATTCATCCACGCGCTCGGCGCCATCGCCCACAAAGTACATGTACTCGGCGCGACATTTCGGACACTGCTTGGGCGGGCGGATCGAGAAGCCGCAGTAGTGGCATTCCAGGCGCTGACGGCTCTTGTGGTAGGTGAGCGCGATGCTGCAATTCTGGCATTGCACGACCGCGCCGCAACTGCGACAGAGCAGCGACCACGAATAGCCGCGGCGGTTGATGAGCACCATCGCTTGCGTGCCCTCTTCGAGGCGCAGAGCGATCGCGGCGCGCAGGGACTCCGAAATCGGCGCGGCGCGGTGCTGGCGGCGGAACTCTTCGCGCAGGTCCACGATGCGGACGTCAGCGAGTGGTCGATTTTCGACGCGCGAGGTGAGCGTCAGCAGCTTGTATTTTCCGGCGCGTGCGTTGTGGAAGGTTTCAAGCGACGGAGTGGCCGATCCGAGCAGCGCGACCGCTCCTTCGAGGCGCGCGCGATATACAGCCGTGTCGCGGCCGTTGTAGCGCGGCGTTTCTTCCTGCTTGTAGCTCGACTCCTGCTCTTCGTCGACGATGATGAGGCCGAGATTGTCGAGCGGCGCGAAAACGGCGGAGCGCGTGCCGACGACAATCTTTGCTTCGCCGCGGCGTACACGCCACCATTCGCGCGCGCGCTCGATATCAGGCAGGCCGCTGTGCAGCACCGCAACGCGGTCGCCGAACCGGGCGCGGACGAGTCGGCCGACCCAGAGCGTAAGAGCGATTTCGGGCACAAGGACGATCGCCGTCTTGCCGCGAGAAAGCGCCGCCTCGATTGCACCGAGATAGACTTCGGTCTTGCCGCTGCCGGTGACGCCGTGGAGCAGCGCGGCGAAAAACTCTCCTGCCACGATCCAGCGCCAGATTTCCGCGAGGGCCTGCTTTTGCTCGGCGTTGAGCACGTTGGTTGGAGGAGTGAAGTCTGTGTCCCAGGGATCCTCGGCGGCGGTGATTGGCTCCTCCCAAATGATCAGCATGCCTGCGTTCACAAGCCGCCGAAGCACGGCGGGAGTGACGGCCGCTTTCCGAAGAAGCAGTTCGAACGGCAAAGGAACACCAGCGTCCATCAGAGCTTCGCGAACGCGCTTCTCGGGCTCACCGAACGGTTTGTCCGGAGGATTCGGATTCCAGGAGACGATCTTTTGCATGCGAGTTTTGCGCGCGGAGAGAACATCACGAGCGGCAAGGTAGCCGCGGCGAATCAGTTTTTCGGCGGCTGCGTCATCGATCCGTTTTCGGTGTCTGCCGACGCTCTGCAACAGCGCAAGCTCGGACTGCTCCTGGTCCGTCAATTCATTCGCTGCGACAAGCTCGGTGAGCCAGGCGCGACCGGAATCGGTGAGCGAATATTCACGGTCTTGGCGCAGCTCGATTTCTGGCGGCAGCATCGCGCGAAAAGTCTCTCCGACGGGCGCGAGGTAGTAGCGGCTGATCCAGTGGCCAAGTTCAATGAGTTTGGGAGGAAGCGCCGGGAGCGAATCCATCAGCTCGGCGATTTCCCTGACGCGCGCGACCTCGCGCGGGGGCCCGGATTCGCCTAGTCCCACACCGACCATGGCGCGCTTGCCAAACGGAACGACGACGCGGCGGCCGACGAGCGCTTCGCTTTCGAGCGAAGCGGGCACAGCGTAGGTAAAGGTCGAGCGCAGGGGAACAGGGACCGCGACTTCGCAGTAGCGCGACATGGCAGCGCCATAGTGTAGCAGCCCAAGAGCAGGACATTGCGCAAGAGGGATCCTTCGGCGAGCCAGAGCTGCTCGCCTCAGGATGACCATCCTTATCGGATGGTCAGCGGCGCTTGGGTTGAAGGCCGAGGAGAGCCATCACCTTCTGGAGATCTTTCCAGACGTCACTCTTGGCATTGGGATTGCGAAGCAGATAGGCAGGGTGATAGGTGGCGATCAATTTCGCGCCGCGATAGTCGAAGAACTCTCCGCGATAGCGGGAGATTCCCTGATTCGTGTTGAGCAGAGTTTGCGCGGCGCAAGCTCCGAGGCAGCATATGACTTTGGGCTTGATGACGTCGAGCTGGCGGAAAAGATAGGGCGAGCAGGTGGCGATCTCGTCCTTCTCGGGAAGGCGATTTTCGGGCGGGCGGCATTTCACGACGTTGCAGATGTACACGTCGGAGCGCTTAAGCCCCATCGCTTCGATCATCTGCGTAAGGAGTTTGCCGGCGCGGCCGACGAACGGCTCGCCTTGCTCGTCTTCGTCCCGGCCCGGGCCTTCGCCAACAAATACGAGCTGAGCCTTCGGGTTGCCGACGCCGAAGACGACGTTGGTGCGGGCCTTGTGCAGCTTGCAGCGCGTGCAATTCGGGCCGATGTCCGTACGGATGCGTTCGAGCGTGTCGCCCTCGATGCGGTCTGTGGATTCAAAGAGTGACGGGGCGGGAGCCGCGGCAACGAACGTCGGCGGGGCAGTCGGTTTGTTCACAGGCGGTGGCTCGGGAGCGCGGCGCGGCGCCGCTGCCGACAATTCGGGCGACGAGTGATCCGGCGCGCTCACCCGCGAAACCTCTTCAGCTGCCCCCACCCTTTGCTCGGCGAAGGATGCGGCACCCGTCGAATCCGGGGGAGCCGCGGCTTCGGACGTCGATTGCGCGGCGCGATCGAGATAGAAGGGGCCGAGGCCGAGATCGTCGGCGTACCGCAACCAGGCTTCCGACTTTGAGCGAGTGGGCGAGTCCATGAAATCTCCGCCTTTGCAGATTACCTCTTCGGATCGACGAGCGCCTGATAGACGGTCGGGCGGCTGATTTGCTCGACGTTGGGCTGGTTGGGGCCGATCTGGTGCTGTGTCATGCCCACGAAAACAAGATCGTTGGTCGGATCGACCCAAAACCACGTGTCCGCTGCGCCGAGCCAGAAAAAGGTGCCCTTACCTACGATTTCGTTCGCAATCGGCGGATCGTTGAAGACCGCGCAATCGTAGCCCCAGCCCATGCCGGGACGGATCGTTTCAGGACCGATGGAGAATTCGCCGGTCATCAAGCTTGGCGCGAGATGGTTGGAAGTCATCAACTGCACGGTGGCAGGCGAAAGGATGCGAACCCCGTCGAGCTCGCCGCCATTGAGAAGCATTTGCGCGAAGCGGGCGTAGTCCTGCGCGGTAGAGACCATGCCGCCTCCGCCTGAAGGCATGGTCGGCTGTGATTTGTAGTCACCCAGACCAGCACCGGCAATGGGGGGCAGCGGCGTAAGCTCGCCTCTATTGTTTTCTGCGTAGAGCGTGGCGAAGCGATTCCATTTGTCCGGTGGGACGTAGAAGCCAGTGTCCTTCATCTTGAGAGGCGCGAAGATGCGGTCACGCATGAAATCAGGAAGGGACTGGCCGGAGAGTTTCTCGATGATGTAGCCCTGCACGTCCATCGAAACGCTGTAGACCCATTTTGTCCCCGGCTGGTAGAGCAGCGGGATGTTGACGAGCTTGTTGATCATTTCCTGCAGATTCTTGGAACTCATCACGCCGGCGGATTGGTAGGCTTTGTCCACCGGGCCATCGCCGAAAAGGCCATACGTGAAACCGGCGGTATGCGTCATCAGCTCCTGCATCGTGGGAGGATGAATGGGATCTTCGACGATCGTCTTGCCGTTCGCGTCCACGCCTTTGAAAACCTTCAAGTGCGCGAATTCGGGAATGTATTGAGAGATGGGATCGCCGGGGCGCCACTTGCCCTCTTCATAGAGAATCATCATGGCCACGCCGGTGACCGGCTTGGTCATCGAAAAGACACGGAAGATCGTATCGGTCGTCATGGGCGCGCCGCTGGCGAGGTCCTTCTTGCCATAGGCCTGCAGGTCGACAATCTTGCCGTGGCGCGCGAGCAGAGTGACTGCGCCGGCCATAGTCTTCTTCTTTTCGATTTCCTGCTGAATCGCAGCATGAAGGCGCGCGAGGCGTTCGGCAGAAAAGCCGACCGATTCGGGCTTGGCGGTCGTTAGGGCAGGCGACTTGGCGACAGCCTGTTGCGCGGCGATCTGGGGAGCCACACAGACAGCGGCCAAGCTCACAACGATTGCAGTTGCAAACGGCAAGAATCGCGTGCGATTCATTCGCTCGTGTCCTTTCCGATTTGTCGAAGCTGCGCGGATGGCCGAAAGACCCGGCTCAGTTTTGTATCTCAGGCGAAGGGGTGTGTCAACGCAGCGGGCAGGGAACTAACGATTGCGGATTTCGAGAACGTGGTCGAGGACGCGGTTGGCGACTTCGACTTTGGTGAGTTTGGGGAGCGGGATTTCGCGGCCATCGCGGAGAAAGAGCGTTACGATGTTCGTGTCCGCGTCGAAGCCCGCGCCTTGTTGCGTGACATCATTGGCAACGATCATGTCCGCGCCTTTGCGCACGAGTTTGCTGCGAGCGTTCTCCGCGAGGCGTTCGGTTTCCGCCGCAAATCCGACGAGAATACGCGAACCTTTTTCGCGGCCCAATTCAGCAAGAATATCGGGCGTAGGTTCGAGTTCGAGAACGAGCCGCTCGTCGCCGCGCTTGAGCTTCTGCAATTGCGGCGCAGCAGGGCGATAGTCGGAAACCGCCGCGGCCATGATGATGACGTTCGCCTCGGCGCTGCGCTCGCGGACCGCGTTGCGCATCTCTTCGGTGGTCCGCACGGGAACCCAATCGGCACCTTCGGGAACCGGGAGGTCGGTCGGGCCGCTGACGAGAATCACGTGCGCACCGCGGCGAACAGCCGCTTCCGCGAGCGCGTAGCCCATTTTCCCTGAAGAGCGATTCGTGAGAAACCGGACCGGGTCGACGTCTTCGCGCGTTGGGCCGGCGGTGACGAGAATGGTTTGTCCTTGGAGGTCGTGGCGCAGCCCGAGGACGGCGCAGACTTTCTGTACAATCGCATCGGTCGCGGCGAGGCGACCGGCGCCCGTCATGCCGCAGGCGAGATAGCCTTCGTCCGGATCGACCACGTGAACGCCGCGCGCGCGAAGGGTTTTCAGATTCTCCTGCGTCGCGGGGTGCTCCCACATGTTGACGTTCATCGCGGGCGCCACAACCACGGGAGCTTTCGTCGCCAGATACAGCGTCGATAGGAAATCGTCGGCGATACCTTGCGCGAAATGGGCGAGGATGTCGGCGGTGGCGGGCGCGACCAAAAGGAGATCGATGCGCTGCGCCACGGCGATGTGCTCGATGGCGCTTTCGACGTTGGCGGGCGCGGCATCCTCCGCGCCGAACATTTCCGTGATGACTTTCTTGCCTGTGAGAGCGGCGAAGGTGAGCGGCGTGATGAATTCCTGCGCGGCGCGGGTCATCACCACCTGCACATCCAGCTTTTCCTGCTGCAGGCGGCGAACGAGTTCAGCGGCCTTGTAGGCTGCCACTCCACCGGTCACGCCTAGAGCGATTTTCATGGAAACATCCGGACGGCGCTACTTGCGGCGCTTGCCGTCGCCGTCTTCGGCCCCTTCGGGCAGTTCAGGCAGCTCGTATTCGAGAGCGCCATGATGCAGCTCTTCTTCTGCAATGCGCGTCGTCTTGCGCGACCTCGGGTTCTCGATGAGCGGGCGCGCGCCAACCATCAATTGCCGGGCGCGGCGAGACACAACCACCACATACGCAAACTGGCTTTCCGGCGCCTGCCTTTGAACAGCCATAAGAAGATCAGCCTCCAAATGATTTCAAAATCTCGTGAATCTGTTCCGCCATCTGCGGGATCCGGCACCGCGAACCGAGCGCGATCGCCTGCGCTTCGCGGCTGGCGCGCTCGAGATCGTCATTGATAATGACGAAATCGTAGGCGGTGTAGTTCAAAATTTCCTGCCGCGCGCGTTCGAGCCGCCGGCGAATTTCATCCTCAGAGTCCTGACCGCGCTCCCGAATGCGGCGCTCGAGATCCTGGCGCGACGGCGGCAGAACGAAAATCGCGACGGCATTGGGCAATTGCTGCTTCGCCTGCAGCGCGCCCTGCACGTCGATTTCAAGAACGAGGTCTTTCCTCTGCGCCTGCGCTTCGGCAAGCTGCGAACGCGGCGTGCCGTACCAGTTCTTTCCGAAGACCTGCGCGTATTCGAGGAATTCGCCCCGCGCCACGATCTGCTGGAATTCAGCTTCCGTGACGAAATTGTACCACTTGCCGGCACTTTCCGTCTTGCGCGGAGGCCGCGTGGTGCACGAAACGGAAAGCATCACGCCGGGCAGCTCCAAGATTTTTTGGACCAGCGTGGATTTACCCGAGCCGGACGGCCCGGATACGATCAGCACCAGTGGCTCGGCGCCGTTCATTCGATGTTCTGCACCTGTTCGCGGAGTTTCTCGATCTCGGATTTGATTTCAAGGCCAAGCGTCGTAATTTCCAGAGCGTCAGCCTCGTTGCTGGGCGTCTTGGAGAGGAGCGTGTTGGCCTCGCGCTGCATTTCCTGCAAGAGAAAATCGAGTTTCTTGCCGACGTCCGCAGCAGCCGTCAGATGAGATTCGAACTGGCGCACATGGCTCGCGAGGCGCGTGAGTTCTTCCGATATGTCGCTGCGCTCCGCCGCAATCGCGGCTTCCTGCGCGATTCGCGCAGGATCCAGCTGGGCTTCGCCCAGAAGCTCTTTCAAGCGAGTCTCAAGCCGCTTCGCGAAAGCCGGCCGCGCGCGCTCGGCGAGCACTCCCACCTTTGCGGCCGAATCTGCGATGGTCGCAAGCCGCCCGAGCATCTCCTGCCGGAGCGCATCGCCTTCGTGTTCGCGCATGCGATCGAGCTTGTCGAGCGCCTCCATTAGGCATCCGGCCATAATCTCTTCAAGGCGAGCGAGCTCTTCGTCGACCGAGGCAGCAGCGGGCCCAATGACGCCGGGCAAGCGCAGGATCGAAGCGAGATCCGGCTCGGCGTGGACAGCAAACTGTTTTCGCAATGCGTTGACCGCCTGCACGTAAGCAGCGGCGACCTCCTGGTTGATTGTGACAGCGGCTGGTCCGGCAGGTTCGTACCTCAAGGTGACATCGAGGTGACCGCGACGGACGCGTTCGCGGATGATTTGCCGGATACGAGGTTCCAGCGGCTCAAAACCGTCAGGAACGCGGATATGCAAATCGAGAAAGCGGTGATTCACGCTGCGCACGGAGACGCGCATGCTGAATCCATTTTCCGCGCGCTGCGCCTGCGCGTAGCCGGTCATCGATTTGAGGCTTTTCGGAGCGGCCTTTGGCGACGGAGCGGGCGCGGGTTGGGAGGTCGGCATGGTCACTCGGTGCCCGCCATGCGCGAAACCGGCTCGGCGTCGCGAAATTGCATGTCATAGAGCCGCGCGTAGATTCCGTTGCGCGCGAGGAGTTCCTCGTGGGTGCCGCGTTCGCGAATCGAGCCGTCGTCCAGCACTGCGATCATGTCGGCGCGGCGGATGGTCGAAAGGCGATGGGCGATGACAAAGACGGTGCGGCCGCTCATCAAATTATTCAGCGCCCGCTGGACCAGCATCTCGGATTCGGAGTCGAGTTCGGAGGTCGCTTCGTCGAGAATCAGGATCGGCGCGTCCTTGAGCAAGGCCCGCGCGATGGCCAGGCGCTGGCGCTGGCCCCCCGAGAGCCGCTGGCCACGATCGCCGATCACCGTTTCGTATCCGAGCGGCATCTGCATGATGAAATCGTGCGCCAGCGCAGCCTGCGCGGCAGCGACGATTTTTTCTTGCGGCATGTCCGGCTGGCCATAGCAGAGGTTGTTGCGGACCGTGTCATTGAAGAGGATCGTTTCCTGCGTCACGATCGCCATCTGTTCGCGCAGCGAGCGAAGAGTGACCTCGCGCACATCGTGGCCGTCGATGCGGACTGCACCGGAAGTGGCGGTGTAAAAGCGCGGAAGCAGATTCACGAGGGTGGTTTTTCCGGCACCGCTGGAGCCGACGATGGCGACCACGGAGCCCGCGGGGACCTCAAGGTTGATTCGCTTCAAGATCAGCGGACCGTTTTCATAGGCGAAACTCGCATCGTCGAATTCAACGCACCGAGCGAGCCGGGGCAAAACCTGGGCGCCCGGCTCTTCCATGATTTCCTTCGGTAGATCGAGATAGGAGAAGACCTGCTTCGAAGTTCCTGCTGCCTGCAGGAAGAGCTGATAGACGTTTCCGAGTCGCTTGATCGGCTCGTAGGCCCTGAACAGGGCGTAGATGAAAACGAAGAACAATCCTTCCGTCATGCGATGGGCCTTGATCTCTCCCCGAGCGACGAGGACCACGAGCGCGAACACGACGGCTCCGAGGAGATCCATCACGGGCGATGTGGCCGCGAAGGCGCGAATCCAGCGCATGTTTTCGCGGAGGAGATTGCGAGCCGACTCGCGGAATTTGCGGATTTCGAAACCTTCCATTCCGAAGGCCTTCACCACACGGTTTCCGGCCGTGGTTTCCTGCAGAATCTGGCTCAAATCCGCGAGGCGCGCACGGCTTTTCTCCGAGGAACGCCGGATCTTGCGGCCGAACTTGCCCACGGGCAGGATGACGAGCGGAATGAGGACGGCGGAGCCGAGCGCCATTTTCCAACTGGCCATCAGGAGGACCGCCAAAAACGCGATCAAGTAAGACGATTGGCGAAAGAATTCGGCAAACCAGTCCGAGAACGCGCTGCGCATCTGCTCGATATCGCTGATTACGGCGGAAATCACGCGACCGACGGGGTTGTGTTGAAAGAAGCCGATCGGCTGCTGCACAACCTGGCTGTAGACCTCGTTGCGAAAATCGGTGACGCCGGAAAGGCCCACATGCTGAATCAGGATGCTGCCGACGTATTCGGCAGCTCCCTTAACTACAAAGAAAAAAAGCAGCGCGACGGCGAAAACCGTCCAGACGTTGTGGAAATGGTGCGGGACAAACGAGCGCAGGTCGACAACGTACTGAGTGTGAGGCACTTGAAACAACGTCAGGGATTGCGAGGCGGAATACGGGTTCAAAACGATGTCGACGGCTGGACGGATCGAGAACGCGACCAGAAACTCGATGGCGCCCATCACTGCGATCAATAGGATTCCGAAAACAAGCCGCGGCGTGTACGGCCGCAAATACGCCAGCAGCCGCCGAATCTCTTTCCGTTCGCTCACATGCGGAGCGCCGTCGATGGTTTCGATCGTCAAGTTCTCGTTGTCGAATTTCGGAGCAACAGCCCGTTTCGGCGGCCGCCCGCCGCTCGAAACTTTTCTAGCCTATTCACCGGGCGAGCGTCTTGCAAGGCGTAATCGAAACCGCCGTGAGAAGAAACGCTCGCTAAAGCAGCGGCGCTAGGACGCTGCTTTTTCCAGATCGCGGTGAACGACTTTCGCCGAATATCCCTTCCGTTGCAGCGCGTGACGAATCGTCTCTGCCAGAGCGACCGAGCGGTGCCTGCCGCCCGTGCACCCGAGCGCGATCGTCAGATAACTCTTGCCCTCGCGGATGTAGTGCGGGATCAAGTATCCGAGAAGGCTTTCGATGCGGCGCAGAAATTCTCCCGTCTGCGGGAAAGAGCGAATGTAGCGCGCGACCCGTGCGTCCTTGCCGCTAAATGGCCGCAGACGAGGGACAAAGTGCGGATTCGGCAGAAAACGTACGTCGAATACGAGATCGGCATCGGCCGGAATCCCGTAGCGGAACCCGAAGCTCACAACCGACACGAGAAGGGGACGCCGGCCGGCCTTCTCGAACCGTTCGATGATGAGCTGGCGCAGTTCGTGCACGTTGAATTTCGTCGTATCGATGACGATGTCCGCCAAGCGGCGGATGGGAGCCATGCGGCGGCGCTCTTCGCGAATACCTTCGAGAATCGAGCGTCTCTGACCGAGGGGGTGCGGGCGGCGCGTCTCGCTGAAGCGGCGCTGGAGCACGGCGTCGCTTGCCTCGATGAAGACGAGCGTGGCCGGGTGCTTGGCCTTGAGTTCACGATAGATGGCCGGCAGTTCTTCGATGTGCTCGCCTTCCCGTGCATCCACGAGCAAAGCGGCCCGTGAAACTTCGCCGCGGCCCTCGCTGTACAGTTCGCTGAATGTGGGGATCAAAGCGATCGGAAGATTGTCGACGCAGTAGAAGCCCAGGTCTTCGAACGTGTTCAGGACGGAGCCCTTGCCGGAGCCCGAAAGGCCGGTGAGGATGACGAGTTGCCGGGAGTCGCGTTTCCGGTCAGAGCGCGTCACGGCGGCCGTCGGTCAGGCCTTCACCCGGCGGCGGTGCGTGCTCGGGATGCGGAGATCTTCGCGGTACTTGGCGACAGTGCGACGAGTGACGTGGATGCCTTCTTCGCTAAGCTTCTTGGTGATCTGCTCGTCGGTGAGGGGCCGAGAGGTGTCCTCTTCCTCGATCATTTGCTTCACCCGCCGCTTTAGCGACAACAGGGACATCTCGCTGCCCTGCGGGCCGTTGACCGATTCGGAAAAGAAGCTGCGGAGTTCCAAGACGCCCTGGGGCGTGTGAACGTATTTGTTGGCGACGGCGCGGCTGACCGTCGACGGGTGCACGCCGACCTCTTCAGCCACCTCTTTGATCATCATCGGCTTCAACTGGTCGGGACCGTAGTCGAGAAAATCCTTCTGGCGGCGCAAGATCGACTGGCAGACGCGCAGAATCGTGTGCTTGCGCTGCTCGATGTTCTTCATCAACTGGATGGCGGCGGTGAAGCGCTCTTTGACGTAGTTGCGCACATCGCGGTCGGCCGCGTCCCGAGCGAGCAGGCGACGATACGTAGGGCTGAGGCGGAGCTGCGGCACGTCGTCATCATTCATGAAGACCTGCCACTCGCCATCTTCCTTGCGGAACTGGACATCCGGCTCGACCAGGCGCGGCTCGGTCTTGTTGTAGCGCAGGCCGGGTTTCGGATCGAGGCGCTTGATCACATCGACCGCGCGTTTCACGAGCTCCACTGGCCGATTGAGCGCGCGAGCCACTTCCTTCAGCTGATTGTTCTGTAGAAGCTTCAAGTGGTCGGTGATGATCTGCCGCGCGAGAGTGTTCTGCGGGTCGAGCAACTTGATCTGCAGGAGCAGGCATTCCGGCAGGTCGCGCGCGCCGACGCCGGGCGGGTCAAATTCCTGCACCAGAGCGAGCGCCTCTTCAACATCCTCCATGGAATAGTTTCCGGATTGGGCGATCTCGTCGAGCGTAGCTGTGAGGTAGCCGTTTTCATCGAGGTTGCCGATAATGGCTTCGGCGATTTTGCGGACCGTCTCGGTGCAGATGCTCACGCTGAGCTGCCACATCAGGTGGTCGGTCAGGCTAGCGGGAGAAGAGAGGAACCTGTCAAACGAGGGTTTTTCGATTTCCTCATGCTCGCCGCCCGCTGCCCGCTCGGCACCCGTATCAAGGTACTGCGTAAAGAAAGAGCCGAAATCGAACTCGTCGAAAGGGTTGGGGGCTTCGGTTTCGGGGACTTTTTCCGTTTCCTTCTTGAGGAACGCCTCATCCGTATAGCTATCGGCGGCTACGCCATCTTCGGCGACTTCCTCGAGCACCGGATTCGCCATGATCTCCTGGTTGATCATCTCACGCAGTTCCAGCCGATTCAGCGCCAGCACGCTCACCATCTGGACAAGGCCGGGCGTCAGGATCTGCTTCTGAGCCAAGCGGAGATGGAGTTTGGGCGCAAGAAAGTTCATAGGTCAGCTCAGGCGGAAGCCCTCTCCCAGGTATATGCGGCGGACATCGGCGTTCGCGGAGAGCTCTTCCGGTTTTCCCGCAGCGAGGATCTTGCCATCGCTGATGATGTAGGCGCGGTTCGTGACGGCCAACGTATCGCGGACGTTGTGGTCCGTGACGAGCACACCGATGCCCGCCTCGCTCAGGTCCGCGACAATCTTCTGGATGTCGACGACGGTCAGGGGGTCGATTCCCGCAAAGGGCTCGTCGAGAAGGACAAAAGAGGGAGAGAGAACCAACGAACGCGCGATTTCCAATCGTCGACGCTCGCCGCCGGAGAGGACATGCGCCTGGCTGTATCGAACCCCTTCGAGTCCCATTTGCGCCAACAGCTCCTCGACCCGGTCGCGCCTCTGCTCAGGCGTGACCGACAAAGTCTCCAAAACTGCGAGCAGGTTCTCTTCAACCGTCAGCTTGCGAAAAACGGAAGGTTCCTGGGGGAGGTAGCTGATGCCACTGCGTGCGCGTAGGTACATGGGGAGGTCGGTGATGTCCTCGCCGTCGAGCAAAACACGCCCGTAGTCCGGACGCGCGAGGCCGACCAGGATGTAGAACGTCGTGGTCTTTCCTGCGCCGTTCGGCCCGAGCAGCCCAACCACTTCGCCCTGCTGAATCTCCAGGCTGACATCGTCAACGACCCTCCGACCTCGATACGACTTCTTGAGATCGGCGCCCTGAAGTTTCAACATGCCGGTTCATTTCTCAACCCGGTGCTTCGTAACCGTGCGCGAACCTTCCTCGGAATCAACCAAAATCGTATCATTCGCTACAAAGAAGGTCAACGAATGGCCCGTCGTTGTGTCGCTAGCGGCATTAGCTAAGGTGGGCTGTCCGCCCGAGAGGACGAATTTTCCGTCCGCGGCGGTGTATTCACCTTGTTCCGCAGACCCCCGCCGATCCCCCTGTCGCACGATCACATCGCCTTGGGCGAGCACGCGGTTTAGCTGTTGGCCCCCCGGCGGTGCCGTGGCGCCAGGGACACCGGCCGGCGCAGCCGCTGCCAGGAATGCATCCAGACTCTTGGATTCCAGCGATCCCTGGTCGGAAGTGGCGGTGACGCCGCCTTCCAGGTGTGCCTTACCTTGATCGTTCCAGTAGGTAAGTACCGGAGCTGAAATCCTCCAAAGCACGGGAGCAGCGGGCGAACCAGCCTTGGCGCTCGTTCCGGGAAGGGACGTGAGCGGTCCTGATGTCTGCGGGAACACGGCAACCACGTGCCCGGTTGCCCTCAGTTTCTTGTCGTCTCGCCAGAGCTCGATCTGATCGCTATCGAGGACGGAGTCACCCTGCCAGAGCCGAGCGTGCCCAACGTAGGTGACGTGGCCGGAAGTCGCCGAACCCGAAAGTTCGTCGGCCGAGACATGAGCAGCACCCGAACCCAGCGCGACCGCGCCTCCTTTGGCCGTGGGGATGTATGTGGAAACAACGCCACCGGTGGCGTGCAATTCCCCCGTGCTTTGATTGATTGTCACGCTGGCCGCCGTGGTGCGGCTCATCGCGTCCGAAATCACGGGCCAGCCTTCCAGTGCGATCGTGTCCGTCGCTCGAGAGATGCGCGCGCGAGCCGCCGTTGCCTCGCGGTCCAACTGCCTGAAGCGGACGTTTCCGCTTTCGTCGACTGTGTTCCATTCACCGTGGGTATCGAATGTGGCCACCATCTCCGTTGCGGAAACCATTTGCGGGGCGCCGCTTCCGGTTTGCCTTTGGAGATCGACTCCCGAATGGCCTAGAAGCCTATCGAGCCGCCCGTCAAGGCCGACCTCCGCCACGAATTTCTTCGCTTGCAGGGTCGTTGTGTCTTTGGCGCTCTTCGATTCGATTGTCGCTGGCGTAAGTGTCTCAAGGCCTTCGACCCGCTGGCGATCGATCGACGCTAGCGAATTTTCGGCTCCCGCCGCTTGGCCAACTTGGTCAGTCGAGAACTTTACGCGCACTGCATCGGTTTTCAGAACATGGGTGTCGCTGCCCTGATGCAGTTCCGCTGTTACGCCACCCGATGCTGTCATAGTGTCGATCAGATTGCGCGCCGGGATCATGGCGAATTCAACATGCTGCGCTGAGAAGTGATCCGTGCCGGCTGGTGTTTGGCGGTTGCCGTCGATGTTTCCCTCAGCGATTACTCGTTCAACCCATCCCTCGGCGCTCAGCAAACCTTCGAAGTGATCCGCGGCGATCGCGACTTTCCCTCGCGCCGTACCTGCATAAATCTTGGGATGACCTTCGGCCAGCACGCGCCGCGCGTGATAATCCTTATCGAGTTCCACGAGAATCTGATCAGCGGCGAGCTCGCGGGCCCCCTGTTTCACGGTGGCTGGGGCTCGCATGACCACAGTGCGATCATCGCGCCGGATTTCGAGACTGCCGCAGGCGGCGTCTATTGGCAGCCCGCCGGCGCGCGGAGGCATCTCGAAAGCGATGTCGCGCTCGACGCGCACGATACCGTCCCGCGTGCTGTAAAAGGCCCCAATGCCGTGCCCTTGCCCGGCGGCAAAGCGAAACTCGACAGCCGCTGGGGTGGATGCTTCGCCCGTGTTGCGATTGAACGACAAATTGCTGGTCTTTATTTGCAGATTATCGGGCAAAGGTCCGGATGGCTTTCCGCCCGGCGCCGCTGCGCTCTCGACGTTGATTTGCACTTCGCCTTCGCAACGCACGGCCCCGGTTTCGGGTTCGTAGCTGCACTCGCGCGTGTGGATGTTGTCGTTGCGGCTCCCATCCCGCCCGTAAATCGTGATCCAGACGTCCTCCAGCAGGGTGCGATTCTGGTCCTTGTACTGGGTGGCACGCGAAGCGCGAATCGTGAAGATCGTGCGGTCCTGCTCGACCTTGGAAAAGGAGAATTGCGCGGACTGCTGTTGCACGGTGACGGCAACCGCTTTGGGTGCTTCGCGGCGCGCGCGCGCTTCGCGAAATGCCCGTTCGGCGTACATGCCAACTACGACTGCTACAATCAAGCCGGCAGCAACAGCGGCCCAGCGCGCGTATCGCGCGGCTTCCCGATTGCGCAAATTCGAGTCCCCCCGTTTTCTTAGAAGCCGAGTATAGGGAAGCGGTTTGCCTAGAACAACCGTGCTGAGCACCGGGGGGACGCCGTAGCGGATCGGTGCGAAACCGGTCAGCAGTAGGGAAGCACGCCGACACCGGCGGCAGCGACGCTATCGCGCGTCGTGTTCTTAACGAGGTACATCGCTTCATCGGCCAGATGGAGAAGTTCGGCCTTCGTGCGCGAATCGGTCGGATATGACGCGACGCCCACACTGGCCGTGACGCGCACATTGAGACCCGTGTCCTTCAACCAGATGGTCTCCCGAATCAGTTTATGCAGACGCCGCGCCACGCCAAGCGCATTGTCTTTCGAAGTCTGCGGCAGCAATATCACAAATTCGTCGCCTCCGTAGCGGAAGGCGAGGTCGATCAACCGGCAATGCTGCTTGACGGCTTCGCCGATTTCGGCCAGAAGCTTCGAGCCGACCAAGTGTCCGTGGGTGTCATTCACGCTCTTGAAGTGGTCCAGGTCGATGAAAATCAATGAGAATTCGAACGAGTAGCGGTGCGAACGGTAGATCTCCGTGTCCAGCATGAAGTTCAGATGGCGGGCGTTGTAGAGGCTGGTGCAATCGTCCGTGATGGTCAACTCGTGAATCCGCTGGACGTGACGCGCATTTTCGATGGCGATGGCGGCATAATCAGCGAGGGCTTCGAGCAGTGCGAGATCGCGCTGGCTAAAACCTTCCGGGCCGACACAGTTGATCAGTTCGATCACTCCCAAGCACTGATCACGAAAGCGCACAGGCACAGCGACGATCGAGCGCGTCGCTACTTTCGTCTTCTCGTCCACTTGCCCGAAGAAGCGTGAATCTTTGCTAGTGTCCGGCACCACGACCGCTTCGCCCGATTCCGCCACCCAGCCGGCGAGTCCCTGTCCGACCTTGATGCGAACGTCTTTGAGCGCCTCGGCGCCTTTGCCCGTAGCGATTTGAAAGTAGAGCTCTTGCTTGTCG
>Ga0187781_10000248_pt1 | contig 38565 bp, 33 predicted proteins | sample 0715_SJ02_MP02_2_FD_132447 | JGI IMG/M metagenome (GOLD analysis project Ga0187781, IMG submission 132447) | Tropical peat soil microbial communities from peatlands in Department of Meta, Colombia - 0715_SJ02_MP02_20_MG | ecosystem: Environmental > Terrestrial > Soil > Wetlands > Peat | place... | reverse complement strand
TCGAACGCGCGCTCGCCGTGATGCAGCAAGTTCTTTCGGGTAGCGCTCCTGCGGCAGCGGCGCATTGAGATTGCCACGGCTCCGTTCCATCCGAGTTATACTCTCGCCCGGGTTATACGCACCAAATTTGAAAAAAGCGCGGAATCCGGAGGACAAATGGAGTTGCAAAACTTTCTCCGCACGAAATACGGAAAGACAGCGCTCGCCATAATCCTCATCACAGGTGGAATCATGACCTCACACGCAATACCCGGCCGCGAGGCCGCTGCACAAGGATCGGCCCAGGCGAAGATGATGCCAACGGTTGAAACGGCAAAGATATTCATCGAAGGGGCTGAAAAGAAACTGCTCGACCTGTGGATTCGGGGCATGCGCACGGAGTGGGTTCATGAAACTTTCATTACCAGCGACACGGAAACGATAGCGGCACAGGCAGACGAAGCCATCAAAGCCGCGACCGCCAATCTCGCCGCCGAGGCCCGGCAATATGAGAGCCTCAAGTTGCCGGAAGAGATCGCCCGAAAGATCTATATCCTCAAACACTCGGTGGACATTCCCGCGCCGCGAAATGCGGCGGAGCAAACCGAGCTTGCCACGATTGCGGCGTCGCTTCAGAGCGATTACGGCACGGGCAAATGGTGCCCGGATGGGCCCAAAGGAAAGTGCCTCTCGCTGGATGAACTGGAAAACATCCTGGCCACGAGCCGCGACGCCGACCAGCTAAAGGGCGTCTGGGTGGGCTGGCATGCGATTGCGCCGCCCATGAAGGACCGATACACGCGACTCGTCGTTCTCTCCAATAAAGGCGCGCGCGAATTGGGTTTCGCCGATACGGGCGCAATGTGGAGAGCCGGGTACGACATGTCCCCCGAAGATTTCAGCAAGGAACTCGATCGCCTCTGGATGCAAGTGCGGCCTCTTTACGTCTCGCTGCACGCCTATGCGCGAACGCAACTGGTCAAACAGTACGGAGCAGGCCCCATTGGCACGGATGGCGCGATTCCGGCGCACCTGCTTGGGAACATGTGGTCGCAGACCTGGGACAATATTTATCCGCTGCTCGCCCCGCCCAATGCGGACCCGGGCTATGACGTGGGCGAAATTCTGAAGGCGAAGAATATCGATGCCGTGGAGATGGTTCACTATGGCGAACGATTCTTCATGTCGCTCGGCTTTCCGGCGCTGCCGGGCACTTTCTGGGAACGGTCGATGTTCGTGAAGCCGCACGATCGCGAAGTCGTGTGCCATGCCAGCGCCTGGGACATTGATTACGTAGACGACTTGCGCATCAAGATGTGCATCGAACAGAAGGCAGAACATTTCACCACCATCCATCACGAATTGGGGCACAACTTCTATCAGCGCGCTTATGATGGGCAGCCGCCGCTATACCGCGATAGCGCCAACGACGGATTCCACGAGGCGATCGGCGACACCATCGCGCTCTCCGTCACGCCGGAGTATCTGAAGCAAATCGGGTTGCTCGAAACCGTTCCCCCTGCTTCGGCGGATATCGGGCTGCTCATGAAGCGCGCTCTCGACAAGGTCGCGTTCTTGCCGTTCGGCCTGCTAATCGACAATTGGCGCTGGGGCGTGTTTTCCGGAAAAATCACACCGGCGGATTACAACAAGGCGTGGTGGGAATTGCGCCGGGAATATCAGGGAATCGCGCCGCCGGTGGCGAGGTCCGAGGCGGATTTTGATCCCGGCGCGAAGTATCACGTCGCTGCCAATGTCCCCTACGCCCGCTATTTCCTGGCAGCCATCCTCCAGTATCAATTTCACCGGGCGCTGTGCCGCGTGGCGGGATATACAGGGCCGCTGCATCGCTGCTCGATTTACAACAACAAAGAAGCAGGCGCGAAGCTCGCGAAGATGCTCGCGATGGGCAAGAGCCGGCCGTGGCCGGAGGCGCTCGAGGCCCTCACGGGCGAAAAGCAGATGGACGCAACCGCGATCCTGGATTATTACGCGCCGCTCAAGCAGTGGCTCGACGAGCAAAATAAGAAGAGTGGCGCGAAATTGGACTGGTAGCCGGGGCAATTCCGCCACGCAGTGATCCATCGCGGAGCGGGGAACCCTTAGTCCCATTTTTTATCTGTGTTTATCTGTGTTCATCTGTGGTTCCAAAACCCTTATGGTATAAATGAAGGGTTCAACTACGCCGGTATCTCAATGCCCGTGTGAGGTGACGTGGAATTCTCGCTGACCGATGAGCAGCAGCAGCTCCGCAAAACCGTCCGCGAATTCGCCGAGGGCGAAATTCTTTCCCACGTGATGGAATGGGACGAAGTCTCGCATTTTCCGCAAGAAATCATGCCGAAGCTGGCCGAGATGGGATTTCTCGGCGTCATTTTCCCGGAAAAATACGGCGGCGCCGGGATGGGGTACGTCGAATACGCCATCATCATTGAAGAACTGTCGCGAGTTGACGGTTCTGTCGGCATCACTGTGGCCGCGCACAATTCGCTTTGCACCAACCACATCTATAAATTCGGGTCCGAGGAACAAAAGAAGAAGTACGTCGTGCCCTTGGCTCAGGGGGAAAAACTTGGCTGCTGGTCTCTAACGGAGCCGGAGGCTGGTTCCGACGCAGGGGGCACGCGGACAATCGCCGTGCGAAAAAACGGCGGGTGGCTCATCAACGGCTCGAAAACCTTCACCACCAACGGACACCATGCCGACGTATGCGTAGGAATGGCCGTCACCGACGCGTCGAAAAAGAGCCATGGGATTTCCGCTTTCTTGATCGAGAAGGGCACGCCGGGATTTCGTCCAGGGAAGAAAGAGAACAAACTCGGACTGCGGGCGAGCGACACTTCCGAGGTGGTGTTCGCCGATTGCAAAGTGCCTGCAGATAATCTGATCGGAAAAGAGGGCGAGGGATTCGTCAACAGCTTGCAAATTCTCGACGGGGGGCGAATCTCCATCGCCGCGCTCGGGCTGGGCATGGCGCAGGGTGCCTATGAATCCGCGGTGCGGTACGCGAAGCAGCGCAAGCAATTCGGAAAAGCGATCGCTGACTTTCAAGCCATTCAATTCAAGCTCGCGGACATGGCCACTCAGATCGAAGCCGCCCGGTTGCTGACGTACCAGGCTGCCTGGCTGGCGGACCGGGCCATCGCGTCCGGCGATTCCCATGCGCGCATTACGCAAGAATCGAGCATGGCAAAGTTATTCGCCGGCGAGGTCGCCGTCCGCGTGGCCAATGAAGCGGTGCAAATCCACGGCGGCTACGGCTTCACCAAGGACTATCCGGCGGAAAAATTTTATCGCGACGTGAAGCTTTGCACGATCGGCGAGGGGACGAGCGAAATCCAGCGGCTCGTGATCGCCCGGCAGATTCTCGGCAAAAAATAGACCGGTGCCAAAATCGCTTTCGATTCCTGCGATGTCCACGCCTGTCGAAAAATGGGCGGAGCAAGTGCGCGCGGGCGATGTGCGCGCGATTTCGCGGGCGGTTTCGGCGATTGAAAACCGGTCGCACCAGGCCGAGGAAATCCTCCGAAAACTTTTTCCCTACACGGGGCATGCCTTCCGGATCGGAATTACGGGGGCTCCCGGGACGGGAAAAAGCACTCTCGTTGACCGGCTGGCCGGCCGCTATCGCGCGCAGCAAAAAACCGTGGGCATCGTTGCGGTGGACCCCTCGAGTCCGTTTACCGGCGGCGCGATTTTGGGCGATCGCATCCGGATGCAAGGGCACGCGACGGACTCGGGAATTTTCATACGCTCGATGGCTACACGCGGTTATCTCGGAGGGCTCGCGCAGGCCACCGGCGACACAGCTCTCCTGCTCGATGCCGCCGGCAAACAGATGATTCTGGTCGAGACCGTGGGTGTGGGGCAGGGAGAAATCGAGATTGTGCGCCTCGCAGACTGCACGCTTGTGGTGCTCATGCCGGGAATGGGAGACGATGTGCAAAGTCTCAAGGCCGGTCTGATGGAAATCGGCGATATCTTCGTGCTGAACAAGGCGGATCGCGAAGGAGCAGGCCGTTTCGAGCAACAGTTGCGCGCGATCCTTCAGATCGTGCCCGAACGCGATGGGTGGAAGCCGCCGGTGGTGCGCACGATTGCCACCGAGAACAAGGGCGTCGACGAACTCGCGGAGCAAATCGAGATTTTCCGCAAACATTTTGGGGAAGCGCACCAACGCCGGGCGAGAGAGCTGGCGCACTGGAAAGAATGGCTGCTCCGAATGCTCGAGGCGCGGCTGATGGAACGAGTCGGGCGCCACTTGACCGAATCACAGCTCGAGAAACTCGCCGCGGAAGTCGCCGCGCGAAAAAAAGATCCTTACGGTGCTGTCGAGGAAATCCTCGCGCACGCGGGTATGGGGGAGAAGCGTTGAAACTGGGCCAACTGGAATTTCATGTGATCGTGTCGGGGCACTTCGGACTTGATGGCGGAGCGATGTTTGGCGTGATTCCGAAGCCGATGTGGGAGAAAAAAGTCGCGCCGGACGCGCGCAATCGCATCATCCTCGCGATGAACAGCTTGCTGATTCGAGCGGGCGGAAAAAATATCCTGGTCGAGACGGGCGCGGGCGACAAGATGAACGACAAGGCTCGTGACATCTACGCGCTGGACGGGCCACGGCTCGTGGAGGGGCTCCGAGATTATGGTCTTCATCCGGAAGAGATCGATATCGTGGTGAACACGCACTTGCATTTCGACCACTGCGGCGGCAACACGCGGGTGGAAAAAGACAAAGTGGTTCCCGCGTTTCCCAATGCGCGGTACATCGTGCACAAAGGCGAATACGAGCACGGCAAGAATCCGAACGAGCGCGACCGCGCCAGCTACATCGCGGACAATTATGTCCCGCTCGAGAAGGCAGGAAAGTTATCGCTGATCGAGGACGACCGCGTAATTGCGCCGGGCGTCGAGTTGATTCGAGTGCCCGGGCACACCGCCGACATGCTTTGCGTGAAATTGCAAGGCGGGGGCAAGACAGCTTTCCTCTTCGACGACTTGATTCCCATGACGCCACACCTGGGGCTGGCATGGATTATGGGATTCGACCTCTACCCCATGCAAACGCTCGAAAACAAGAAAAAATGGCTTCCTGTGGTGGCGCGCGAGGAATGGATTGCGCTCTTCTGTCATGAACCAAAAACCCAAGCGGCATATCTTCGCGAGCGCGATGGCCAGTACGAACCCGAGCCGGTGAAGGTGGATTAAGAATGGCAAAAACGCGGAATGCGAGGACAAAGACGGAGTCCGTGAAGATAGGCATCATCGGCGGCAGCGGACTCTACCAGATGGGCGGCTTGATCGGCGCCCGCGAGCTCCGAATCAAGACGCCCTTAGGGGATCCTTCCGACGTTATCGTGACCGGCCAAATGGAAGGGAAGCGGGTCGCGTTTCTGGCGCGCCACGGACGCGGGCACCGATTGTCACCCAGCGAGATCAACTACCGCGCCAATATTTGCGCGATGAAGATGCTCGGCGTCGAGCGGATCATTTCGATGAGCGCGGTGGGATCGCTGCGCGACGATATCCCGCCGCTCGATTTCCTGATTCCGGATCAATTTTTCGACCGGACGCGCGGGCGCATCGCCACTTTTTTCGGCGGCGGTGTTGTCGCGCACGTGAGCTTCGATAAGCCGACGTGCACGCACCTCTCGGCACACCTGGCCAAGGCATGCGATGCGCTGGGAGTAAAGGTCCACCGGTCGGGAACGTACGTCTGCATGGAAGGGCCGCAGTTTTCCACGCTGGCAGAGTCGCACACCTACCGTCAATTGCGCTTCGACGTGATCGGGATGACGAACCTCACCGAAGCCAAGCTCGCGCGCGAAGCGGAAATCTGTTACGCCACGGTCGCGATGGTCACTGATTACGACTGCTGGCACCCGCAGCACGACGCTGTCACGTTGTCCGAGATCATCGCCAACCTGAATCGCAACACCGAAAAGGGCCAGCGCGTGATCCGCGAGGCGGTGCGAGAGTTGCCGGAGGAGCGCGCATGCAAATGCGGGTCGGCGCTGGCGCACGCCATCGTCACCGACCGGAAGATGATCCCCGCGTCGGCAAAGAAGCGCCTCGCACCCATCATCGGAAAATACATTTCATAGAGCGGAGAGCGGATGTCACTACTCGTGGTGGGGTCGGTTGCGTTCGACGGCATCGAAACTCCGTACGGCAAAGTGGACCGGACCCTTGGCGGGGCGGCCAGCTACTTTGCGCTTGCAGCGAGTCATTTTGTCCCGGTGCGCCTGGTGGGAATCGTGGGCGAGGATTTCACCGAGAAGGATCGCGCCATTTTTCACGGGCGCGGGATCGATCTCTCGGGCCTGGAGCATGCGCCCGGGAAAACGTTTTTTTGGGCGGGGCGGTACAGCCAGAACATGAACGAGCGCACTACGCTCGCGACCGAACTCAACGTCTTCGCCAATTTTCGGCCCACGCTGCCGGATTCCTTCGCCGATTCCGCCTACATTTTCCTAGCCAACATCGATCCTACGCTGCAACGATCCGTGCTCCATCAGGTGCGGAGAAAACCGAAAGTCGTGGGGCTCGACACGATGAATTACTGGATCGAGCGCACTCCCGCGGAGCTGCGAGAGATTTTGAAGCACACCCAGATCCTGATGATCAATGATGACGAAACGCGCCAGCTCAGCGGCGAGCACAATCTGATGCGGGCGGCGCGGCACGTTTTCAAGATGGGCCCGAAGACGCTCGTGATCAAGCGCGGCGAGCACGGCGCCCTGATGGTCCATAATCGATTTCTCTTTTCCGTGCCCGCGTTTCCATTGGAAGAAGTGCACGACCCCACCGGCGCAGGCGACAGCTTTGCCGGCGGTTTCATGGGCTACCTTGCCAGCACCGGCCGGGTAAACGAACAGACGCTGCGAAGGGCGATGGTTTACGGCTCCGTGCTCGGCAGCTTTACGGTCGAGCGCTTCGGAGTCGAGCGGCTCACTCATTTGACGCGGCGGGAGATTCATGCGCGGGCGCGGCGGTTTGCGCACCTCACCACTTTTACGCTTTAGGGCCGGACGGGGCAGGCACAAAAGCGGGGGGAGGGTTCCATGCTCCACGACCTGAACATTTACATTGTGGGAAAGCTGCTGCTCGCTGCGCTTCTGGGTGGCGCGGTCGGCCTTGAGCGCGAGCTGAGCGGGAAGCCTGCGGGCCTGCGCACGAACATGCTGATCGCGATCGGAGCGGCGCTCTTTACGATCATCTCGTATCAAATGGCGGGTACCGTGGGCGGCGACCACACTCGAATCGCCGCGCAGATTATTCCGGGGATCGGGTTTATCGGAGCGGGCGTGGTGATCCGGGAGCGGGGCACAATCATCGGAATCACGAGCGCTGCCACCATTTTTGTTGTTGCCAGCATCGGTATGGCGGTCGGGGCCGGCCAGGAAGTGACCGCCACTTTCTGCACTTTGCTCTTGCTCGCCTGCCTGGTGGTTCTCGGGCACATCGAGGAGCGATTCGGACTCCATTTTCGGCTCATGAATATTCGCCTCGTGGTCCCCCGGACCGGAAACCCAGCAGAGCGAGTGCGCGGAATTTTCGACGACCTGCGCATCAGTGTCCGCCGCTGGCAAACGCATGAGGCGGACGACGGCACACTCGTGGAATTCGATGCCGAGTTGACATCCACGCAGGAACGGCAATTGCTCGCGCGCCTTAGGCCGTTGAGCACTCATGTGGAGGCGCGCCCGATTCGTGCGGTCACGCCGCTGTAGCGCCAGCGCGATGGCGCCACGCATACTTGTTCACCCAACCATTTCAAGGCATGCGGAATCCAAGTTGACGCCGTCTGCGCCGGGATGCTATCAATTCTGCTTTACTGCGCCGGGGATTTGCAGGCGGCAATTGCACCGTCCTCATTCCGCTTTCCCGGCTGCCGGTGGCAGGCGGCCACGGGATCCCCAATCGTCATTCAGGAGGAAGGATTGAAGCGATCGCGCTGGGCCGCGCTTACCCTGATAGCGGTATCAGGGCTATTGGGTAGCTGCGGGGGCAGCAGCAAGCCGGCCTCGAACCCGACACCGGCCATCGGCGCTCTTTTCCCGGCGGACATCGTTGCCGGCAGTGCCTTGTTCACACTCAATTTGACGGGCACAGGTTTTGTTGAGAATGTGACTCAAATCTTCGTGAATGGATCGCAGCGCACGTCCACCTTCAACGCGGGGACCAGCCAGATCGGAGTCGCGGTTCTTGCATCGGATGTCGCGACACCGGGAAATGTTCAGATTCTCGCTGTGAATCCGCCGCCGGGAGGCGGTCCGGCGCAGACCCCCGCGACATTCGTGATCATCCCGACGCAGAACGGCGCGCCGGCGATAACCGGGTTCAGCCCGGTGGATACGCCCGTGAACACCAAGCTTCCATTCACGCTTACTGTCAACGGTGCGAATTTCGTTGCGAACAACGGGGCAGTGCTCGGGTCCACAATCTTCTGGAATACCGAGCTTAAGAACACCACATTCGTCAACGCCAACACACTTACGACGAACGATATCTCGACCACAGACCTGAGCGCATGCGGCCCGGTAAGCATCACGGTTGAGAATCCCGGGCCAAACATGGGCACAATCCATTCGGTTTCGGTGGATTTCAATATTACGGGCAACTGCAATCCCGTCCCGGCGATTGTCTCGATTTCACCGCCGAGCACGACCGTCGGAGTCGTTCCCGCGGGCGGGATCGTGACGCTGACCGGGTTCGATTTCATGGCCTCCGCGATGGTCTCCGTGAATGGGACGCAAAGAGCCGCCGCGGTGGTGAGCGGCACGCAAATTACGGTTCCCATTACGGGCGCCGACGTTGCGTCGGCCGGCCCCATTGCCATCACGGTTTCCAATCCCGCCCCCGGCGGCGGAATCTCCGCCGCGGCCACTTTTTCCGTCAATCCCTAATTTTTGAGCGTCAAATCAGTTGCACATGGCGCATCGCCTTGTTTGCGCGTTGTAGACGCCGCAGGGAAAATTTCCTATGCTCGATTGCGCGACATGCCGCAACCTCTCAAGCCCCTTGCCCTTTATCCGGGGGACTCGATCCGGATCCTTTCACTTTCGAGCCCGGTGGAAGAAGACAGGCTGAAGAGAGGCTGCGACGAGCTGACGCAGCTCGGATACGCGTTGCGCTTGGACCGCGCGAGCGTGCTGGCTCGAGACGGTTTCTTCGCGGGCGCCGGCGGAGAAAGAATTGCCGCTCTGAAAGACGCGCTGCAGGAGACCGCAACGCGCGCGATCTTTCTTTCGCGTGGTGGTTACGGATCAAATTATTTGTTGAGCCGGCTGGACCTCGATGCTGCGTCCGTCAAAAGTGTCGTGGGCTACAGCGACGCCACTTCGCTTCAAATCTATTTGTGGCAAAAATTTCGCTGGGTCACTTTTTACGGGCCGATGGTTGCCGCCGGCCTCGACAAAGCCGCGGGCGCGCCGCAGGGCTATGATCGCGATACCTTAACCCGCGCGCTTACGGAGACGCGGCAGGGCTGGTCGATCGACCTGCGTGCGGAGCCGATTTCGAGTGGCGTGGCCGAAGGCGTATTGCTCGGGGGATGCCTCACGCTGGTGGAGACAACTCTGGCCACTCCCTGGGAACTGGAGACGAAGGGTTCGGTTCTTTTCTTGGAAGATCGCGCTATGAAGCCGTGGCAGGTGGACCGCGCCCTGATGCACTTGAAGCAGGCGGAAAAATTTCATGGCGTCGCCGGAATTGTTCTCGGTGAATTTCCCGAAAGCGATGCGCCGGCAGGCACCGAAACCGTATTGGACGTGGCCCGTCGAATCCTCGCACCATTGGGCATTCCGGTTGCCTGGGGAGCGCCGATTGGCCACGCCAGAAAACCGATGCTCACGCTACCGTTGGGCGTTCGTGCGCGTCTCTCCGTTGATGCTGGCGCGAAGCTCGATATATTGGAGCCGGCCGTCGTGGCGTGACGAAATTTGCGGAGCCGTGGAGATTCTCAATTCAATGAGAATGGGCAGATGATGATTGAAGGGGTCACAAAAAACACGGTCGAGCACATCTACTTGCTCGGAATCGCGGGCGCAGCGATGGCGCCGGTGGCCGGGATGCTCAAAGACCGCGGCTTCCACGTGACCGGGTCGGATGTGGGCGTTTATCCGCCGGCCTCAACCCTGCTCGATTCGCTGGGAATTCACTGGAACGAGGGATTCGACGAAAACAATTTGAGGCCATCGCCGGATCTCGCCGTCATCGGAAATGTGATCGCGCGGGGCAATGCGGAGCTCGAATATATTCTCGACGAAAAGATTCCTTACTGCTCGATGCCGCAACTCCTCGAAAATTATTTCATTCCGGGGCACCGCTCCATCGTCGTGGCCGGCACGCACGGCAAGACCACCACCACCGCCATGCTGGCATGGATTTTCCAAGTGGCCGGCAGGCGCCCGGATTTTCTGGTCGGCGGGGTGCTGCCGAATTTTAACGACCGGAGCTACGGCCTGGGAGGCGGCGAGGATTTCATCATCGAGGGGGATGAATATGAGACGGCATTCTTCGATCGGGGGCCGAAGTTTCTTCACTACCACCCGGATGAACTGATCCTTACGTCTCTCGAGTACGACCACGCCGATATCTATCCCGATCTCGCCTCGATCGCGCTGCAATTTCGGCGGCTGGTGAACCTCGTGCCGCGCCGCGGGCGCATCGTGATCTGGGGAGAAAGCGCGGAATTGAGGCAAGCCGTGGCGAAAGCTTTTTGCCCCGTCGAAACCTTCGGTCTCACGCCGGAGTGCGATTGGTGCGCCGGGGATATTCTCTGGAACGATGCGGCAACCGAATTCCGCGTGGCCTATCAAGGGAAAGAAGTGACCCGCATCCGCATGCCGCAGACAGGCCGCCACAATGTGTTCGACGCGCTGGCCGCAATCGCCGTGGCTTATGGCCGCGGCGTGGAATGCGAAGCGATCGAGCGGGCGCTCGCAACCTTCCAAAGCGTCCGCCGCCGGATGGAAATCAAAGGCGATGCAGGCGGCGTGCTGGTGGTCGAGGACTTTGCGCATCACCCGACTGCGATTCGCCTCACGCTCGAAGCCGCGCGGACTCGGTGGCCCGGGCGCAAAATCTGGGCGGCGATTGAGCCGCGCTCCAACACGATGCGCCGCAAGGTATTTCAGGACGTGCTGCCCGATGCCCTGGCGCAAGCGGATTGCGTTCTGATCGGTCCTGTGAGCCGGGCGAAGTTGCTGGAGCAGGAAGAACGTCTTTCGCCGGCGGCAATTGCGGAGGCGCTGCGAGCGCGTGGACGCGCCGCGCGGGCAATGGACTCGGCCGATGAGATTGCCGACTACATCGCCGAGAGCGCGCAACCCGGCGATTTGGTGCTGGTGATGTCCAATGGCAGCTTCGATGGGCTCTGCGGCAAGCTGCTGGAAAAGCTCAAGTCGCTCGCCCGGGCGCGCGGATGAACCTTTTCCCGAAGCGGCTCCCATCTGCTTTGAGTGCCTCAGTGTTGCTGTTCATATTTCTCGCTCCGTCGTCTGCCCGAGCCACGATTCGATACCAGATCAAGCTTTCGGACCCGAAATCGCATCTCATCGAGGTCGAAATGATCGTGTCGAAAGCCGGACCCGGTCTCGTCGTCTCTCTCCCCGCATGGGATGCCCTGTATCAGATTCGTGACTTTGCCTATCGCGTTCGCAACGTACGCGGCTATTCGAAAGTCCAGGCCTCGTTGAACGGCTTGAGCGTCTCAAAGCTCGACAAGCAAACCTGGCAAATCGGCAATCCCGACCCCGAGCGACGGCAGGACACGGACGCCGATATCCTGGTTCGATACGCGGTGGAGTGGGACGAGCCCGGCCCGTTCAGCTCGCAATTCAATTCCCACCACGCGTTTCTCAATCTCGCAGACGTCCTGATGTACGCGCCTCAGCGCCGCGCGGAAGATGCTCTCGTCGACTATGCCTCCGTGCCGGCGGGTTGGAAAATCATAACCGAGCTTCCGTCCGGGCCGCTTCCGCTGTCTTTCGCTGCGCCAAGCTACGATGCGCTCGTGGATGCTCCGGTGGAAGCCGGGGAGTTCGAGGAATTTGAATTCGAAAGCAGCGGCGCGCGCTTCCGGGTTGTCGTCGATGGCGAAGGCTGGAACAAGGGCCGGCTTGAGGATGGCCTCCGGCGCATCACCCGAAGCGAGATGAAGCTGATGGGCGGCCCGCCCTTCAAGGAGTACACGTTCATTTTTCATCTCGGGCCGTACAGTGACAATGGCGGCGGAGGAATGGAGCACGCAAATTCGACCGCCATCGCCTCGCGCTCGCTCGATGGAGCCATTCCGATTGCCGCGCACGAATTTTTCCATGCCTGGAATGTGAAGCGCATCCGGCCCCAGTCGCTCGAGCCGGTGGATCGCACCAAGGAGCAATACACGCGGGCATTGTGGTTTGCCGAGGGTGTGACGAGCACGTACGGCTCCTACGCGCTTGAGCGCGCCGGGCTGCGGTCGAAAGACGACCTCTACTCGGATATCGCTCAGCAAATCAGCGAACTCGAAGCGCGACCGGCGCACATCTGGCAGAGCGTGGAAGAATCGAGTCTCGATGCATGGCTTGAAAAATATGACTTGTACAACCGGCCGGATCGAAGCATTTCCTACTACAACAAAGGCCAAATCCTCGGCGTTCTGCTCGACATCCAGATTCGCGACGCGACGGACAATCACAAATCGCTGGACGATGTCCTCCGGAAATTGAATCAGGAGTATGCGCAGCAAGGGACATTTTACGATGAGAGCCTGGGGATTCAACGCGTCGTGGAGGAGATTTCAGGAGCCAGTTTCGCCGATTTCTTCCGCGACTATGTGGCGGGAACGGTCGATGTTCCATACGCGGAGTTCCTTGCGAAGGCCGGTCTCGAGCTCAAGCAGGAGATTCGCCGGACAGCCGACCTTGCATTCTGGCCCGGATTTGCGCCAGGTACCGGAATGCAAGTGACTGCCGTGGAAGCGGGCGGCAGGGCAGAGGCGGCTGGCTTGCGCGCGGGAGACATCCTGCTGACACTGAATGGTGAAGAAGTGATGAAAGACCCTTACCACATTTTCCACCGCGTATTCCCAGGACAAAACGTGAAGCTCCACGTGCGCCGGGGCACGCAGGAGCTTGATGCCGCCTATCAGCTTGGATCGCGCGAAGATCGCCTTTATACCATCGCGGAACTGCCGGCTCCGAGCGACAAACAACGCCGAATTCGGGAGGGCCTGCTCCATGGAACAACGGATTAGCTGAAACTCGCCGTGCGTGATCCCCTTGCTCAGCGTGTGCACTGATGCGGACGATTCTGATCGTCTTTTACTTCACCCTGGCGCTCATCCTCGTGATGCCATGGCTGATTTTGTGGACTCTCCTCACCGGAAATCCCGGCCTGATGTGGAACGTGGCAATGAGCGCAGTGCGTTTCTCGATGCGGATAGGCGACGTACGCGTGCGCGTCGAAGGGATTGAGAACATTCCAGCGGGCGTCTGCGTGTTTGCCGCCAACCATATCTCCAACGTGGATCCCCTCGCGTTCGTGCCTGCGATCCCGCGGCGCGTTTCGCTGCTGGTGAAAAAAGAATTGTTTCGCATACCCATTTTGGCCACCGCCATGCGTCTTGCCGAATTTGTCCCGGTTGACCGCGAGGATAAGGAGGCTGCAGCATCCAGCGTGGACGTCGCAGTCGAGCGGCTCCGAGGGGGAACTTCTATGGCGGTTTACCCCGAGGGAACTCGCAGCCCCGACGGCCGATTGCGTCCATTCAAAAAAGGCGCCTTTGTGATGGCGATTCAGGCAGGTGTTCCGGTTGTGCCGGTCTCCATCGCCGGGGCCCAGACACTGCTTCGCAAAGGCGATTGGAGGCTGCATCGGGGCGAAGTGACCATTCGGTTTGGGCCTGCCGTGGATGCCTCGAAGTACACGATGGAGCGCCGTAGTGAATTGCTGGCCCGCGTGGAATCGTTGGTCGCCGCAGGATTGCCCGAGGAGCAGCAACCCTTCCCATCCGAATCTTCAAGCGACCCCGACATCCCGACAGTGAATCCAGGGCACGTCAAGCCGACTCGGCCTTGAGCCGCGCCACTTCCTCGCGCAGTTCGCGGATCTCCCTTTGAAGCTCCGGGAGCCGGTTGAATATTGCAACAGACTTTCTCCAGGCGAGATTGTCCGTGGCCGGATAGCCTGAATAGATCGCGCCGGCAGGCACGTCATTCGGCACGCCGCTCTGTGCGGTGAGCGTGGCTCCGTCGCCGATTGTCAGGTGTCCTGCTGCGCCGACTTGCCCGGCCAGGATGCACTTATTTCCAATGCGGGTTGTGCCGGCCAATCCCACCTGGCCGCAGAGAAGCGTGTCGTCGCCCACTTTGCACGCATGGCCCACCTGGACGAGATTGTCGATCTTTGTGCCGCGGCCGATGCGTGTCTCTCCCACCGTGGCGCGGTCGATCGCGCTGCCGGCTTGGACTTCGACATCGTCTTCGATCACCGTGAGGCCCGCCTGGCGCATCTTGTACCACCGGCCATCATCCTGCCGCGCGAAACCGAAACCATCGCTTCCAATCACGACGCCATTCTGAAGCACCACCCGGTTGCCGATTTGGCAGTCCTCACGCACGCACGAGTGCGAGTGCGCGAAAAAATCGTCGCCGATCCTGGCGCCCTGATAGATCGTCACAAAACTGTGCAGCACGGCGTTGCGGCCGACCACGACATTTTCATCTACGAAGCAATAGGGCCCGATGTGAGCTCCCGGGCCGACTTTCGCGGATTTTGCAACCACAGCGGTGGAGTGAATGCCCGGGGGAAATGCGGGGGCGGGATGAAAAAGCTCGATGGCCCGGGCGAAATCGAGATAGGGGTTCGCCGAGCGCAAGGCGGCAATTCGGCACGGCGTGCCGTCGTGAGCCACGAGAATGGCCGATGCGCGAGTGGTCTCGAGCGCGCTGCGGTACTTGCGGTTCGCCAGGAAGGTCAGCTCTCCCGGTCCCGCGTCCTCGATCCCGGCAACGCCGGTAATCTCGAGTCGAGCGTCCCCTTCGAGTTCGCAGCCCAGCACTTCGGCGATTCTGCCAAGTTTCATAACACGTTCTCCTAGCGCCAAATTGGTGCCGCAAATGTACAACAGTTCGAGGCAGCCGCACGATCTGGGCCTGTTATAGGAAAGTTGGCGCGTGGAGCAACGCAGAACAGGGCAATCCGATCATTCGCCGAAAAGCTTCGGCTGTGCCGTAGCCGCGGCGCTTGCAACCCGCGGAGTGCGCCTCGCGATCCCGACCACGCCGAGAACCTTCATTTCCGCAAGCGCCGTTCGCGGGATGAACATGCGCAAGCTGTTTCCGTGCAGGTCCGGGGGAGTGAGTTGCACGCCTGTATCGAGCAAGTCGAGGAGGTCGTTGGAGACGATCCCTTCCATCTCGTCCGAGTCCCGAAACCTCAGCCGGACCCAAAGTCCGTCTAACTTGGGCCGGCTGAGGAATGTCTTGCGCTCGGGTTCAAATGGCTCTTGAAACTCGCGGACGAAATAGACGGATTTCACCTCCTCCAGCACGATTGACTTGTGTTCTCCGTCGGGTGTCAAAAGATCGATCGACTCCGAGCGGCCCAGCGTGGCCGGGTTCAGATAACCCCGGATGGCGGTCCGATCAAGCAGGAGAACAACTACTTTCTTGTGGGTCGAGGCTGGGGCTCGGTTTTTCACCGGGTAATCGCCCTTTTTGGGGGCAAATTGTTGCTATGTCCCGGGAGGTTATGTTATCCTTACGCGATTTTTTGTCAACTTGTTGGTGTTTAAAGGGTTAGCGAAGGGCGAATCGTCGTTGGTCTTGGGGTCGAGCCCTGGCGGTGGACTGGAGACGGGCAAGCTTAATTCACCGTCTTCGGCACCCCGAATCGCCAAGTAACAGACTGTATCATCATACAGTTACGCGTTTACCAGCTAAGGCGAGCAAGGGCCTTAGCGCTTGATTCTGGGGCACTACTTCTTAAGGGGCTTCTGGGGGAATCGGGATGGATTCGGAAGTCCGCGCATTCCTGAACTACCTTCGAATTGAAAAAGGCCTCGCTCAAAACACGCTAGCCGCATATGGGCGCGATTTGGGTAAGTTCGCCGGTTTCATACAGAAGCGAGGAATTGTGCTGCGAATAATTTCCCGCAGCGACGTGGTCGATTTCCTTGGCACTTTGTACCGGCAGAAGCTGGACAGCAGGTCGGTGGCCCGTCATCTTGTCGCCATCCGGCATTTCTTCCGGTTTTGTCTGACCGAGGAAATCCTCACAGAGGATCCGGCTGCAAACATTGAATCTCCCAAATTCCGGCAGAATTTGCCCGAGGTCTTGAGCTTGCAGGAAGTCGAGAGGCTCTTAGAGCAGCCCAATTCCTCTACCGCCTGGGGCATACGGGACCGGGCCATGATCGAGTTACTGTACTCTTGCGGCCTGCGCGTCTCGGAGTTGTGCGCGGTCGCCGTCGAAGACTTGCAAATCGAAAGCGGCTATCTGCGCTGCGTGGGCAAGGGAAACAAGGAACGCTTGGTGCCAGTTGGACGCGCAGCGTTGGCGCGAATTGAGGAGTACCTCCAGAAGGCCCGCCCGGAATTGCTCGGGGAAGACACGTCGCGCTATCTCTTTCTCAACAGCCGGGCGAAGCCTCTGAGCCGTGTGGCTTTCTGGAAAATTCTGCGGGAGTACGGCCGGAAGGCCGGCTTAAAGAAGCCGCTGACTCCGCACGTGCTCCGGCACAGCTTCGCGACGCACCTTCTGGACCGAGGGGCGGACCTGCGATCCGTGCAAATGATGCTCGGCCACTCGGACATTTCTACGACGCAAATTTATACGCATGTGGTGGAGGAACGGCTCAAGCAGGTCTATAAAGCGCATCACCCGCGCGCCTGAGAGCGGCGGCGCGGCATTTTGAGGAGGCGCATACCTTCATGCCTGATTACATTTATCTCCTGGAAAGCCGGCTCTCCCCGGAGCAGCGCGCCGTGCTCGAGCGCGCTCAGGAGCTCTCGCGCGTGCAGGACGTGAACATTTACCTTTCCGGTGGCGCCGTCCGCGACCTGATTTCCGGAATGCCCATCCGCGACCTCGATTTTACCGTCGAGGGGAATCCGGCCCGCATGGTTCACGAGCTAGAAAAAGGTGGAGCGCGCCTGGTATGGGAAAGCGAGCGTCTGCGTCATTACGAAATGATTTTTGCGGGCGACGTGGACGGCTCGATTTCGGCCGCTCGAGAGGATGTCTACGAACGGCCGGGGGCCAAGCCCGAATATCGCTTTTCGAGCATCATGGAAGATCTCCGCCGGCGCGATTTCGCCATCAACGCCATCGCCATTTCGCTCAACACCCAATCCCGCGGCCTGCTGCTCGACCCCACCAACGGCCTCGCCGATCTCGAAAAGCAGGAGGTTCGCGCTCTTTCCATCCACGCGTTTACGAACCAGCCGGTCCGGCTGCTGCGCATTCTGCGTTATTGCGCGCGCATGGGCTTCAGCATGGAGTCGCGCACGCAGGAGTGGTTCGCTCTGGCGATGGAGCGGGGCTTGCACGAAAACCTCGAAGGCGCGGATGTGGGCAATGAACTCCGGTCGCTTGCGCGGGAGGATAACCCCGTGGCGACGTTGAAACAGTGGGAGGCACGCGGATTGCTGGCGACGCTTCATCCTCAATTGCAGCGCGGCAAGCCCGATTACGACAGCCTCAACAAACTGGCGCGCGTGCGCGGCAATTTGTATGCGGCCGGCATGCGTCCTCGCTTGCAGATTCCCGTGATGTACTACACGTTCGCCCGGCTCAAGTCGCGCGAGGCGCTCGCAGCCATGCGCCGGTTGGAAATGCGGTCTGCGGAGGTCGATGCGGTCGCCAATTTGGAGCAGGAGGCGCAGAAGATCGTCAAGATGCTGAAGGGGCGCAAGACGAACGCGCCTCGCGACGCCTATTTCTACATTGCTTCGCTGCCGCCGGAAATGCTGGCGTTCGTCGAGGTCGAGTACCCCAATCCGAAAGCTCTCTCAAAAATTCGGAGTTACATCCAAAAATGGAGGCCGCTGCGCCTGGCTCTTCCCGCGGCGGAGCTCGATGCGCTGGGCGTTCCGCGCGGCCCCAAATTCGACAAGATCATCGAGCAGCTCTTTGAGCTTCAGCTCCGCGGCAAAGGCCGTGACCCGGAAAGCAGAACGAAGATTTTGCGCAACCTCGCAGGGATAAAGGAAGAGCCAAAGAAAAAGCCGGAAAAAGAAAAAAAGAAGGCCAAAGCGAAAGAAGGCGCGCCCGCAGAGACGAAGCATCCGGAAAAAGGCAAAACGGAAGCACCCGCCTCACGCGAACCGGCAGTGCAACAAGCGAAGGGCGCTGCGCCTCTCTCCAAACCGGCCCCGGCTGCCACAGAACCGGCCAAGCCCGCGCCGCGCTCGGAAAGGATCAAGCATGCCGCTCGAGCCAAGCCGAAGCCGCAGGCCGGAAAGAAATCGCACCGGCGTTGAGGTAGCGCCCGTGGAGAATTCTCCGGAGGATCGAGGTTGGATAGCTGATTCGTTCGAGGTGGATTAGAATAGTTTTCACATGGGCTCACCGAACTTCGTACACCTGCACCTTCACACCGATTACTCTCTTCTCGACGGCGCTTGTGAAATCGGCGAATTGACCGCCGAAGCCGCGCGGCGGGGAATGCCCGCGGTTGCCGTGACGGATCATGGCAACCTCTTCGCCGCGGCGAATTTCTACCACGAGGCCAACACCCACGGCGTGAAGCCGATCATCGGCTGCGAAGTGTATGTGGCGCCCGACAGCCACAAGAATCGCGGGAGCGAAGCCGAGCGCTCGAATCACCTCGTGCTGCTGGCCGAGAATGAAGAGGGCTACCGAAATCTCATCAAGCTCGTCTCTACGGGATTCCTCGACGGCTTTTATTACAAGCCGCGCGTGGATCACGATCTGCTGTCACAGCACAGCCGGGGGCTTATCGCGCTTTCGGCCTGCCTGCGCGGTGAAGTGGCCGATGCGCTTGTGAATGAAAAGCAGGAGCAGGCCCGGGCAAATGCCTATCGCCTGCGCGACATTTTCGGCAAAGGCAGTTTTTTCCTCGAAGTGCAAGACCAAGGCCTCGAAGTCGAGCAACGCATCAATCGCGAGCTCGTGCAACTGTCGAAAGAGACCGGAATCCCGCTGGTCGCAACCAACGACTGCCATTACCTGACCCGAGCCGACGCGCGAGCCCAGGAAGTCCTCATGTGCATTCAGACGGGCAAAACCATGAGCGACTCGCAGCGGATGAAATTCGCAACCGACCAGTTTTATTTCAAGACGGCGCAGGAAATGGCGCAGGTGTTTCGTGAACTGCCCGAGGTGGTCGAGCGCACCGTGGCAATTGCGGACCGCTGCAACGTGAAAATTCAGCGCGTGAGCAATCCGTTTCCTGAATTCCGCGTTCCGGAGGGCTACACGACGGACTCGTACTTTGAAAAAGTGGCACGAGAGGGATTTCAATCCCGCCTGCCGCAACTTGAGCGCCTCGAAAAAGAAAACCGGCTGCGGCATCCGATCGCTGAATACGAGCGGCGGCTCTCCGATGAGATCGCGATGATCCAGAAGATGCGCTTCGCCGGTTACTTCTTAATCGTCTGGGATTTCATCCATTACGCGCGCGCGCAGGGCGTTCCGGTTGGTCCGGGGCGCGGATCGGCCGCGGGCAGCCTGGTCAGCTTCGCCTTGCAGATCACCGACGTCGATCCTCTCGAATACGATCTGTTGTTCGAACGCTTTCTCAATCCCGAGCGCGTCTCCATGCCGGACATCGACATCGACTTCTGCATGCGGCGGCGCGGGGAAGTGATCGAGTACGTGCGCCAGAAATACGGCTCGGAGAGCGTGGCGCAAATCATCACCTTCGGGACAATGGCCGCAAAAGCCGTGTTGAAGGATGCCGGCCGCGCGCTGGACATTCCTTACGGCGAGGTTGACAAAATCGCCAAGCTGGTTCCCGCCACTCTGAATATCGAGCTCGAAGACGCCCTCAAGCAGTCTCCCCAGCTCGAATCGCTTCGCGACAAGGACCCGCGCGTAAAGGAACTCGTGGAAATCGCTTTGCGCCTCGAGGGCCTGGCCCGCCACGCCTCGACGCACGCTGCCGGCGTGGTGATTTCTCCCCGCCCGCTCACGGAAATTGTGCCGCTCTACAAGTCGAACAAAGATGAAATCACGACGCAGTACGACATGAACGCCCTCGAGCGCATCGGCCTGCTGAAGATGGATTTTCTGGGCCTCACCACGCTCACCGTTCTCGACGATGCGGTCGGGCTGATCCGGCAAAACCGCGGCGTGGAAATCGATCTCACCACGCTTCCGCTTGACGATCCCCAGACGTACGCGGTTTTCTCGCGCGCCGACGCGACCGGAATTTTCCAGTTTGAATCGCACGGCATGCGCGACATCCTCCGCCGCTATCAGCCGACTCGCCTCGAAGACCTCACCGCGCTCAACGCGCTCTATCGCCCGGGCCCGATTCAGGGCGGCATGATCGACGATTTCATTGCCCGCAAGCACGGAAAGAAGAAAGTCGCCTACGACCTTCCCGAACTCGAGGAGATTCTCTCGGAAACCTGGGGCGTGATTCTTTACCAGGAACAGGTGATGCAGATTGCCAACCGTCTCGCCGGCTTCTCGCTCGGAGAAGCGGACCTGCTCCGCCGGGCGATGGGAAAGAAAAAGCGCGAGGAGATGGCCGCGCAGCGGGAGAAATTCCTGGCCGGCTGCCATGCGCGAAAAATCCCGGCAAAGAAGGCGGAACGCATTTTCGACCTCATGGCCGAATTTGCCGGCTACGGCTTCAACAAATCTCATTCCTGCGCCTACGCGCTGCTCGCCTATCAGACCGCTTGGCTGAAAACGCATTATCCGGTCGAGTTCATGGCCGCGATGCTCAGCTCGGAGACGGGGAACACCGAGAAAGTGGTGAAATACATCAATGAAGCCCGCGGGATGGGGATCACCGTCCTTCCGCCGGACGTGAACTCGAGCGACATGGACTTCACGCCGATTGGCGACGAGATTCGATTTGGCTTGAGGGCAATCAAGAACGTGGGCGAGAACACGGTCAAGGGCATCATGCAAGCGCGGGAAGCGCTGGGCCGGTTCTCGACGATTTTCGAATTCTGCGAGTCCGTGGACACGCGGCTCTTGAATAAGCGCGTGCTCGAAAGTCTCGTCCGCTCCGGCGCGCTCGATGGACTGGGAGCGCATCGAGCGCAAATGATGGCCGTGATCGATCGCGCGATGGACCGCGCCCAAAAAATTCAGCGCGCTCGAGAGAGCGGCCAGCACGGGTTATTTGCAGGTGGGGGCGCGGCTGCTCCGCCGCCTCCGGAGACGCTTCCGGACGTGGAGGAATGGCCTGAGCATGAACAGCTCGCTGCGGAGTATTCGGCGCTCGGTTTCTATATTTCCGGCCACCCGCTCGACAAATACACAGGCCGCTTGAAAGATTTCGGCGCCGTCGAGATTGCCACGGTCGAAGGCCGCCGCAACGGTGAGGAAATTGTCGTGGCGGGAATTATCGTCCAGTCGCGCCCCATGCGCTCCCGGCGCGGCGCGCGCTGGGCGATTCTCTCTTTGCAGGACCGCACCGGGGTTGTGGAAGCGCTGGTGTTCCCGGAGGCTTACCAGGCGCTGGAGCCCTTGCTCAAGGCCGCGACGCCCCTCATCGTCAAAGGCCGTGTGGCCGTGGAAGATGTGGGCACGCGCATGATTGTTGCTGATGCGCGTTTGCTCGATCAAGCCATCGAGCGCACGCCCAGCTTATTGCGCGTGCGTGTGGACCTGAGCGCGGTTGATACCGGCGCACTCGACCGTCTCCAGCAGCTTTTTTCGAGCCGCCCGGGCCGCTGCCGGGTCGCATTCGAACTCGTGCGGGAGGATGGCTCCGAAGCCACGCTGGAAGCGAGCAGCGCCGTGCAGGCTGATGTCGAACTCGTCGAGCGCGTGCGCGAAATCTGTGGCACGGATTCGGTCGCGGTGGTCCAATGAAGAGGCGCGGAAGACTCCGCGATCGGCTGCGCCGCCGCGGGCATCAGACCGTTGTAATCGCCGAGAGCGCCCCGGAGCCAGAGTCTCTCGGCCTGATTCAAGAGCTCGATCGAAGAGCGATGGATAAACAGCGCAAACGCGAGATTGATTCCCTCGAACGTGACGTCGAGGAATTGTCCCGCCTCGCCCGGCCTCTGGGCGCGCCCAGCGCCGAACTCGAGCGCATCCGCGAGCAAGTCCAAGAGCTTAAACGCGAGTTTTACACGCATTTGGGCCCCTGGCAGCGGCTCCAGATCGCCCGGCACCCTCAGCGTCCTTACACCGACGACTACATCCGCCTGGTGTTTGAGAATTTCTCCGAAATCCATGGCGACCGAAATTTTGCAGAAGACGCTGCGCTGATTACCGGAATGGCGTGGTTCCATGGCAGGCCCGTTATGATTGTCGGCACTCAAAAAGGCCGCGACATCAAACAGCGGCTCGTTCGGAATTTCGGGCAGACCAAGCCCGAAGGCTATCGCAAGGCCCTGCGCGCGATGAAATTAGCGGCGAAATTCAACCGCCCCATTTTTGTTTTCGTCGATACCCCGGGCGCCTATCCCGGCGTTGGCGCGGAGGAGAGAGGCCAGGCGGAAGCCATCGCGTATAACCTGCGCGAGATGTCGCGCCTGCCGGTGCCGATCATCGTCACCATCACCGGCGAAGGAGGGTCGGGCGGCGCGCTCGCCATCGCCGTGGGCGACCACATCCTCATGCTCGAAAACTCGGTGTACTCCGTAATTTCTCCCGAAGGCTGCGCTTCGATCATGTGGCGCGATGCGGGCAAAGCGGAGCAGGCAGCCGAGGCCCTGAAAATCACTGCCAGCGACCTGCTGGAAATGAAACTCGTCGATGAAATCGTGCCGGAGCCCGAAGGCGGAGCCCACTTCGATCCGGAAGGCGCCGCCAGGCTGCTCGAGCCTTATCTCGCGCGCTCGCTCGACGAACTGGCCAAGATTCCCCCCGAAAAGCTGCTCGAGCAACGCTACGAGAAGTTCCGCCGCATGGGCCAGTTTTTCGCATAGCTGTTCGCGGGCCGGAGGGGCACGCAGTTTCTGTAGTCTTCGCTTCGCTTCCGCCATTAGAGCATTGAACACTTCGCGTTTCCGTTGTCGTTGCTCCTCCCCTCGGCCTGATTTAGTTTCGATTCGAGAGGAATCATCTGAATGTCACAGGGCGGGATATCACTCATGGCGGACGTCTTTCGGCCTTACGAAAAGCTCGTCGAGATCACCATCATGGGCAAGACGTTTCTCGTCCCGGAGAAGAATTCGCTGCTCCGCGCTTTTCAATTCATCAGCCCGGAAACCATTCCTTATGGGCGCTTTTGCTGGAACCAGGAGTGCCAGTACTGCAAAGTGGATTGCCAGCTTTCCGATGACGACCAGCCGCGTCCGATCCTCAGTTGCAAGTTCCTTGTCTCTGAGGGCATGAGCATTTCGAATCTCGCACCGGAACTCATCGGCTGCCTGCGTTCCAAATTGGGACAGGCTTCCCGCAGCGTCTCCCACGCGCAGGCTGCGCCGCCATCCCCTGAATCCGCCGATTAGAACCGATCTGGCCCTTTTAAATCCTATCTATTTGAGCGCCGCCCAGCGAGACCTGTGGAGTGCGGAAGCTTGCTTCCGCTTTGTTTTCAAATCCGGTACAACCACCGCCATCATCCGGCCGAGCCATTTCCGGCAGGATCTCAACAGAGCCAGATGACTTTTGGTCTCCCCCCTCCGGATCCTTTCCGGGGTCCTTTGCATCGAGGAATCGCACGCCGCCCATCCTCTTGCTCTCCGGTGATACCCGTGCCATCCTGAGCCCCTCGTTGAGGCAGGGAGGTCCCCGGATGGCAGTGTGCGACGGGTGCGGCGCGCGGGCCGACGATGCGCATATCCGCCGGCGCATCGAACGGCTCGAGTTGGCCACGCGTTACCGGCCGGTTCACATTAGGGTGCTGTTTCTCGATGGCGCTCCGCCCGTTCGCCTCGAGGATTACTTCTATCAGACGGCGAAGGACCGCTCGGTCCGCTCGGCCGCCTCCCGGATGCAATTCAACGAACTGGCCAAATGCGCCGGGTCGGACACGCAGGGCGAGATCAACGAAGAGCAGGCGTTGGTTGATTTTCAACGGCGCGGCTACTTTCTTACCTACGCGGTCGAATGTCCGTTTGAAGACCAGGAGGACCCGCAAGGCGCGCTCCGGCGCCAAGCTCCAACGGTGATGAAGCGCGTCCAAAGCTCCTACATCCCGACGTACATCGTCCCCATTTCACAGGCCACCCACGAACTGATCCGCCTGCTCGGGCTCATCGGGTGGGGCGACCGTCTGGTGCTGAACAAAGGAGGTCCCTGGGTAGACCCTTACTTGGGCGACCCGAAGCGTCAGGCAGAGCTCGGGACAGCCTACGGTGAGCGAATCAAAAGCCTTCTATCGCAATTGCCATGAAATTGCAGGAAATGTTCGCCTGACCCGGGGGACAGCGAAGAGCCCGTTTGTGCGACACACCCTTGCGTGGCCTCCGAACTTACTTCGAGCTGCGCCCGTTGTGCTAGACTTAGCGGTGTATGAACCTGGGAAGAGGCTTGAATCCTGAATGAAAGCCCGCGGAAAGTTTCTGGTCGGTTCGGGAATCATCGTCGTGACGCTCGCGTCGCTCGCGTATGTCGGCTTTACGCAGAGCAAGACCTATTACCACACCATTTCTGAACTCTCCGCGTTGCAAGGCGGCGCGCTTCGTCAGCGCATGCGCGTCTCGGGAAATGTCCGCACTGGGACAATCGAGCGCTTGGTCGGGAGCGTGAATTTTGTGCTGGAAGAGCAAGGCAAAGCATTGAACGTGAGCTATATCGGCCGCGATCCTCTTCCCGACACGTTCAAGGATGGCGCGCAGGCCTTGGTCGAGGGGCGGCTGTCTTCAGATGGCCACTTTATCGCCGAGCAGGTCCAGGCAAAGTGCGCCTCGAAATACGAAGCCAACCCCGGCGAGGCCCCTGCTGTGGCCCGCCCGGCCCAAAGCTCGAGCCTGACTCGCGTCCCGGCCGGCGGCAGGCAAAGCTAGAGTGGACGAGGCGAATCGGTGGATATCTTCGGATCCTTCGCGCTGATTCTGGCGCTTCTGGTTGCAGTTTATGCCTTTGTCGCGGGAATCGTGGGAATCCTCACGCGCCGCCCGCTGCTCACAAGAAGCGCGGCCAATGCCGGCATGGCCGTCTTCCTTTTGGTCACCCTGGCCGTTGCCAGCCTGGAATATTTCTTTTTCACCGACAATTTTTCGATGGCTTATGTCGCGGCGCACAGCAACCGCGCTTTGCCTGCGTTTTACAAATTCGCCGCGCTTTGGGCCGGCCAGGAAGGCTCGCTGCTGTTTTGGAGCTGGCTGCTTTCGATCTACGTTTTCTTCACACTCCTGGTCAACCGCAATAAGCACCCGGAACTGATGCCCTATGCGGGCGTGGTGATGGCCGGAGTGCAGATCTTCTTCTTGGTCTTGAATAATTTCGTCGCCAGCCCGTTCAATGTTCTTGCGAGCCCGGATGCGGCAGGTGCGTGGCGGCTCACGGCCATCGGCGACGGCCACGGTCTGAATCCGCTCCTGCAATATCCCGAGATGGTGATTCATCCGCCGATGCTGTATCTCGGCTACACCGGATTCACGATTCCGTTCGCTTTTGCGCTGGCGGCGTTGCTGGGCCGCTATCCCGGCGAAAAATGGATTCACATCACTCGCCGCTGGACGATGATTGCCTGGTGCTTCCAGTCCATCGGCATCCTGCTCGGCGCGCATTGGGCCTATGCCGTCCTCGGCTGGGGAGGCTATTGGGCCTGGGACCCGGTCGAAAATGCCTCGCTGGTTCCCTGGATCACCGGCACGGCTTTTTTGCACTCGGTGATGATGCAGGAAAAACGCGGCATGCTGAAAGTGTGGAACGTGTGGCTCGTTTTCACCACCTTCATGCTCTGCATCCTCGGGACGCTGCTCACTCGTTCGGGCGTAGTGAGTTCGGTCCATGCGTTCGCGCAATCCTCGATCGGCAACTGGTTCGTCGGTTTCCTGGCGCTGACGTTCGTTGTGTGTTTCTGGGCGTACTGGATGAATCGGGATTACCTGCGCAGCGATAATCAGCTGGACTCGCTCGTCTCCCGCGAATCCAGTTTCTTGTTCAACAACCTCGTGCTACTGGCCGGATGCTTCGCGGTTCTCTGGGGCACGCTTTTTCCGGTGATTTCCGAGTGGGTCTCCGGAAGCAAGATCAGCGTCGGCCCGCCGTTCTTCAATAAAGTAAACGTCCCGATTGCGCTGTTCCTGCTTTTCCTCACGGGCGTCGGCCCGCTGCTCGCCTGGCGCAAGACCTCGCTCGACGCTTTGAAGAGGAATTTTGCCTGGCCGCTGGCCGGCGGCGTTCTGACCGGCGTGGTCGCGGCGATTTTCGGATTTCGCGAAATTTATTCGCTGATTTGCCTGATTCTTTCCGTGTTCGTCACCCTCACGATTGTCGCGGAATTCTACCGCGGCGCCCGCGTGATCGCCGCTCGCGACGGCACGAATCTCCTGGCGGCCATGGGCGAACTCACGATGCGCAATACGCGCCGCTACGGCGGCTACATCGTTCATTTCGCCATCGTCCTGATTTTCATCGGCATCGCGGGCTCCGCTTTCAACCAGGACATCCAGAAAGAGATGGGCGTGGGCGACACGATTTCGATCGGCCGGTACAGCATCCTGTGCCAGAATTTTGACCGTGTGGCCAACAACAATTTCGAATCCGAGCGCGCCACTTTGGAAATATTCCGCGATGGCCGCTCTGTGATGATGCTTTATCCCGAGCGCCGCTTCTTCCTGGCAAGCCAGGTCACGGAGACAATGGTCGCCGTTCAGTCCACGCCCCGGCACGACCTCTACGTCGTTTATGCGGGCCGCAGCCCCGAGACCGGGAGGCCCGTCATTCACGCGTATCTCAATCCGCTCGTGAAATGGATTTGGTTTGGAGGCATCGTCCTCGTCCTGGGCACAGGGCTGGCGATGCTCCCGAATCGCCGCGCGGCTTTGGTCCTGCGCCCTGCCCCCAAGAAATCCTGGGGTGAGGCGCCCAGCGGCGCGTCTCCGGTCGGCGTTGTCGCGCGCGCTTCCGATGCTCATGACTAGGCGAATGCTCCAACAGAAAATCGCACGCCGCCTGATCCTCGTTGCCGCGGCTTCCCTGAGCTTCGCTTCCGCCGGTCCAGCCCAGGAAACGCCTCGCGCCAAAGAGCTCGGGCAAAAGCTGATGTGCGTTTGCGGCTGCAACCAGATTCTCACCTCCTGCAATCACGTCGGCTGCACGTATTCGCACGACATGCTCAAGCAGCTCGATGAACGCGTGGCTCGCAACGAACCGGATGACCTCACGCTGCAAGCCTTCGTGCAGGAATACGGCCAGACGGTTTTGTCGTCGCCGCCCGCCAAAGGATTCAATCGCGCCGCGTGGATCATGCCGGTGGTGGTTCCTCTCATCTCTCTCTATCTCCTCTGGGAAGTGGTGCGCCGCTGGCGCCAGCGCGCGGCAGTCGAAACGGCGGCGGGGCCGAAGATTACTGCGGACCTTGTCGAGCGCGCCCGCCGGGAAGCAGGTAGCGGCGACCATGAGTAATCTGGACATCGTCGTCGCGTGCGTCCTGCTGACGGCCGGCATCCTTTTTTTCATTTTCAACGTCCGGCAGGACTCCTCCGATTCCGCTCCGCATCGCACTCGCCTCGACCAGCTCCTGGAGCGCCGCGACGCCATTTACGAAAATCTTCGCGACCTTCGCTTCGAGTACCGCGCCGGAAAATTTTCGGAGGCCGATTACGAGGAAACGAAACAGGCGCTGGAAGTGGAGGCGGCCCGCGTTCTCGCCGAAATGGACACGCTCACAGGCAGCACGCCCACTCCCGCCACGCGCCAGGCGGCCGCAGAAAGGCGCCATTCGTGAGATTAATTCTCAAGTCGGTTCCGGCGGTGCTTCTCTTCTTGTCCGGGTCCATTTCCGCGTTCGCTGGCACAGTCACGGGCACTGTGCGCAACGCCACTACAGGCCAAACCGTGGCCGGGGCCGACGTCGTCCTGCTGCAACTTCAAGGTGGTATGCAGGCAGTAGCCAATACGAAAACGGACGCGGAGGGCCGCTTCCGATTCGATCGTCCCGAAATCGGCGGCGCGCCGATGCTCCTGCGCGCGGAATTCCGCGGCGTGAATTACCACGAGCCTCTCCCGCCGGGCAAATCGACTGCTGAAATCCAGGTTTACGAGCCTACGGATAGCCCCGCTTCGATTGCGGTCACTTCCCACGCCGTAATATTCCAGCCCAACGGCGCCGAAATCCTCGTCGGCGAAGAATACACGATCGAAAACAAGACCCAGCCGCCGAAGGCTTTTTATCGCCAGAATGGCTCCTTTGAATTCAATGTTCCCGATGGCGCGGAGATGAACCAGGTTTCGGCCTGGGGCTCGTCCGGCATGCCGGTCGTGCAGGGCACGATCGACAAAGGCAAGAATCAGATGGCGATTGCCTACGCTTTCCGCCCCGGAGAAAGCGGCGTCCGGATTTCTTACAAGCTGGCCTATCCCTCCAATCGCCTGGTTCTTCGGAGCAAATCACCCTACGCCGCGGGCCGGCTCATCGTTGCCGCTCCGCCATCCGTGCAAGTTTCTGGCGAGGGCCTCTCCCCCGCGGGGCAGGATCAAGGATTCAGCGTGTATATGCGGCAGTCCGTTGCCGCGGGTGAGGCCGTCAGTTTGAGTGTGTCGGGCACAGCGCCCATGAACCACCCAACCGGAGGCGGAAACGCATCAAGCGGCGGCGAATCTGCCGGCATGCCGCCAGCCGACGCAGGGCAAAATCCCTCCGTCAATTCCCGCGCCGATTCCGGCGGCGACGCTGCGGCGGCCACCGCCACCACGATTCCCGCCCGGCTCGACAGCCTGAAATGGATCCTCGTGGGCGGATTTGGTGCTGTCTTCGTTCTCGGCTTTGTTTACTTGCTGCGGCGCCCGCAAGTCGAGATGCCCGCCGCGCCGGCCGGCGGCGCCGCTGTGGCTGCTGTACACGCGCCGGGCCACTCGTCCTCCGCCTCGGCAGCCGTCGCGAACGTCGACGCGGCTGTCTCCGGCAGCCTCGATGCGCTCAAGGACAATTTCTTTCGCCTCGAACTTCGCCGCCAGGCCGGCACGATCAGCGAGGCCGATTACGCCCGCGAGCGCCAGCGAATGGAAAAAACTCTGCGCGATCTGGTGAGAGGCTGAGCGGCTGCCTTGGGCGCTTCTCCCACGACCCCTCCAATCGGCATCCGGTTCGACCGCGTCGAAAAACGCTTCGGTCCTCTGATCGCGCTGCGGGGGATCTCGCTCGAAATCAATCCCGGCGAATTCGTCGCGCTGCTTGGGCCTAACGGAGCAGGGAAGACAACGCTGCTTCGAATTGCGGCGCTGCTGATGAGCCCCACGAGTGGTGACGTGAAGTTCTCCGGCGCCGCCGCGGATGGCGAAGGCCCCAAGCGCGGCATCGGCATGGTCGGCCACAGCACGCTGCTCTACGACGAACTTTCCGCCGAAGAGAATCTCACGCTGTTTGCGCGGCTTTATAAGCTCGATGGCGTTCCCGGCCGGGTAGCGAATTCGCTCGAAGCGTGCGGGCTCGCTTCGCGGTCGCGCAGTCTGGTCCGCACCTTTTCTCGCGGGATGCGCCAGCGTCTCGCCATCGCCCGCGCGCTGCTGCACAGCCCTCGCCTCTTGCTGCTCGACGAGCCTGCCGCGGGCCTCGACCGCCAGGGCCTTGAGTGGTTTGGAACCACGCTGGAGCGCCTGAAAGGCGATGGCTGCACCATCTTGATGAGCACGCATGCCCGCAACGAATCGCTCGATCTCGCGACCCGCGCCGTCTCACTTCTCACGGGACGGATTGAACGCGATACCGGCTCGGGCGGCGATCCGCGCCCGCTGCTGGCGGCGCTTCGCGCGGAGGCCTGAGTGTCCACCGCACACGCCGCGAGAATCCTGTTGGGAAAAGAGCTTCGCCTGGAATTCCGCACGCGCGAGCTGCTTACCACCACCGTGATCTTTGTGCTCGTCGTGGTCGTCCTGTTCAGCTACGCGTTTGATCCCACGTCCACGGAATCGCGGCGCTACGGGCCGGGCCTGCTCTGGATTGCATTTCTATTTGCCGGATCTCTGATGCTGAATCCGTCATTTGCGCGCGAGCAATCCAACGACACTCTCGATGCGCTGCGCATGGCGCCGGTATCGAGCTTTGCGATACTCCTGGGCAAAATGCTCGCGAATTTCATTTACATGGCCATCGCCGAAATCATCTTGGTTCCTGTATTCGGCATTCTTTACAATATTTCGCTCTCGGGCGTCGTTGGACGGCTGATTCTCGTGCTCGCGCTCGGAACGCTCGGCTTGGTTGTCACCGGCACCGTTTTTTCCGCCGTCTCCGCACACGCCCGCATGCGCGAGCTTCTGCTTCCACTGCTTCTGCTTCCGATCCTTGCGCCGCTGTTGATTGCGGCCGTGGAAGCCACCTCCTCACTGCTTGCCGATCCCCCCGAGCTCGATGTAACTTGGGTCGCTTTTCTTGCCGGGTTTGATACCGTGTTCCTGACGGCTTCCTGGCTTTTGTGCGATTATCTGGTGGAAGAATGACGGATTCCTCGGATTCGCGGTCGCGCAGCATAAACGCATCGATCGGCTGGGCTCTGCTCGCCTGCGCGCTGGTGTGTTTCGCGGGCTACGCGGCGCTTTTCATCGCCCCGGAAGAGCGCACGATGAAAGAGATCCAGCGGATTTTCTATTTCCACCTTCCAAGTTGGATCACGTCGTTCAGCGCGTTCTTCGTCGCCTTTGTCGCCAACGTGGCTTTCATCGCCACTCGCAAGCCGAAATGGGATTGGCTCGGAGTGGCCGGTGCAGAAGTGGGCGTCACGGGCTGCACGATCGGCTTGATCACCGGTCCGATCTGGGCGCACCCCGTGTGGGGCGTCTGGTGGACCTGGGATGCGCGGCTCACCACCACGTTTGTCCTCTGGCTGCTCTACATCACGTATCTTGTACTGCGCGGCTTGCTCGAAGATCCCGAGCGGCGTGCCACACTCTCCGCGATCTTCGGCATCTTTGCGTTCCTCGATGTTCCGCTCGTATACATGTCCAATCGTTTGTGGCGCACGCAGCACCCCCAGCCCGTGATTCTCGGCGGCCAGGGTTCCGGTCTCAACCCCACGATGGGAAAGGTCCTGGTGATTTGCATTTTCGCGATCTACGGCGTGATGATGATTGTTCTCTGGCAGCGTTATGCCCTCGAGCGCCTGCGCCACGAATATGAAGAGCTACGTTTCGAGGCGGAATCGCGCGCCTCGGATGCCGCATCGATCGGGAAAGGGAATCGATGAAAAATTTCGACAGCCTGTTTGCGGCCTGGATGTTGGTTTGGGTGGTGTTTTTCGTCTACGAAGTCAGCGTGGCCCGGCGTCTCGCGCGCCTTCGCGAAGAAATTGAGCGGCTCAAGCGGCAATTGCGCGAGGGCTAGAGACCGTGTGAAAGGCGTGGTTGGCAGGCCAAAGTTTCCACCTGCGGCGCCACGAGAGATTTTATGACTGGGTCCAAGAAGATCGCCGTCATCCTCTTCCAGCTCGGCGGCCCCGAGTCGCAGGCCGCCGTCGAGCCGTTCCTCTATAATCTTTTCTGCGATCCCGACATCATCAATTTCCCCGGTGCGTTTCTGGCGCGCAAAGCGCTGGCCAAGCTGATCTCCACGCGCCGCTCGAAAATCGTCGGCCGACACTACGCTGAAATCGGCGGAGGCTCTCCGATTCGCCGGCTCACCGAGCAGCAGGCGGCTGCGCTCCAGGCGGCGCTGCGGCCCCACATTGACGCGCGCACGCTGGTCGCGATGCGTTATTGGCACCCCGACACCCGCGAGGCCATCTCGGCCCTTGAAAGCGCCCCGTTTGACGAATTGGTCCTTCTGCCTCTTTATCCGCATTACTCCTTTGCGACCACCGGCAGCAGCCTCAAGGAATGGAACCGCCGCTACACGGTGAAAGTCCCGGTGCACTTGATCGATCACTTCTTCGATCATCCGGATTACGTTGCCGCAATCGTCGAGCGCATCAATGGCGTGCTCGAGCGTCTCCGCAAGCCCGGGGAAGTCCACCTCGTTTTCAGCGCGCATGGCCTGCCGATGGTGCTGGTTGAAAAAGGCGATCCCTACCCGCGGCAAATCGAGCAAACGGTGCAGCTCGTCCGCGAGCTGGGAGCCTGGCCCAATGCGCATACCCTGTGCTTCCAGAGCCGAGTCGGCCCCCAGAAGTGGCTCCAGCCTGCGCTTACGAGCATGCTCGAGCAACTGGCGCGCGATGGCGTGAAGCGCATGCTCGTCATCCCGATTTCGTTCCTCACCGAACACATTGAGACCCTGCACGAAATCAATATCGAAGCGCGCGAAGAAGCGCTCCGCCACGGAGTGAGCGAATTTCACATGATGCCCGCGCTCAACGACTCTCCGCTTCTGATCCGCGCGCTCGCGGACCTGGTTCTTCGCTCGGTGGGGATGCGCTCCGGCGTCGCTTCCTTCGCTTAGTCAACTCCTGACGCAGGCGTGCTTTCCGGCGTGTCCCATCGTTACAGCATTTTGTTCAAGCGTCACTTCCCCTTGACACCCGCGCGGCCTCGTCATATAACCCCCTGTTCGCGATTTTGCGTTTTTGCAGCAGACTCATACGCAGTTGAAGGACTGGCATAAACGGCCCTATGGCAGAAACTCCCGACGGAAAAGCCGTAGAAACACCCTCTGCGTCTGCCGCACCGCAGGGGGGAAAGGCGTCCCAAGCGGCTGACCCGCAGTTGGCCGAGAAGGAAATCAATACCAGCCGCCGCCGCCTCGTCTGGGCGTGTATCTGGGGCTATCTCGGCGTCAACTTCCTGATGTTTTTGCGTTTCTTTTTCCCGCGGGCGCTTTATGAACCCAACACGATTTTCACCGTCGGCTATCCCGCCGATTTCAATCTGGGCATTGACCAGCGCTTCCTGATGACCAACCGCTGCTGGGTGGTCCGCGAGCCCGACCGCATTTTCGTCATTTACGCGAAGTGCACCCACCTCGGCTGCACGCCCGAGTGGAAGCCCACGGAAAATAAGTTCAAGTGCCCCTGCCACGGCAGCGGGTACGACAGCGAAGGCGTGAATTTCGAAGGCCCGGCACCGCGGCCCATGGATCGGGCTTTTGTTCAGCTCGATCCCACCGGCAAAATTGTGGTGGATACCAGCCGGCTCTACGTCAATGATCCGCGCGCCGGCGTGAACCATTTCAATGATCCCGGAGCGTATTTGAACGTTTAGCTCGTACCCAAAATTTTAGGGCCACGAGTCATGATCAGACGGTAGCTGCAGCGACGTAGAAGGTTATGTAGCGGCCACCTTCAGGTGGGCGCGCTGAGGCAGCACAAAGGGGTCAGCCTCATGCCAGAAGAGAACGGCAACAATAAAACCAGTACGGGCGTCCTCGACAAAGCCAAAGAGGGCGCTGCTGCCCTTCGCAAAACAATCGAAGAGAAGGGCAAGCAGCAGCTCGAAGAGCTGAAGCAGCCCGAGAAGACGCAGCTTTACCGCTCGATGTTCCGCGTCAAGCACGACGCGGAGCCGCGCAATCGCGCCCTGAGCGTGCTTTCGAACGTCTTCTTCCATCTGCACCCGGCCAAAGTAAACCGCGACGCGACTCGCTACAACTTCACCTGGGGCATGGGCGGGATCACGTTTTATCTCTTCATCGTGCTCACGTTCACCGGCGTGCTTCTGATGTTCTATTACCACCCGTCCAAAGTGCAGGCGTTCCGCGACATCCTGTACATCGAAAACGACGTGCCCTTCGGCAAACTTCTCCGCAATATGCACCGCTGGGCGGCGCACCTGATGATCATCGCCGTGTGGCTGCATATGTTCCGCGTCTTCATGACCGGCTCGTACAAGCGCCCGCGCGAATTCAATTGGTGCGTGGGCGTGCTGCTCATGGTGCTCACCCTGCTGCTTTCGTTCACCGGTTACCTGCTGCCGGATGATCAGCTCGGATTCTGGGCCGTCACCGTCGGCACAAATATGGCGCGCGCGACTCCTCTGCTCGGCCACGAAGGCCCGCTCGGAGCGCAATTAGGCATGACGCCTTACAACGATGTCCGCTTTGCGCTTTTAGGCGGCTCAATCGTGGACGCCAACGCGCTCTTGCGCGCCTACATCTGGCACTGCATCGCGATTCCGCTGATCGCGGCGATTTTCATGGGCGTGCATTTTTGGCGCGTGCGAAAAGACGGCGGCATTTCCGGCCCCGCGCCGATGATGCTTGAATCCGAAATCAAGGAAGAGCGCAGCCCACGCCCGGTAGTCTTGCGACCATCCGGCACGGGCTGAAGCGGTCGACCTAGATTTTCCGTGTAGGGGCATCCGCCAGGATTTTGGCGGACCGTGCCCGGTGTGGCGATCCTCGAGGAGTCAGAAATGTTCGGTGATTGGCACCAACTGTGGGAGGTCATCTCGGCGCCGGACAACGTGCCGATTGTCGCGCTGCTTTTTCTCGTCCCCTTTTACGTTTGGTATGCGATGCGGCAGGCCCTCGAGAATGACCGCCTCATCGCCGTCCTGGAATCCGATCCGCAAGCCGCGAAAACAAAATATCGCAAGACGCAGCCGTGGGACCCGAAGTGGGAGCGCGAAGTCCACACCTGGCCGTACCTGATGCGGATGGAGCTGCTGGTGGCGATTATCGTCACCATCTTGCTGATGGTGTGGTCGCTCACCCTGAATGCGCCGCTCGAAGAGCCGTCGAATCCGAACGTCACCATGAACCCCGCCAAGGCCCCGTGGTACTTCCTCGGCCTCCAGGAAATGCTCGTTTATTTCGACCCGTGGATCGCCGGCGTGGTGATGCCCACGCTCATCATCATCGGCCTCATGGCGATCCCTTACATCGACGTGAATCCGCTCGGCAACGGCTACTACACCTACAAGCAGCGCCGCTTTTCCATCTGGACTTTTTTCGTTGGCTTCATTGGGCTGTGGGTGGTGATGATTGTCATCGGCACCTTTATTCGAGGCCCGGGGTGGATGTGGTTCTGGCCGACGCAAACCTGGGACGCCGAGCGCGTGGACTACGCCGTGAACCGCAACCTCGATCAGGTGTTTGGCATCGACGGGTCCTGGCTCGCTCCCATCCTTCACACTTCGAAGGACCAGGCAGCCATCTGGGCGCGCGTGATTTTCGGATTCTTCCCCGTGGGCGCGTTCTTTGTCGCCGCTGCGTTCCTGGTTCACTGGATCTGCATGCGCACGGAATTCAGCCGCAAAATCTACAAGCGCATGAGCCTGGTGCAGCTCGTGACGATGTACACGTTTTTGGTCCTCATGATTTCGCTGCCCGTCAAAATCTTGCTGCGCCTGATTTTCACCATCAAATACATCTGGGTGACGCCTTGGTTCACAATTTGATTGCCATGCAGGAGGCTCCGGGTGCCTGACGCTCCTCCTCCATCCACCACGCCGCCCGATCCGATCACCAGCCGCTCCTTCGCGCTTCCGCTGCTCATCTCGGCGGTGCTGCTGATGCTCACCGTCGCCTGGTCCTTTTACGACGAAGTCCTTGGGTTGCGTCCGTGGCGAACCTACCAGTCGCGATTCGCCAAAGCTTATTCCAGTTACCTCGAAAAAGCCGTCAAGCAGGAGAAGAAGGACGAAGACGCGGTTTACTCCTCGGCGGAATACAAGTCGCTGCTCGCCAAAGCCGAACAGCTTGAAAAAGCCGCCAAGGCGCAGGACGACGACATCGCCCGTCAAATCGCGCTTCTCGATGAACAGCGCGCCGCCATGGGCGACGCCTTCAAAGACGCTCGCGGCAAAATCGGCCATCTTGTTTACGAATACGAAATCGTCCCGCCGGAAGACAAGAAGCTCAAGGCGGAGCGGCAAAAGGACGTCGACGAAGCGCGCGGCGAGAAGAATGGCAAAGCTCTCTGGACCGTGGATTGGCCCCTTGGCAACGGCAAAATTCAAAAGAACAAGCCCTTCACGGGCGACCAGCTCAATGACACGTTTACCGACATCATGGCCCAGCGCGCTTTGCTCGTCGCCAGGCGCGGCGATGTCGATAAACCAGCAAAGGAAGCCCGCGCGGCCCTGGAAACATACACGTCTGAGCATCTTCCGGGCCTCAGTTCGGCCGCGCTCGAGGGCTTGCTTCACAGCATGCGCTCGTTCGACGAGACGATCATCCAGATCAACGTGAATCCATCGGGCGCGTCGCTGAATAATCTCGGCGGCGCGGGCCTTGTCGATCGCTGCCAGTCCTGCCACGTAGGAACGGACCCGAAATACGTTCCGCCGCAGCTTGTGCTCACCAAGGCAGATCTGGGAATGGCGAAGAGCAAGAACGCGCCGTTCACGAGCCATCCGAACGCGGATTTGCTCAAATGGCACACGCTCGAGAAATTCGGCTGCTCGCCCTGCCACGGCGGCAACGGCCGCGCAATCGACTCCATCCGCCGCGGCCACGGCCGCTACGAGCACTGGCTCTGGCCCCTTTATTACCCGGAGAACTACGACGCGGGCTGCCAGCAGTGCCACGCCGCCGATATGGTCACCGAGCACGCCCCGGCTCTCAATCAGGGCAAGCAGCTCTATCGCCAGCGCGGCTGCATCGGCTGCCACCGTTTCCAGGGCTTCGACAACCAGGATGAGCAGCTCGTCAACGCCCGCCAGCAGATTTTGCAGCTCGCCAAGACGAAAACGGACGACGAGCTGGAAATCCCGCGGCTGCAAAAGCAAGGCGACCGGGCTCCCGACAACGCCACCGCAGAAAAGCTTTATGCCCAGGCCATCAATCTCGTTGTCGAAGTGAGCCGGCTCGATGCCCAGCGCGAATCGCTCGAGCAGCGCACCCACAATCTCCTTCAGGAAATCAAAAAGGTCGGCCCGGATTTGAAGGACGCACGCCTGAAGCTGCGCAAGGAATGGATTCCTTACTGGCTCGGCCACACGCGGGAATTTCGCCCCACCACGAAGATGCCGCAGTTCCGGTTCGCGCCGGGCGAGGTGGAAGCCATCGCCGCGTTCATCTGGCAGAATGCGCTCACTGGTCCCGCACTGGAGCACCAGGCGGCGGGGAACGCGGCCCATGGCAAAGAGCTATTTGAATCCCGCGGCTGCCTGGCGTGCCATTCCATTGGCGAGGGCGCGAATCAGATTGGGCAAGGCTTCGCAGCCAACCTGAGCCGCGTCGGTGAGAAGGAAAATTACGATTACGTCGTCCGCTGGGTTCATAACGCCCGCCAGCGCACACGCCCCTACTGTCCCTACGAGAAGCGTGACCTGGGCCCCGAGGATTACGCCAAGCATAATCTGCCGTTCGTTTTCGATCTCGATCACTCGCGCTGCCCCAACGACAATCATGAGCTCGTGGTTCAGCAGCCCACCGTCATGCCGAGCCTTCGCCTTTCCTGGGAGGACGCCCGTGACATCGCCAGCTACTTGATCGCCCAGAAGCACGCCGACGCCACGTATGCGGCCGCGCCCTTCATGGACGACCCACAGCTCCGCGACAAAGGCGAAGAACTCGTCCGGCACTACGGTTGCGCCAGCTGCCATGAAATTCGCGGCCTCGAAGAAGAAGGCCGCATCGGCACCGAGCTAACCAACGAAGGCTCGAAGCCCATCGAGCGCCTGGATTTTGCGCTGTGGACCGAGGACGCCAAGCGCGGCGTGCTTCCCGATGGCAAGCCCTCCCCTCGCGGATCCTGGTTCGATCCCAAGGGCTTCTTCGAGCAGAAGCTCCATGATCCCGGCGTGTACGATCTCGGCAAATACCACGCCAATCCGATGGACGCACTGCGCATGCCCAAGCCGAATCTGCAATCCGACGACGAGCTCGAAGCGCTCGTCACCATGCTTCTCGGCTCCACCGATCCCACTCTGCCTTCCGAGTACATGTACAAGCCGGCCGACCGCCGCCGCTACATCCAGGAAGGCTGGTGGATCGTCACGAAATACAATTGCATCGGCTGCCACCAGATCGATGTGGGGCAAAAATCCGTTCTCCAGACTCTCCCGATGTACCAGGGGGAGAACAAAGCGAATTTGCCGCCCGTGCTCACCACGGAGGGCGCGCGCGTGAATCCGGAATGGCTGCGGCAATTCCTCGCGAATCCCGCGCTCAGCACCACGGACACAAATCGCAACGGCGTGCGCCAGTATCTTCAGGTGCGCATGCCCACTTTCTATCTTTCCGACGACGAGATCCGCAAGCTGGTGCTCTTTTTCGAGGCGCTCTCGGCGCAGCCAGAGCCCTTCATCCCGCCGAAAGTCGAGCCGCTCACGGAAGCCGAACGCGGAATGGCGCGCAGCCTTTTCACCAGCCCGGCTGCGCCTTGCCTGAAATGCCACATGACCGGCAATCCCGCGCACGACAAGAACGCCTCGGCGCCTAATTTTCTGCTCGCGCATGAGCGCTTGCAGCCCGCCTGGGTGGGACGCTGGATCACGGATCCGGCCAAGATC
>Ga0187781_10000247_pt1 | contig 38625 bp, 34 predicted proteins | sample 0715_SJ02_MP02_2_FD_132447 | JGI IMG/M metagenome (GOLD analysis project Ga0187781, IMG submission 132447) | Tropical peat soil microbial communities from peatlands in Department of Meta, Colombia - 0715_SJ02_MP02_20_MG | ecosystem: Environmental > Terrestrial > Soil > Wetlands > Peat | place... | reverse complement strand
CTATCGCAAGGCGCGCCGGTTGATGGCGCTCGCGGAGCGCTTCGGCCTGCCGCTGCTGACCTTCGTCGACACGCCCGGCGCCTATCCCGGCATCGACGCCGAGGCGCGCGGCCAGGCCGAGGCGATCGCCCGCTCGATCGAAGCCTGCTTGCGGCTCAGCGTGCCGATGATCGCCACCATCATCGGCGAAGGCGGCTCCGGCGGCGCCTTGGCGCTCGCCGCCGGCAACCAGGTGCTGATGATGGAACACGCGATCTATTCCGTCATCTCGCCCGAGGCCTGCGCCTCGATCATCTGGCGCACCGCGGAGAACGCGCAGGACGCGGCCGAGGCGCTGAAGCTCACGGCGCAGGATCTGCTGAAGCTCGGCGTCATCGACGCCATCGTCGCCGAGCCTTTGGGCGGCGCACATCGCGAGCGCCAAGCCGCGATCGCCGCGACGGGCGAAGCCATCGAGGCGGCGCTGCGCCCGCTGGTCGGGCTGGACGGGCCGAGCCTGCGCCAGCAGCGCCGGGAGAAATTCCTCGTCATGGGCAATCGCGGCTTGTGAGGACCGCATGATCGCCCCTTGCAGCGCGGCATGCGCCGTCCGATCTTAGCAACACCGCTTTCGCCATCGCGAGGCCCGTCATGACGCCGCAGGAACGCGATCTCGTCGTCGCCCTTCTCGCCCGACTGAAGCAGCAAGCCAGCCAGCCCAAAGATGCCGAGGCCGAAGCGCTCATCCGCCAAGGCATGGCCGAACAGCCCGACGCGCCCTATCTGCTGATGCAGACGGTGCTGATCCAGGACATGGCGCTACACGACGCCCAAGGCCGCATCGCCGAGCTCGAGCGTCAAATCGCGGCCAAGGCCGCTCCCGCGCCGCAAGCGGCTGCGAGCTTCCTCGGCGGGCGTGGCAGCGTGCCGGCGTCCGGCGCCTGGCCGCAACGCCCGAGTGCGGCGCCGGACTCCGAACCGCCCGCGCCGGTCTGGACGCAGTCGCGGACCGGCGTGCCGGCGGCGGGCCCGCCGCCGGGCGCGCCGCAGCTTCTGTCCGGCGCGGGCGCGGGCTTTCTGCGCCAGGCGGCGGCGACGGCGGCCGGCATCGCCGGCGGCGCCTTGCTGTTCCAAGGCATCCAATCGCTGTTCGGCCCGCATTACGCCGGCGGCTTCCTCGGCGGCGCGGCGCAGCAGCCGGGGCTGAGCGAGATGGTGGTCAACAACCATTACGGCGATCGGGCCGCGCCGGACTCGAGGAAGGCCGACGCGCTGCCGGACCAGAGCGATCTCCCGACCGATCCCGGGCAGGACTACGCCTCCGATCAGGACATATCCGACACCGATATCGGCGATGCATCGGATTTCGGCGACGACGGCGGCAGCTACGACGTGTAAGACGGCGGCGCCGGGATAGCACCGCATTACGGCGCGCGGAGCGTGTAGCCGGCGCCGCGCACGGTGTGCAGCAGCGGCGTGGCAAAGCCCTTGTCCAGCTTCTGGCGCAAGCGGCTGACATGCACGTCGATGACGTTGGTCTGCGGATCGAAATGATGGTCCCAGACCTTCTCCAGCAACATGGTGCGGGTGACGATGTGGCCGGCATGCCGCATCAGGTATTCCAGCAACCGAAACTCGCGCGGCAGCAGGTCGATGACGCGGCCGGCGCGGGTCACGATGCGGGTCAGCAGATCCATCTCGAGATCCGCCACCTTGAGCCGCGTCTCGGCGTTGCCGCGGCGGGTCAGCGCCTCGAGCCGCGCCAGAAGCTCGGCAAAAGCGAAGGGCTTGGAGAGGTAGTCGTCGCAACCGGCGCGCAGACCCTTGACCCGATCCTCGACGTCGCCCAGCGCGCTCAGCACCAGCACCGGCGTCTGGTTGCGCGCGGCGCGCAGCGCCGCAACGATCGACAGGCCGTCGAGGCCCGGCAACATGCGGTCGATGATCACGGCGTCGAAGCTCTCCTGCGTCGCGCGCTCGAGGCCGTCGCGGCCTTCCTCGGCAAGCGACACGCGGTGACCGCTCTCGGTCAGCCCCCTGACGAGATAGGCGGCCGCCTCGCGATCGTCTTCGACGACGAGAATGCGCATGACACCGACCGGGAAAGCGGCGGCGGGACCGGCGAAGCGGGCGCCGGTCCCGCCGCGGCCGGATCAGCCGTTATCGCCCTTGCTCATCGACAGCGCCAGATACTGGTTGACGCCGTGGCGGTTGATGAGCAGCAGCACGCTCGTGTTCCGGCCCGATTGCGCCTCTTTGAGCTTCGCCTCCGCCTGTTGCGGCGTCGTAACCGGCTCCTGATTGACTTGCTCGATGACGTCGCCGGGCTGGATGCCGAGTCCGGCCAGCGGACTGCTGTCGTCGATGGCGGTGACGATGACGCCCTTCACGTCCTTCGGCACGCCGGCGCGCTGGCGGAGCTGGCTGGTGAGCGGCACCAGCTTGACGCCGAGCGCGGTGGCGTTGTCGCCGGCGCCCGGCTCGCCGCCGCCGCCGTTCTGCGCCATCTGCAGATTCTCCGGCATTTCGCCGATGGCGACGTCCAAATGCTCGTCCTTGCCGTTGCGGAACACGTCGACCTTCGCCTTTTCCCCAACCGGCGTCTGCGCCACGACGATCGGCAGGTCGCGCACCTTGGCGACCTCGTGACCGTTGAAGGACAGGATGACGTCGCCCTGCTTGAGGCCCGCCTTGGCGGCGGGACTGCCCTGAGTCACGTCGGCGACGAGCGCGCCTTGCGCCTTGGGCAGGTTGAGGCTCTTGGCGATCTCGGGCGTCACTTCCTGGATTTGCACCCCGAGCCAGCCGCGCTCGACCTTGCCGTGCTCGCGGAGCTGCTCGATCACCGGCTTGGCAAGGCTCGAGGGAATGGCGAAGCCGATGCCGACCGAGCCGCCGTTGGGCGAGTAGATCGCGGTGTTGATGCCGATCACCTCGCCCTTCAAGTTGAAGGTCGGACCGCCGGAATTGCCGCGGTTGATGGCGGCATCGAGCTGAAGATAGTCGTCATAGGGGCCGGAATGGATGTCGCGGCCGCGCGCCGAGATGATGCCGGAGCTGACCGTGCCGCCGAGGCCGAAGGGGTTGCCGACCGCCAGCACCCAGTCGCCGACCTGCGCCGCGTTGCTGTCGCCCCAGGCGACGTAGGGCAGCGGCTCCTTGGCGTCGATCTTGAGCAGCGCCAGATCGGTCTTGGTGTCGCGGCCGAGCAGCTTGGCGGGATGCTTGCTGCCGTCCTGGAATATCACCGTCACCTTGTCGGCATCGGCGACGACATGATTGTTGGTGACGATATAACCGGCGGGATCGATGATGAAGCCCGAGCCGAGCGCAACGCGTTGCTCGGCGTGCGGGTTGGGGTGCATCGGCATGCCGGGAAAGCCCTGGCCCTGCTGCTCGAAGAATTTGCGCAGGAACTCGTCGAAGGGCGAGGGAGGCATGCCCGGCTGCGGACCGCCCCTGTCGCCGTCCATGTCCTGCTCGTCGCCGGCGGCCATGCCCACTTTCTCGGTGACGGAGACGTTGACGACGGCGGGCAGCACTTTCTTCACCAGCGGCGCAAAGGTCGGCAGTTGCGCGCCGGGGCCTGCGCCTTGCGGCGCCGGCGTCTCCGTCTGTGCCCAGGCCAGCGGCGCCAGCGCCAGGCTGAGGCCGACGCTCGTGGCGAGCGCGGCGGCGCGGACTCGCCGGAATGCCGAGACTTTCGGGCGGGAAGAGGTCGGAGAAAGCATGATGGTTCCTCGTTTGAACTGAAGCGGTGGCGTATCGCTGGCACCTTGCCCGAAGGCCCGGCGCTCGCGAGGGGATAATTATATATCCGCCATTACGCCGCCCCTTCGACCGGATTAAATCGGTGTAACTTCGCCCGGCGGCGGCGGTATTCCTCGATGAGGGAAGAAGAGATGGCGGGCGTCAGACCCGGCCGTGGCAGTGCTTGTATTTCTTGCCGGAACCGCAAGGGCAAGGGGCGTTGCGCGGCGTCTTGGCCCAAGGCGCCGCGACCGCCACCGAAGCGCCGGCGGCGCCGATCTCGGCCGAAGCCGGATCGTCGTGGCGCTCGACCATGGCGCGCGGCCGGGGCGGCGGGGGAAACGGCGACGGCGCCGCTCCCGTCCCCGGCGTCTCGTCGCCGCGCTGGACGCGCAGCTCGACATGGGCGAGCACGCGGGTCACCGTCTCGCGCAGATCGACCAGCATCCCGCTGAACAGCTCGAAGGCCTCGCGCTTGTACTCGTTGACGGGATCGCGCTGGGCGTAGGCGCGCAGATTGATCCCCTGGCGCAGATGCTCGAGCTGAACGAGATGCTCCTTCCAGTTCTGGTCGAGGACCTGCAGCAGCAGGCTCTTCTCCGCCATGCGCATGATATCGGTGCCGTAATTCGCCGCCTTCTGCGCCATCTTGGCGTCGGCGGCCTGAGCGATGCGCTCCTTGATCTCGCCATCGCCGATGCCCTCCTCCTTCGCCCAGTCCTTGACCGGAAGGTCGAGGTTGAAGATGCGCAGGCAATCCTCGCGCAACGTGTCGACGTCCCATTGATCGGGCAGCGCGTTCTCGGGAATGCAGCGCGCGACCATCGCGTCCACCGTCTCATGGCGCATGTCGGCAATGGTGGCGGCGACGTCCCTCGCGGCCATGATGTCCTTGCGCTGCTCGTAGACGACCTTGCGCTGATCGTTCATGACGTCGTCGAATTTGAGAACGTATTTGCGCGCCTCGTAATTGCGCGCCTCGACCTTCTGCTGCGCCTTCTCGAGCGCCTTGTTGATCCAGGGATGGATGATCGCCTCGCCCTCCTTGAGGCCGAGGCGCTGCAGCATGCCGTCCATGCGCTCGGAGCCGAAGATGCGCATCAGGTCGTCCTCGAGCGAGACGAAGAACTTGGAGGCGCCGGGATCCCCCTGGCGGCCGGAGCGGCCGCGTAGCTGGTTGTCGATGCGCCGGCTCTCGTGGCGCTCGGAGCCGACGACGAAGAGCCCGCCGGCCCGGCGCACCGCCTCGCGCGCCGCCTCGATCTCGGCGCGGATCTCCGCCTTGCGCCGCTCGCGCGCCGCCTCGTCGGGGATCGCCGGCAAATCCTGGCGCAGCCGCATGTCGAAATTGCCGCCGAGCTGGATGTCGGTGCCGCGGCCGGCCATGTTGGTGGCGATGGTCACCGCGCCGGGACGCCCGGCCTGGGCGATGATGTAGGCCTCCTGCTCGTGATAGCGGGCGTTCAGCACCTGATGCGCGATCTTGCGCTTCTTGAGCAGCGCCGAGAGCGCCTCCGACTTCTCGATGCTGACGGTGCCGACCAGGACCGGCTGCTGGCGCTCGTGGCACTCCAGGATCTGCGCGATGATCGCCTCGTGCTTCTCGCGCGCGCTGCGGTAGACCTCGTCGTCGTTGTCGGCGCGCTGCATCGGCACGTTGGTCGGAATCTCGACGACGTCGAGCTTGTAGATGTCGGAGAACTCCGAAGCCTCGGTCATCGCCGTGCCGGTCATGCCCGCGAGCTTGGGAAAGAGGCGGAAATAATTCTGGAAGGTGATCGAGGCGAGCGTGACGCTCTCCGGCTGGATTTCGACGCTCTCCTTGGCCTCGAGCGCCTGATGCAGCCCCTCGGAATAGCGCCGCCCCTCCATCATGCGGCCGGTGAACTCGTCGATGATGACGACCTTGCCGTCCTTGACGATGTAGTCGGTGTCGCGCGCGAAGAGCTTGTGGGCGCGCAGCGACTGATTGACGTGATGCACCAGGGCGACGTTGTGAATGTCGTAGAGCGTGCCGGCGGCGAGCAGCTCGGCCTCGCGCAGCATCACCTCCATCTTCTCGACCCCGGATTCCGTCAGCGCCACCTGGCGCTGCTTTTCGTCCTTCTCGAAATCCTCGGCCGCAAGCCGCGGGATGAGCCGGTCGACCGTGCGGTACATCTCGGAGGAATCCTCGGCCATGCCCGAGATGATGAGCGGCGTGCGCGCCTCGTCGATGAGGATCGAATCGACCTCGTCGACGATGGCGAAGCTGAACGGGCGCTGCACCATGTCCTCGAGGCGGAATTTCATGTTGTCGCGAAGATAGTCGAAACCGAACTCGTTGTTGGTGCCGTAAGTGACGTCGGCCGCGTATTGGGCGCGGCGCTCGGCGTCATCGAGCCCGTGCACGATGCAGCCGACGCCGAGGCCGAGGAAACGGTAGATCTGTCCCATCCATTCGCTGTCGCGCCGGGCGAGGTAGTCGTTGACGGTCACGACGTGCACGCCACGGCCGGTAAGCGCGTTGAGATAGACCGGCAAGGTCGCCACCAGCGTCTTGCCTTCGCCGGTCTTCATCTCCGAGATCATGCCGCGATGGAGCACGATGCCGCCCATGAGCTGAACGTCGAAATGGCGCTGGCCCAGGCTGCGCTTGGCCGCCTCGCGCACCGTCGCGAAGGCGTCGGGCAGGATGTCGTCGAGCGTCTCGCCGTCGGCCAGGCGCTTCTTGAGCGCCGGCGTCAGCGCGCGCAGCTCGTCGTCGGAGAGCCGGACGAGCGCCGGCTCAGCCGCATTGATCTCGTCCACGAGAGGCTGCAGACTTCGGACATATCGATCGTTTGCTGAGCCGAACAGTCGCCGAGCCAGGGCGCCGATCATCCAAACCTCGAACTGGAAGCGGGAGGGGTGAGGGGCCGCGCGGATCCCGCATGACAGATAGGCGGATCGGGGATGGGTGTCAATTCCGTCGGGCACGCCAAAGGCGCGTCTATTGGCGTTGCCTCCGTCCTTGCGATGTGCTTTATGAGCGCCCGACGCCGCCCCCCAGCGACCGCGAAGGGCGCGTCCGGCGCCGGCGGTCGGCCGCGCCCGCTATCAAAAAGGAACGCAAATGACACTTCGAGCGACCCTTGCGCTTGCTCTCATGCTCCTCGCCGGCCCGGTTTGGGCGCAAGCGGCGAAACCGACGCCGTCGATCGTCAGCGACCCGGTGGTGGCGCGCATCAACGGTTTCGAGCTGCACCGCTCCGACATCGAGGAAGCCGCCCGCGCCCTGCCGCCGCAGGCGCAGCGGCAACCGCCGGACAAGCTCTATATGGAGCTGCTGAACTCGATGATCGGCTCCACCCTCGTCGCGCAGGCCGCGCGCAAGGCCAAATTCCAGGACGAGGCCGAGGTCAAGCGGCACCTGCTGCTCGTCCAGGACCAGGTCATCGCCAACCTTTACATCAATCGCCTGGTCGGGAAGAGCCTGAGCGAGCAGAAGCTCAAGGCCGAATATGACAAATACGTAAAGGAAGCGCCGCCGCGCGAAGAAGTGAATGCGCGCCACATCCTTCTCGCCAGCGAGGCGGACGCCAAGGCGGTGATCGATCAGCTCAAGAAGGGCGCCGATTTCTCGGCGCTCGCCAAGGAGAAGAGCACCGACCCCGCGGGCAAGACCTCGGGCGGCGATCTCGGCTGGTTCACCAAGGACCAGATGGTGCCGGAATTCGCCGATGCCGCCTTCAAGCTGAAGAAAGGCGAGTTCACGGAAACGCCGATCAAGACGCAATTCGGCTGGCATGTCATCAAGCTCGAGGACCGCCGCACGGCGGGCCCGCTCAGTTTCGAGCAGATGAAGCCGCAGCTCACCGAGATGTTCGCACGCGAGACGATCGGGGAAAAGATGAAGGAGCTGAGGGCGGCGGCCAAGATCGAGGTGTTCAACGCCGATGGCAGTCCTCCCGGCACGCGGCCAGCCCCGGTCTCCGCCCCGGCCCCCAATCTCTCCGGCGCGGGTGCCCCAAGCGCGGCGCCAGCGCCCGACGCGCCGGTGCTCTCGCCGGCGACCAAGCCGAAAGACTAGGGGCGGCGCGTTCGCCGCCGGGAGCCATCATGGCCGCACCTTCGCCGCTCGCGCCCGCCCATCCGCCCGACCTGCCGCCGATCGCCGGCGTGCGGCTCGGCGCGGCGAGCTGCGGCATCCGCTATCCGGGTCGCTCGGACCTGATGGTGGCGCTGCTCGAGCCCGGAACAAGCGTTGCCGGCGTATTCACCCGCTCGCTCACGGCCGGCGCTCCAGTCGATTGGTGCCGGGCCGCGCTCGCTCGCGGCAAGGCAAGGGCGATCGTGGTGAATTCCGGCAATGCCAACGTCTTTACCGGCCGCGCCGGGCGCAAGGTGGTGGAAGAGACGGCGCGGACCATGGCGACGCTCGCCGCGTGCCACCCGCGCGAGGTCTATATCGCCTCGACCGGCGTCATCGGCGAGCCGCCGCCCGGCGCGAAGATCATTGCCGGGCTTCCGGTTGCGGCGAAGAGCGCAACCGAGACCGGCTGGATGACGGCGGCGGCGGCGATCATGACCACCGACACCTTCCCGAAGCTGGTCAGCGCAAGCGCCGAGATCGACGGCATCGCGGTGACGATCAACGGCTTCGCCAAGGGATCAGGCATGCTCGCGCCGGATATGGCAACCATGCTCGCCTATCTCTTCACCGACGCGGCGATCCCGGCCAAGGCGTTGCAGCAATTGCTCACCGCGGCGAACCAGCGCTCCTTCAACTCGATCACCGTCGACGGCGACACCTCGACCAGCGACACGGTGCTGCTGACGGCGACCGGCAAGGCCCGGCACAAGCGGGTGACGCGCGCGGGCGATCCCCGGCTCAGGGATTTCCGCCGCGCGCTCGATCAGGTGATGGTCGATCTTGCCCAACAGATCGTGCGCGATGGCGAGGGCGCGGAGAAATTCGTCACCATCGAGGTGACCGGCGCCAGCTCGCCGCAGGCGGCGCGGCGGGTCGGGCTCGCCATCGGCAATTCGCCGCTCGTCAAGACGGCGCTGGCGGCGGGCGACGCCAATTGGGGCCGTCTGGTCATGGCCGTCGGCAAGGCCGGAGAGAAGGCCGACCGCGACCGCCTCGCCATCAGCATCGGCGGCGTGCGCATCGCCGAGAAGGGCGGGCCGGTGCCGGGCTATGACGAAGCGCCCGTCGCCAAGCATATGGCGGGACGCAACATCCACATGGCGCTCGATCTCGGCGTCGGCAAAGGCCGCTGGACGGTGTGGACGTGCGATCTCACCCATCGCTACATCGACATCAATGGCAGCTACCGGAGCTGACGGAGCCGAGTTACCGATCGTCCTGGTCGTCGCCGTGGCGCTGGTCGACGCCGACGGGCGCGTGCTGCTGGCGCAGCGGCCGGAAGGCAGGCCAATGGCCGGGCTCTGGGAGTTTCCCGGCGGCAAGGTGCAACCGGGCGAAGCGCCGGAGGCCGCGCTGATCCGCGAACTCAAGGAAGAGCTCGGCATCGACGTCAGCGAGGCCTGCCTCGCGCCGCTCACCTTCGCCTCGCACCGCTATGAGCGTTTCCATCTGTTGATGCCGCTCTATGTCTGCCGCCGCTGGAGCGGCACGGTCACGGCGCAGGAGGGCCAGAGCCTCGCCTGGGTGCGGGCGCAGAAGCTCGACCGATACGCCATGCCGCCGGCGGACAAGCCGCTGGTGGCGGTGCTGCGGGACCTGCTCTAGCCGCGGCCGTTGGCGGCAACTTCCTGCCGGCGCAGCAGGATGAAATCGATCAGCGTGCCGTCCTCCGCGGTACGGAAGGCGATGGGCGTGCCGCTGTCGTCGAGCCAGACGAATTGGCGTTTGTCGCTGTCGATTTCGTATTGACGAAGCCGCAGCGTGCTGCCGGCGATCGCCACCGGCTTCGTCTCGCCGCCGCTGACATGCACCGGCAGGATCTGGCCGGTGCGGGTCGACATCATGACGTCGGTGTCGAGAACCATCGCCGACCAGGGGTTGGAAGGATGGACGCTGGCCGGCGCCATGACGGTGCCGGCCGAGGTGGTCACGGCGAAACCGCCCTCGCGCGCCTCGCCATGCACCTGGAGCCGCTCGCCATTGGTGACCGTGACGCCGTCGAAGGCGACCAGCCTTTGACCCTGCCAGCGCTCGCTTCGCCGCGCCTCCTGGCGATAGACGACGATGCCGAGCAGCCGGACGGCGATGCGCAAATCGCTCGTGACCTCGGTATCGTCGCCGACGCGCTCGACCAGATTGGTATAGGTCCCGATATCGCCATAAGTGGGGTGGACGACGCGGTATTCGAGGCTCCGCGGCGCCGCCCATGCCGAGCCGGCAAAGGCCGCTGCCAGCAGGGAGGCGGCAAAGAGGGGGATCGGTCGGCTCATATGACGCCTGCTTGCTCCATGCCGTAAAAGCGCCGGCATTCTAAGGCAGGCGTCGCCGCGACGCTATCGTTGCTTCAACCGGCGATCCAACGGCGCATTTCGCGCTCGACCAGGCGATCGGAGGGCAGCACAATGCGTGCCGTGGTGCCCTGGCCGGGGGTGCTTTCGAGCTCCAGGCGGCCGCCATGCAACGCCGCGAGCGCGCGCGCCAGCGGCAAGCCGAGGCCGGTGCCCTCGTAGCGGCGGCTCAAGCGGCTGTCGACCTGGCCGAAGGGCGACAGCGCGCGGGCGATATCCCCGGGCGCGATGCCGATCCCGCTGTCACGGACCTCGATGACGACGCCGCGCTCGCTCTCGACCGCGACGCGGATGAGGATCTCGCCGCCGGCGGGGGTGAACTTCACGGCGTTGGACAGCAGGTTCATCAACACCTGCTTGAGCTTGCGCTCGTCGGCGCGCAGCAGCAGCAGCGCATCGGGCAGCTCGACCTTGAGCGTCAGCCCCGCCGTCGCGACGCGCTCGCGCAGCAGCAGAACGACGCTCTTGACGATGCTCTGGATGTCGACGATCTCCTCGACCAGCTCGAGGCGTCCGGCCTCGACCTTGGACAGGTCGAGAATGTCGTTGATGATGCCAAGGAGATGCGTGCCCGAGCTGTAGATGTCCTGGGCGTATTCGGCGTAGCGGTCGGCGACCGGTCCGAGCAGCCGGTCGCGGATGATCTCGGCGAAGCCCAGGATGGCGTTGAGCGGCGTGCGCAGCTCATGGCTCATATTGGCGAGGAATTCGGATTTGGCGCGGCTGGCCGTCTCCGCCTGCTCCTTGGCGTGCTGCAGCGAGCGTTGGGCCAGCACGTCGCGGGTGATCTCGCTGCCGGTGCCGCGATAGCCCGCGAACTTGCCGCGGTGGTCGTAGACCGGCGCCCCGCTCAGCGACCAGAACTGCTCGCCGCCGTCGGGGCGGCGATAGGAATAGCAGAAATCGCGGAACGGCCGGCGCGCCGCGACATCCTCGAGATGGCGGCACCGGCTCTCCTCAGCGGGTTCCCCCCTGGTCAGCTCGACCAGCGTCTTGCCGATGATAGAGCCGGCGTCGCCCGTGCCGTCATGGTCTGCACCGCCGGAGAAATAGGCGACGCGATTCTGCGCGTCGGTCTCCCAGAACCAGTCGGAAGCGACCTTGGCGAAATCGCGGAAGCGCTGCTCGCTGTGCGCCAAGCGGCCCTCGGCGCGGAGGGCGATGCGAAAGGTACGCCAGGCGAGACCGATACCGGCCGTCAAGAGCAGGACGCTGCCCAGCGCCAGCCCGAACATCGCCAGATCGCGCGCGGCGCGGGCCGCCTCGCCCATATGCGCGGAGAAATCGTCCTCGAGGCGGGTCAGCCGGTCGTCGATATCGTTGATGCCGGCAAGAAAGGCATCCCGCTGGGCACTGTCGAACGGGCCCTTCGCCAGCGCCGCGGCGATTTCATCGGCACGGCCGACGAGTTCCGCCACCAGCCGGTCGCCGGTGCGCCAGTCCTGGATCGCGCGATCGAACGGCAGCCACCAGGAAAACCAGACGAAAAGACGCGACTGCGACAGGATGTCGCGAGGATCGTTACGGCCTTGGACGAACCCCGCATACGCCTTGGCGAAATCGGGCGGCTGTGCCTCGAGCGCGTCACGGCCGATCCGGTCGCCGATCGGTACGGCGATCTCGCGGCGGAAACTGTCGAGATAGGCCTGCTGGCCCCAGACGACATAGCGGCGGAGATCGAGCGCTGCATGCTTTTGCGCCTTGGCATAGGCGTCCTCGCCCGCAACGTAAGCGCGCGTAGCATTGACGCCCTCGATGGCGACAAGAGAGAGTATGAGAATGATCGCCTGGATGGCGACAAAGATGACGATGACCAGCGCGAAACGGCTGGTCATCGAGCGCGGCGACAGGGACTCCTCGGCGCGGCGGGAACCGTGGAGCGACAAGCCGGGCTGGACGTCACCGAGCGAATGCATGATGCGGGCAAGCCTCAGGCGAGAGCAGGCGAAAGCCTCTCCATGCCAAGAAAGATTGTCGCAAATCCAAACTAAAGATGGATTAATCCAAAGACGTTGCCAGCCGAAAGAGTTTCTGTTTCAAGGAGTTATTCTCTAAAAAAGAGAGCGGCCCGGAAAATTCCCCCCGTCAGCGTGTCTCTTCTCCAGCCGAGCGCTCGATCGTGCCGAGAGCGGCGGCGAGTCGAGCGCGCGCGCTGCCGGGGCGGAGCGGCAGCGGCTGGTTCGCATGCGGCGCCCAGGCGGTCAGAGTGACGATCTCGAAGCGCGCGGGTATGCGCCCGTCGGGCAGGGCGAAAAGGTCGCGGTAGAGCGCGGCGGCGCGGGCGAGCGTCGCGCGACGGGTAAATCCGCGACGGCGCTCGGTCACCGCGTTGCTTTCGCCCATGGCGCGCAAGTCGCGCATCAACGCCAGGGCGTCGGCATAGGTCACCTCGATCGTGTCGCGGTCGACCACCGGCAAGGCGAAGCCGGCGCGCTGCAGCAGCCGGCCGAGGTCGCGCAGATCGGGAAAAGGCGAGACGCGCGGGCTGATGCCGCCCTCCTCCGCAAGCTCGGCCTCCATCAGCGCGCGGCGCAATTCGGCCAGCGTCTCGCCGCCGAACAGCGAGGCGAGCAGCAGCCCATCGGGCTTGAGCGCCTGGCGCAGTTGCAGCAGCGCGCCCGGCAGATCATTCGTCCAATGCAGGTCGAGATTGCTCAGCACGAGATCGAAGGTCGCCGGCTTGAACGGCAGCGCCTCGGCCTCGGCAACCGCGGCCGGCGGCGGCGCAAGGCGGGCAAAGCCCCAGGCGGCATCGGCATGGATCAGCGTTCCGACCTCCCCGCGGCCGGTCAGGCGGCGAGCGAGCGCGCCGTCGCGACAGCCGAGATCGAGCGCCAGCGGGAAGCGCCGCGCGACATCCGCGAGCCGGTCGGCAAGCCGCGCCGCCGCCTCGACGACCAGGAAATCGGCCGATCCGAAACCGCGCGCGGCGCGGCTGCGATGAAGGCGCAGCGCCCGGCGATCGAAAACGCGCAGGGGATCGGCGGCCGGCGGCATGGACGGTTATATGGCATGAGCGCGCCGGGCGCGCCAGCGGCGGCCCGGTTGACAGCCGGCCGGCGCCAGGCTGACATCGCCGCCGATGCAAGACCTCGCGCGACCACCGGCGCTGCGCCGCGCCGCCACGGCGCTTCTCGACCTGCTGCTGCCACCGCGCTGCCTCTCCTGCGGCACGGCGGTGAGCGCCGCGGGCACGCTCTGCGCCCAATGCTGGCGCGACATTACGTTCCTCGGCGCGCCCTGCTGCGCCTGTTGTGGCTTGCCTTTCGAGTTCGAGGTGGCGGCGACGGCACTGTGCGGAGAATGCGCGCGCGCCCGTCCGCCCTTCGAGCGTGCCCGCGCGGCAATGCGTTACGATGCGGCGAGCCGCAAGCTGATCCTCGCTTTCAAGCACGGCGACCGATTGCATCTGGCGCCGGCCTTCGGCCGCTGGCTGCGACGCGCCGGAAGCGACCTCGTCGCCGATGCGGACGTTGCCGTGCCGGTGCCGCTGCATTGGACACGTCTCTTTGCCCGCCGCTACAACCAGGCGGCGGTGCTCGCCCATGCGCTGCGTGACGCCGGCGGCCCGCCGGTCGGCGCCGACTGGCTGCGCCGCCGCCGTCGCACCCCTTCTCAAGGCAAACGCAACGCCGCCGGGCGCGAGCGCAACGTCCGTGCCGCTTTTGCGGTGAAGCCCGGCTGCGATGTCCGCGGCAAGCGCGTTCTCGTCATCGACGATGTCTTTACCACCGGCGCCACCGTCAGCGAATGCGCGCGCGTCCTGCGCCGCGCCGGCGCTCGAAGCGTCGACGTGCTCACCTTGGCGCGCACCGTGCGGCAGGAGGGGTAGCCGAGGGCCTCGCGGGCGGCTCCCGCTCTGGGTTAACATGTTGAATCTTATGGTATTTCCGGTTAACCCAAATGACCCGGCTCGTGGCTGGACAGGGCCACGGGGTGAAAGCGGGACGGCCATGTCCCAGGCCATGGACGCGGCGTGAAGAGACGTTCAAAAACCATCCGAATACCCCCTGGCGCTCACCTGCAAGAGGCCGGCCCCGCCGCCGCCCGCTCCTTCGAATGCATGGTCTACCGGCGCGCGGCCGATGCCGCGCCAAGGCAGGCCCAGGCCACGCGGCGCGAGCCGACCATCGCCAAGCGGCTCGATGCGGCGCCGAAAAACCCGCCCCGCGCCGAGGGGCGACGCCGGCTCTTCCGCCGCGGATGGGAGCGGGCGACGCTCGACCTTCGCTCGCCTCCGCCATGCCGCCAACGCCGATGCCGCGCGGCGCTCCTTCACGAAAATTTCTTGAATTATCGCGATTTTCGACTAGATGGGACGTGAAGACTTTCGGCTGGAGCGGTCATGGCGCAGGTTGAGATTTATGCGACGTTGTTCTGTCCCTATTGCGCGCGGGCCAAGAGCTTGCTCGAAAAGAAGGGCGTCGCCTTCATCAACATCGATGTCATCGAGGACACCGCCAAGCGCGAGGAGATGATCGAGCGTTCGGGCGGACGGCAGAGCGTGCCGCAGATCTTCATCGACGGCGAGCATATCGGCGGCTCGGACGAGCTTTACGCCTTGGACCGTGCCGGCACGCTCGACGCCAAGCTCGGGATCGCGCCCCGGTGAGCGGCCGTTTCAAGGCCGCCTGCATCCAGCTCTCCTCGGCGCGCGAGGTTGAGCCCAACATTCTCGCGGCGAGCGCCCTCATCCGCGCCGCGCGCGACGAGGGCGCCGACCTCATCATGACGCCCGAGGTAAGCGACATGATGGAGCCGAGGCGGACGGAGCGTGTGGCCAAGGCCAAGGACGAGGCCTCCCACGCCATGCTCGCCGCCTTTCGCGACCTCGCGCGCGAGACCGGCGCCTGGCTGCTGCTGGGCTCGGCGGTGGTGCGGCGCGAGGACGGCGACGAGCGGCTGGCCAATCGCTCTTTCCTCATTGCTCCCGACGGCGCGATCGCCGCGCGCTACGACAAGATCCATATGTTCGACGTCGAGCTCGCCGGCGGCGAGAGCTATCGCGAATCGAATGCGTTCCGGCCCGGCGAGGCCGCGGTGCTGGCGCCGCTGCCCTGGGGCATGCTCGGCATGACCATATGCTACGATCTGCGCTTTCCGCATCTCTACCGTGCCCTGGCGCAGGCAGGCGCCGACTTCCTCTCGATCCCCTCGGCCTTCACCGTGCCCACCGGCCGCGCCCATTGGCATGTGCTGATGCGCGCGCGCGCCATCGAAAATGGCGCCTTCGTCTTTGCTCCGGCGCAATGGGGCGAGCATGCGGAAGGGCGCAAGACCTACGGTCATTCGCTGATCGTAGCGCCCTGGGGCGAGATCCTCGCCGAAGCCGAGGACGGCACCGGCTACATCATCGCCGAGATCGACCCTGCCGCGATCGCCGACGCGCGCCGCGCTGTGCCCGCGCTCCGGCACGACCGGCCCTACGCCCTGCCGCAGCGCAAGCCGGGCGCGCTGGCGGCGGAATAGGCCGCCGGCGCCGCGCGCCCGGCCCTCAGCCCGGCAAGGCGCCGACCTCGCCCTTCACCGCGGCGATGCGCTGGATCACGGCCGGGCGGGGGGTGCTTACCGTGCCCTGCTCGAAGGCGATGATGCCGAGCCGGCCGAGAAACGCCGCCAACAGTTCGCCGGGAAGCAGCAGGAAATCCGGGTTGGCGGGCTTGCCCAGGCGCTCGTTCCCGAGCATGAAGGTCTCGTAGAGGAGCACCCCCTGGGGCGCCAGCGCCGATGCCAGCGCCGGCAGCAACGGGCGCCAGAGATAGTTCGCGACGACAATGCCGTGATAGCCTTGCCCGAGACGCCACGGGCCACCATCTTCCAGGTCTTGCTCGATGACCTCGCAGAGCGGGTCGCCGGCGAACTCGGCCCGGAGCCGGGTAACGTCGCGGTCGACGGCAACCACCTGGTAATCCGACTGGCGCAGGAGCTTGACGTGGCGCCCGCCGCCCGCCGCCAGGTCGAGCACCCGCCCGCCCGGCGGGATCAGCGGCAGGAAGCGGCGGATCCAGGCGGAGGGAGACGTCGCCGGAGGCATGGGCACTGGTGGCATTGGCACTCGATGACGATGATTGCTAAATAACCGGGGGACGTGTATCAACGGTCAGAAGGTCCGGTACGGCATGATCCTATTCAAGCTCAGATGTGCCGCCGAGCACGAATTCGAGGCCTGGTTCCGCGACGGCGCCACCTATGAGCGGCAGGCGCAGCGCGGGCTGATCGCCTGTCCCGACTGCGCCAGCAACATCGTCGAGAAGGCGCCGATGGCGCCCCGCCTCGCGCGATCCGCCGCCGCAAGCGAGCCGAAGGCACCGCCCTCCCCCGACCAGCTTCGCCGCACGCTGCAGCAGCTCCGCCGCCAGGTCGAGACGCATTGCGACTATGTCGGCAACCGCTTTGCCGAGGAAGCGCGCCGCATCCATAGCGGCGAGAGCGAGGCGCGCAGCATCTACGGCGAAGCGAGCGAAGCGGAGGCGCGCGCGCTCGCCGACGACGGTATCGAAGTCGCGCGCATTCCCTGGGTCCCGTCGAGCGACGCCTGAGCCGAGCCGAGCCCTGAGCGGCGCGGCCGCTCTTTCCTTCTCGCGCCATGCGACATACCCCGCGCCGGCGCTCGGATGCGCGCGGCCCCGACGGCCGGCTCGCTAATGCGGCTTGCGGAAGGTCATCACCTTTGCGAAATAGGCGATCCGGCTCTCTTCCAGCGTGAGGCCCGCCGCGCGGAACAACGCCGCCAGATCCTCGCGCGCGTATTGCGCATAATAGGGTTCGTGGAAGGCCAGCGGGAAGAACTCGACGAGCGCGTCATAGTCCGGCACGTCGCCGAGCTGGATCGAATCGACCAGGATCGCCGCGCCGCCCGGTTGCAGCAGCCGCGCCATTTCGCGCGCGACGTCCCTGCGCTCGCGTGCCGGCAGCTCGTGGAAGAGGAAGATCGAGGTGACGACGTCGAAGCCGGCGTCCTCGCGGGGCACGCGCTCGGCCGGCGCGGCAATGAACTCGGTGCACGGCCATGGCCGAAGCGCACGCCGCGCGGCGTCGAGATAAAACGGGCTGAGATCGAGCGCGGTGACGGCGAGGCGGGGATAATTGCTCTTCACCTCGCGCAGGAAGCGTCCGGTGCCGCAGGCGAGATCGATCAGCCTTGCCCGGCGCACGCCGCGCTCGGCCAGCACGCGCTGCAGCGGCACCAGCGCCTGGCGCCGCATCGCCTCGGCGCCGCCGCCGAACAGCACTTCGACCTGATGGTCATAGAGCTCGGCCGAGCGGCGGCTGAGATAGCCGTCGGTTTGGTAATGGAAGTTCTGCAGGAAGTAGCGGGGATAGTCGCCGTCCCCGACGGCGCGGAACACCTCGTCATTGGCGGCGGCGCGGCGGCGCTCGTCGACCTGGCGCAAATCGGCGAAGTAGCGCCCGGCCTTGCGCAACGCGGCGAGCGGTCGGATGACGACGTCCTCCGGCAGGCGATAGCGGCCTTCGGCGATGTTGCGCCAATCCTGTTCCAGGAGCGCGCGCAAATCGGCGAGCACGTGCGCGCGGTCGGGCATGCGCCGCTTGAGGTCGGGCGAGGCCGCAACGCCCTCGGTGAGCCGCGCGCTCAGCCATTTCTGACCGGAATACCAGGACACCCGCAACCGCTGAGTGGCGTGATAGGCGAGCCGTTCGAGCGCGCTGGCCATGGGTCTCTCAACCGGTTCCCGGCGCCCATCCGGCGGCGCGCCGTTGCCGCGCCCGGCAAATTGACGCAGCCGGCGCGCTTTGGCTAGGACTGCGACATGGCAAGGTTCCCCACGCTCGACGATATCGATCCCGCGGGCAAGCGCGTTCTGCTGCGTGCCGACCTCAACGTGCCGATGCAGGACGGCATGATAAGCGACGCGACGCGGATCGATCGGCTGGCGCCGACCATCCGCGAGCTTGTCCGGCGCGACGGCAAGGTGGTGGTGATGTCGCATTTCGGCCGGCCCGATGGCAAGCCCGACGCCGCCTGCTCGCTGCGTCCGCTGGCGGCGCCGCTGGCCGACGCGATCGGCCGCCCCGTCGCTTTCGCCGAGGATTGCATCGGCCCGGCGGCCGAGCGGGTGGTGGCGCGGCTGCTGCCGGGCGAGGTCGCGCTCTTGGAGAATCTCCGTTTCCACAAGGAAGAAGAAGCCGACGACCCGCGCTTTGCGCGCCAGCTTGCCGCGCTTGGCGATCTCTACGTCAACGACGCCTTTTCCGCCGCCCATCGCGCGCATGCCTCGACCGAAGCGCTGGCGCGCTTGCTGCCGGCGGCGGCCGGACGGCTGATGCAGCGCGAGCTCGAGGCGCTGGCGAGCGCGTTCGAGACGCCGCGGCGCCCGCTGGCGGCGTTGATCGGCGGCGCCAAGGTGTCGACCAAGCTCAAGCTCCTCGCCGTCATGATCGACAAGGTCGACACGCTCATCATCGGCGGCGCCATGGCCAATACCTTTCTCCTTGCGCAAGGCATCGCGATCGGCCGGTCGCGGTGCGAGTGCACCATGGCCGAGACCGCGCGCGACATCGTCGAGCGCGCGCGGCGGGCGAACTGCCGCCTGATGCTGCCGGCGGACGCGGTGGTGGCGCGCGAGCTCAGGCCCGGCATCGCAAGCGAGACCGTCGCCATCGATCGCGTGCCGGCGGACCGCATGATTCTCGATATCGGCCCGAAAACGGTGGCAGCCATCGGCGAGCAGCTCGAGCTGAGCCGCACGCTGGTCTGGAACGGGCCGGTCGGCGCCTATGAGACGCCGCCTTTCGCTGCCGGGACCGACGCCATCGCTCGCCGCGTCGCCGCGCTCACCGCGCAGGGAAGGCTTCTGAGCGTGGCCGGCGGCGGCGAGACGGCGGCCGCGCTCGCCCAGGCCGGCGTGATGGGCGCATTCAGCTACGTCTCGACCGCCGGCGGCGCCTTTCTCGAATGGCTCGAAGGGCGCGAGTTGCCGGGCGTTGCCGCGCTCATGTCCCGTTAACCATAATTAGGGGAAATTCTTGCCGAGTGACACCTTTTTCTGATATATTGCCTGCCAAGATCGCAGGAGCATGCGGCCATGCAGATCGTGCCAGTGCAAGGCGTTGCCCAGCCGGTGCCAACAGCGGCGCCGACGGTAGTGCCTTTGGCCGGGCCTGCGACGGCCGCGGCGCCGATCGAGCCGGCCCGGCGGGTCACCGCCAATCGCGAAGGCGGTCGCAGCGATCTGCAGGCGCAGCAGCAGGCGCAAAAGGCGCCGCAACCGCAGACCCGCGGCCGCTTGATCGACCTCTCCGTCTAGCGCGGCGCGAAACGCCGCCACGGCGCGCGGGAAGCTGAGCCATGTCCGGCCCGCCCGCGGCCCGCGGCCCCTGCATCCTCACCATTCCCGAAGGCGACAACCGGGAGCGCATGGTCTGCCCCGATTGCGGCTTCATCAATTATGAGAACCCGAAGATCGTGGTGGGCGCGGTATGCCTGTGGCAGGACCGCTTCCTGCTGTGCCGGCGTGCCATCAACCCCCGCCGCGGCTTCTGGACCTTGCCGGCGGGCTATCTCGAGCTCAATGAAGCGACCGCGGCGGGCGCCGTGCGCGAGGCCTGGGAGGAGGCGCAGGCCAGGATCACCATCGACGGCGTGCTTGCGGTCTACGACATCCCGCGCATCAGCCAGGTGCAGATCATCTATCGCGCCCATCTCGAAGCCCCCGATTTCGCCGCCGGCCCCGAGAGCCTCGAGGTCAAGCTCTTCGGCTGGGACGAGATTCCGTGGCAGGATCTCGCCTTTCCGTCGGTACGCTGGGCGCTCGACCATTACCACGACAGCGTCGCCAGCGGCGATTTCACCGCGCGCAACGCGCCCGGCTGAGGCGTCTCGCCCGGTAACGCCTCTTCTCCCACGACAAGACAAGGATGCGGTAGGCTGGCGGCAGCGAACGCCACCCGAAGGGAGAGCCGCGATGACCGCAAAAAACCTGCAGGTCCTGCTCGCCAGCCGTCCGACCGGCTGGGTGAAGGAAGCCGATTTCCGCATCGTCGAGACCGAGATCCCGGCGCCCGGCGACGGGCAAGTGCTGATCAAGAACCGCTTTCTTTCGCTCGATCCCTATATGCGCGGACGCATGAACGACCAGCGCTCCTATGCCGCCAAGGTCGAGCTCGGCCAAGTCATGACCGGCGAAACGGTCGGCGAGGTGATCGAGAGCCGCAACGCCAAATTCCGCAAGGGTGAAGCGGTGGCCGCGCGCGCCGGCTGGCAGCAATACGCGCTGTCCGACGGCAGCGATCTGCGCAAGCTCGACGCCGAGCTGGTGCCGCTCTCGGCCTATCTCGGCGTCGTCGGCATGCCCGGCGTCACCGCCTGGATCGGCCTCAACGACATCGGCCAGCCCAAGCCCGGCGAGACGGTGGTGGTTTCCGCCGCCTCGGGCGCGGTGGGAAGCGTGGTGGGCCAGCTCGCCAAGATGCGGGACTGCCGTGTCGTCGGCGTCGCCGGCGGCAAGGAGAAATGCGATTACGTGGCGAAAGAGCTGGGCTTCGACGCCTGCATCGATCATCGCGGCGGCAACCTGCCGCAGGCGCTCGCCGAGGCGACCCCCAAGGGCATCGACGTCTATTTCGAGAATGTCGGCGGCCCGATCCTCGACGCCGTCCTGGCGCGCTGCAATCCCTTCGCGCGCATTCCGCTCTGCGGCATGGTCTCGCAATACAACGCCGTCGAGCGCTACGGCGTGCAGAACCTGATGATGGCGGTCGGCATGCGCGTCAAGCTGCAGGGCTTCATCGTCTCCGATCATCTGGCGCGCTGGCCGGAGGCGCTGAAAGAGGTGGCCCAGGGCGTGCGCGGCGGCAAGATCAAGTATCGCGAGACGGTGACCGAGGGGCTGGAGAACGCGCCGCGCGCCTTCATCGGCCTGCTCAAGGGCGAGAATTTCGGCAAGCAGCTCGTGAAGCTGGCGTGAGGCGGCCGGCTCGCTGAAAAGGTGGACCTCAAACAGTTGGCCGCACGCATTGTTGCCCCTGGCCGCAGGTTGCCGGTATAGTGGCGGCCAATGGCGACAGCACGCCGGCGCGCATCGGCGGGCGAGAAAGGGAGGGTCCGGACGATGACCTACAGAATTCGGGCAATTCTGCCGGCAGCGGCGCTGCTCGCGGCGCCGCTGGCGCAACCGGCCGCGGCCGAGACGATCAGGATCGGCGTCATCCTCACCTATTCCGGGCCGATGGCCTCGCTCGGCGACCAGATCGACAAGGGCCTGAGCCTTTACGTCAAGGAGCATGAAAGGGATCTGCCCCCCGGCACCACCGTCGAGCTCATCCGCCGCGACGACACCGGACCCAACCCCGAGACCGCCAAGCGGCTGGCGCAGGAGCTCATTACCCGCGACCATGTGAACTTCCTCACCGGCGTGGTATGGTCGCCCAACGCCTTGGCCATCGCGCCGCTCACCGCCGAGGCGAAGGTGCCGTTCGTCGACAGCAACGCCGCGGCGGTGAGCCTGCCGCGGCTGTCGCCTTACGTCGCGCGCGTCTCCTTCACGCTGTGGGAAGAGTGCCTGCCGCTCGGCACCTGGGCGGCGACCAAGGGCGGGCTCAAGAAGGTCTTCGTCGCCGTCAGCGACTTCGCCCCCGGCCACGAGGCGGCCGATGCCTTTACCAAGGGTTTCAAGGACGCCGGCGGCCAGATCGTCGACAGCGTGGCGTTTCCGCTCAAGGACCCCGATTTCGTGCCGTTCATGCAGCGCGTGAAGGACGCCAAGCCCGACGCCGTCTTCGTCTTCGTGCCTTCGGGCAAGCAGGCGACGGCGCTGATGAAGGCCTATAACGACCTCAACATGCGAGCCGACGGCATCAAGATCATCGGCTCGCAGGACATCCTGCCCGACGAGGAGCTGCCGAGCATGGGTCAGGAGCCCTTGGGCGTGATCACCGCCGGCACCTATTCCAACGCCGCCGAGCGGCCCGCCAACAAAGCCTATGTCGCGGCCTGGAAGCGTGAATACGGCGACACGACGCTGCCCGGCTTCATGTCGGTCGACGGCTGGGACAGCATGGCGGCGATCTTCTCGGCCATCAACGCCACCAAGGGCCAGGTCGACCCCGACAAGACGATGGCGGCGCTCAAAGGCTGGAAGAATCCCGACAGCCCGCGAGGCGAGATCATGATCGATCCCGACACGCGCGACATCGTCCAGCACATCTATATCCGCCGCGTCGAAAAGCGGGGCGACCATCTCGCCAACGTCGAGTTCGAGACCCTGCCGATGACCAGGGATCCCTGGAAAGAGCTCAACCCGCCGAAGTAACGCGCCGCGACGGCGGCGCCCGCCGGCGCCGAGGGGTAATGATGACCAGGCAAACGAGACGCTGGCGTCGCTCGGCCGGGGCGGCGGTCGCCGCGGCGCTGGCAATGGCCGCCGCGTCCGCGGCGGCGCAGACGGTCAAATGCGGCGTCATCCTGACCTATTCCGGGCCGCAGGCATCCTTGGGCGAGCAGGTCGACAAGGGAATCGAGCTCTATGTCGCGGAGCACGCCAAGGATCTGCCGCAAGGCGTGAGGCTGACGCTGATCAAGCGCGACGACACCTTCAACGCCGATGTCGGCAAGCGGCTGGCGCAGGAGCTGATCGCCCGCGACCGCGTCAATGTCCTGGCCGGCGTCATCGGCACGCCCGCCGCCAACGCCATCGCGCCGCTCGCCACCGAGGCCAGAATCCCGTTCGTGGTGATGAACGCCGCCGGGGTGACGACGACGCGGCTTTCGCCTTATGTGGCGCGCGTTTCCTTCACCCATTGGCAGCTCTCGCTGCCGCTCGGACGCTGGGCGGCGGAGCATCTCGGCAAGCGCGCCATGACCGCGGTCAGCGACTTCGCCCCGGGCTATGACGGCGAGGGCGGGTTCAGCAAGGGCTTCACCGAGATGGGCGGGGAGATCGTGGGCTCGATCCGCATGCCGGTCATGACCCTCGACTTCGCGCCGTTTTTCGAGCGCGTCAAGGCGGCGCGGCCCGATGTCCTCTATGTCTTCATTCCCGCCGGCCAGCAGGCCACCGCGGTGATGAAGGCCTATGCCGATGTCGGCCTCAAATCCGCCGGCGTCAAGCTGGTGGGGCCGCAAGACATCGTCACCGACGAGGAGCTGGCGAACATGGGCGATGCACCGGAAGGGGTCGTCACCGCCGGCAACTACTCGCCGGCGGCCGAGCGGCCGCAAAACATCGCCTTCCTCGCCGCCTGGCGGCGCGCCTATGGCGACGCGGCGGTCGCCAATTTCATGTCGGTCGCCGGCTGGGACGGCATGGCGGCGATCTACGACGTGATCAGGCGGACCGGCGGCAGGTTCGACGGCGATCAGGCGATGGCGATCCTGCGCGGCTGGAAGGATCCGGACAGCCCGCGCGGCCCCATCATGATCGATCCGGAGACTCGCGACATCGTGCAGAACGTTTATATTCGCCGCACCGAGCGGCTTGGCGGCCATCTTGCCAATGTCGAGTTCAAGACGATCGAGCAGGTCAGGGATCCGTGGAAAGAGCTCAATCCTCTGAAATAGCGGTGCCGGGACAGGCACCGTGAGCGCCGCGGTCAGCATCGCCTTCCACGGCCTGGCCTACGCGATGGTGCTCTATCTCATCTCGGTAGGGCTTTCCGTCACCATGGGGTTGATGGGTTTCGTCAATCTGGCGCATGGCGTCTTCGCCGCCGCCGGCGGCTACGTCATGACCCGGCTCATCAACGGCTATGGCGTGCCCTTCCCGCTCGCCGTCGCCGCCGCTTTCCTCGCCGTCGGCGCCGGCAGCATCGTGCTCGAGCGCGCGCTCTATCGCCGGCTTTACGGCGCCGACGAGCTGTCGCAGGTGCTGATGTCGGTGGGCCTCATCTTCATGTCGGTGGCCAGCGCCAAGTTCCTTTGGGGGCCGCTGGCGCAACCGATGAGCCCGCCCGGCTACCTCAGCGGCCAGCTCGATCTCGGCTTCCGCACCTTCCCCACCTATCGCAGTTTCCTCATCCTCGCCGGCGCGATGCTGGTGACGCTGCTCTGGCTCGGGCTCGAGCGCACGCGCTTCGGCGCGCGCATCCGCGCCGCCGTCGACAATCGCCGCATGGCGCAATCGATCGGCATCAACACCAGCCTGCTCTTCACCTGGACCTTTGCGCTGGGCAGCGCGCTGGCGGCGCTCGGCGGCGCGCTGGGCGCCGAGATCCTGGCGATCGATCCCGGCTATGCGCTGGAGCATCTCATCTACTTCCTCATCGTCGTCGCCGTCGGCGGGCTCGGCAGCATCAAGGGCCCGTTCTTCGCCGCGCTGCTGCTCGGAATCGCCGATACCGGATTCAAATACCTGCTGCCGGAATTCGGCGCCTTTTTCATCTATGCCCTGACGCTCGGCCTGTTGCTGTGGCGGCCGCGGGGCCTGTTCGGGCGCGCCTGATGAGCGACGCGACCGCACCGCCCGCCGCGCCTCTTGCCGTCGAGCTGCTGGTGCGCAGCCATCGCCTGCGTCTCTTCGAGCTCGCGCCCTGGCTGGTTGCCGTCGCCGCCTATGGGCTCTTCCCGGACTACCTCTCGCTGGGCTCGCAGATACTGATCGGCGTCGTCTTCTCGCTGTCGCTCGATCTCATCCTCGGCTATGCCGGCATCGTCACCTTGGGCCAGGCCGCGTTCTTCGGCGCCGGCGCCTATACCGCGGGGCTGCTGGCGGCGCATGGCTGGGGCGAGCCGCTGAGCGGATTGGTGGCGGCGGGCATCATCGCCGCGATCCTCGGCTTTCTCAGCGGCGCGATCATCCTGCGCACGCAAGGGCTGACCCTGCTGATGCTGACCTTGATGATCTCCTTCATGGTGCAGGAGGCGGCGAACAAGGCGGGCGCCGTCACCGGCGGCGCGGATGGGCTCCAGGGCATGGAGGTCTGGCCGGTGCTTGGCCTGTTCCGCTTCGACCTGTTGGGCCGCACCGCCTATCTCTACTGCCTCGCCGTGCTGTTCCTGGTCTGGCTGGCGGCGCGGCGCATCGTCCATTCGCCGTTCGGCCGCTCGCTCACCGGCATTCGCGAGAACGAGGCGCGCATGCACGCCATCGGCTCGCCGGTGTTCCGCCGCCGCCTCACCATCTACACCATCGCCGCCGCTCTCGCCGGCGTCGCCGGCGCGCTGCTCGCCGAGACGACGCAGTTCGTCGCGCTCGAGGTGCTGAGCTTCGAGCGTTCGGGCGCCGGGCTCATCATGCTCATCATCGGCGGCGTCGGCCGGCTCTACGGCCCCTTCATCGGCGTGCCGCTCTACATGGTCGCGCAGGATCGCTTCGCCCAGGCCGATCCGGTCTATTGGGACTTCTGGATCGGCCTGCTGCTGATCCTCGTCGTCGTCTTCGCGCGCGGCGGCCTGCTCGGCTTTGTCGAGCAGCTCTGGCGCAAGCTGCGGAAAACGCCGTGAGCATCCCGCTCGAGACGCAGGGCCTGTGCAAGACCTTCGGCGCGTTGGCGGTGGCGAGCGGCATCGACTTCCGCCTGGAACGCGGCGCGCGCCATGCCTTGATCGGCCCCAACGGCGCCGGCAAGACCACCTTCGTCAACCTCGTCACCGGCGTGCTCCGGCCGAGCGCCGGCCGCATCCTGCTCGACGGCAGCGACATCACGGCGCTGCCCCAGGCCTATCGCGTCAAGCGCGGCATCGCCCGCACCTTTCAGCTCAACACGCTGTTCCGCGGCTTGAGCGTGCTCGAGAACGTCTGTCTTGCGATCGGCGAGCGGCTCGGCGTCGCCGGCGACCTCCATCGCCCGGCGGGCTCGCGCCGCGCCGTCATCGACCAGGCCTATGTCGCGCTCGAGCGCCTCGGCATCGCGGACGAGGCGCCGCGCCTGGTGCGCGAGCTGCCCTACGGCCGCCAGCGTCTCGTCGAGCTGGCGGTGGCGCTGGGGCTCGAGCCCAAGGTGCTGCTGCTCGACGAGCCGGCGGCGGGCGTGCCTTCGGCCGAGAGCGGCATCATCATCGACGTCATCGAGAGCCTGCCGCCGGACATCGCCCTTCTCATCATCGAGCACGACATGGATCTCGTCTTCCGCCTGGCGCGGCGCATCACCGTCCTGGTGCAGGGCGCCGTCTTGGTCGAGGGCACGCCGCGGGAGATCGCCGCCGACCCGCGCGTGCGCGAGGTCTATCTCGGCGAGCACGCATCCACATGAGCGGTCAAGGCATCGTCCTCGACGGCGTGCGCGCCGGCTACGGCGAGACGGTGGTGCTCGAGGGCGTATCGCTGGAGCTGCCGGCCAAGGGCACGCTTGCCGTGCTCGGACGCAACGGCGTCGGCAAGACCACGCTGCTCGCCACCATCATGGGCCACACTACGCTGCATGGCGGCGCGATCAGGCTGGACGGGCGCGAGATCGGCAAGCTCCCGCCGCACCGCCGCTCGCGGCTCGGCCTCGGCTGGGTGCCGCAAGAGCGCGAGATCTTCCGCTCGTTGACGGTGGAGGAGAATCTCGCCGTGGCCGAGCGCGCCGGCCGCTGGACCGCCGCGCGGGTCTATGACCTCTTTCCCTCGCTCGCCGAGCGGCGGCGGCACCATGGCAATGAGCTTTCCGGCGGCGAGCAGCAGATGCTGTCGATCGGCCGCGCGCTGATGGGCAATCCCAGCGCGCTGCTGATGGACGAGCCGCTCGAGGGCCTGGCGCCGGTCATCGTCGATATCGTGCTGAAGAGCGTCGAGCGCCTGAAGCACGAGGACGACCTCGCCATCCTGCTCGTCGAGCAGCACGCGCGCCTCGCGCTCGCCGCGACCGAGCGCGCGCTGGTGCTCGACCGCGGAAAGATCGTGCATCTCGGCGCGAGCCGCGACCTCCTCGGCGCGCCGGAGCGGCTTGCCGTGCTGATGGGCGTCGAGCGGCGGCAAATGCCGGGCTGAGAAGCGAGCGCGGATTGCCGGGGTGCGGCTGCCAAAGCCGCAGCGCAACCCCTGCCGTCGCCGAGCCCTACGCGCTCGCGGCAGAAAAAACCCGCCGGCCCAAGGGCCGGCGGGTCATGGCAAGGTTCGTGAAGAGGCTTAGAACTTGAACACCACCTCGCTCTCGATACGCTCGATGGTGCCTTGGTTGCTGGTGCCGGTATTGCCCGCGCCGCTGTACGACCAGGTGGTGCGCTGCACCCAGTCGAACTCGATGCCGATGTCGACCTGCGGCACCGGGCTCCAGATCAAGTTGCCCGTCGCACCGATATGGCGCCTGTCGAGAGCGTTCTGATTCGCCGTGCCCGTGATGATCGAGTTCTCCAAATCAAGATGCGAGAAGCCCGGCGCGACGCTCGACCGCAACATGTCGGTCCACCAATGGGTGTAGGACAGGTAGCCGCCATAGGACACCGGCGCGGTGACGTGCGGGCTGAGGCCGGCGCCCGCGGCGACCGTGCTGACCTGCATGCCGGCGAGGCTGCCCATGTCGGAGAGGTAGCTGCCCAGGCCGGTACCTATCATGAAGTCGCCCCGCAGCGTATCCTTGCCGAAGGTGTTCAAGTGTCCCGATATCTCGCCGCCGCCGGTGGTCCTATCGAAGCGGACCCCCGTGGCATGCACCGTCTGATCGCGCAGCAGGCCGGTCAGAGCAAGATGGCCCCAGGCCTGGTCGAGCCGGAGGCGGGCGATGAAATCAGGAATTTCCACCCAACCGCCGCTCAAGCCGAGGTCCTGGAAGGTGCCGGCACCCGTGGCGGTGACGGCGGCCGTATTGAGATTCTGAACGATGCCGGTGGCACCCGCCGCAGAGGCCGGCAGGCCGGCATTGGTGAAGCCTTCCGGATTGGGCTGCTGAACGGCCACCGCGGCGCTGAACCCGCCGGCGCCCGCATAGGTATAGCGGATCGACGTGTTGCGGTTGGAGAGACCGTTCATGGCGCCGACCGAGGTCGTGGGATCGACGGACTCGCCGAGGGCATCGCCGTCAAACCACAATGACAGCGTCTGGCCGGCCATCAGGGGGCCCAGGGCGCCGTAAAACTGCACGAACCGCACCGTCCAGGCGTCGACGCCGTTCAGGCTCAAATTCGGCGTGGTCTGTTGGCCGAAGCCGTCGAACAACGCGAAGATATCCAATTCGCCGTAGGAGGTCGGCGTGCGGACGTCGAAGTTGAAGTTCGACTGGCGCACATCGTTCAGCAATGAGCCGTGAAGTTGGTGGCCGGCCGCGCCATTGAGCGGGATCGAGGTGGGGATCATGACTTGCGAGCTAAAGGGCGATATGCCCGCACTCATGTCGTAGATCGCATCCCACTTCGCGAAGCCGCCGACCTTGAGCGATGTGTTGGTGCCGGGGACCAGGAAAGAGCCCGGGAACGATCCGCCACCCGGCGCGGCGGCGTCACCGGCTACGCTGCTGTCGCTGGCCGGCGCCTGCTGGGCGCTGGCGACGGGCGTGCCGGCGAGCAACGCCACGGCAGCCGTCAGGCTCCCCAGCGCCATCGCGGCATTGAACTTTCCGACCTTTTTCATCTTACCCCCACGCAAACGGTTCCATGGTGTGGAAGGCTGGAACTCCACACCTTCCGACCCCGGTAAAATCGGCTGGAAGGGCCTAACAAGACAAGTGCAGAGGGCGATTTCGCAATCGATTGATGGCGTGTGTGTCTGTTGAGCAACACTTCGACGCCGATCCCGGCGAGCCAAGTCGCCGAAAATCGATCTCGCTTTTATTGCAATGCGGAATCGGGGACTTTCCTGGACCAGGACCGAAAGGTCTAACCCCCCAACACCTCAGGTCATTCGAGTCATTTTGTGCATAGAGTCAAGAAGACAAAAGATGCTGCAACGCAGCATTACAATATTGTGTCGATATTTGCCGAAAGGCCAGAGGAACGGCGGAGCCAAGCATCCAGGCGCCTGCGCCGCGCTTGTGTTTCCCCTGTCGCACAATCCCGGAGTTTCCCATGCGCTGGCGCAGCGCTGCGTCGTCCGGCGCCGTCTTGGTCATTACCGGCTTGCCGCAAGGACCGGACGGGATATGCTTCCGGCCCTGCCTCCCGGCCCCAGCCAGCGAGCCTGCCCATGAAGCCGCGCGAGCGTGTCCCTTTCTCCGCCATCGTCGATCGCCCGGCGCTGCATCTGCCCGCGGCTGTGCGCCTTGTTGTCTGGCCGATCATCAATCTCGAGGAATGGGAGATCGAGCGGCCGATGGCGCGCCAAGTGCTGCCGGCGCCGACCGGCGCGCCGCTGCTGCCCGACGTGCCGAACTGGAGCTGGCACGAATACGGCATGCGCGTCGGCGTCTGGCGCTTCCTCGATGTCTTCGACCGGATCGGCGCCAAAGCTACGCTCTCGATCAACGCCAGGGTGGTGGAAAGCTATCCGCGGGTGGCGCAGGCGGCGCTGGAGCGCGGCTGGGAATTCATGGGGCACAGCCTCGTGCAGGGACCGATCCACAAGCTCGAGGACCAGCGCGCCACCATCCGCCAGTCGCTGGACCTGCTGGAGAAATTCACCGGCAAGCGCCCGGTCGGGTGGCTCGGCCCCGGCCTGACACAGACCTACGAGACGCCGGAGCTGCTCGCCGAGGCGGGGGTGCAGTATATCGGCGACTGGGTCTATGACGACGAGCCGACCGAGATCCACACGGCGAACGGGCCGCTCGTCACCTTGCCCTATACGGTGGAGCTCAACGACATCCCGATGATGATCGTGCAGCACCATCGCGCCGAGGAGTTCCTGCGGCGGGCGACCGATCAGTTCGACCGGCTTTATCTGGAGAGCGCGCAGCGCGCCAAGTTCCTGTCGATCGCCATCCACCCCTATATCAGCGGCGTGCCGCACCGGATCAAATATCTCGAGGCCTTCCTCGATTACGCCAGAGGCCATCGGGGCGTGGCCTTCTGGACCGGGGAGGAGATCCTCGCCTGGTATCGCATGGCAAGGCGCTGATGACGGCTTCCCCGTACCGCCGATGACTCCGCGAAGGCCGTTCCCCCATCCCCCGGCCGCCATCCCTTTGGCGCAGGTGCTGCAACAGGCGATGGCGCTGCAGCAGCAAGGCCGGTTGCGCGAGGCGGAACGGCTCTACCGCGCCGTGCTCGACAGGGACCGCAACCACTTCGCCTCGCTTTATGGCCTTGCCGTTATCCGCAGCCAGCTCGGCGATTTCGACGACGCCGTGCGGCTGATGCGCCGGGCGCTCAACCAGAACCCCCGGTTGGCCGGCGCCCATAACGATCTCGGCGGCATGCTGGAGGCCGCCGGCCGTCACGAGGAGGCCATCGAGCGCTACCGGCGCGCGCTGGCGCTCGATCCCGGCTTCGCCGCGGCGGAAACCAATCTCGGCCGCGCGCTGCACGCGCTGGGCCGCTGTGAGGAGGCGGTGGCGCATCATCGGCGGGCGCTGGCGCTCAAGCCCGATTTCGCCGATGCGCATAACAATCTCGGCGCGGCGCTTCATGCGCTCGGCCGCCATGAGGAGGCGGTGGCGCATTTCGAGCGGGCGGTCGCGCTTGAGCCCGGCTTTGCCCAGGCGCACAACAACCTCGGCAATGCGATGCGGACGCTGCGGCGGCACGAGGACGCCCTGCGGCATTACCGGACGGCGCTCGCCTTGTGGCCGAATTACGCCGAGGCGCATTACAACGCCGGCAACGCGCTGCAGACGCTCGGACGTCACGACGAGGCGATCGCGCCTTACGAGAAGGCCGCGGCGATCCGGCCGGGCTATGCCGAGGCGCTGAACAATCTCGGCAACGCGCTGCAGATGCTCAACCGCCACGACGAGGCGATCGCGCGCTTCGAGCAGGCGCTGGCGGCAAAACCGGACTATGCCGAGGCGCTGAACAATCTCGGCAATTCGCTGCAAGCGCTCAACCGCCACGAGCAGGCCATCCCGCTCCATGCCCGGGCGCTCGCGCTCCAGCCCGATTGCATCGCCGCGCAATGGAACGAGGGCCTGGCCCGGCTCGTCACCGGCGATTTCAAGATGGGGTGGGAGCAATATGAGGGGCGTTGGGCGGTCGAGGGGCCGGGCCAGCGCCGGCGCGACTTCGCGCAGCCGCAATGGCGCGGCGAGGCGGCGCTTGCCGGCAGGACCATCCTGCTTCATGCGGAGCAAGGGCTCGGCGATACCCTGCATTTCGCGCGCTACGTGCCGATGGTGGCGGCGCTGGGGGCGAGCGTCGTGCTCGAGGTGCAAAAGCCGCTGGTGCCGCTGCTCGCCGGCCTGGCGGGGGTGACGCGCATTCTGGCGCAGGGCGAGGCGCTGCCGCCCTTCGATTGCCACTCGCCGCTGCTGAGCCTGCCGCTCGCCTTCGGCACGACCTTGGACATCATCCCGCGCGACGTGCCCTATCTCGCCGCCGCGCCTGACCGGATCGCGGCGTGGCGCGCCACCGTCGAGGCGACGGCGCCGCCGCGGATCGGCGTGGTGTGGGCGGGCAGCGCCGCCAACCTCTTCGACCGCCGCCGCACCATCCCGCTGCGGCATCTGCTGCCGCTGCTCGCGACGCCGGGGATCAAGTTCTTCGCCTTGCAGAAGGATCTGCGCCCGGGCGATCTCGAGCTGTTGCGCGAGCGTCCCGAGGTCACGGTGTTGAGCGAGCGGCTCGGGGATTTCGCCGACACGGCGGCGGCGGTAAGCCTTCTCGACCTCGTCATCAGCGTCGACACCGCCGTCGCTCACCTCGCCGGCGCGCTTGCCCGCCCGTTTTTCCTGTTGCTGCCCTTTTCGGCCGAATGGCGCTGGTTGCGCGGGCGCGAGGACAGCCCCTGGTATCCCACCGCCCGGCTCTTCCGCCAGCCGGCGATCGGCGATTGGGACAGCGTCGTCGCAAGCGTCCGCGATGCCCTCGGCGCCTTTCTCGCGGCGCGGTAGGTAAAATCAGGCGATCGGAATCGCGTCGAAGGCGATCGAGACACGCGGCTCGGCCGAGCGGAAGGGCACGGTGCCGTGATAGAAATAGGAGGGAAAGAGCAGCATCATGCCCTCGCGCGGCCGAATGGACCGCGTTTGCGGCGCGACCTTGCAAGGAAAGCGCGCGGGATTGCCGCCGAACTCGAACCAGCCGGCCCGGCCTTCGCCCGGCGCGCCGATCGGCTGCGGGATCTTGGGATAATAGACGCCGCTGATATAGCCCGCGTAATGCACATGCGGGTTGAGGCTGCCCGCGCCGTCGAGCACGGCGGCCCAGGAGGTGAGCTGCCAGCGCCGCGGCGGATTGATCAGAAAAGGATGCGAGGGGTCGCGGCGCGCGAAGCCGCGGATGTAGTCGTCGGCGGCGGTCTCGATCATTCGCTCGAAGGCCGCCGCGGGCCCCTTTGGCTCGGCGAGGAACTCCTCGGTGATGCGCAAGCTCGCGCAGTGATAGCGCGGATCGGCCTCGGGCGGCACGCGCAAGGTCGGATGCTCCAGCGCGTGGCGCGCCAGCGCCGCGTTGAAGGCCCCGATGTCGTCATGGCCTTCGGGCGGCGCGGTGAACTCCAGCACCTGGACGAACCGCTCGAAATCGACGAGATGGCGCGCGCCGGCGCGGTCGCCGAGCTCCTCGAGCGCCACCGCCTTCAATCCCAGCGCCTCGATATTGGCCGGGCTCAACCGCAGCCAGGCATCGCAGGTCTCGACGGCAGCCTGCCAGTCGCCGCGCTCCATCAGGCCGTTCGCCAGGCTTTGCAGCGCCTGCGTCCAGTCGGGCTTGAGCGCGACCGCGCGCCGGAAGCTTGCGATGGAGCCGTCGAGATCGCCGAGCTCGTGGAGCGCGATGCCGAGATTGCGATGCGCGTCGGCCACATCGGGCCCGAGCCTCACCGCTTCGCGGTAGCTCGCCACTGCTTCGTCGTAGCGGCCGAGCGCGTAAAGCGCGTTGCCGAGATTGACATGGACCGGGAGGAGGTCGCGCCTGAGCCGCGCGGCGCGGCGATAGGCCGCGACCGCTTCCCCGCAGCACCCGAGCTTCATCAGCGCGTTGCCGAGATTGTAATGGGCCTCGGCGAAGTCCGGCTTGCGCGCCACCGCCTCGGCGTAATGCGTTGCCGCCTCCGCGACCTCGCCCAGCTCCATGGCGATCTTGCCGGCAAGCGCCGTCACATCGGCGCGGCCGCGCTCGAAGAGGAGCAGGCGGCGGCAGGCGTCGAGCGCCTCGCGCCGCCGGCCGGCGCGATAGAGCGTCGCGATCTCCTCGAGCAGCGGCGATGCCGGCCCTCCGGGGACCGCGCGCGTCACGGCTCCAACCCGTCGGCAAAGGCCGCGAGGCCGAATGCCGCCGGCCGGCCGCGCTTGGCCGGGTTCGGCATGGACCGGCGCCGATCGAGGCAACGGGCGATCGGCGCCAGCCCGCCCCTTTCCGCGGCGTCCGGCTCGGGCAGGAGAGTCATTTTCCGAGCAGGCCCTTGAGCAGGTTGCCGGCGCCGGCGGGCGCCGATTTGACCGTGTCACCGACGCCGCCTGCGCCGCTTTTCAAGAGATCCGCGGGATTGCCGACCATGCCGGCGAGATCGGGCTGGTAGGAGAGATCGTCCCACGGGCCTTTGACAATCACCGGCACGGCGATGGCGCCGGCGATTTTGGGCGTGATCTTGTAGTCGACGCGGCGTTGCGGCAGGTCGACCGTGCCGGCGCCGGTCATCGGCACATCGGCGGATTTGAGCTGCAGGTCGTTGTTGTGCAGGACGCCGTTCTGCATCGTCCAGGTGCCGGAGAGCGATGCGAAATCGGTTTCCTGCGTACTGTTGCTGCTTTGGAAGGCGGAGGCGACATTCTTGATCATCGCCACCAGGTTGATGCCCTTGATCTTGCCGTTGGCGAGGTTGAGATCGCCCTTGCCGTTGAGCGCGCCGATGATCTCCCGCTCGCTCCGCCCTTTGCCGGCCACCGCCATGTTGAAGGCGCCGGCACCGCTGAGCCGGTCGAGGGCGATGGCGTCCTTGAGCAGCGGCTCCATTTGCACTTGGCTCAGATTGAACTGCATATCGATCGCCGGCACCGCGCCGCTGCCGTCGACCACCACCTTGCCTTTGCCGCTGCCCTGATAGAGCGCGAGCTCCGTCAGATCCGCCTCGAACCGGCCGTCCTTCAGATGCAGGCCGAGCGCGCTCTTGCCGATGGCGATCTTGCGGTAGAGCAGGCTGTTGGCGCTCAAGGCGAAATCGACATCGGCGGCTTTCAGCGGCGCGACGTCGATCGGCTGATCGCTCCAGCCCGAGGACGCGCCGCCGGCACCGCCGCCGGCGCCGCCGCCCGCCGCGCCGCCGCCGCTCGCGGGCGCGGCTTTGCTTGGCGTCTCGGGCGGCAGATAAGGGTTGGCGTCGAGCTTGTCGACATCGAGCTTGCCTTTGACCGCCGGCCGCGCGCCGCCGGTGTCGAGGGCGAGTTCGCCCTTGGCGTTGATCTGGTCGAGGGACAGGCTTGCCTCGGTGAAGTCGATCTTGGTGCCGGCATAGCTGACCTTGCCCGCCAGCGCGAGCGGCCCAAAGCCCGTGCCGGGAGCGTTCAGGGGATTGCCCGCCCATTGCGCAAGGCCGCGCAGCGACGGGATCTTGAGATCGACCGCCCCGTCAAGCTTCGCCGGCGTCGAGCCCGCGGCATTGCCCTTGAAGTTGAAGGTGATCGGCTTGGAGGCGAGCCCGAGCTGGGCGGCGCTGCTTTTGCCTTCGAGGAAAGCCCGCGGGTTGGCGACCGCGACCGACAGCGACAGCTTCTCGGCGCGGTAGACGGCAGACCCCTCGGCCGCAAGCGGACTGTCGAGATCGGGAAGCGACAGTTTCATGGCAATCTGGTCGAGGCGCACCGTCTCGCCGCTGCGCTGATCGACATAGCTGATCTGGCCGTTCTCGAGGTGCACGTCGCCGAGACTGAGGCCCGACAGCGCGCTGCCGCCGCCGGCCGCGGCCGGCGCCGCCTGCGGCTGAGCCGGCCGCGTCGGCGCGGGAGCAGCGGCGGCGGGCTGGGCGAATTGCCAGTTGGGCCGTCCCTGCTTGTCGACCTCGAGCGCGATGACGGGATCGACCAGCACCAGCTTGTCGACCTCGACGCGCCGGCCCAGCAGCGGCAGAAGCTTAAGCTGCACCTCAAGCTTGGCGAGCTTCGCCATCTGCGGGCTTGCGGCGCCGGGCGGATTGGCGAAAGCGACGTCGTTGGCCTCGAGCGCGAGGCTCGGCAGCAGCGAGAACGATACCTTGCCGTTGATCGAGAAATCGCGGCCGGTGGACTGCTTCACCGCGGCGACAAGCTCGTTCTTGTAGGTATCGACGGGAACGAAGAAGGGTGCGGCCACGGCCACAATGATCACCAGCACGACGAGGACCACCACCCCGATCAGCAGCTTTTTCATAGCCTGGTCTCCCTTGCCTGGCGTGCGAGCGCTGGTCGATCTTAGCTCGCCCCGCGGGTGCGGGACAGCACGTGGAATCCCTTAAGCGACCGCCAGCGAGCGGATCGGCGGCGCGGGACATCCGCCGGCCGGAGGCGCCGTCGCGGCCGCGCTGCCGGCGGGGCCGGCGAGAAACGGCCGGGGCTTCCGGAATTTTCGGCGCGACTTGGCGCGTCGGCCAAGGCTAGTATCTGGCGCCATCAGGGCGGGCGGCAAAACCGCCGCAAGGACAGGGAGGCCAGGATGAGGCTGCCGATCGCTTTCGCCGCCGCCGCGGCATTTGCCGCGGCGCTTGCCGTGCCTGCTTTCGCCGCCGACAGCGTCAAGATCGGCGCGCTCTATCCGCTGACCGGCAATTCCGCGCCGGCCGGTCAGGCGGCGAAGGCGGCGGTCGAGCTGGGCGTCGAGATCGTCAATGCCGCGCATCCCGAGCTCAAAGGCCTGCCGCTCGCCGACAGCGCCGGCCTGCCCAATCTCGGCGGCGCCAAGATCGACGTCATCCACGTCGACCATCAGGGCGACCCCTCGGTCGGACAGCAGCAGACCTTGCGGCTGATCACGCAGGAGCACGTGGCGGCCTTGCTCGGCGTCTATCATTCCTCGGTGGCGCTGACGGCGACGGCGGTGGCGGAGCGCTACGGCGTGCCCTTCGTCGTCGGCGACAGCGTCGCCGCCAACATCACCCAGCGCGGCTTCAAATGGACCTTCCGCGTCACGCCCATCGCCACCGATTTCGCCGCCGCCTACACCGAGTTCCTGAAGCAGATGAAGACGATCGGCAAGAAAGTCGACAGCATTGCCATTCTCAACGAGAACACGGACTACGGCACCTCGGTCGGCGGCAGCATCGCGGAAGCGGCGAGGAAGGGGGGCTTCGACGTCCAGCAGATCGTCTACAACGCCAAATCCACCGACGTCTCGGCGCAGGTGCTGCAGCTCAAGGAGAAGAAGCCGGACGTGGCGATCTTCGTCGGCTACACCGCCGATGAGATTCTCTACATGAAGACCCTGCGAGACCTCGACTATATGCCGAGCATGATCATCGGCGACGATGCCGGCTTCTCCGACCCCTCCTTCATCCCCGCGGTGGGCGACCTCGCCCAGGGCGTGCTCGACCGCAGCGCCTGGGCCGTGGGCGCGCCGGGCAGCGTCACCTTCGCCATCAACGAGATGTACAAGGCGCGGACGGGCCGCGACCTCGACGACACCAGCGGCCGCTGGATGCAGGCTCTCCTGGTGCTGGCCGACGCCATCAATCGCGCGGGCTCGACCGATCCGGCCAAGATCCAGCAGGCGTTGCAGGAAACCGATCTGAAGCCGGCGCAGCTCATGATGGGTTATCGCGGCGTCAAATTCGACGCCGCCGGCCAGAACATCCTGGCTTCCACTTATCTCATCCAGCTTCAGGGCAAGGCGTACAAGGCGGTGTGGCCCGAGACGCGCGCCACGGCGCAGTTGCAATGGCCGATGACGGGGTGGAAGTAAGACATCCCGTGATCGGCCGCTCCCGCCCTTCGCTCTTGCGCGGCGATGAACCTCTCGCCCTGGCGCCGACCGGAGGCAGGGGGCCGGCGTCATGATCCTGCTGCAGGTCGTCGTCGGCGGGCTTCTGCTCGGCGCGGTCTATGCGCTGTTCTCCTCCGGCCTGACGCTGATCTGGGGCATGATGAACTTCATCAACTTCGCCCATGGCGAGTTCGTCATGCTCGGCATGTATGCGGCGCTGCTCGCCGTGTTGTGGATCGGCGGCGGCCCGGTCGTGTTCGGCCTGGCCGCGGCCCTCGGCCTTTTCCTTCTCGGCGTCATCGTCTATTTCGCCTTGATCCGCGAGGTGATGCGCGGGCCGATGCTGGCGCAAATCCTCTCCACCTTCGGCCTCGCCTTGCTGCTGCGCTACGCCGCCTTCTGGATCTTCTCGCCCAATTTCATCACGCTGCCGCATACGGCGCTCGCCGGCACCATCAACCTCGCCGGCATTCTCATCAGCATCCCGCAGCTCGTCGCCGGGCTGGCGGCGGCGGTGCTCGCCACCCTCATGCATGTCGCGCTGATGCGCACGGCGGTTGGAAGCCAGCTCCGCGCCGTCGCCGAGGATCGCACCGCGGCCATGCTGATGGGCATCCGCCCCGACCGCATGCAGGCGCTCGCCTGGGGCCTTGCCGCGGCGAGCGCCGGCATCGCCGGCGCGCTGATGGCGATCTCCTTCCCCTTCTCGCCGGCGGTCGGCGAGACCTTCGCGCTCACGGCTTTCGTCGTCGTCACGCTCGGCGGCTTCGGCAGCGTGCCCGGCGCCATGCTGGCCGGGCTGATCGTCGGGCTGATCCAGGCGCTTTCGGCCTATTGGTTCGGCCCGATCTATAAGGACGTGGTCGTCTACGGCCTCTTCGTCGCCCTGCTCTGGCTCAGGCCGCAGGGCCTGTTGGGAACCGCCTGATGCGCTGGGGCTGGCTCGCCCTCGCCGCGATGCTCCTGGCCTATCCCTGGCTGGTCGCCGGCAGCGCCAGCGGCGCCTTCCTGCAGGATATGGGCGCGCTGGTGCTGCTGGCGGCGATCGGCGCCGCGGCCTGGAACGTCCTCGGCGGCTATGCCGGCCAGATTTCGGTCGGCCACGCCATGTTCTTCGGCGCCGGCGCCTACATGCCGCTGCTCGTCTACCAGCATTGGCAGCTACCGCCCTTGCTGGGCATGCCGCTCGGCGTCGCGGCGAGCCTGGTGGTTGCGATCATCATCGGCTTCCCGACCTTCCGCCTCAGTGGCCATTATTTCAGCATGGCGACGATCGCCGTCGCCGAGCTCGTGCGCATCGTCGTCGGCAATTGGGACTTCCTTGGCGCCGCGATCGGGCTGCAGGGACCGGCGACCGCGCGCGGCTGGTACGACTTCGTCTTCCGCAGCGCCGTGCCTTATTACTACCTCTTTCTCGGCGTGCTGGCGCTGCTGCTGCTGGTTACCTGGCAGATGCAGAGGAGCCGCCTCGGCTATTACCTGCGCGCCGTCCGTGCCGGCGAGCGCGCGGCCAGGAGCCTTGGCGTGCCGGTCCGGCGCTACAAGCTCTACGCGCTGATGCTGAGCGCCGGCTTCACCTCGCTGGCGGGCTCGCTTTATGCGCTCAAGACCGGCTTCGTCGATCCCGACAGCGGCCTCGGCAT